>Ga0207706_10002872_pt1 | contig 16701 bp, 12 predicted proteins | sample KBSC53metaG_FD_184318 | JGI IMG/M metagenome (GOLD analysis project Ga0207706, IMG submission 184318) | Corn rhizosphere microbial communities from Kellogg Biological Station, Michigan, USA - KBS C5-3 metaG (SPAdes) (version 2) | ecosystem: Host-associated > Plants > Roots > Rhizosphere > Soil ... | reverse complement strand
CTGTCCACCACGACCGCGTCTGCGGCCGCCCTGACGATTGTTGATCAAATGCCTACGTCCTTACGCAGTGTCGTATCAGCCCTTCACCTCAGGCAGGCAGGGCTGCGCCGTAACGGCGCCGCTCTAACCCTCTCGTCCCGGTCTACACGCATAGCGCGAAGTGAGCGGCCGATTGTGTCGGGGTTGGGACAGGAGCGCTCTTCAGTTGATCTGGAGCGGGCCCGGCCCAGGCCCCATGATGTAGTGTCGCCAATGCGCGATGCCAAGCTAATTCGACCAAATGCAGGTTAATTCCACGTAAGCAGCACTGCGCGCGGCCTGTCTGCGAGATCGTCGACGACCCGCGAACGAAGCCCGTCACGGGTCAGCAAGGAGGTGACCTGCTCGGCTTGGTCGGGACCGATTTCCACTGCCCCAAGGCCGCCCTTGCCGAGAAGTTGCGCCATCTGCGGCGCCAGTTCGCGATAGGCATCGAGGCCGGTCTCGCCGGCGAATAGGGCTTCGTCCGGCTCATATTCCCGCACGCCGGGACCCAGTTCCGCACCCTCGGCGATGTAGGGGGGATTGCATAGAATGAGGTCGAAAGTCTCATCGATTCCCTGGGCCCAGTTGCCGAGCTTGAACTTCAGCCTGCCTTCGAATCCAAGACGTCGGGCATTGGCCGAGGCGTATGACAGCGCCCTGCGCGAAACTTCGACCCCAAGGCCGGTAGACTGCGGCCAAACGTCAAGTGCCGCAAGGAGCAGGGTTCCGGGTCCGGTTCCGAGGTCCAGAATCCTCCTCGGTCCGTCAGTCCCATCGAAATGCTCGATCGCGGATGCAATCAGCACCTCCGAATCCGGCCGCGGAACAAGCACTCCGGGACCGACATGGAGGTCAATGTTCCAGAAGGCCCGCCGTCCGGTGATGTACGCCACCGGTTCGCCACTCAATCGCCGCTCGACCATCTTCCAGAACCGCTTTGGTACGGCTCGATCCGGCGGCGCGAGGATCAGTTTGTCGCGGTCGATGTGAAACGCTTCCGCCATCAGCAACTCGGCGTCGAGCCGCGACGTATCGCTTGTCAAACTGAGCTGGCGCGCGGCGTCAGCCAGCGCGCGCACGATTGGCTTCACGCGTCTTCCAAGCCCGCAAGCCGCTCGGCTTCGTCCTCGGCCACAAGCGCGTCGATGATTTCCGTGAGGCCTGGGCCTTCAAGCACTTCGTCAAGATTGTGCCTGGTGAGGTTGATCCGGTGATCGGTGATTCGTCCCTGCGGGAAATTGTAGGTGCGGATTCGCTCCGACCGATCGCCCGATCCGACCATCGACTTCCGTGCTCCGGCGCGCTCGCTCGCCAGACGTTCGCGCTCCATCTCAAACAGTCGAGTGCGAAGCACCTTCAAGGCTTTCGCCTTGTTCTTGTGCTGCGACTTCTCGTCCTGCTGGATCACCACGAGACCACTGGGGAGGTGGGTGATTCGGACCGCGCTGTCGGTCGTGTTCACCGACTGACCGCCGGGGCCCGATGAACGATAGACGTCGATCCTCAAGTCCTTGTCGTCGATCTGGACGTCGACGTCCTCGGCTTCCGGGAGGACCGCGACTGTCGCGGCGGACGTATGGATTCTGCCGCCGCTCTCGGTCACCGGCACGCGTTGCACGCGGTGCACCCCGCTTTCGAACTTGAGGCGAGCAAAGACGCCGGGGCCACTGATCGACGCAACCGCTTCCTTGTACCCGCCGAGTTCTGACGCGCTCGCGGAGATCAGCTCGAAACGCCAGCCCTGTGATTCCGCATAGCGCTGGTACATCCGCAAAAGGTTGCCCGCGAAGAGTGCAGCTTCATCTCCGCCGGTTCCCGCGCGGACCTCAAGCATCGCAGCACGATCGTCCGCAGCGTCTCGGGGCAAGAGCTTGACGGCAAGCGCACGCTCGGCACCCGGAAGCTTGTGACGGATCTCCTCAGCTTCCGTTGCCGCCATTTCCTTGAGCTCGGGCTCGGCAGTCGGGTCGGCGACCATGCCGTTCAGCACCTCGAGCTCCGCGCGCAATCGCCTGACTTCGCGAGCAGCTGCAGCCACCGGTTCGATCGCAGCATAATCCTTGGACAAGCGAACGAACTCGTCGGGCGAAAGATCGCCTCGCGACATCGCTTGCTGGAGCTCATGCTTGCGCGCTTCGATCGAAGCGATTCGTTCCGAGGAAATCACGCTCATCGCCTCATCGCCTCAGCGCCTCGGCGACGAGATCGAGTGAGACGGACCGCTGATCGCCGCTCGCGAGGTCTTTCAGCTGGGCCTCTCCGCACTCCAGTTCATTGTCGCCGATAATCAAGGCGTAGGCGGCGCCCGCGGCATTCGCGCGGCTGAGGCGCTTCTTCATGTTGCCGCGATAGGCCAGTTCGGTCGCGACCCCTTCGCGGCGCAAACCCGCAACGATGCGCTTTGCTTCGGCTTCTGCCCGCTCGCCGAGCGGAATAACCGCAACGGAAGGCTTCTCGGGCTCAGGCGCCCCGATCATCATCGCGAGGCGCTCGATCCCGGCCGCCCAGCCGACCGCCGGCGTGTGTGGCCCGCCGAGCGCCTCAATCAGACCGTCGTAGCGGCCACCGGCGAGCACGGTTCCCTGTGCTCCGAGCCGGTCAGTGATGAACTCGAACGCCGTGTGGCGATAATAATCGAGGCCCCGAACGAGCCTTGGCGCGCGTTCCCAGGCGACCCCGGCTGCATCGAGTCCTTCGGTAACCCTGGCGAAGAAATCTCCAGCCTCTGAAGTCAGGAAGTCATCGATTGTGGGCGCGCTGTCGACAATCGGCCAATCCTGATGGGCCTTGCTGTCGAGAATGCGCAGCGGATTGCGCTCTAGTCGTGCCTGGCTGTCCTCGCTCAGCGACGCCGAGTGCGAACGGAAATGCTCGTAGAGCGCATCACGCCACGCCGAACGGGTTTCGGGATCGCCAAGGGTATTGAGCTTCAGGATCGTTCCTTCGATCCCAAGCTCTCTGAGCAGCTGATCGGCGAAGGCGAGAAGCTCGACGTCCGCCTGCGGTTCACCCGCGCCGATGATCTCGGCATCCAGCTGGTGAAATTCGCGGAAGCGGCCCTTCTGCGGCCGCTCGTAGCGGAATGCCGAGCCGTGCGTCGCGACCTTCAACGGCGCGAATTGCTGCCAGCCTTCGGACAGATAAGCGCGACAGATCCCGGCGGTTAACTCGGGCCGCAAGGTGATCGATTCGCCGCCGCGATCCTCGAATGAGTACATCTCCTTCGACACCACGTCGGTCGTCTCACCGATCGTCCGGGCGAAGACAGCCGTCTGTTCGATCGTCGGGACTTCCACACGCCGAAAGCCATACAGTCGGCGCACTCGGTCGAACGCGGCCACCACCACGGCAAGGCGGTCGGCGTCTTCATGCAACAGGCTTTGCGTGCCCCGAACGGGCTGAACCGGCGTCATTGCGCCGCGCTTAAGCACAAAATTCGCAAATGCGGAATCAGCGCGGCGGAGTCGCCGATTGTTGCTGCTGTTGCCGCTCTCGCTGGAACTGCTGCCGGAAGAACGCCGGGGACGGCAGGAACAGCTTCCTGAAGCTGATCATGATCGTCCGTCCGAGCGGGTTCAGCAAGTCCGCCTGGTAATTGAGCGGAACGTTTCCAGCCGCATCGTGCACCCGCGGCTTCGCGTCGAAGACATTGTTGATCTCGAACCGGAGCTGCGTTCCGCGTAGCCACGGATGCTTCACGACGACTTCCGGAATATCGCCCGGATTGGCGAAAAACCGCAGATCGAAGGTCCCGACCGGCGAGAAATGCAGATTGTCGCCCGTCGTTTCCGTGACGTCGGTGGCGCTTTGCCAGTTTGCGCCGAGGCGCGCGCCCAGCCCATTGTTAAAATAGCCGAGCTGCGCCTGCACCTGGTGGAGTGGTGTACCGCCACCCGATCCGACTGCATCGCCGTGGCGATAATCGAGCTCGGATCCGCCGGGGGTGAGCCGAACCTTGTCCTCGAAGGTGATGGTGTCCGTCAGGGAGAACTGGATGCGGCCACGGCTCGTGCCGCCACCGGCGCCTCCGAAGAAACCGCCGCCACCGCCACCACGGCCACCGATTCTCCCACCGCCTCCGCCGTCACGTCCGCCGCCACCGCCGCCTGCCGGAGGCGCTCCACTCTCCGGCGGCGGGCCAGAAGGTGCGCCCGCATTCGGGCCGGTTCCTCCGCGCGTCCCGGCCTGGGCTCCACCCTGTGTTCCTCTGGGACCGAAGCCGAACTGCGCGCGCATCTGGTCGATGACTGATTGCGAAGGTCGCCGCGACTTGAGCGGCTTGGTAAAATCGAAGCCCAGTCGGAGCGTGTCCTTGCGCGCCTGGTCGAAGTTGATTGGACGGAGATCGACGCTGACCAGCTGCCCCGAAGCATCGCGAACGAATCGCTGAGGGAACGCCGCCTCGATCGCTTCCGTGACCGTGATACCCGCAATCGGCCGGTCGACGGTCTGGTGGACGTAATCGGCACGCAGCCGGAAATCAGTCTTCTCGAACGGCTGCCAGTTGGCGCCGAGCTTCAAGACATTCCTTCGATCGGCATCCAGGTTCGGATTGCCGCCGGTGACCGCTGTGACGAACACTGTCTGACCTGTGGTGAAGTCGAAGATCCGCGATTGCGGCGTGGTCAGCACGGGATCGCCGAGCTGCTGGATGGTCGGCGGTCCTTCCTCGCGCGTCCAGCTGGTGATGAAGCTCAGGCGGTCCACGGGCGACCAATTGGCGCCGGCCCCGATCACCGTCAGCGTTCCGAAGTCCGACAGCTGGTCGACTTCTGCATTGCCGTTCAGCGTCAGGTTGCCGAGCGCGCTGAAATCGCGGTTCTTGCGCGAGATCGGCAAATCCACGTTGATGCCGGCTTGGCCCATTGTGCGCGACAGGCTGTTTGACGTCCGCGCGCCGGCCAGGTCCCGGTCGTTGTCGAGGTGAACCGTGCTTCCGCCGAAGGTCAGCGTGGTGCTTGCATTGCCGGCCGGGAGCTTGAACAAATTGCCATTGGCAGTCGCGGTCAGGTCTCCCGATGCCTGGGTCTGCAGCACGCGGTCGGTAGGGAATGTGACGCTCTCGCGGTCGGTGTGAGTGAGGTTCCGGGCAAGGTCGCCATTGCCGGTAACGGTCCAGTGCCACTGCGACCTGGTCGTTCCGTTGAGAACGAGACCGACGTGAGCGGTATTGCTGCTGGTGTCGCGTTCCAGAGGCTCGAGAAGGCTTGGGCTAAGGCCGATAAGCGAAAGGCCGTCGACATGCTCAAGCTCGGTGTTGAGCGTGGCCGAGACATTGCCGAAGACCTGCCGGTTGAATGTAGCGGCGGCCCTAATATCGCGTTTTCTCGCCACCAGCGAACGCGCGGCAAGCTCCTGCTCGGTCGTGCCGGTTACCTGTGCCGGATCCAGGATGATGTCGCGTTCGGCCTCGGTGAGCATGCTGTTGCCTTCGGCGTGAAGGTTGAGTGTCGTCCGGCCGTTTCGCTGAACCAGAAAGCGGGTCAGATCGGCGGCGCCATTGGCATAGCCGCCTTCGGTTGCGGCTCCGCCGCCAAGCTGCGCTGTGGTCGACCTGAATCGCTGCCGAAGCACAATGTTCACGACCTTCTGGTCGGCACGATAGCCGTATTTGAGTGCGACTTCCTCGGGGAGGATGTCGACGCGTTGAATGGCCTCCGTTGGAATGTCGCGAAGCTCGCGGAACCCGGAAATGCGCTGGCCATTGAGAAGAAGCACGGGAGCTCCGCCGCCACGCCCGCGGGCGCTTCCGATCTGCGGCGCAAGCGCGTCGAGAAGTTCGGTGATGTTGGTCGCGCCAGTCGCCCTCACATCCCGAGCGTCGAGAGTATTTTCGGGCGGGATGTCGCCAACGACCGATCCGCGTGCCCGGGCGCCGGTCACGACGATCTCCTCCTCGTCGCCATATTCGTCGGCGGGTTGGGCTGCGACACTGACCGTTGGCGATACCGGCGCGGCCTGGCTCGCGTTTCCGGAATTCGCAGGCGCAGTCGGTACCGGAGCCGTCGGCGATGGCGGCGCCGGCTGCTCCTGCGCGGACGCAGGAGAAAGCGGAAAAGACAGGATTGCGGTTGATAGCAACAAGAAACGAACGGTCATCAAATCCCCGGTAACGGCGCGACGTGAACGATCTCTGACAACGAAGTGACCTTCGACAAAGTGCCGACTGCCGCCGACGAATGGCACTGGCGAAGCAAAGGATTCGCGTTACACCGCACACCTCACCCTTCGTTAGCCTTCCAATTCATGGAGTTTCCTTGATGCGCCGAGTTGCGCTTGCACTAATTCTGTCGTCCAGTCTCGCGAGCACGGCCGGCGCCCAGCTCGTTCCTGCGCTCAACAGCAAGCCCCAAGCTTATGCGAAGCCGATCCGTATCCCGGTTGCACAGGACCTCCCCTTTCCGGGCACCGTCCAACTGACGGTGGACGCAACCGACGTAACGCGCGGCATCTTCCACATCCATGAGAAGGTCCCCGTCACAGACGAGGGCGATCTCGTCATGCTGTATCCGAAGTGGATCCCGGGCGGCCACAGTCCTCGCGGCGACGTCAAGAACGCAACCGGCATAAGGTTCAGCGCCAACGGCCAGGCACTCAAGTGGAAGCGCGACCCGCTGGATGTCTATGCCTTCCACGTTGCGGTCCCGCAGGGCGTGTCCGCCGTCGATGTCGAATTCCAATATGTCTCCTCGACCGCTGAGAACCAGGGTCGCACGGTCATGACACCCGACATGTCGAGCATCCAATGGCTATCTCTGTCGATGTATCCGGCAGGCCATTACGTGCGGCAGATCCCCGTGCAGGCGTCGGTCATCCTCCCGACCGGCTGGAAGGCGGCGACGGCGCTGCGTCCGAGCGGACAAACCGGCGACCGGATCGACTATCCGACGACCAGCTATGAAATCCTGGTTGATTCCCCGCTGATCGCCGGCGCCCATTATCGCCAGATCCAGCTCAGCCCGAAGGTTGCGCTGGATGTGATCGGCGACACTCCGGCGGAGCTTGCTGCAAAGCCTGAGCAAATTGCAGCGCACAAGCAGCTCGTCGACCAGGCGGTGAAGACGTTCGGCGCGGAGCATTACGATCATTATGACTTCCTGCTGACCATCTCGAACAACCTCGGCGGCAATGGGCTCGAGCATCATCGCAGTTCCGAGGATGGCGTGAAGCGCGGCTATTTCACGGATTGGGAAAACAAGCTGCGCGACCGCAACCTGCTTCCGCATGAATATAGCCACAGCTGGGACGGCAAGTATCGCCGCCCGGCGGATCTCTGGACGCCCGACTACAATACGGTGCCGATGGAGGGTTCGCTCCTGTGGGTTTACGAAGGCCAGACGCAATTTTGGGGCTATGTGCTCGGCGCGCGCTCTGGAATGCTGTCCAAGCAGGATACGCTTGATGCGATTGCTGCAACGGCAGCGACCTATAGCACCGGCACTCCCGGCCGTGCGTGGCGACCCTTGGTCGATACGACCAACGATCCGACCATCGCGAACCGCGCCCCCCAGCCCTGGCGGAGCTTCCAGCGCAGCGAGGACTATTACAGCGAAGGCCAGCTGATCTGGATCGATGTCGACCGGATCATCCGCACGCAGTCGGGCGGCAAGCGATCGATCGACGATTTCGCCCGTGTTTTCTATGGCATGCGCGACGGCGATTATGGCGAGCTGACCTACACGCTCGACGATGTGGTCGCGACGCTCAACAGGGTACAGCCCTACGACTGGCGCTCGTACCTGCAGCGGCGGGTCTATGACGTCGCCGCGAGCCCGCCGCTCGAGGGGATCAACGAAGGCGGGTACAAGCTCGTCTATTCCGCCGAGCCAACCAAGTGGATCAAGAGTGGAGAAAAGTCGGGCAAGAACAACGACCTCACTTATTCCGGCGGTTTCGTTGTTGGCAACGACGGCAAGATCTCCAGCGTTCTATGGGATAGCGCCGCTTTTAACGCGGGGCTGACCGTCGGATCGCAAATCACGGCCGTGAACGGCCGCGACTTCGAGGGCGATGCGCTGAAGGATGCGATCAAGGCTGCTGCCGGAAATGGGCCCGCGCCCGAGTTGCTGATTCACGACGGCGACGTCTATCGAACGGTGAAGCTCGATTGGCACGGTGGCCTGCGTTATCCACGGCTGGAGAAGGTCAGCAAAGGCGCAGGGACGCTCGACGCGCTGCTGGCACCGCGCTGACTAACTGATGAGGGGGGGCTGGTATGCGTAGACTGATCGTCACCACGGCAGTTGCAATTGCGGCTTCGACCGCGTCTCTTGCAGCACCGCCAGGGGTTGCTTCAGGAACTCCGCCGCCTGCCCCCTTGCCCGCCGAAGCCAATGTTCGGGCCGCACTCGAGCGGATCGCGCGCATCGATCCCCGTCTCCATTCGGTGATCGCCGTCGATCCGACTGCGATCGCCCAGGCGCGGCGCGTCGACTTGAGTGGCATTCGCGGCGCGCTCGCCGGACAGCCGGTGCTGATCAAGGACAATATCGAAAGCCTTGGGCCGCTTCCGACCACGGCCGGTAGCCTCGCGCTTGCCGGCAATGTCACCAATCGGGATGCGCCGCTCGTCGCACGGCTGCGTAGCGCCGGCGCTATCATCGTCGGCAAGACAAACCTCAGCGAATGGGCGAACATCCGATCGACCCGCTCCATCTCCGGCTGGAGCGCAGTGGGCGGACAGACGCGCAATCCGTGGGCGCTCAATCGCGACCCGTGCGGATCTTCGAGCGGATCGGGCGCAGCCGTGGCCGCGGGGCTCGTCCGGCTCGCGATCGGAACTGAGACGGACGGGTCAGTCACCTGCCCTGCATCGGTCAACGGAATTGTCGGGCTGAAGCCCACGGTCGGGCTCGTCAGCCGGACGCATATCGTTCCGATCAGTCATAGTCAGGATACGGCGGGCCCGATGGCCGCAAGCGTTCGCGAAGCGGCCGAGCTTCTCACCGTCATTGCCGGGAGCGATGTTGCCGATGAGGCCACGCGCGACGCCGATCGGCACCGGGTCGATTATTCCGCTGGCCTCGATGCGAACTCGCTAAAGGGCAAGCGGATCGGCGTGATGCGCTTCGCCTCCGGATTTGGCACCGACGCGGCGTTCGAGACCGCGCTTGCGCTCCTCCGCCAAAAGGGCGCCATCCTGGTCGACATCAAGAAGTTCGACGACAAGGCCATCGGCAAGAATGAGCTTCCGGTGCTGCTGACCGAGCTCAAGGCCGACATGGCGAAATATCTGAAGGGCAGCCCGGCTTCGATCCCCACGCGCACCTTGTCCGAGCTGATTGCTTTCGACAATTCGCATCAGAAGCAGGAAATGTCGCTGTTCGGGCAGGAACTGTTTGAGCAGGCGCAAAAGACGAAGGGTCTCGCCGACCCAGCATATAAGAAGGCTCGTGCGATCAGTTTCCAGGCTGCCGGACCGAACGGAATCGACAAGCTACTCAAGGACAATCGCGTGGTGGCCCTGGTCGGCCCGACCATGCCGCCGGCGTGGCTAATCGACGTCGCCAACGGCGACCAGGTTGCAGGCGGAGGCGCCGGTTCCCTCGCAGCGGTTGCGGGCTATCCGCACCTCACGGTGCCAATGGGCCTGGTGAAGGGATTGCCGGTCGGCCTAAGCTTTATCGGTCCCAGGTGGAGCGAAGCGCGGTTGCTTTCACTCGGTTATGCCTATGAGCAGGCGCGCGGACCTTTCCCCACGCCGAAGTTCCTGCCTTCGATCGAGGAAAGTCCGGAAATCGCTCCGTTGCTTCAGCCTCAGCGTTCTGGACGACCAGCGATGTCCGGCTCGGTAACCGGCGACAGCCAACGATAAAGAGCGCCGCCGATCGCTCCTCCGACGATCGGGGCGACCCAGAATATCCACAATTGCGAGAGCGCCGGGTCGCCGACAATCAGCGCCGGGCCGGTGCTGCGCGCCGGATTCACCGACGTGTTGGTGACCGGGATGGAGATCAGGTGGATCAAGGTCAGGCCAAGACCAATGGCGATTGGCGCGAAACCTACAGGCGCGCGTGCATGCGTCGATCCCATGATGATAATCAGAAAGAATGCCGTCATCACGATCTCGGTGACCACCCCGGCCTGCATCGAATAGCCGCCCGGTGACAAATCCCCAACGCCGTTCACAGCGAGGCTGTTGGGGGCGAGCGTGAACCCCGGATGCCCGCTGGCGATGAAGTAAAGCAGGAATGCCGCAGCGATGCCGCCGATGACCTGGGCGATCACATAGGCAGGGATGTCGCGCGCGGGAAAGCGTCCACCCGCCCACAATCCCACGGTAACTGCAGGATTGAGATGGCAGCCTGACACGTGCCCGATGGCGTAAGCCATGGTCAGTACGGTGAGACCGAAGGCCAGCGCGACGCCAAGAAGCCCAATTCCGACTTCCGGAAAGGCGGCGCTGATCACTGCGCTGCCGCACCCCCCCAAGACCAGCCAAAATGTTCCGAAGAATTCCGCGAATGCCCTCCGACCCATGCCCGCCTCCGATCACTTTCGCGGGCTAGGTGCAACGGCGCGCCTGACAGCGGTATCGGGAAAACCCCGATTCAGTGGGCTCAAGCGGTCGCGCGCAATGCGGCGATCGCGGCGACGATTGCGAAGATCAGCAGCACCCGAGCGAAACTCGCCGGCTCCTGGAACCAGAGGATGCCAACAATCACGGTGCCTACGGCACCAATTCCTCCCCAAACCGCGTACGCCGTACCCATCGGGATCGATCGGGACGCAACTTCGAGCAGGCCCATGCTGACCGCCACCGAAGCGAGAAATGCGAGCGTCCAGGGGACATTCCTGAAGCCGTCGACGAACCTGAGCGACGTCGTGAAGCCGACCTCGAAGAATCCACCCACGATTAGCCAGACCCAGGCCATGACAATCCTTTCACTGGACGAGCGAGGTTCATTCGGTACGTTCCAACTCATGTCGAAGCGGCGCACCATCGGCAATAGGATCGCCCATCCTCGCTTCCTCGCGTTCCTGGCGGTGCTGATTGTGACGATCCCGGTTTCGATCCCGCTGCTCGGTAATATGCCGCTGGGATTCATGGCGTCGTTCGACCTTGCCGCAATCTTCTTCATCGCAATTTGTTGGCCGTTGCTCGGGACGCGTGAGGCCGCCACGATCCGCGAGCACGCCCATCAGAACGACGCGAACCGAACCTTGCTTCTGGCGGTTACTGGAATCGTGATCGCGGTGCTGTTCGTCTCAATCACTGCGGAAGCTGTTGGCCATAATCCGCAGCCGATGACGAAGATGCTGATCATCGTCACCCTCGCTATCGCCTGGATCTTCAGCAATTCGATCTACGCTCTTCACTATGCGCATCTCGCTTACATGCATCCTGACGTCGGATGCATCGGTTTGGAATTCCCGCGAACCAAGCATCCCGTTTATTGGGACTTCGTCTACTTTTCCTTCACCTGTGGAATGGCGTTTGCCACTTCGGACGTGGTGATCACCGAAACGCGCATGCGCAAGGTCGTGACCTTCCACTGCCTTGCTGCGTTCGCGTTCAACATCGGCGTGCTGGCGTTCACCATCAACGTGCTGGGATCAGGCAGTTAGATCGATCTCGGGCAGTTCCGGCACCTTGCGACGTGCAGCGATGAAGCACCCGGTTATGATCATGATCGCGCCCGCGAGCGTGTACAAGGAAACGCGTTCGCTGAAGATGAGCCAGCCCAGCACCGATGCCCAAATGAAGCCGCTATATTCGGTGGCTGCGAGATAGCTCGCGGGACCGCGGGCGTAGCCCCATGCAAACAGCAACGTGCCGCAAGTGGAAAGTACCGAGGCGAAGATCACCCAATGCCATTGGCCGGCGGGCCAGGCCGGAATCCCGACCATTGGTATCAGCAACGCCCAGATCGCCATGACCGTGGCGGACTGAAAGAAATTGATCTCGAATGGCTCTGCGGCGAGAGCCTGCTGCCGCATCATCACGATGTTCACGGCATAGGTCACTGCCGACCCCAGGATCGCGAACGTCCCGAGCAATACATCCGCGCCCAATTTTGCTGTTGCTTGCCCAACGACGATGATCAGGACTCCGCCAAAGGCGATAAGCGAACCGAGGATTGATCGTCCGCCAATCTGTTCGCCGAGGAAAACGGAAGCCAGCAGCAAGGCGATCAAGGGACCAATGAAGGTCAGGGCGATCGCCTGCGCCAGCGGAATGCGGCCGATTCCCCAGAAGAAGAGGAAGGCCATTAGCGTCACCACGATTCCACGCGCCACGTGAATCTTCAGAACCCGCCCGGCCGGCCAGCCTTTTCGGCGCGGCAGGAACAGTGCTCCGCTGAAGATGAGATTGGCAACCGAGCGCCAGATGCTGACGGCGATGATGCCGATGACGAGCACAAGATGCTTCATCACCGCGTCCATGATCGACAGTACCGCCACGGCGCCGAGCGCCGCGAGGAAGCCTTGGACAGGATGCTGGATGACGCGGTTCACATGCCGCGCTTAGCGGCGATCAGTTGTTTGCGTCGAGTGAGGGTGGCGACGGCTGCGAGTCGATCAGGAGTGGCGGCTGCGAGTTGGCCGACGCGAGGGAGTTTGCGAGAGCGCCGCCAAGAATCAGGATGAGCAACAGCTTGGTCACAGCCCGAAGCTGCGCCCACAAAGTGAATAAAGGCTAAACCCTATTCGGCAGCGTCGAGCGTCGGCACTTCGGTTGCGGCTTCGATTTCCGCTGCCTTTGCCTCAACCAGCCTCACGATGTGGTTGATCATGTCGGCATCCTGCACGTGGTGATCGGTCATTCCCGACAGATAGACCATATGCTTCCCATTGCCGCCGCCGGTGATGCCGATGTCCGTCTCGCGAGCCTCTCCGGGGCCGTTGACGACGCAGCCAAGCACGGAGAGCGACATCGGCGTCTTGATGTGCTGGAGACGCTCTTCGAGCGCCTCCACTGTGCGGATCACGTCGAAGCCCTGGCGGGCGCAGCTGGGGCAGGAGACGACGCGGACGCCGCGGCTGCGGATTCCAAGCGCCTTCAGTATTTCATACCCTACCCGAACTTCTTCCTCCGGCTCGGCTGACAGGGACACTCGGATCGTGTCGCCGATTCCCGCCCAAAGCAGGTTGCCGATTCCGATCGCGGACTTGACCGTCCCGCCGACCAATCCGCCGGCTTCGGTGATTCCAAGGTGAAGCGGGCAATCGACCTCGCTTGCGAGCTGCTGGTAGGCGGCAACCGCGAGGAAGACATCGCTCGCTTTGACCGCGACCTTATATTCGCGGAAGCCGTGGTCCTCGAGGATCCGGATATGGTCGAGGGCGCTCTCAACCAGAGCCTCCGGACAAGGCTCGCCATATTTCTCAAGCAGGTCCTTTTCGAGGCTCCCTGCATTGACCCCGATGCGGATCGCGCAGCCGTTCGCACGCGCAGCGGCAATGACTTCCCTGACCCTTTCCTCCGAGCCGATGTTGCCCGGGTTGATTCTAAGGCAGGCAGCGCCGGCGTCGGCCGCTTCAAGCGCGCGTTTGTAGTGAAAGTGGATGTCCGCGACGATCGGGACCGTTGCGGCGCGCACGATCTCCTTCAGTGCAGCGGTCGCGTCGGCCGTGGGGCAGGACACGCGGATGATGTCCGCGCCGGCCTCCTCGCAGCGGCGAATCTGATCGATCGTCGCCTTGGCGTCTTCGGTCGGCGTATTGGTCATGGTCTGGACGCTGATCGGTGCATCTCCGCCCACAGGGACGGAGCCGATCATGATCTGCCGCGACTTGCGTCGCTCAATATCGCGCCAGGGTCGAATGGAAGACATGAAACTCTCGGGCTGTTTGCGGGGGCATATAAGGCCTTCCGGCCTTTCCGAAAACCGGAGCCGCGATTCGCGTGACCTGATCCTGTTGTGTTAACAGGGTTAACGGAACTCGCTGGGGGCGGCCTATGGCCAAGCTTGCCGGAATGCAGGCCATCGATGGTGCCGCCGATTCTGGCGAGGTTTCGCGCATCCCCCGCCTGAGGACGCGATATTATGCGTTCCTCAGCTACAGCCACCAGGACAAGGAGCTCGCCGACTGGCTTCACCGTGAGCTTGAGAAGTTCCGGGTGCCGCATTCGATCGCCGGCAAGCTCACTGCAAATGGGGTCGTTCCGCGCCGCCTCACGCCGATCTTTCGGGACGAGCAGGATTTGTCGGCGGGAGGCGACCTGGCCCAGGAGATCAAGGCGGCACTTGCCGGATCCCAATTCCTGATCGTGCTTTGCTCGCCGATGGCGTCGAAGTCGCGCTGGACGAACCAGGAGATCGAATCCTTCAAACGCACGCGCCCCGAAGGCTGCGTGCTCGCTGCGGTCGTCAAGGGTGAGCCGTTTGCCAGTGACATTCCTGGACGAGAGGCGGAGGAGTGCTTCCCCCCGGCACTGCGGTACAAATATGACCGCCGCGGGCATCAGACGGAGAAGCGCGCGGAACCGCTCGCCGCGGATTTCCGGGCAACCGGCGAAGGTCGGCGACTGGCTTTCCTCAAGCTCGTCGCCGGCATGCTCGGGGTCGGCCTGGACGAGCTCGTTCAGCGCGAGACGACGCGGCGTCACCGACAGCTTGCTTGGCTCGCCGCCGGATCCCTCGCCGGAATGGCGGTGACAAGCACGCTGGCGGTCGCCGCCTTCCAGGCGCGCAACGAGGCCCGTGAGCAACGGCGGGAGGCGGAGGGTCTGATCGGTTTCATGCTCGGGGACCTCAAGGCCAAGCTCGAGCCGATCGGAAAGCTGGACGCGCTCGACGGCGTGGGCACGAGAGTCCTGGCCTATTATCACCAGCAGGATACGTCCCGCCTTTCCGACCAGGGGCTAGCGCAACGATCGAAAGCGCTAACCCTGATGGGCCAGATCGCGGACGCGCGCGGCAAGGGGTACGTAGCTCTCGCATTTTATCGCGAAGCCTATGCCGGCACTGCGGAGGCCCTGCGGCGAAAGCCGGATGACCCCCAGCGGCTCTACGAACATGCGCAAAATGTTTTTTACATTGGAAACAGTGCACAGCTTCGGGGCGATCTGGCGAGCGCGATTACCCGCATGCAGGAGTACAAAAGGCTGTCTGAGCAGATGGTGGCGCTCGACCCGAACAACATGCGCTGGCGAATGGAAGTTCAATTCGCGGAGACTGATCTCGGCACTCTTTATCTGAACCAGCGGCGCTATTCCGAAGCGACCGCACAGTTCGAACAGGCACTGCAGACCATCAAAGCAATCACTGCGCTCAACCCGCAGAACGCCGAATACCAGCAAGCTGTGCCGGAAGCGATGGCGTGGCTTGCCGATGCGCAATTCGACAAAGGCAATCTGGCAGATGCCATTGCCATCCGCGAACAGCACGTTGGTCTGCTCGAGCGGAAGTTCCGCGAGACCAATGACATTGCCTATCGGCAAAAGCTTATCCCGGCACACCGAGGCCTCGGAATTCTCTACGCTGGGGTCGGGCAACTCGATCGTGCGATCGCGCAGCTAAAGATTGCAGCGGCACAGGCCGATTTCCTTATTCCCTATGAGCCCGACAACACGCTTTGGGTGGAATTCGGATTTCGGTCGAAGATCGCACTGGCCGAGTTGTTTTTGCTCAATGGAGCTGTCGACGCATCCGAGCCGGCAAACGAGGGTGGATGTGCAATGGTTGCGGAGCTGCTCGGCAAAAACCCGAAGAACCCCACATGGCTAGGAGGCTCTCGGGACTGTTGGCTAATGCGCGCACAGATTGCGCTGGCGCGGGGCAAGAACGACGACGCGGTCCGAGCAGCGATCCGAGCATCGCAAATTGCAAAGAGCGTGAGGACAGCCGACCCCGCGCTTGATTCATTCCTGCTTGCCAAAACCAACCGCGTCCTTGGCGATGCATATCGGGCCGCGGGCAATGCCGCCGCTGCCCAGGGTTTATGGATGTCCGCCTACTCCGCGATTCCGCACGTCGCAGCCGAAACTCCATGGGAGTTGCGGCAGCACGCTTTGGTTCTCGAACGTGTTGGCCGGAGCGCTGAAGCTAATGCCATTACCGCGAAGCTAAATTCCATGGGTTATCGCCGACCGAGTTGATCTGGAGAATAGTATGGCAAGGAAAATCAAGTTTAAGGCGAAATGGGATGGCGCGACGGTCGGATGGGAGAGTACCGACGGAAAGCCGGCAAAGGACCACAAGACAAAAATCGACCATGGCGCCGACCCCGAGGAAATCGAACTCAAGATTTTGGTCGATCAAAGCGCCAAAAGCCTAAAGCTGCGCATTGATTGCGGCCATCCGTTCCAGGTGTGGGAAGATGAGAGCTGCTGTCCACCGGCCGGCATCGGCACAGACCAGATCACTGTCCTCTCTTGCGACGTCGACAGTGTAACGATCAGCGACAGCAACACGGGCCAAGAGCGCACGCTGCGCTACCAAATCAACGTTGTCGACAAAGACGGCAATTCGCATCCGTGCGATCCGATCATTCAGAACGGCGGAGGCGGCCCTGGCTTCCAATTCGATTGAATAACGACCGATCAATAGGGATCGGCGCTAAAAGAGGGGGGAGAGATGGGCACACAGAATGAAGCCATCGATCTGACGGCAGTTCTTAAGAAGGACGGAAGCTTCGATCATTGGCAAATGGATTACAACGGAAACCAATCGGGGCCGGGTAGTTACCCCGCGATTCAGATCCCTTACGGCGACAAGGCCGAATTCACTG
>Ga0207706_10002871_pt1 | contig 16704 bp, 20 predicted proteins | sample KBSC53metaG_FD_184318 | JGI IMG/M metagenome (GOLD analysis project Ga0207706, IMG submission 184318) | Corn rhizosphere microbial communities from Kellogg Biological Station, Michigan, USA - KBS C5-3 metaG (SPAdes) (version 2) | ecosystem: Host-associated > Plants > Roots > Rhizosphere > Soil ... | reverse complement strand
CACCACGTCCGCGACAAAGTCATCGACGCTCCAGTAAATCGATTTCGAGTTCTGATAATCGAAGCGCTGGGTGATACGATCGGGGCCGACCAGAGTGACCTTTGCCGGCTTTTGCGTCAAACCGCTGACGAAGCAGTATTCCTCCAGCGGCAGATTGCGCATCAAGCGAAGTTTTTGCGAAACCGGACGGCGCTGCAAAATCGCCGCGCCTTCACCCGCGATGTGGTAGGGATCCCAGCGCTGCAGCGGCTTCCCCTCCCGCACCAGGCTTTCGACAAACGCAAGATCTACCCGGCGCGCGTCGAAGCCGCTGACCGAGGCCGCAAAGCTATCCTGAAAATTCAGTCGCCGAAATTCGCCGTCGGTGATGACGTCGAGCCCAATTTCCTCCTGCAGCTTGACCGCCGTGCGAATCGCCTCATCTTCGATCCGGCCCAGCTCCTCGGCGGAAATCTTGCCTTGATCCCGTTCACCGTAAGCCTCTTTCAAACGCGCAGGCCGAAGCAGACTCCCGACGACATCCGTTCTAATTTTAGCCAACGGGCTCGCACTCTCTTCCACGGTATTCTCCTTTTCTCATTCTGAACGAGTAAAACAATTCGTTGATTTCTTTGCCTGCACTTCCTTGCGTGCGTCCATCCTGCCGGCGCCCGCCTAACGGTGCTATATCAAAGTCCGTTGTCCGGGCAAACGGAGAATGCTCGAGGATCTTTACTCGGGATTTGTAGTGTCCTTGCGGGATCTGATTTGAGCGGAATCATATGAACGCAGCGCAGTAAAACTCGGGTTGGCTTCCAATGGAGCCAGCTAGCGCCTTCATTCGTCGGGGGTAAGACGCATAAGAGCGGATTGTCGTCAATGGCAGCTCCAGCTAGAATCAGCACGTGAGGCGTAATCCCCATTTGTGCGCCTGTAATGCCTAACGTGAGTCGCAAACAAAAAAAGGAATGGAAAGAAACAACCATCATGAGAAAGAGCGGATCTCAGAAGGAAAAGTCTCCATCTCGGCTGATAGACGAGAGGATCAAGGAGCTTGGCGACTGGCGGGGCAAGATGCTCTCCCAGATCCGCACATTGATCAAGCAAGCCGATCCCGAGGTGGTCGAGGAGTGGAAGTGGAGAGGGGTTCCGGTGTGGTCGCACGACGGATTGATCTGCACGGGCGAGACTTACAAGAACGTCGTGAAGATGACCTTCGCCAAAGGCGCGGCTCTAAAGGATCCTTCGGGTCTATTCAACTCCAGCCTCGATGGCAACACCAGGCGTGCCATCGACTTCCACGAGGGCGAGAAAATTGACGAGGAGGCATTAAAGGCTCTTATTCGGGCTGCCGTGAATCTGAACGCGTCGCACACGCACGGCTGATGAGCTGAAGGTGGGTAACACGCTTAAGATCGGATTACGGTTAGCAGCCTCAGGTAGAATCAGCACGTGAGCCGTGATCCGCATTTGTGAAGCCCTGTGACCGAGATTGACGCATTCTCACAGATCTTATCCGGGGCTCATGCACTAACCGGATTTTGACACCGGCGAGAGCAAATTCGCATCCCGCGCCAGGAGCCATCTGCCATTTTCTTTTCTCAGGATCGAAAGCGTGTGCCCTGCGCGCGTCATAGCCTCAGCGCCGCCGGGCGGAGTCATGGTTACAGTGAGCTTGGTCCACATAAATGCCCATTCTCCGATTGCTTTAATCTCCTGGATCTCGCTTGTTCCATCGAACTGAACCGGACCATGGCTCGCTTGCGCTTCGGCCGCCGCGGCGAAGGCTGATTTACCAATCATGGGGGGCTGTCCAGCCACCAAAAACACGACGTCATCCGACATCAGTTCCAGAACGGCTTTAACATCACCACTCTTCGTCGCTGCCATCCAAGTGGCCACCAATTGACGAATCTCTTGCTCATCGTTTTGCATTTTTTGCCTCAATGCACTGACAACTCTCGGTTAGCGCATACAGAGTGAAGATTGCAACTGTCGACACATCAGACCGCATCCGCTTGACGAGCGATTCTAAACTGCCCTATTTTTCAAGCAGGCTCAATTCGTGGCCGCATGCTTCGTGTCATTCGACCGCAGGGAGAAATCTTTCTTAAAACTATGCTAAAAAGGATTCGCTGTGACACGATTGTACCGTTACATCTCCGCCGATTCACATTTGGAGATTGATTCGAAGCATTGGCTTGATCGGGTCCCGGAGAAGTACCGCGACCTTGCGCCGCGACTGGTCAGCCAGGCCGACGGAAGCGATGCTTGGATAATCGGCGATACCATTAAACGTCCCGCAGCAGCGGCCGATCTCTACGGCGGGAAGGGCCGTGATCAATACGTCCCGTTCCACGGCAGGTATGAAGGAACACCGGGGACCGGCAGCGCAGAACAGCGTCTGCGCGAGCAGGATCGGGACGGCATCGACGCCGAGGTGCTCTTTCCTTCACAACAGGGCGGCCCGAAGCTCTGGCGGCGCATCGAAAACGATGGTGCTTACAAAGCAGTAGTGCGCGCTTACAACAGCTGGCTCGCCGAAGAATATTGCGCCGTGGACCCGGCGCGTCTTATCGGCGTCGGAATCTTGCCGCTGGTGGATAACGTCTCTGACGTGATCGCCGAGTTGGCCTACTGCGCCAACATCGGCTTCAAGACCGTCCTGCTTCAAGGCTTTCCGAGCGGTAAACCGTATCCGAGCCAGAACGACGATGTTTTTTGGCACCGTGCTCTCGAACTGGATATGCCGATCAGCGTTCATGTCGATCTCGATCGTACCGGCGAACGCAAGGGACCGCTCTTCAAGTATCCGAACGAGTCCACTGAGATTTTGCAAAAATTAACGCACGATCTGGTCGATCAAGTGGGACGTTTCGGTCCAGTGCGCGGCAACGGTTCTATTGCCGCCGTGCAGTGGGTTTTGTCGGGACTGTTCGACCGCTTTCCGAGCTTGCGCATTTTCTTTGCCGAAAATCAGATCGGTTGGATCCCATTTTTTTTGCAGGGGGCGGATGTGCGCTATGATCGCCATCATCGTTGGGCCGATCGCTTGCTCGGGCTGAAACCGCTGCAACGTCCGCCGAGTGAATACATCCGCGAATATTTCTACTGGGGGTTTCAATTCGACCGCATCGGCGTCGAGCTGCGCCACAAAATCAACGTCGATCGCCTGATGTGGGGTTCCGATTTTCCCCACCAGGAATCCGACTGGCCCGAGTCGCTGAAGATCATCGAAAAGAACTTCGCCGGCGTCCCGGACGTGGAAAGGCGCAAGATGGTCTGCGGCAACGCGGTCGAGTTTTTTCGCTTATCTTAACTGTGTCTTGTCTGTAACCTGTGTATTCAAACGTTATTCCGGGCAAACTCGCGTTAGCTACCGCGACCCGGAATCCAGCAAATTCATATAACCTTGATACTGGGTTTCGCCGGTATGACTGCGGGAAAACGAGCAAAGTCTGACAAGTACACAACTTTGTTTTTCATTTGCTGGATCTAGAGCGCAGAAGGAAAGCGTTTATGGCTGAACCGACGGTTTTTTGTCCGCAGTGTAAATCCGAGATCAAGCTCACCGAGTCGCTCGCCGCGCCGTTGCTGGAATCCGTGCGCCGCGATTACGAGCAGCGCCTCTCACAAAAAGATAACGAAATATCGAAGCGCGAAAAGTTTCTCAATCAACGTGCCGAGTCCATAGAGAAGGCAAAACAAAACCTCGATCACGAAATCGAGCAAAAGCTACGCTCTGAGCGCGCCCGCATCGTGTCCGAAGAGGCGCAAAAAGCCAAGCTCGCAATCGGCAGTGATCTTGAGCAAAAAGCGAAAGAAATTAATGATCTTCAACAAATTCTGCAAGAGCAAGATAAAAAACTCGGCGAGGCCCAGCAGGTGCAAGCAGAGCTACTGCGAAAACAGCGCGAGCTCGACGATGCCAAGCGCGAGTTGGACTTGACGATCGAAAAACGGGTTCAGGCCAATCTCGTGGCGGAACGCGATAAGGCAAAAAAAGAAGCCGAAGAAGAGCTTAAGCTCAAGGTAATGGAGAAAGACCAAACCATTACCGCCATGCAAAAACAGATTGAAGAATTGAAGCGGCGCGCCGAGCAGGGCTCGCAGCAACTTCAAGGGGAAGTTCAGGAGCTGCAGTTAGAGAGCTTGCTAAGGGCAAAATTTCCACGCGACACCATTCACCCGGTTGCTAAAGGCGATTTTGGCGGTGATGTGCTGCAGCGGGTCATTGGCCCGCTGAATCAAATATGCGGCACGATCCTTTGGGAGTCGAAACGCACAAAAAACTGGAGTGATGGGTGGCTGCCCAAGCTACGCGACGATCAACGCGCCGCCAAGGCGGATGTTGCGGTGATTCTCAGCCAGGCATTACCCAAGGACGTCGATACTTTCGGTTTTCTGGACGGTGTTTGGGTCGCCGATCCAAAAGTAGCTGTGCCGGTCGCATTATCATTACGCCAAAGCCTGATCGAAATTTCCGCGGCGCGCCAAGCTTCCCAAGGCCAGCAGACAAAGATGGAAATGGTTTATGGCTACCTGACCGGCCCACGCTTTCGCCAAAGAGTTCAAGCACTTGTCGAGGCGTTCTCATCCATGAAAGAAGATCTCGATCGCGAGAAAAAAACCATTACCCGGCAATGGGCCAAACGCGAAGAGCAAATCGACCGCGTCATGCAGGCTACCGTGGGCATGTACGGGGACCTCCAGGGCATCGCCGGCAAAACTCTCCAGGAAATTGAAGGGCTGGAGTTTCAAGGAATGTTGGATTTCAAGGCGGACGAATAATTTCACTGCGACTCATGCCGAGTATCGTGATCGAAACCACAATCCATGCACCCGCCGAGTTATGTTTCGATCTTGCCCGCGATGTCGCTGCACATGCCGAATCGGCGTCATTCTCATCCGAACGCATCGTTGAGCCGGGCCGAATGGAGGGACTGCTCGAGCGCGGTGATATCGTTGCCTTCGAAGGCCGTCACTTCGGCATCAGACAGCGCTTTGTGGCTCGCATCACCGAGCTCGACCGTCCCAATCGCTTTGTCGATGAAATGGTTCATGGCGCGTTCAAGCGACTCCGGCACATTCACGAGTTCGAAGCGGTCGGGAATGCGACGTTGATGCGTGACATCATCGAATGGCAAGCGCCTTTCGGATTGATCGGAATGCTCGCCGATAAGCTGTTCTTGCGCCGCCACATGGCTTGGTTCGTTTCGACCAAACAACGCGCGCTGAAACAGATCGCCGAATGTCGTGGACAAAGCACAAAAGAACCCATCAAATCACATCTGGCCTGAAGCTCCGATGATTTTCGCCAGTAGCGGTTGCGCTTGACCAAAGGACGCTTGAACTTTATTGTCTGCGGCACATTTCCTATCAGCCGAACGTCTTCGGAGGCGAGATTTCATGCTCCTGCGCTTGTTACAGTTACTTTTAGCAGCCGTTGGTCTAGCACTAGCAACCTCCGCGGGTGCTGAGCTGATCCGCACCGCCGTGCCGCGCGCAAGTCTCAATTATCTCTCCATCTACGCCGCCGAAGCCAAAGGTCTTTTCAAAGATGAAGGCCTGGAGAACGAAACGATCGCCATCGGCGGGCCCGCGGCCATCGCCGCGCTGCTCAGCGGCAACGTCGATTTCAGCGGCGCAGGAGGCAGCGGACTGCGCGCCGCCGCGAAAGGAGCGGAACTGAAGGCGATCTTCTATCAGACGGAGAAAGTGACTTGGTTTTTTGTCGTGCATCCGAGCATCAAAAGCGTCGCTGATCTGAAAGGCAAGAAGATCGCGGTCGGACTGATCGGTGATAGTGAAGATCGTTTCTCCACCATGTTCGTCGAAAACAACGGTCTTTCAGCAAAGGACATTACGCGCATTCCCATGGGCACGAGTTCCGGAGCTCGGATCGCGGCGATCAAAAGCGGCTCGCTTCAGGCGGCGGTGCTCGATCCTGGCGGGATGATCGTCGCCGAAAAAGAGGGACTTCATTCTCTCGCATTTCTCGGTGACCTTTTTCCCTTGCCGTTTCAGGGTTACGTCGTCACCGACAAAAAGATCGCCGAAAATCCGGCACAAATTAGGCGCTGGATTAGAGCAATGAGCCGAGCGCTGCTGTTCCTGCGCGAGCGACCCGAAGAGGCGGCGGATATCGGCATTAAGAAGCTTCAGCTCGGCAACATCAATCGCGCCATGCTCATCGAAGCAACAAAAGCCTATACCCGCGCCTTTCCTCCCGGCGTACCAGGCTTGCCGTCGGCCGAAGGAATCAAGAACATTCTCGAGTACGAGGTTCGCGTACCTATGAGCATGGCCACGCCTCTGCCCGCGCGACGACTGCTCGATCTTCGCTTTGCCGAAGATGTCAAACGAGAATTGGAACAGAAAGGCTTGGGTAGATAGCCGACGGAATCTGCTGCTGATCGGTGATCCGTATCCCTCCTGCAAGTGATAATTTGTTTTTTTCTGGCGCGGTAACCGTGCGACCAAACTATCGGGGCAGTGCGCGAACAGCACGCGCATTTGAGATTGGTTAAGTCTTCGCTTCTTGGCGATCAGCTTTCGTTGCCATTGTAGTAACTGCTTGCCCTCTTAGCTTCGCCTACAAAGCAAAGGAAAATTGCAATAGTTATTAGGCTAGCCAGTCAACTTGGCCTAGCTTCCTTGCGCACGAGCCACGTGGGAGGGAAAGCCTCGTAGTGCGCTGTGCGTGGCCGCAGCAAATCATCCGTGTTTTGACCAGAATCAAACGTAATGAACTCACCATCGGCAATACGCCGTCTCGCGATGCCGTCGGGCGGCTCAGAAGGAAGACTCTTCCGACAAGAAACCTGGTTGCTGTCATCAAAGAGCAGAGACACTAAATCCATGGGCTCGATGCTCTCGATAGCAATGACCTTAAGTATCATTTGATATGACCGTTACTGCTGTCACTCAAGGATACTGTCAAAATAGGCTGCGATGTGAATTTGATGTGAAATATCAGTAGACGAATGACGTATCTCTAAACGTCTATTAGAAAGGTGCAGCGCTAGTTTAGGTCCACCAAGTTGAGTGAGGCGAACAGCGTTACCGCTCGTGGAGTCCGTCGAGCCACTTAGCGAGCGTGTTTTCGTGAATACGCCACTGACCACCAACCTTGAAAGCAGGTAAATCTTTGCGGTGGATCATCCGCTGCAGGGTGCGCCTGGATACCTGCAGCAACTCAGCGGTCTCTTCGACAGTCAGAAATTTCAGCGGCTCAGTGCTGTTTTCCATAGTCGCTACCACCGCAGCAAGGGCAATGCCATCCCCATTCTTAGTGAAGTCGCCCTTTTCTTGGAAAAATCGGGTGTCTAGAGATTAGCCCGCGCGAAATTTTTACGCTGTGAGGTGGTTACCCGATAGCATGATGGAACTGCGGGCGAGCACAAATAGGTACAGACCTCCAAGCAGTTGAGCTTTCTCAGAACAGGCGCACATACCTTTCCGGCTAAATGCTACGACTTGTTTGCCAAGCTTGATTGGTTCAACGTTTGCGCTACCCCGGAGCAAATTGCTTTAGGCGGTTGCTGATGCAGATGACGAAATTTGCCATCAAAAAGCGTCAAATAAAGATCTTCCCTTACAACGATGACCATAATGGTCAAGTAAAACCACCGCCGATCGACTGGCCGATTCTAACATTTTGGTTAACGTACTTCGGGATCATGTCTGCCGTTCTCTGCGGGCTGATTTCAGCGGGAGTGTGATGCTTTATCGGATCATCTTAGCTGAAGCGATTATGCTAGTCCTGGTTCCTCCGTTTAATCTCGGTGCCGAGCTCGTACCGGTTGCAGGTATACCAACGTCCAAACGATTTTGATGCGCTGTGGCCATTAAAATATCTTACGAGGAAGAACTTAGGGTCATTGGCCAAACCCTGGAGTCGAAGGGGATTAGTATCTGTGAAATAACGTGTCTGCCGGAGCGCTATGTGATCCATGCCGTGGCTAACCAGAGCGGCTCGGCGAGCAAAAAACTATTGGGCTTCTTGCGATCATCAGGCAACTCCGAAACTTATTCATTTACACTGAGCTCGGCTGAAATTAAACGGCAGGCGGAATTGGCAAAGCGGTCTACTTCAGAGTCGCTCGACAATTTTCGCCGAGCCTCGAATGTCCTGGCTACAGTGGGTGCGTACCTCGATTTAAAGCAAGCGGAGTTCTTTGAGCTTAAATTAAGACCAATTTCGTTATCTTTATGGTATCGAGACAGGACAGGACATGAACAGCAGGAAGATCGCGCCGTTTCCTCTTTCTACAATCTCTTTATTGAACTTCAGAGAAAGAGCCCTCGACTCTAGTTCGTGGTAGCGCCAACCCCATCCTGAGTGATTACTCGGCTGCATTGATCATGTGCGTTCGGAGTACATCCCGAAGAACGGGCAATTGAAACGGTTTATACACGATCTGAGCGGCACCCGCGTTGACCGCTCGCGTTATACGTTCTTCAGAATTGAACTCCGTCGTCCAGCCTGTACTGATGACGATCGGGATGCGGCGAGTAGATATGTTTCGTTTTAACTTCGCCGTCACCTCGTCTCCATTTAGTCCTGGCAAACGCACAGCCATCATGATCAGATCGGGCTGTAGGGTGGATGCCTTTTCGAGGGCTTCCAACCCAGTGTGCGCTTCAGCAACGTCGTGGCCCAAGCTACTAAAAAACTCACTCAGCGACTCTCGACTAGTTGGATTGCCGTCGACGATCAAGATTTTCTTGGAAGTGCTCATAATGTGAGGGCAATCGGAAGCACGAGAGATGCCACCGAAAAAAGTGTAATACTTACCCTTTTCATACTAAAGGGCAGAACTTCTTACCGTATGACGACGTTAAATACATGCAGCACCTGTAATTTTTACACAGCCACCTACCGCTAAGCTTCAAAGTAATCGCCTCCGTTCCTTCCCATTCTTGCTCCTATGACACGCCAGCAATTGCGGATTTCTCCGGCCGGTTGTGTCATGGTTTTTGAAAGTCGGCAGGCTGCAAATTATCGGGCGTGCGATGGTCCCGTGAGCGTTTCATTACTAGGGAAGCAATAGGTCTTCATTGTTCTGTCCGCAACAAGGAGCTTTCGCACTAGAAAATGGCAGCGTCAGTGGTGGTCAAAAAGAATTCACTAATCTAGCCGCTGGAATTTCCTGCATATAATTGATCTGGTCAACCAGTCGCGCTCGACAGTTCCGCTGCCGTTTTGTGCCGAGTTATTCGAAGCTCTAGCGAGCGCGTCGGTGCATCACGCTGAGCCGGAACTTTTCGGTCATCTCTTTCTCTATGCGCTGCATATGCCATTATTGGAATGGCCCGATGCGTTTTCAAATTGCATGTGGATTGCGGCTTTGGTGTCTGCAACGCGGATCAAAGCTTTCGCCGGCAAACTCGGCATGCCGTTTAAGTACGTCGAATTGGGTTAAGCAAGGATTCGCGTCCGCTGCCGTGTACCGGCATCCAAGCCATGACACACTCTGATCTCTCATTGTCTTTGGCGCGCCGCACGGACGCGCCGGCGATTGCAAACATGTCACGCGCTTTGATCGAGTACGGATTGCAATGGAAGTGGACGGCGCCGCGCGTCGAAGCCAGCATCTGCGCAGCCAATGTCAACGTTCTCGTTGCGCGGCTTGAGACCCGGATTATCGGCTTTGCCATCATGCGTTACGGCGAGGACGACGCGCATTTGGACCTGCTCGCCGTCGCGCCACCATACCGGCACCTCGGCGTTGGACAGGAGCTTCTGCAATGGCTCGAGAAGTGTGCCACGGTGGCGGGAATTTTTCGCATCACCTTGGAGGTTCGAGAAAGCAACGGTGCGGCCCAGCAATTCTATGAGCGGATGGGTTATCACCGGCTGAATCTCGTTCCGGGTTATTATCAAGGAACCGAGGCCGCGCTCCGGATGAGGCGGAATTTGGCGTCCGGGTCCGAGCGTCCATCGAGCAGCAATTCCGACTCTCAATCCTAGCCATTGGTTCAGCGTTCCTGTCGTCTCGAAGAATAGCTTCACGCAGAAATGATTTCCTTAAAGCGCATCACTCCGGCGGACGTCACCCTTTTCAAAACGGTGCGCCTGCGCGCATTGCACGATACTCCGAGCGCGTTTAGCTCCACTTACGCCGAGGAATGTCGACTGGCGGATGCTGAGTGGACAGCACGCATCTCGGAGTGGAGCGGTTCGGCATCGATGACGTACATTGCTATGGATGCCGATGCTGCTTGCGGCATCGCCGGCGGCTATCTACATCAAACTGACAGCAGCCGAGCCCATCTGGTATCCATGTGGGTGGCACCGAGCCATCGACGACTTGGAGTCGGGGCGAACTTGGTCCATGCCATAATCGCCTGGGCCCGCGACCAGAAGGCGCGTACTTTGGAGCTGATTGTGACCAGCAACAACGATATAGCGATCAACTTCTATTCGCACCTAGGGTTTGCATTCACCGGAAAAACCGCATCTTACCGAAACGATTCCGCGCTGAACGATCTGGAGATGATCCGTTCGCTCCCTTAACAATTCAGTAGCAACCTCCTCCTGGTTTGACAGCTGTTTCCGCGCAGACGTATAGTTTCACCGCTTTGCGAGCACCGCATTCGCTCACGCAAAGTTTCTCAGGAGGACCGCTATCCATGATTGCTGGCCCGGAGTTGCGTAACATTTAGATCAGATGGTGAATCATTGGTATGACACGCCGGAGATTCAAAATGGCCAGTGCTCAGTTTTCTGCGGGCACTCGACTAATGACTTACGTCACGAGCCGAGGACTCAGCCTCTTCCCCCTTTGACGGCGGAAGACTGAGATGGGGTGCCCAGTCAAAATATGTCAGCCGTTCCTTCGTCCTGCTGCGTCGCGGGGGAAGGAAATCGAGCTAACATAGGCCGTGAAATGATATGAAGATTCGCCACGGTCTTATCAGCGCTGACTCGCATGTCGTTACTGAGCCCGATGCGTTTCTCAGCCGGATGTCGAAGACCAAGTTCGGCGATCGAATACCGCAAGTTAAGGAACTCGCGATCAACGGTGCCAAGGTTGAGCGTTGGTACGTAAACGGCCGGCCGCTGAAAACTCGCGGTGTCTGCAACTGCCCCGCGGTGATGGGAGATCCGAATCGCAACGTGTACCCGCAGCGTTGGGATCAAGTGCCGGCCAAAGCGTACGTTCCGGCCGATCGCCTTGCGGCTCTGGATAGCGACGGTATCGACGCCGAAGTCTTGTTTCCCAACGATCCCAGCTCATTTCATCAATATAATGACCCGGAGTTCGAGCTCGCTTGTGTCCAGGCCTACAATGACTCACTCGGAGAATTGACCAATGCCAGTGAGCGTTTCATTTCGTTGGCGATGGTCCCCTTACTCTGCGGTATGCAAACGATTGTGAACGAAGTGGCGCGCGCCGCACAAAAAGGTCACCGAGGGATAGTCATGTTCGCATTGCCAAGCTTGATGGTCGAGACTCTGCCGCACATCAGCGACGCTTACTGGTATCCTTTGTGGGAAATCTGCCAGGAATTGCAAATGCCGATTCATTTCCATGCTTCGGCCGGACTCGCGCGCAAGTTGACTTTTCCGGAGTGGGACGGTTACACGCCCAATCAGCAACACGCCGCCTTCACGGTCCCGACTTCAGCTTGGCCGTCACAAATCGTTCCGATTCTGATTTTCTCCGGCATCGCATACAAATTTTCCCGCTCGAAATGGGTTTTTGCGGAGACGGGCATCGGCTCAGTGAGCTGCGTGCAAACGGCCTGCGATCATGAATGGGAACGCCGTCGACTCTGGCGCTATGGACTGGATCCGCGTCCGAGTGAGCTGATCCGCAGGCAGGTCTATGTCAATTTTTGGTACGAGAAGGCTGGCATCGAGTTGCGCGAGGCCGTCGGCATCGAAAACATCATGTGGGAGTCGGATTATCCGCATATCGCGTCGACTTATCCTGAATCGTGGAAATTTGTCGAGCGGTCGCTGAGCAGTGTGCCAGATGGCGAACGCAAAAAAATGCTGTATCAGAACGCGCAGGCGCTTTACCGGTTAACTTGACGCTCTTCCGGTTTTGGTATCTCACTTCCGGGTAGGAAACAGCTATGACAAAGAAGGAATTTCTGCTCCGCCATGCTAAGCGGAACGCACCATCTCGATATTCCTGGCGCTTACAACAACGAGATCCTTCGGCTATCGCCTGAGGATGACGATGAGATTCCTCAGTAACGAATCCCTTTCGCCTTGAAAAGCTGACAAATTTTCATGCTCACCGATCGTATCATCAGCGCCGTCGATCATGTCATTGAGCCGCCTGACGTCTGGAGCCGGCGGCTGTCGCGGACTGAATTCGCGGCCGGCATTCCGCATATCGAACAGCGGCCGAGCGGCGCCGATTTTTGGATCGTTGAGGGCTGCCGACTAGCGCTCGCAGACGTCGCATCCGTCGGCGCCCTCATGGAAGACCGCGCCATGGGTCCCGCACAGTGGGAAGAGATGCCCAAAGCTGCCTACGACCCAGCGGCGCGCTTGCAGACGATGGACCAGGACGGTATCGAATGCGCGGTTCTCTATCCGACCCTCGCAGGCTTTTCAGGCGAACGTTTTGGTGCAATCAGCGATCCCGATTTGCAGCTCGCCTGCGTACGGGCTTATAACGACTGGCTGATCGAAGAATGGGCTGGCGCGAGTGCGCGTTTCATTCCGCAGTGCATCGTGCCACTTTGGCCGATTGAAGCGACCGTCAAAGAAATCGAACGTGCGGTCCGAAGAGGCCACCGCGGCGTAATTTTTCCGGGCGTGCCGATGCATTCTTGTAACCTGCCTCATATCAATGGTCCCGAGTACGATCCGATCTGGGCAACCTGCCAGGAACTCGACGTGCCGCTCTGTTTCCATGCCGGCTCCGCACCGAAGCTGCAATTTCCGCCGGCGCCTAACATGTCGCCGCAATTGACGGCCGCATTTCATGCCGTGATTCGTCCCGCCAGCGCCGTGTTCGACCTGAGCAATCTTCTCTTTTCACGCATTCTGTTGCGCTTCCCGAAACTCAAAGTGGTTCTCGCCGAGAGCACCATCGGCTGGGGAACTTTCTTGCTTGAATACGCCGATCATCAGTACGACCAGGATCACTGCGACTACGAGCTCAAGCCGTCAGAGATGTTTCAGCGGCAAGTTTATCTCACAACGTGGTACGACCCGGTCGCCGTGAACGCGCGTCATATTGGTGCGACCCATATTCTCTGGTCGACTAATTTTCCTGCGGGTAATTCCACTTGGCCGGAAACCCGTTCCTATGCAGAAAAATGTCTGACCGGCGTCGACGATGCCGATCAGGATCGAATCCTGTCAGGCAATGCGGCAAACCTCTACAAAATTACCTCGCGCATTGGGTGACGGAACAAATGCGAGCATCAGCGTTGCCAGCTTGGCATGCCTGGAGCATGTTTCGGTTCCGCCGACGATGTGGTCACGAGCACTTCAATACCAGCGTCGAACCGATGCGCTTTCTGGCGTTTCATCCGGCCCGGAATGCTCGCATATCCCGGCTGGTCTGGCGAAGGCGATCATTTTATCGGAAAGGGTTCGAACCAGATCGAGTACGAGGACGGAGATCCAGAAATCCGCGCAGCGTTCGAAGCCGAATTGGCGAAAAACGGTTTACAAAGCAGATGCGGCCGGAGCTCTGTAAAAAATGCCGGAAAATACAAACGTCCCAGCCGTTCAGCCGTCGGAAATTGTTTGCTCTTGCTAATATCCTGAAACTAAAGAACGCAACAAAAATGCATCGTCATTCCGGGCAAGCTGGCGATAGCTAGCGCGACCCGGAATCCAGGAGTATTCGACAGTTATTGCATGCCGGTTTCCACCGGCGTGCAGACAACCCTTCGTATTTTATTCGACGAATTAACTTCGGGGAGCTAAGTTACTTCAACGATATAACGACTTGAACGTTTTGAATAAATTTGTTCCAAAAGGATTGAAGAATGTTGTACCACGATTTACGGAGCTGGATGAAAAAAGTCGACGAGTTCGGTGAGCTGAAAACCGTCGAAGGTTGCGATTGGAAATACGAGATGGGCGCGCTAACCGAAGTCTACGCGCGTAATCCCCCCTATTCGGCAATTCTCTTCGACAAAATCAAAGATTATCCTGCCGGCCACCGGGTGCTCGTCGGCGTCCATCACCAGTCGCTCAAACGCCAGTGCCTGACCACCCATCTGCCGCTCGACTATAATCGTTACCAATTTATTCAGGCCTGGCGCCAACGCTTGAACAACCCCGTGTATATTCCGCCGCGCGTCGTTCAATCCGGTCCGGTGCTGGAGAATGCCTATGAAGGCAACGACATCGATCTTCTTTCCTTGCCCGTGCCGCACTGGCACGAAGAGGACGGCGGACGCTACATCGGTACGGCGCACGTGGTCGTTACCCGCGACATGGATGAGGGTTGGGTTAACCTTGGCTGCTATCGCGTCATGGTGCACGACAAGAATACACTCGCGCTCTACATCTCTCCCGGGAAACAGGGCCGGATTATCCGGCAAAAATATTTTGACCAGGGCCGTCCGTGTCCGGTGGCGATCAGCTTTGGGGACGATCCGCTTCTGCTGGTTGCCGCGGCGAATAGTTTGCCCTGGGGCAAATCCGAGTACGACTATGCCGGCGGGATCCGCGGCGAACCCGTTGACGTAATTCTCGGCAAACACACCGGGCTACCGATATCTGCTTACGCCGAAATCGCCATCGAGGGGGATTGCCTGCCCGATCAGCAGCGCCGCGAAGGTCCGTACGGCGAGTGGACCGGCTATTACGCCAGCGGCGAGCGCACCGAGCCGATCATCAAAGTGAAGCGCATGATGCACCGCAACAATCCGATTCTGACCGGCGCGCCGTCGTCGCGGCCGCCCGGCGGTTCGGATGACAATCTCGTGCGCTCAGCTTTCATCTGGGATCATCTGGAGAAGGCCGGTGTGCCGGATGTGCGCGGCGTCGCTTGTTTCCAAGGCCGGTTTTTTACTGCGGTGTCGATCAAACAGCGCTATCCCGGTCATGCCAAGCGGGCCGGCATGATCGCGGCGCAGTGTGGCGCCGGCGCTTATCTGGGTCGGTATGTTGTCGTCGTCGATGACGACATCGATCCCTACGATGTTAATGATGTAATGTGGGCGATGTGCACGCGCTCGGATCCTGCAAACGATATCGACTTTATCCGTCGCGCCTGGAGCGGCCCGCTTGACCCGGTGATTCCCAAGGATCGCAAAGGCTTCAGCACACGCGCGGTCATCGACGCTACTCGGCCGTACGAGTGGATGAGAGATTTTCCGCTCGCCTCCGGCTCTAGCGCGACGATGAAAGAACGAGTAGTCGAAAAATTTGGAAAATATTTTACCTAGACGGTGAGCCGCAGGAGTGCAGCGTTCTCAGCGTTTAACGCTGACCAATTTGCCGAAGCGTAATCGATGAAGACTCTTGCAATTATTATCCTGATGATAATCGGGAGTGCGTTCGTGGCAGTCAATACGCCGGCACAGCAACTGGTGCGGGTTGGATATAGCGGCACCGGCGTCGCGAAAAATTTGCACAAGACCATAGAGAAAGCCGGATTGTGGAAGAAGCGCAGCCTCGATATACGGCTAATTTACTTCACTAGCGGCGCGACCATGGCCCAGGCGATGGTCGGCAACGATCTCGACGTCGCCGACTCCGATGTGCCGGCGATGTTGAACGCGGTCTCCTCCGGTGTCCTGGACGGAAAATTGATTAGCGTCTACATTAATCGTTTTCCGTTTGCGTTCGTCGTCCGCAACGAAATCAAATCTCCAGAAGACTTGAAAGGCAAACGGCTCGCCATTAGCCGTTTCGGATCTTCATCGGAAGTAACGACGAGAATGTTGTTACGTCAATTCAAACTCGATCCCGATAAAGACGTGCGTATTATTCAGGCCACGGGCACATCACGCCTCCCCGCGATCGTTGCGGGGCAACTCGATGGCACGCTGCTCGGCACCTATGACGTCCCGGCATTGCTGGATTCGGGATGCTGCCGCGTTCTGGTCGACATGCTCGAGATGCCCCTCGACTATGCGCGCTTCGGTCAGGTAGTCCCGACCCAGCTTTTAAAAACCAAGCGCGATCTTTTGCTCAAATTCAGTGAAGGCCTGATCGAGGGCATTTATCTGTTCAAGACCAACAAAGAGTTAGCTCTCTCGGTGCTCAGGCAAGAAGGCATCAAGGGACCGGAGTACAGCTATCCGCGCATCGCGGCCGCAATGCGCGAGCGCCCGCTGCCCGAGATTAAAGGAGTTCAAGCGGTCCTGGATTCCGTGAGGACTCCCAAGTCCAAAGTGACCCAAGCCAAAGACGTGATCGAACCGGGCTTGATTGAAGAAATCGACAAGAGCGGTTACATCATAAAATTGTACGGAAAGTAGTTCTCTAACGTTGCTTTGTTTTTGTTGGTGCAGCTGATTTGAAGCACTAGTTACATAGGAAACATCTGATTGCACATTGCGAAAACGATTGGGTAATTGTTTGACGGGCGAAGCGAGATATAATAGCGCCATCGTCAGCGGCAATCTGTAAGAGGGTGGCGTATGTCTGAGTCGGCAAATTATTTGTTGATGCTCGAGTTCCTCGCCTGGGTGGAAAGCCGGCAGCGAACCTATGGCGATGTCATGAATGCATGGCAGAGCACTTGTCCGCGGCACACGATTTGGGAAGATGCGATGATCGATGGT
>Ga0207706_10002869_pt1 | contig 16715 bp, 19 predicted proteins | sample KBSC53metaG_FD_184318 | JGI IMG/M metagenome (GOLD analysis project Ga0207706, IMG submission 184318) | Corn rhizosphere microbial communities from Kellogg Biological Station, Michigan, USA - KBS C5-3 metaG (SPAdes) (version 2) | ecosystem: Host-associated > Plants > Roots > Rhizosphere > Soil ... | reverse complement strand
TGCGCGATCGGGCTGCGGCCGGTCGACCAGCACATCAAAGGCCTGCAGGCGATGGGCGCGGAAATCGATCTCGATCACGGCTACATCGATGCCAAGGCGAAGAGTCTGTCCGGCGCCAACTTTGTCTTCGACCTCGTGACGGTGACCGGCACCGAAAACCTGATGATGGCCGCGACGCTCGCGGACGGCACGACGGTGCTGGACAATGCGGCGCGCGAACCGGAGGTCGTCGATCTCGCCGAATGCCTGAACGCGATGGGCGCCAGGATCACCGGCGCCGGCACCGACCGCATCGTGATCGAGGGGGTGGCGCGCCTGTCCGGCGCCACGCACGCGATCATGCCCGATCGCATCGAGACCGGAACCTTCCTGGTCGCTGCCGCCGCGACCGGCGGCGACGTCGCGCTTACCGGCGCGCGTCCCGATACGCTGGGCGCAGTCCTCGACAAGCTCGCCGAAGCGGGCGTTGCGCCGACGATAGACGGGAGCACGATCCGGATCAAGCGCAACGGAAGGCTCAAATCCGTATCGATGCGCACCGCGCCCTATCCGGGGTTTCCAACCGACATGCAGGCCCAGCTGATGGCGCTGATGACCGTGGCCGACGACGCGGCGATGATCACCGAAACGATATTCGAGAACCGCATGATGCACGTGCAGGAGCTGAAGCGCCTGGGTGCGGCGATCGAGGTCGAGGGCAACACCGCGATCGTCCGCGGCGCGCAAAAGCTGACCGCGGCGAATGTGATGGCTACCGATTTGCGCGCCTCGGCGGGCCTGGTGATCGCCGGCCTGATCGCGGAAGGCGAGACGGTGATCGATCGCATCTACCATCTCGACCGCGGCTACGAACGCATCGAGGACAAGCTCTCGGCGCTGGGCGCGCGGATCCGTCGCGTCAGCTGACCGGCCGCCGAAGGCTGCGCGCGGGTGAGTGCGCTAGAATGGGCCATTCCTGCCCGCCATGTTCCCGCTCACCATCGCGCTCTCCCGTGGGCGCATCTTCGATGAGACGCTGCCGCTGCTGGCCGCGGCCGGCATCGCTCCGGAAGACGACCCGGAAGCCTCGCGCAAGCTGATCCTGGCGAGCAATCGCTCCGACCTGCGCTTTGTCATCGTGCGCGCGTCCGACGTTCCGACCTACGTTCAGCACGGCGCGGCGGATCTGGGCGTCGCCGGAAAGGACATTCTGCTGGAGCACGGCGGCGAAGGACTCTATCAGCCGCTCGACCTGGCGATCGGCCGCTGCCGCCTGGTCGTCGCGGCGCGCAGGGACTTCGATTACGCCAGCGCCGTCCAGCGCGGCGCCCGGCTCAAGGTCGCCACCAAGTACGTCGGCGCCGCGCGGGCGCATTTCGGCGCCAAGGGAATTCATGTCGATCTGATCAAGCTCTACGGGTCGATGGAGCTCGCGCCGCTGGTGGGCCTGGCCGACCTGATTGTCGACCTGGTCAGCACCGGCAAGACGCTGCAAGCCAACGATCTGGTCGTCGTCGAGGAAATCCGGCCGATCAGCGCGAGGCTGATCGTCAATCCGGCCGCGCTCAAGCTCAAGCGCGATGCGGTCCAGCCGATCCTCGACGCCATCGCCAAGGCGGTACCACGCGATGCCTGACATTCGCCGCCTCGATTCGTCGGATCCAGGATTCGCGTCGGCGCTGGCGAAGCTGACGGCGCACGACAAGGCCGACGACGATGCGATCGATACCTCGGTCGCCAGCATCATCACCGACGTGCGAGTCCGCGGCGACGCCGCGGTGCTCGAATACACGGCGTTGTTCGACCGGGTCAAGGCGGCGTCCGTTGCCGCGCTGGAATTGCCTGCAGACGAATTGAAAGCCGCGCACGACACGTTGCCCGCAGACCAGAAGCTGGCGCTCGCGCAGGCCGCCGAGCGCATCCGCGCCTACCACTCGCGTCAGAGCGCCGAATCCTGGTCGTTCACCGAATCGGACGGAACGCGCCTGGGCTTGCGAGTGACACCGCTCGAGCGAGTCGGCGTCTATGTGCCCGGGGGCAAGGCCGCGTATCCGTCGTCGGTGCTGATGAACGTGCTCCCGGCCAAGGTCGCCGGCGTCAGCCAGATCGTAATGGTCGTCCCGACGCCCAACGGCGTAAAAAACGCGCTGGTGCTCGCCGCCGCGCACCTGGCCGGCGTCACATGCACCTACACGATAGGCGGTGCGCAGGCGATTGCGGCGCTCGCTTTCGGCACGGCCACGATCGCGCAGGTGGACAAGATCGTCGGACCCGGCAACGCCTATGTCGCCGCGGCCAAGCGGCGCGTGTTCGGCGCTGTCGGCATCGACATGGTCGCCGGCCCGTCGGAAGTGCTGGTGATCGCCGACGGCAGCGCCAATCCGGAATGGGTGGCGATGGATCTGTTCGCGCAGGCCGAGCACGACGAGGCGGCGCAGGCGCTGCTGCTTTCGCCGGATGAGCGCCTGCTCGACCAGGTCGCGGCCAGCATGGCGAAGCTCCTGCCGACGATGCCGCGCGAGAAGATCATCGCGGCGTCGCTGCGCCAGCGCGGCGCGCTGATCCTAGTGCGCGATCTCGCCGAAGCCTGCTCGCTTGCCAATAGTATCGCGCCCGAGCACCTCGAGCTCGCGGTCGCCGCGGCGGATGATCTGTTGCCGCAGATCCGCAACGCAGGCGCGATATTCGTCGGGCATCACAGCTCGGAAGCGCTGGGTGACTATTGCGCCGGCCCGAATCACGTGCTGCCGACCGCCCGCAGCGCGCGCTATTCGTCGCCGCTCGGCGTTTATGACTTTCAGAAGCGGACCAGCGTGATTGCCGCCTCGCGCGAGGGCGCGCGCACGCTGGGCGCGATTGCGGCCGTCCTCGCGCGCGGCGAGGGACTTCCGGCGCACGCCGCAAGCGCCCAGTACCGGATCGATTCATGAGCGACCGTCCGCCCGGACTCGACGCGGCGGCAATCGTCGCCGCGGTCGTACGCCCGGAAATTTGCGCCCTGTCGGCGTACTCGGTCTCCCCGTCGGAGGGAATGATCAAGCTCGACGCGATGGAGAATCCGTTCCCGTTGCCGGACGCGGTGCGGGGCAGGCTCGGCGCCGCGCTCGCGCGTGTCGCCGTCAACCGCTATCCCGACATCGCCGCCGACCGGGTCAAGCAGGCGCTGTCGCGCGCGTTCGCCATCCCCGATTCGCTCGGAGTGATGCTCGGCAACGGCTCGGACGAGTTGATCCAGCTTATCACCTCGGCGCTGGCCCGTCCGGGTGCGGCCATGCTCGCCCCCGATCCGTCGTTTGTCATGTACCGGCTCAATGCGATCCATGCGGGCATGCGCTTTGTCGCCGTGCCGCTGGCGAGCGACTTCGGTCTAGACCGCGAAGCGATGCTGGCGGCGATCGAGCTGGAGCGCCCTGCACTGACCTTTCTCGCCTATCCGAACAATCCGACCGGTAATCTGTTCGCCGCGGACGATGTCGCGGCGATCATCCGTGCCTCGCCGGGCCTGGTCGTGGTCGACGAGGCCTATGCGGCGTTCGCCGATGCGAGCTTCCTCTGTCGTATCGCCGAATTCCCGAATCTGCTGGTCCTTCGCACGCTGTCGAAAGTCGGCATGGCCGGCATTCGGCTGGGCTACGCGATCGCCGCGCCCGAGTGGATCGCGCAGTTGAACAAGCTGCGGCCGCCGTATAATGTGAACGCATTCACACAGGCGGCCGCCGAGGCCCTGCTGGCCGACGCCGGCTGGATGGCCGAGCAGGCTGCAACGATACGTGACCAGCGCGGCCGGCTCGCCGTGGCGCTGGCGCAATTGCCCGGTGTCACCGTATTTGAGGCTCAGACCAATTTCCTTCTCGCGCGCGTGCCCGAAGCCGATCGGCTGTACGACGGACTCAAGCAACGCCGGATCCTTGTGAAAAATGTACACAGTTGGCACCCGCTGCTGGCGAATTGCCTTCGTATCACGGTGGGCACTCCGCGCGAGAACGACGCGCTCCTTTCCGCATTGAGCGGCCTGCTGGCGGGCCGATGAGTCACTCTGCGACCGCCGCGTCCGCCGGCACCTCGTCGCGTCAGGCGCGAGTCGAACGGGCGACTCGCGAGACGCGGATCGTCGTAAGCGTCGATCTCGACGGCAGCGGCCGCGCCGAGCTTGCGACCGGCATACCTTTCCTCGACCACATGCTCGATCAGGTCGCGCGCCACGGCATGATCGACTTGACGGTCGATGCCAAGGGCGATCTGCACATCGACGGTCATCACACTGTCGAGGACATCGGCATCACCTTCGGCCAGGCGGTCAAGCAGGCGCTGGGCGACAAAGCCGGGCTGGTGCGCTACGGCCACGCGTATGTGCCGCTCGACGAGGCCTTGTCGCGGGTCGTCGTCGACCTCTCCGGGCGGCCCGGACTCGAATACCACGTCGAGTTCACCCGGCCGATGATCGGCGCTTTCGACGTCGATCTGACCCATGAGTTCTTTCAGGGCTTCGTCAATCACGCGCTGGTCAGCCTGCACGTCGACAACCTGCGCGGCGACAACGCTCACCACCAGGCGGAGACGGTATTCAAGGCGTTTGCCCGCGCGCTGCGCATGGCGATCAGCCGCGACCCGCGCGGCGGCGGCGTGGTTCCTTCGACCAAGGGGACGCTCTAGTCGGTTGACAGGCAGCAGCTGATTTGCCGGCCTCTCGTTAGCCGATCCAAGCCGCCCGATGCCCGACATCGCCGTCGTCGACTACGGAATGGGCAACCTGCGCTCGGTTGCCAAGGCGCTGGCGCATGTCGCGCCCGGGCGCACGATCGAGGTCACCGCCGATGCGGCGGTCATCCGGCGCTCGCCGCGAGTGGTGCTGCCCGGGCAGAGCGCGATGCCGGACTGCATGCGCTGCCTGAACGAGAGCGGATTGCGAGATGTCGTGCTCGAGACAGTTCGCGACCGCCCCTTCCTGGGCATCTGCCTCGGGCTGCAGATGCTGTTCGACGACAGCGAGGAGGGGCCGACGACGTGCCTGGGCGCGCTGCCGGGCCGGGTCGTGCGTTTCCCCGAGGAAGCGATGTTCGACCGCGACGGCGGCAGGCTCAAGGTCCCGCACATGGGCTGGAGCCCCGTCCGCCAGCGCCTCGCACACCCGCTGTGGCACGGCGTTGCCGATGAAACACGCTTCTATTTCGCGCACAGCTACTACCCGGTGCCGGTGCAGCCCGAGTTGACGGTGGCCACCGCCGACTATCCGACGGCGTTTACTTGCGCGATTGCAAGGGCTAATATCTTTGCCGTGCAGTTCCATCCCGAGAAAAGTCACCTCGCCGGTCTCCAGTTGCTCACCAACTTCGTTACTTGGGACGGACGCGCCTAGACATATTGCCGACCCGTCGTCACGGTAGCGACGTCCCGTCGCCCAACCGCCGCCATGCAGATCATTCCCGCGATCGATATCAAGGACGGTAACTGCGTTCGCCTCAAGCAGGGCGAGATGCAGTCAGCCACCGTATTCTCCGAGGATCCGGCGGCGATGGCCCAGCATTGGCTGGAGCAGGGCGCAAAGCGGCTGCATCTGGTCGACCTGAACGGGGCGTTTTCCGGCAAGCCGAAGAACGAGCAGGCGATCCGCGAGATCGTCAGCGTCATCGGCGAGGAGATCCCGGTCCAGCTCGGCGGCGGCATTCGCGACCTCGACACGATCGAGCGCTATCTGGATGACGGCATAAGCTACGTCATCATCGGCACGGCGGCGGTCAAGAACCCGGGCTTCCTGCACGACGCCTGCACCGCGTTTCCGGGCCACATCATCGTCGGTCTCGACGCCCGCGAAGGCAAGGTCGCGACCGACGGCTGGTCGAAAATGACCGGGCACGACGTCGTCGATCTGGCCAAGAAATTCGAGGATTACGGCGTCGAGGCGGTCATCTACACCGACATCGGCCGCGATGGCATGCTGACCGGCGTCAACATCGAGAGCACGGTGCGGCTCGCCCGCGAACTCAAGATACCGGTGATCGCCAGCGGCGGGATCAACAGCCTCGAGGACATCCAGGCGCTGGCTGCCTACGAAAGCGAAGGCGTCAGCGGCGCGATCGCCGGCCGCGCGCTCTACGAGGGCACGCTCGATTTCATCGCGGCGCTGAAAGCGGCGAAGGGCGCGTAGAGCCAGTTCGCTGCAGCTTCCGCAGCTTCCGCAGGTTCGTCTGGGCCGCGGCGGGCAAAACGAATCCATGGGCCTCGCCAAGCGCATCATTCCCTGTCTGGACGTCGCCAAGGGCCGCGTCGTCAAGGGTGTCAACTTCGTCAATCTGCGCGATGCCGGGGATCCGGTCGAGGTCGCGCGGCGCTACGACCAGCAGGGCGCCGACGAGCTGGCGTTTCTCGATATCCAGGCGAGCGTCGAATCGCGGGCGCTGCTCTACGACATGGTCGAGGCCGTCGCCGACCAGGTTTTCATCCCGTTGACTGTCGGCGGTGGCGTCACTCATGTGGACGACATCCGCGCGCTGCTGACGGCGGGCGCCGACAAGGTCAGCATCAATACCGCGGGAGTCAATAATCCCGCGCTGATCGGCGAAGCGGCGAGCCGGTACGGGGCGCAGTGCATCGTCGGCGCGATCGACGCGAAGCAGTCCGAGCCCGGGCGCTGGCAGGTCTATACGCATGGCGGCAGGACCGCGACCGGGCTCGACGCGGTGGAATGGGCGCGCCGGCTGGTCGAGCTCGGTGTCGGCGAAATCCTCCTGACCAGCATGGATCGCGACGGCGCGAGAAGCGGCTTCGATCTCAGCCTCACGCGCGCGGTCGTCGATGCAGTCGACGTCCCGGTGATCGCATCCGGCGGTGTGGGCGCATTGCGCGATCTGGTCGACGGAATTCTGGAAGGCGGCGCCGACGCGGTGCTCGCGGCCAGCATCTTCCACTATGGCGAGCACACGGTGCGCGAGGCCAAGGCGGCGATGGCGGCAGCCGGGATCGAGATCCGCCCGACGCCATGAGCTGGCTCGACGACGTCAAGTGGAACGAAGATGGATTGGTTCCAGCGATTGCGCAGGAAGCGCAAACCGGCGCCGTGCTGACTCTGGCGTGGATGAACCGGGAAGCGCTGGCGTCGACGCAGGCGACCGGTGTCGCGCACTACTGGTCGCGTTCCCGCGGGCGCCTGTGGCGCAAGGGCGAGCGCTCCGGTCACGAGCAGCGGGTGCGCGAGATCCGCCTCGACTGCGACAACGACGCCATTCTGCTGGAGGTGGAACAGCAGGGCGGCATCGCCTGTCATACCGGACGGCACCGCTGCTTTTTTCAGCGGCTCGAAGGCGACGCGTGGCGCGTCGTCGAACCCATGCTCAAGGATCCGAAGGCTATTTATGGCGACTGACGACGTGTTGCAACGTGTTGCTTCGACCATCGCGGCGCACCGGAATGTGGACCCGGTGCAATCCTATGTCGCCACGCTTTTCGCCAAGGGCAAGGATGCGATCATCAAGAAAATCGGCGAAGAGGCGACCGAAGCGGTGATGGCCGCCAAGGACGGTGATAAGATCCGCCTGACCGCCGAGCTGGCCGACCTGTGGTTCCATTGCCTGGTGCTGCTCGAGTCAATGGGCCTGGGGCCCGACGATCTTCTGACCGAGCTCGAACGGCGGGAGGGAACTTCCGGCCTCGCCGAGAAGGCCGCGCGCTAAGACCCGGCCCGGTTCGGTTTGCGACAGGTTTTCCGCTCTGAACATGGACAACTGCATCTTCTGCAAAATCGTTCGCGGCGAGATACCGTCGGACAAGGTGTACGAGGACGACGAGGTCCTGGCGTTCCGCGACATCCGTCCGCAGGCACCGGTGCATTTCATGCTGATACCGAAAAAACACATCGATTCGCTTGCGCACGCCGAAAACGAGGCCGCGATCCTCGGCAAGATGCTCGCGCTGTCGGGGCGGCTTGCCCGCGAGCAGGGATCGCCCGATGGCTACCGCGCGGTCGTCAACACCGGCCGCATCGGCCGGCAGGATGTCATGCATCTGCACATACACGTCATCGGCGGCCCGAGCCCGCTTGGCCCGATGATGCCCAGATCGGGCCCGTAAAGGAGACAACATGGGATCGTTGAGCATCTGGCACTGGATGATCGTACTTCTGGTCGTCGTCCTGATTTTCGGTACCAAGAAGCTGCGCAACATCGGCCAGGATCTGGGCGGCGCCGTCAAGGGATTCAAGGAAGGGATGAAGGCGCCGGAGGCCGAGCAGCCCGCGCCGGGAAGCACCCCATCGCAGCAGATCGGCGGTCAGACGATCGAAGGCGAAGTCAAGAAGGAGAAGACGTCGTAGGCCGGCCTGGTCTCGCGCCGCTAGCGCGGCGTAGCACCCGCAGGCGCGCCGTACGCAAGGGTTTCGATGTTTGATATCGCTTTCAGCGAAATCGTCGTTATCGCCGTCGTTGCATTGATCGTGATCGGACCGGAGCGGCTGCCCAAAGTGGCGCGCACGCTCGGTCACATGTTCGGCCGCCTGCAGCGATATGTGAACGACGTCAAGGCCGACATCAACCGCGAAATGGAGCTCGACGAGCTGCGCAAGCTCAAGAGCGAAGTGCAGGCTGCAGCGAGCGAGTTCGAATCCTCGATCAACAAAGCCGCGCAGGAGGTCGACTCCGGCGTGCGCTCGGTCGAGACCGAGCTGAACGAGGCGGGCAGACCGCCATCCGAGATTGTACCGGCGGCGCCGTCCGACACCGTCGCGACGGGCGCCTCGCCCGCCGTGCCTCCCGCCGCGGGCGAGGAAACGCCGAGACAAACCGCGCTGCCGGGTTTCGACCGGATCTGATCTCCGGGTCAGGCTGCGGGGCATGCCGCCGCCCGCCGCGCTACAATGGCCGGCGCGCGTTTGCGCGTAGTTCGCCTCCCGATGAACGACACATCTTCCACTCCGGAAAGCACGCAGGAAACGTTCATCTCGCATCTGGTCGAGCTGCGCACGCGACTGCTGCACGCGATCATCGCGGTCTTCGTCGTGCTGCTTTGCCTTTTCCCCTGGGCGAAGGACATCTATGCGGTGCTCGCCGCGCCGCTGATCAAGGCGCTGCCGAGCGGCGCGACGATGATCGCGACCGACGTCACCGGCACGTTCCTTGTCCCGCTCAAGGTGACGCTGATGGCCGCGTTCCTGATCGCGCTGCCGTACGTCCTCTACCAGATGTGGGCGTTCGTGGCGCCCGGCCTGTACCGCCACGAGAAGCGCCTCGCGTTGCCGGTGATCATGTCCAGCGTGGTCTTCTTCGCGCTGGGCATGTGCTTCGCGTACTTCGTCGTGTTTCCGATCGCCTTCGGATTTTTCGCCGGTTACGCGCCGACCGGCGTGCAGATGATGACCGATATAGACAAGTATCTGTCGTTCGTGCTGACGATGTTCATCGCCTTCGGCATTACATTCGAGACGCCGGTCGTGGTGATCGTGCTGGTCCGTCTGGGCGTCGTGAGCCTGGAGAAGCTGCGCGCGATTCGCGGCTACGTCATCGTCGGCGCGTTCGTCGTCGGCGCCGTGTTCACGCCGCCCGATATCCTGTCGCAGCTGATGATGGCGGTGCCGCTGTGGCTGCTGTACGAGCTGGGACTGCTGGTGGCGCGCTTCATCTCCGTTCCGAAGCGCGACGGCGATGCGATCGGCGAGGAGAAGTCGGCCGGATAAGGCTTTCGGCGCCCGGCTAAGACACGCGCGGCTTCGGCCGCTTGCCGACGATGACGTCGATGTCGACCTGCTTCTGCTCGCGCATCACCTGGAGCCTGGCCTGACTTCCCGGTGTGAGCGCCGCGATTTGCGCGAGCAGCGAGGCAACGTCGTGCGTCGGCTTTCCGTCGATGTTGACGACGACGTCGCGCACCTGCATTCCGGCCCGGTCGGCCGGCCCGCTTTTGAGCACGCCGCGGATCAGCACGCCGTCGGCCTTCGACAGCGAAAATGCCGTCGCAAGCTCTGGCGTGATGTCCTGCGGCTCGATGCCCAGCCAGCCGCGCGTAACCTCGCCGTCCTTGATGATCTGCTCGAGCACGCTCTTGGCGAGCGACACTGGAATTGCAAAGCCGATGCCTTGCGAACCGCCGCTTTGCGAGAATATCGCGCTGTTGATGCCGACCAGGTTGCCGCTGCTGTCGACCAGCGCGCCGCCGGAATTGCCGGGATTGACTGCGGCATCGGTCTGGATGAAGTCTTCGAACCGGTTGATGCCCAGATGGCTGCGGCCCAATGCGCTGATGATCCCGTGCGTGACGCTGCTGCCGAAGCCGAACGGGCTTCCGATCGCGAGCACGGTGTCACCGACCTGGACGTTCTCCAGCTGGCCGAACGTGATTACCGGCAGGTTCTTGCCGTCGACCTTCAGCACGGCCAGATCCGACTCGGGATCGCTGCCGCGAACGGCCGCACGCATGCGCCGGCCATCGGCAAGCACGAGCTCGATGTCGTCGGCTTCCTCGACGACATGATTGTTGGTCAGCACATAGCCTTCGCTGCTGACGATGACCCCCGAGCCCAGACTGGTCGCACGCCGAGGCTCGCTGTCTTCCAGGCCCGGAAAGAAGCGGCGCAGGATCGGATCGTCGGTCAGCGGCGGACGGTGCCGGACCTCCTTGCTGGTGTAGATGTTGACCACCGAGGGCATCGCCTTTTTTGCGGCGTCGGCGAGGCTCGCGATCTTCGGCGCGGGCACGGTGACCGGCGTCTCCTGCACCAGCACGACGTTGTTCCTGCCGGCGAATCGAGCGAGCAGGTCCGGACGCAGCGTCGCGACGACGAACAGCGCGGCGACGCAGACGGTTGCGATCTGCGCGAAAAGTAACCAGAACCGGCGGAGCATGGCAGGCGGCCGAAGCCGGGACGGGGAGCTAAAAAGCGATTATAGACGCCCTGTGCGGCGACGCAGCACGACGGCCCGGGTCGCCGGCGCCAAACGGCGCCAAGCACCTGTTTTGTCGCGTCTTTTCGCACAAGTGCTTGGGCCGGACGAGGGAAATCATTTATAATTCGAGGCTTTGCAGCATCGGGCAATCGCGAAGGGTCGGTCAATGAACGATGCGGGGAGCGTAGACAAGGGAAAACGCCGGTTCCTGATCGGCGCCACGACGGCGGTCGGGGCCATCGGCACTGTCGCCGCGGCCGTGCCGTTCGCCATGAGCATGTGGCCGAGCGAGCGAGCCAAGGCCGCGGGGGCCCCGGTCGAAGCGGACATCAGCAAGCTCGAGCCGGGACAGAAGATCAACGTCGAATGGCGCGGCAAGGTCGTCTGGATCATAAACCGGACACCGGCGATGCTGGCGAGCCTGCCGAAGCTCGATGAAAAAGTTGCCGACCCGAAGTCCGATGTCGATCATCAGCCGCCGTACGCCAAGAACGAGGACCGCTCGCGCAAGCCCGAAATATTCGTCGCCGTCGGCATCTGCACGCATCTGGGCTGCTCGCCGACATTCCGGCCGGACATTGCGCCGGCGGATCTCGGGACCGACTGGCTGGGCGGCTTTTTCTGCCCATGCCACCAGTCCAAATTCGATCTGGCGGGCCGCGTATTCAAGGGCGTGCCCGCGCCGACCAACCTGGTGATCCCGCCGTACAAATTCGTGTCGGACACGAAAATCCTGATCGGCGAAGACGAGCTGAAGAAGAACGCGTAGGCGGAGCCACCACCATGCAGAAGATGCTCAACTGGATCGACGAACGTTTCCCGCTGTCGGCGCTGTGGAAGTCACAGGTGTCCGAATACTACGCGCCGAAGAATTTCAACTTCTGGTACTTCTTCGGCTCGCTCGCGCTGGTCGTTCTGGTGATGCAGATCGCTACCGGCATCTTCCTGACGATGAGCTACAAGCCCGATGCGACCAAGGCCTTCGAGTCGGTCGAGTACATCATGCGCGATGTATCCGGCGGCTGGTTCATCCGCTACCTGCATTCGACCGGCGCATCGGCATTCTTCATCGTCGTCTACCTGCACATGTTCCGGGCGCTGCTCTACGGCAGCTACCGGAAGCCGCGCGAACTGCTCTGGATCGTCGGCTGTTTCATCTATCTTGCGCTGATGGCCGAGGCATTCTTCGGGTACCTGCTGCCATGGGGCCAGATGTCGTATTGGGGCGCGCAGGTGATCGTCAACCTGTTTTCGGCGGTGCCGGTAATCGGAGACGACCTCGGGATCTGGATTCGCGGCGACTATACGATCTCGGATGTGACGCTCAACCGTTTTTTCGCCTTCCACGTCATCGCGGTGCCGCTGGTCCTGCTGCTGCTCGTCGTCGTGCACCTGATGGCGCTGCATGAGGTCGGATCGAACAATCCGGACGGCATCGAGATCAAGGACAAGAAGGACCCGCTGACCGGGCACCCGCTCGACGGCATTCCGTTCCATCCCTACTACACGGTCAAGGACCTGGTCGGCGTCGTCGTCTTCCTCGCGCTGTTTTCGGTCGTGGTGTTCTTCTGGCCCGACGGCGGCGGCTACTTCCTCGAACGCGACAACTTCATTCCGGCCAATCCGCTCCAGACGCCAGAGCATATCGCTCCGGTCTGGTATTTCACCCCGTATTACGCGATGTTGCGGGCGGTCCCTTCGTTCCTCCAGTCGCAATTCTGGGGCGTGCTGGTGATGGGCGCGGCGGTCGTCATCCTGTTCTTCATGCCGTGGCTCGATCGGGGCCGGGTGAAGTCGATCCGCTATCGCGGACCGCTCTACAAAATCTGGCTCGCCGTATTCGTCGTCTGCTTTCTGGTGCTCGGCTATCTGGGCACGGTGCCTGTCACCGTCTGGGGCCAGTTCGGCGACATGATGGGCGCGGCCGACCGCGCTACCGTCGTCGCGCGGGTTCTGACGCTGGTCTACTTTTTGTTCTTTCTTCTGATGCCGTGGTACACCGCGCGCGATGCGACCAAGCCGGTGCCGGAAAGGGTGACCTGGACATGAGGACCGTCATCCGCGGGATCGGCGTCGTCCTGCTCGTTGCCGCGAGCGCAGCATTCGCAGCTGAGACGGGGTTGCGCCTCGAGCCGGCCCCCGGGCGCCGCCTCGACCACGAATCACTGCAACGAGGAGCGCGCAACTTCGTCAACTACTGCCTGACCTGCCATAGCGCGCAATACATGCGCTACAACCGGCTGACCGATCTCGGTCTTACCGAGCAGCAGATCAAGGACAACCTGATGTTCGCGACCGACAAAATCGGCTCGACGATGACGGTGGCGATGAGCAAGGCGGACGCGACGGCGTGGTTCGGCGCGCCGCCTCCGGACCTGTCGGTCGAGGCGCGGGTGCGCGGTACCGACTGGCTGTACAGCTATTTGAACGCCTTTTATCGCGACGAAAAAGCGCCGAGCGGGTGGAACAATCTGGTCTTCCCCAACGTGGCGATGCCGCACGTGCTGTGGGGCGTGCAGGGCGTGAACACGCTGGTCGAAACCGAATACGAGGATCGCGAGAAGGGCGAGGCGGCCGCAATCGCGGCCAAGGGTCTCGCGAAGCTGGAGCCGGCGCCGAATGGCAAATACGTCGTGAAGACGCTGGCGCAGCAAACGCCCGGCTCTCTGTCTCCGGTCGAATACAAGGCGCTCGTCGCCGATCTGGTCAATTTTCTGGACTACGTGGCCGAGCCCGCACGCAACGAGCGCATCAACGCCGGCATTGCCGTCCTGATCTTCCTCGGCGTGCTGTTCGCCTTTGCTTACGCGCTGAAGCGCGACTACTGGAAAGACATTCACTGACGCGGCGAGAAGCGACACTGCGGACCGGAGCGCCGCTTTAGCGCCGCCAAACAGGACGCGATTCGTCGCGTCTCGCTCCAACGGGAGAAACAAATCATGATGACCCTCTACTCCGGGACTACCGACCCGTTCAGCCAGCGCTGCCGCATTGTCCTGCACGAGAAGGGCATGGATTTTCAGATCATCGACGTCGACCTGGATCACAAGCCGGAAGACCTCGCTGTGATGAATCCGTACAACCAGGTTCCGGTGCTGGTCGAGCGCGACCTGGTGCTGCACGAATCGAACATCATCAATGAATATATCGATGAGCGCTTTCCGCACCCGCAGCTGATGCCAGCCGACCCGGTGATGCGCGCGCGCGCACGGCTGTTCCTGCATCGCTTCGAAAAGGAGCTCTTCTCGCACATCGATACGCTGGAAGCGAACAACCAGAAGCAGCTCGAAAAGGCGCGCGGACTTGTGCGCGACAGCCTGATGCAGATCGCCCCGGTCTTTGCCAAGCACAAGTACATGCTGGGCGAGGACTTCTCGATGCTCGATGTCGCGATCACGCCGCTGCTCTGGCGGCTCGACTACTACGGCATCCAGTTGCCGAAGCCGGCCGCCCCGCTGATGAAGTATGCGGAACGCCTGTTTTCGCGCCCGGCATTCATCGAGGCGTTGACGTCGGCCGAGCGGGGGATGCGCAAGTAGCCGCGCGAGCCACCCGAGGCCGTCGCGCGAGCCCGGCGGATGCTGCCGGTCCCGACCGGGTTCACAGCCGGCCGCCCTATCTGTATGCTTGCCCCATGTCCGAGCAATCCGCCAAGCCCTACCTGATCCGCGCGATCTGCGAATGGTGCGCCGACAACGGTCTGACGCCGTATCTCGCGGTGAAGGTCAACCCGCAGACGCGGGTTCCGGTCGCGCACGTCAAGAACGGCGAGATCGTCCTCAACATCAGTCGCGGCGCGACGCGGCGGCTGACGATCGACAACGAGTGGGTCCGGTTTGCCGCGCGCTTCAATGGAGCCTCGCAGGAAGTCGCGGTTCCGATCGGCGCGGTTTCCGGGATCTTCGCCAAGGAATCGGGCTACGGCTTCGCTTTCACCGTACCCACCGATCCGGTCGCCTCGCTCGAGGCCGCCACCGCACCCGCGACCACTGCAATCGCCGACAATCCATCCCCGAACGGCAAGCCACGCAACCGGCCGAAGCACCTGCAGGTTGTAAAATAGCGCGCTCTGCAGCGCCGGGCCGGCATAGCTCAGTTGGTAGAGCAGCGGTTTTGTAAACCGAAGGTCGTGGGTTCGACTCCTACTGCCGGCACCAAACTTCACAATGACGGCCCCCAAGCGGGGCCGTTTCACTGCGATCATGGTGGCGTGGCAGGTCGGATGTGCTTTGCCAGATCTTTGCACGGGTCTGGGCGCTCTGCACGATCGGTGATCACGTAGTCATCGAAATCCGTCGCCGATTCGGGCACCGAACTGTCGTCACGTTCCAGCATGCCGACGCTAATCGCACTGCGCACGGTATCAGCCGGCAACCAGAATGGAACCCCAATGTCGCGGCGCACATGCCCGTTGCCGGCCAGGAGCACCACGCCACGGTCGAGATAAGGACGGATCGACCGGGCCATGACGATGTCGCGCGCCATCTGAGCACGCGCCAGGGGTGCCAGTTCGTCCGCCGGGAGCAGATGGCAATGGCCAATCGCGATTGCGTCCTCGTGCTTGCTGCGGAACTCGGTGGGTAGTGCATCGAGCCGGAGTGCGCTGCGTGTCGCCGGATCGAATAGCGTCGGCCAGCCATTGGTTGCTACTTGCATCGCCTCGCCGCGCGATAGGTTCGCGGCGACGATCGGTAGATTATATTCGAGCGCGAGAGCCACGAACGGACGGTAGGATTCCCAGCGCCAGTTGCCGCTCCCCTTGGCTTGGGCGATAAGGTAATCAGCGTCCGCTGGACGCTCGCGCCGGGAGCGTTCGATGTCAGGCTGGCGTTCCCGATCGAACTGTTCGAACGCGAGGGCCGGACGAGCCCCTTTCTCGACCCATTGTCGCAGGGCCGCGGCACGCAGCGCGTGCTGTATGGCATTGTCGTGCACCTCGCCAAGCAGCACGATGCGGTGGCCTTGCATCGCCTGCACCAGTGCGCCGGGATTCGGGGCGACCTCGAGCGGCGCCGCCGTGGCAGCGGCGACGACAAAGAGGCAAAGCAGGTACGCCGCAATTTGCAGTCCGAAAGTCGCCAGGATCATCGTGCAGCCTATTGGGGAAATTCCGAGGCCCGGCTCTCTCGCAACCGTCCGCATGCGGCCGACTGGATCGTTCTTGAAGTGGGCGACTTCGGCCGGCACGAAGCTGAAGACCCGTCCGTCGGGCCCGACGATGTCGGAGAAAGAGACGGGTCCAGTCGCCGTCGCCTGGGTAACGTCGATGACCGTGGAGCCCGCATCGACTCGTGCGAACCGGATCAACTTAGATAGCTTGGATTGGTCGTACATCGGAATTTCCTTTGCGGTTGGGCATTCGACGAGCGCGCGGCGCGCTAGACGGCGTTCTACGGCTCTTTCACCGTATTCGTGGGCCTTACGAGGCTCGTAGTGCGGCTCCGATGTCGATGGGCGATGGCGCGGAGCTCGTGTCCATCTCGCCTTCGCACTGCCTACCCGCCGGATCTCACATCAGTGCAGCTCAGACCAGCCGCCACCGCGCGCCGAGATCAGCTCTTGCCAACTCCCGCGACAATTTCGAGCCGCAGGATTCGCATTCGTAGTACCGGGATTCGCCAGGAGCCAAGACCGCTGCGCTAGGCAATTGCAGCGAGAGGTGCGGTTTGTTCGCGACCGATGAACCGATAAGAGTCTGGCAGTCGATGCAAGGTTTGTCGGCGTTCATCACGTGGGCCTGCGAGTTCATACTCCTCACGGCTGGCGGTGGCGTCAATCAGACAACCTCCTACCTCGCGGCGGCGGGGCGGGAGTCCCAGTTTGGTCAATCAACTACGCCGTCGAGACTGAACGTCGCGCGTAAGTACG
>Ga0207706_10002868_pt1 | contig 16715 bp, 16 predicted proteins | sample KBSC53metaG_FD_184318 | JGI IMG/M metagenome (GOLD analysis project Ga0207706, IMG submission 184318) | Corn rhizosphere microbial communities from Kellogg Biological Station, Michigan, USA - KBS C5-3 metaG (SPAdes) (version 2) | ecosystem: Host-associated > Plants > Roots > Rhizosphere > Soil ... | reverse complement strand
CATATTGAAACTGGATATTCAATCATGTTTGCGATTTGCGCCGTAGCTTATTTAGTAGCTTGGATCGTAATGAAATTATTAGTACCCAGGTACAAACCCATCACAGACCTGTGATGAATCAAGCAAAAAATTTATCGACGAATATCTTACGCCGTTACCATGGCATGGCCCATAATGCTTTCTAAAGATATTTCAGAATGGCTTTCGTGGAAAATACAGTGACCTTCATTGATCACTAAGATCTGGGGGCATTGATGAGGGACTCCGAATGTTTCTGAGATTTTTTCAGAAATATGGTTATAGTTGGTCTGATCAAGAAAATGAAAATCGATCTCACCCGGGCAACAGTTTTTCTGCAAACGCTGGAATACAACTTCGCTGAATTGACAACTGGAACTGTATTTAAAAATTACCTGGGGCTTTTCCTGGGACTTAACAATAATCTTTTGTAACTGGTCCTCAGCAGTGAAGTGGATCCAATGCATGGCTTAAGCAATTAATTTGATCTTTAATTTTATCCTCTAAATCTATAACTACTTTGAGGATTCATGGGGCACCCTGATTTTCGGGAAGAATAACACGAACTGATCACTAAAGCAACTAAAGCCAATAGGATAAGAGTAAGTAACTTGTTTTTCATTCGGAATAATTTGCCTTAACAACGGTTTGAACTGTCAATTATTTTACAAATATACATTTCATTTTTATTTGGGCTAGCTATCGACGATTTTTAATTTAGAGTGATCTATTGAAAATGAAACTTTTATGATTGATAGTTTACCTGGATATCCATTATTTTCCGTTCTTACTCATTAAAACTAAGTGTAAATAATTACCAAATGATCGCTAAAAGCGGAAAACAATGACTAAAACTGAATAATAATGTAGGAAGCACGGCGGCTGACATGACCATTGAATACATAACCTTTCTATCCTTTGCTACATAACTAGTTCTGATAAAAAACGGCATGAAAATTACTGAAATAGAGTTACGTTTGCAGACAAGAAATAAAATTCGATAATGCCGCTTCAATTGAAAAAACCACTTGCCGTAATTGATCTGGAAACTACAGGAACTAACTTGGGAACCGACCGTATCATTGAGATTGCAATTGTAAAATTATTACCCGATGGCAACCAGGTGGTGAAGCGCAAAATTATCAACCCCCAGATGCCCATTCCTAAGGCAGGGACAGAACTCCATGGTATCACCGATGAAATGGTGAAGGATGCCCCGGTTTTTAAACAGGTTGCTCATGAGCTAAAGCAGGTTCTTGATGGATGTGATCTTGCGGGCTATAATTCCAATCGTTTCGACATACCGATGTTAATGGAGGAATTTTTGCGTGCAGATATGGACCTGGATATGAAGAACAGGAAATTAGTTGATGTACAGAAGATTTTTCATCTGATGGAACAGCGCACCCTGAGTGCTGCCTACAAGTTTTATTGCAATAAAGTGCATAACAGTGCTCACAGTGCTGAGGGAGATGCTTTAGCAACTTTAGAAATCCTTCATGCACAACTTGAGCGTTATCCTGACCTGGGTAATTCGATAGAAACGGTTTTGAAAGTAATCGGTGAAGACGTCATTGTTGATTTTGCGCGTCGTTTTACAATGGAAAATGGCATCGAGATTTTTAATTTTGGAAAACATAAAGGCCGGCCCATTTGCGAAGTGTTGAAGGCGGAACCGCAATACTATGACTGGATGATGAAAGGAGATTTTCCTTTGCACACCAAGCAAAAACTTACAGAGATCTATACCCGCACCATGTTAAAGAAGATTTAACAAACCACTTATAAGATTTCAGAGTTTATCGAAATTCCAATTCCGTAATTTAGTCCATGGCTGAGAAAATTGTGGTCATACCGACGTATAATGAGAAGGAGAATGTCTCTGCTATTTTGCATTCAATCTTTGATCTGCAACAGGATTTTCATGTGATAGTTATTGACGATGGATCGCCAGACGGAACAGCCCAAATTGTAAAAGATCTTCAACTAAAATTTCCAGGCCAATTATTTATTGAGGAGCGTCGTGGGAAACAAGGTCTTGGAACCGCCTACATCCATGGATTTAAATGGGCCATTGCACGGGATTATCAGTATGTTTTTGAAATGGATGCTGATTTTTCTCATAATCCGAATGATCTTCCACGACTTTATGATGCCTGCAAAAATAGAGGGGCAGATGTTGCAATCGGGTCGCGTTATGTGAAAGGAGGGGGTGTCGTGAACTGGCCGTCCGACAGAAAGGCACTTTCAAAAGGAGGATCGTTATATACAAGAATGATAACCTGGATGCCGATAAAGGACCCTACAGCCGGATTTATGTGTTATAAAAAAGAGGTTTTGGAGACGATCAACCTGGACCAAATAGTGTTTGTGGGATATGCTTTCCAGATAGAGATGAAATTTGCTGCATGGAAACTTCACTTTAAATTAAAAGAAGTACCTATTATTTTTCAGGACCGCACCCAGGGAACATCCAAAATGAATAAAGGTATCATAAAGGAAGGAGTGCTTGGCGTATTAAAACTCAGGTGGCTCAGTTTGTTTAAGAATTACAGGAGAAGGGTGAAAAATACAGAGGATACTATCAACACATTACAGCAGAATAAAATAGTAGCCGAAGGAAAATAGAAAAAAGATGATAAAGATGATAGACAGAAGTTGAGATATAGTTTCTCAACTTTGTTTTTTTATGGCTTAATAATCTTCATGAAAAAAGCTTTTCTCCAACTTCATTTTGCTGTTTTTCTTGCCGGGTTTACAGGGGTCCTGGGGCGGTTGATCACGTTAAACGAAGGATGGCTGGTTTGGTATCGCCTTCTTATCAGTTCAGTAACAATGTGGATCATATTTTCGCTGGCCGGAAAACTTCAGCGGGTCTCGACAAAAGATATTTTAAAACTTTCCGGGATAGGTTTTTTATCTGCCTTGCACTGGGTTAGTTTTTACGGCTCTATTAAATATGCGAATGTTTCGGTCGCTCTTGTATGTTTTTCTGCGACCGGCTTTTTTACAGCCTTATTTGAACCCTTTTTTTCAAAGAAAAGAATAAATGCCATTGAAGTATTGCTCGGATTAATTGTGATCGCTGGTATCTATATCATTTTTCATTTTGATCCGAAATATAAAACAGGGATCATTCTCGGAGTTATCTGTGCAATATTGCTTGCGATTGTTATGATATTGATCCGCCAGTTTGTACAGAAAATGAATTCCCAAACAATACTTACCTATCAACTAAGTGGTGGATTTATTGCCCTGTCATTGTTCATGCCCTTTTATCAAAGGGCATTTCCGACCTCTTATGTCATTCCCGGGTTTAGTGACTGGATGTGGCTACTGGTGCTTGCCTGGTTTTGTTCAGTGCTCGCTTTCCAGTTTTCGGTCAATGCACTGCAAAAGCTAACCGCATTTACTGTCAATCTTTCTTTCAACCTGGAACCAGTGTATGGGATCTTACTTGCATTTTTTGTATATCACGAGAACAAGGAATTAAACTGGAGTTTTTTTATAGGATTAAGCCTGATCGTTCTCGCCCTGTGTCTCCAGATGTGGCGGGTTTGGAGACAACCAAAACTTTCTGCCGTCAAAGCTTTATAACAGGTTAGTTTTTATGCTGCCGGCTGTGAAATATATTTTACCAGGCTTCGTTTTGCGATCGGTAACAATGTTTCGGTGAAAGGAAAACTAAGATCGATTTCGACAGCATATACGGCTGGGTTTGGAAGTTCATTCCGGTGACGAATAAGACCAGCTTTTATATTTTCATAAGTGTTGCTCATGCTGCGCCGCTGGTTATCGATATACAAAGTCTTTATGCTGCGGTATTTCTCGTCATGCTTTTCAAAAAAGGAAAGGCGATAGTGATAAACCTTTGTATTTTTTTTGCCACTGCTTAAAAAGAAATAACCTTCGTTTGTATCAAGCGGTACTAAACCAATAGGGCTGATAATGAGTTTATGTTCTATGAATTCATAGATTTCCGTGCCGCTTTTGATTGTTCTTTTAATGGTAGTAGTTGAATAATTGATGATCTCTTCAAGTTCCTTCATCAATTCATTGTCGTCCACCATTTGTTCATATAAGAATTGAAGTTTCTCCAATTGTATCCCGGTAAGCTTTTTTGGGAAATGTTCCTGCAGAAATTTTTTGTTCTCTCTGAATGCTACCAGGTTATTGTAATGAAAGATAACATCAGCAAGTTGCGGATATAATTTGTTTTCGTTAAAGTATTTATTCACCTGCTGCAGGTAGGCGAGGAGCGTGTATTTTTTTAGTTCAAAATCAATATAGCCTTCAGCAAACCAGGTTTCAGATAAACTTTTCATAGTGTCCTTGTTTACGTTGGACTAATATAAAAAAAAGACTTCACTAATGAAATAGGAGTTTAACTTTAAACTGTTAATATCCACAAATTATGCTTAACTAAAAAGCATATAAACAAAATAGTATGAGGTCTTCCTTCTTTCTTGCCATCCTGGGTTTAGGCTTGATGTCGTGTAGCCGTACGGTGTATGTAGTTCGTCATGCCGAAAAAGTTACTTCGTCCGACAGTATTGGAAAAATGATGGCGAATGATCCACCGCTGTCCGAAGCCGGAAAAGTAAGGGCACTTGTATTGAAGAATGAATTGGCCGATAAACATATCGGGCATATTTATTCAACGAATACCATTCGCGCAAGGTCTACCGCAGAACCATTAAGCCAGGCGATAAAAATAAACGTTGAACAATATGGTAATATTGACTCCTTAATAAGCGCTATTAGATCGGGTAAAGGGAATGTATTAGTGGTTGGTCACTCTAATACAGTTGATGATATTGTAAACAAATTATGCGGCCACGTGAAAATTGCGTCTGATTTGAAGGATGGGGAATATGACAACCTGTTTATTGTGAAGATAAAGGGTAGGAAAATCATTTTTGATAAACGCAAGTATGGGTATCCTTCTAATCCCTGATCATCGGGATTAAAGTTTTATAAACTTTTCCATGATCTTTTCTCCTTGTTTTTCTGCACGGATAAAATAGAGTCCCGGTTTTAGTTGGCTGATATCCAGTTTCTGATTTTTTGAGCTGATTGTTTTTTTGAGCTGTAGCTGCCCTGTAATATTGATCACTTGTAGTTCTTTGCCCACCCACCTCGTATCCGATTCAACATTAATATTAAGCTCGGTGGTGGCGGGATCAGGATAGATTTTTACATGGAGCCAGCGGGGAGGAGAATCTGGCAAAGGTATTTCTCCGCTCACCGGAATTCCCAATGCATTTGACGAAAGAATAGAATAGCGGGCTCCTCCGGGTTCAAACAAAGCTCTCATTTTTTGTTTTTGTCCCTTTGTGAACATAACGATGCAAGCATCGTCTGTAAAATCCATATAGTCCATGTACATATCGCCATAAGGAGCGTTGTTGCAGCTGATGCGAACGCCAGATGGGCAACCATTGGTATACGTTGTTTGTTTCGGAGTATCCGCAACTCCATCGTCACCACAATCGGCGTCACCCCACAAATGTCTCAGACTTAACCAATGACCTATTTCATGAACAGCCGTCCTGCCACCCAAAGCTGCAATGCTAAGAACCAGACCATCCTTATCGGAAGGATCGCCCGGCACACTTGAATACCCAAGAAATTGGTCCAATGATCCGACCCAAATGTTTAAGTAACTTTTAGGATCCCAGCCATCATCGCCCATTTCGGATGAAAGCTTGATCTTGTCGTCCAGGGTCCATTTTATGATAGGAGTGTATTTATGAACGATACCGGAAGTAGCTTGACCTTTTGGATCAACCGTGGCAAGTTGAAATTCGATCCCGCAATCTGCAGCGAGAGCTTTGAATGCCTCAGGTATCTTTACGGTATCAGGGTTTAACTTTCTAAAGTCTCTGTTTAAAATCCGCATCTGGCTTCTGACCAAACTATCGCTGATATTTTCGGCCGGATAATGATAAAGAACATGTACAACAACGGGGATTATTATTGTCTTTCCAATTGCATTGGATGAAATTCGTGACTCCTGGAGAAGCGTGAAGTTTCGAATAGCATTTTGCGATGCCTGCAAACCCGGATCTTTCTGAATTAGCTGTTGCTGGTATTCAAATGATCTGCAATCGCGTTGAGCAGAAACAAAATAAGTCACCAATAAACCGATCGTTCCTAGTAGTACCGTTCTCATATGTCCGTTTAAACATTAACTGTGTGCAGAGATCTTCTGCGGTTTTAAACCGGCATTGGAAAGGATAACACGAATATTGGGGAAAAATTAAAAGGAATTCAAGGGATCGGTTTCGGGAAAGATTTTTCGGAGGGGCGAGATTTCATCCAAATATAATTCGTTTAATGTTTATATCAAAGAAAGTCGCAACCTTTTAGCTTTAACAAGGCGAATAAATATCAAACCTTATTTTTGTGCGGTTCAAACCACCTACATGAAAAAAAATGTCTACACAGGTATTTCTACGATAATCGTTGTCTCAATGTGTCTGTGCTTAACGGGTTGCAACAATGGAGTTGAAACTCCCGCTACACCGCCGCCTCCCCAACCCGCGAGTTTAAGCTGCACGATACAAAAGGTACTTCCTCATGACACATCATCGTTTACCGAAGGTTTATTGATCTACAAAGGGTCGCTGTATGAAAGCACAGGTGATCATGGTAAGTCTAAATTGTTGAAAATTGATCTGAATACAGGTAAAGTCGAGAAACAACTCGACCTCGATCAGAAATATTTTGGAGAAGGTATTGTCATTTTGCGCGATACTATTTACCAATTGACGTACACAGAGAAAGTAGTGTTCGTGTACACAATGGATTTTAAAAAGATCAAAGAGTTCACCATTACTACTGATAATGGGCAGGGCTGGGGAATGACAACGGATGGAACGCACCTTATTGTTGATGACGGCAGCAGCAACCTTTATTTTTATGAACCTTCAACTTTTAAGTTGATCAAAAAACTCCCGGTAACGGATGCTGGTGCTCTTGGTTATAATTTGAACGAATTGGAATATATAGATGGGTATATATATGCTAACCAGTGGCAACTTCCTTATATTCTAAAAATTGATCCTTCAGATGGCAAGATAGTAGCAAAGGCCGATCTGACTGATGTCTGGAGTCGCATTCAGCAAAAAGCTCCAAAGGCGGATGTTCTCAATGGCATCGCTTATGATGCGGAAACAAAGAAGATCTATATTACCGGGAAAAACTGGCCGGAATTATACGAGGTTCAGCTCAATTGAATCACTTTGAGATAATGTAGATCACAGAACTGCATTTCTTTTTATCAAATAGTGCTGCCAGGTTCGATATAAATCCATTCCAGCTGGCGGCAAGCCAATTTGTTCTTCCCAGTTTGTCCGATGATCGGGCATTTTTGTACCTGCTGCTGAGAAAGCTCACATAGAAGCTATCGAACCACATTGGTTTGAGTTCAGCTATTCTCATTCCATTTTTATCGATCAGAAGTTTCATTGAAAGGGGCGAAAAATGGTAAAGATGTCTTGGGACATCATAGGCGGCCCAGTATTCTTTATAAACAGAAGCATCAAAAGAAGTATAGTTGGGGACTGCAATAACCAGCCGGCCATCCTTCTTCAATAATTTTTTAAATTGTTGCAAATAGCCATGCAGATCATGTACATGTTCCAGCACATGCCAAAGTGTAATCACATCAAAGGCATTTTCCGGAAGGTAGAAAAGTTCGTCTATGGTCTTTAATTCGCAATCAAGACTTTCTTTCGCAATCTTTCTTGCATCTTCATCAGGTTCAAGACCTGTTACGTTCCAGTCATTTTGTTTCATTTCATTTACAAAGGCGCCTGTACCACTCCCTATGTCTAACAATGTTCCTTTCTTTCTCCTGGCTATCTTACAGATCAATTTTCTTTTTTGCCTGAGAGTTCTTTTTCGAACAATTTGGTACAATCGATTTATTAAACCCTCCGAAGTGTTGGTGTGGGAAATATAATTTTCAGATTTGTAATATTGACCAATGGAATTGTTGTCCGGAGCATCCTGGGTAAATCTCAATGAGCAATCAGCACATTCCCAAATTGAGAATGATTTACCTGATACGGAATAATCTTTTGTATTGAAAACGGGTTGTAGCAATAAAGAATCGCAGGCCGGGCAATGAGTATAATGTACAATTGAATTCATTCTTTTAAATGATGCGCAAAGTAAAGTGAATTTGCTACAATAGATGTTTAGGGGGCCAGTTTGTACCCTGCAGGCGCGTTGGCGGGAGAAATTTTCAAATGATTCCCGGTAGAAACAGTTGTTATGCCATGTTCAGAAAAATACCACCCGAGAAATAGGAAAATGGCAACAAAAATTGCAACCGGCCATACCCACCAGGAATATTTTTTTTCGTCCTTGACGGAATTTAATAGCCTGTTCATTTCTGTCGAAGTCTTTTCAATTTCACCAACAAGCATCCGGTGTTCAGCGTTGTCCCTGATTATCTTTTGACCCGGAACATTTTCAAGCCAGCGGGGTTCTCCTTCCACGCTTGTGAATTTGATCTCTCCCGTAAGCTCTTTTTGAAAACTTCCTATCTTTTGCCAGTGTATTTCTTTTCCTTCTTTCAGTTTCCTGGTCAGATCGAATACAAATTCATTGAACCGGATCACCGCCTCGCTGTCAGTAATACCAAAATGCGATGCCAGCCATGAAAATAATTTTCCCCTGGGAACCTCATCTTCTTTCTCGAGTGTAAAGAAATATTCGGGAGGAGAGAAATGGCGATTCGTAAATTCAGATCTTGAGGACTGCAAGTGCAACGCGATCGTTCCAACACCGGGAAGATCAAGCATTTTATATTTGATCAGGAACCTGTAGAGACATTCATGCATTTCAATTCTTTTGGTCGAATGCAAAGATAACACCGGCAACAAAGTTAAAACCATACACGGGATACTGGTTCCAGCGCTGGTATTTCCTGTTAAAGATATTATTGAACTGGCTCCAAATTTTTAAATTTTTTGTGATCTGGAAATCAAGACCGGCATTTAGATCAAATGCTCCGTTCAATTCTCCGTTATCGCCATTGCTTTTACGGTATTGTACCCCATTCCATGCGAACAGATCACCTGTAAGATAAAGGTCTTTTAACACCTGCACCCTCATGGCAGCATTTAATTCAACCGGCACCAATCCATATGCCTTGGCATTGTCTTTTAAATTCATGTAATCATTCAAACTGAACCCTGCTTTCAATGAAAATTTTTCCTGCACGGTGTAACCGATCTCTCCATCATAATGCAATACTTTCATCTGCGATTCATTCAGGACAATAAAAGATTTTCCATCTACGCTATCGTTTACAAATAAGGGTTGATTGGTCAGTTTATTAAACCCAGCCTTTGTACTGTAAGAAAAATGATCACCTATTGATCCCTTAAAACCAATATAGCGTTCTTCAATCCCTGTATTCTTGGTAGATGCAGGCGCCCATATCCATGGATTGAAGGAAGCCAGGTATTCATAAGTTGTTTTACGCAAATAGCCTATCCATCCTGCAATTAAGTTAAATCGTTTATCCGGTGTGCCTATTTCAGCGGTTATATTCGGATAGATCTTAGGGTCTTTGTTGTCCCATGTAGGACGAACGCCTGCCTGGATATTAATAGTAGGCGATCTGTACAACACAGAAGGTGAAATAGAATATGCTGTGTTATTAATGGCAACCTTTCCTCCCGGCTTGTATCTGGTCAGATCGAAATTTAGTCCAAGATCAACTGCAAAATTTTTTCCAACTGTTTTTTCCAATGGCAGGTTTACGACCGTGTTACTCTCATTATTGTTATGATTATCGTTGAATACATGAATATTCACTTCCGGGGCGTAGGTAAGTCCAAAACTTGTCGGTTGAATATTATGAAATGAAGCTTTCGCGATCCACGTGGTAAAGGTTTGTTTTATTGAGTCGGTGGGGAACGATAATATCTCCGGTAAATAACCGTATTTATAGGTCTGATCACTTTTCATTCCCAGTTTTGCATCCCATTCTAAATTTTTTGCCGTCTGGTAAAAGCCATCCAACGCAACATCTGTATGGCTGAATTTCTGGAAATCTTTTTTTCCTTCCGATGCTACGTGCCTGGCATAAATATTCAGTCCCGCTTTCTTGCCATCGCCAAAAGATATTCCTGCCTGCAGGTAGGGCGTTTTCTGACTTCCAAACCCCGCTTTGATATAACTATTGTTATCCCATCTTCCACCTGTATCGATATTCAATGCCAATGGTTTTAAATTTCCCGGCTGGTAGTCGAACAACAAATTTTGATCAGGCAGATTGTATTGTAACTTTGGTTTTGATGTATCAGCATCCGGCGGAGTAGCGTTCATATTGATCTTGGCCGTTTCATGAAGCACGGGCTTGAAGGTGGAGGTCACTTCTACAGTGCGCTTTCTGGTTGAATCAACTTGTGCCTGCGAACAAATTCCCAATAGCAAGACCCCAATTCCCCAAAAGATTTTAGTGTAATGTCGCCGTCTTATCATTGTAATATCTTGTTTTTTGTTATCATCATTTGTGCTTCTATTCAACTCTTCTTGCGTCGCACTCTTGTACTGCAACAACTCTATTCAGCTACTCACCATTGACCACTCACTTTACTGTCCCACCTTGCTGTTCTTGCCTTCTTCTTCGATCACCTTGCTCAACTTAGTCTGTGCTTCTGTTTTTAGTTCCATATTTATACTGTGATCAACAATGCTCTGAAATGTCGCTTTTGCATTGAAATAATCTTTCTCTTTGAAATAAATATCACCGAGAAGGATATAACTTTTTGTTACCCAGTAATCGTATGAGCCTGATTTGTTGATCGTTTCAAAAGCTGCCTTCTCGGCTTCGCTCAAATGATCAACAGCAAACCAGCTATTTGCAATTTCATACCTCGCCTCTGCGGCCAATGCAGACTTATTAATGGTAACTACCGTTTTATAGTTAGCAATAGCAAGATCATATTGTCCCCCGACCTGGTATGATTTTGCAATGGCCATATTGGCAAGAGCTTTATCATCGCTGCTACTGCCTTTTTGATTGAGCAGATCTTTTGCATTATTCACTGCGTCGGTCCACTTCTGTTGCTGGTATTGACTTCGCAATAAACCACGCATAGCTTCCAGTTTATTCTCCTGGGTGGTCGTGAATTGCTTTAGTTGAGCATAATATGTCTCCGCCTTTGCATAATTTTTTGACTCAAAGAAGTAAATACGTGCAGCCGTCAAAGCTGACTTTTCTGCATATTTGTTTGGGGCTTCAGCCACGACAGCCTCATAACCGTTCAAAGCATTATTCCAATCACCCTTACTGTTATAAATTTCACCGCGATAAAAATTTGCATCAACGGTATGAGCACCATCAGGAAATTTTTGCAAGTAATTATTAAAAGCATTCAATGAAGCCGTTACATTCCCATTTTCATACTGAGCTTCAGCAGCTGAAAATGTGAGTGAATCCTCTGCATCCACCGATAAAGGTTTCCCGGCCTTCTTCATGAAATCGACGTAGTCACCGGTCTTGCCAGTCTCAACGGAAATGGTCTTTACATCATCCAACGCATCATTCGCCTCCTCAGAATTTGGGTACTGTGCGATGAGAGTTTTATATTGGTTTAGCGCCTCACCCGTATTATTCAGGTTGTAATAGCAAATACCAAGACGTAAATAAGCCTGTGGTTTTTGTGAACTATTTCCCTGCTCTTTAATTATATTGTTTAAATAAGGAATGGCTTCTTTGAAACGTTCCTGCGACATATAACCTTTCGCGATCTCCATGTTTGCATCAGTCACTAAAGATGAAGTGGGAAATTTCCTGTTCATCGTATTTAACAGGTTGATCTTATCACCCGGGTTTTTTATTCCTGCGATCATTGCCTGCTGAAAAGTGGCATAATCTTCCGCCGGCCATGAATATTTGATCACGGTACCATACATGGCATTCGCCCTTGTATAGTCACGGTTCATGTAATAACAGTCAGCGGTTCGTATATAGGCATCTTGCGTAATGCCATCAGAGTTTAATGAAGCATTCTTTCCAACAGGTTCAAAAAAACTTAGCGCTGCAGGATAATTTTCTTTACGCAGATAACTATAACCCAAATTGTACTTTGCATTTGCCGGATTGGCTTCGCCACTTGCAGGCGAACCGGCAGTTACATAGTTATTGTAATAGCGAATAGCGTCATCAATTCTATTGTTACGATAGGCAATTTCACCTTTCCAGAAATTTATATAAGGTAGCACGGCTGCATTTGCAGGATCTTTCAATGCTTTGTCAAGTAAAGCGTCTGCTTCTGCCAGTCTCCCATCGTTGATGTATTCTGTAGCCCGGCCAAATAAGATCCTGGGATATAATTTTTTAACACTCTCGGATGGCTTGTCCACAGTCTGCAATAAATTCAGCGCGTCCGCATAGTTGCTGGTATTGGCAAGAACAGAAACCAACAATTCCTTTGCTTCTTTGTTATAGGTCGAGTTTGGATAGTCAGTTAAAAATGACTGTAAGCTGTTGAGAGCTTCATCCTGGTAACCCAATTCATACGAAAGCTTGGCGTAATTGTATTTTGAAACTTCCTTTAATGCAGAGTTGCTGCTGTTGGATGCACAAAACAAATAAGCATTCCTTGCATTTGATTTCTGACCAGTTTTTAGATAAGCATCCCCAAGCATATACATGGCATGCTGGCTGAGCGTGTCTTCTTTACCGCTTAATTGTTTGAATCCCTCGATCGCTTTTGGATATTGTTTTGCCTGGTAATAGCAATAAGAAAGTTCATAGAGGTCTTCGCGACGAACCTTTTTTGTTTTATTGACGTAGGCTTCCAGATAAGGCAGGGCTTCTGTAAATTCACCTCTTTCAAAATGGGCATGACCCAGTAATTGGTTCATTTCAACGTCATAGTAGCTGCTCCCTTTTTTTAGTTTTTGCCCCGCGTAGGCAATCGCTTCTTCTTTCTTGCCCTGTATGTAATAGATCTGTGCTATATAGTAAGGAACAATAGTTTGATAATTTTTTTCATTCTCTACGATCTTAAAGCTTTGCAAAGCCTCATTATAATTCTTATCTCTGAAAGCGAGAAAACCGTAATAATAATTCGCGTCGATGTAATTAGGATCGTCTTTTACCTGCCGGATACTGTTGAATAATGGTTTTGCTTTGGCAAACTGTTGCTGTACAAAATATGAATACCCCTGGTGAAACTGCATGTCGGCAATTTCACGATTGCTGAGATTGGCAATGTTGGCTTGCTCATATCGTTCAGTCGCCTCTGGAAATTTTTCCTGGCGGTAGTAATATTCTCCCAGCTGAAAATTCATTTGTTGTACCCGCGCATTGTTCTTTTCAAGATCGATATAGTTTTTTGCCATTTCTTCGGCACGACCTTCATTTTGTTTCAAGGCACAGGCGATAGTGTAGTAATTTATTTCCTGGACCGTGGTAACATTATTGATCTTATCCGTTTCACGGACAGATTGCTGTAATTCTTTAAACATAGGATAAGCAAGGCTGTACTCTTCCTTCTGAAAATATTCTTTTGCTTCCTTAAATTTTTCTTCGGGATCCGAATAAAAGCGTGTTTGCTGTGCAGTTGCCGAAATACTAAAAAGAAAGGCGAGGATTACAATGCTTTGAGTCTTCATGTTACTGTGTCCTTTAACCGGTTGGAGGATTAACGTCGTAAATATTCAAATTATTTCAGGGCTGACCAAACATCATTCCAAACAGCTGTGGAAAACTGTGTATGTCGTTAATGTTTTAACAATTCATTCATTATTATCAATAGTTTTTACCTGCAATAATTGTCAATTCTAATTAAAAGTCTAAATCCCTTTTTTGTTGTTTTGAATGAATAACCTGTGGTCAAAAACCGGCGATCAGCGATCAGAAACCAACAACCATTTCGTAACATTGCATCTCGAAATGCAGACGTATGAAAATTGCAAGTACTAAATACTCCGATACCGCTTTTTCATTTGCTACTCTTATTCTTCGCCTGGGACTTGGAATGATTATGCTGGTGGCCCATGGCTATGATAAATTGCAGCATTTTTCAAAATATTCAACCGGTTTTTCTGATCCTTTTCATTTGGGCAGCGGGGTTTCATTGTCAATGGATATTTTTGCCGAATTCTTTTGTTCCTGCCTTATTATAGTAGGCTTATTTACACGCCTGGCATGCATTCCGTTGATCATTGCCATGTCAGTAGCACTTTTCAACGCTCATCATGGTGATGCTTTCGGAAACGGGGAAAGAGCCGCTTTGTATCTCTCTGGCTATATTGCCTTGTTGTTTGTAGGGCCGGGAAAGGTAAGTATCGATAAATTGATCGGAAAATAAGAATCGTCAATCGTGAATCGTCAGTCGTGAGTGATCCAAATCCGATGAAATTGTTTCACGATTCACGTCTCACGAGTCACGAATAAATTACAATATGTTCTCCTCCGAAACCAAAGTAAGAGTTCGCTATGCCGAAACCGACCAAATGGGAGTGGTTTACCACAGCAATTTCTTTTTATATTATGAAGTAGCAAGGGCAGAATCCATTCGCCATTTGGGGTATACCTATGCAGATATGGAAAAAATGGGTGTAATTATGCCTGTGGTGGAGGTGCAATCAAGATTTTTGAGACCGGCACTGTATGATGAATTGCTTTCAATAAAAACGATTTTAAAAGAACTGCCGATCCATCATAAAATTGAATTTCATCACGAGGTGTATAATGAACAAGAAGATCTATTGGTGACAGGCAAGGTGATCTTGTATTTTATGGAAGCAAAAACAATGAAACGAACGACCATGCCTGAGGAGCTGCTAAGAAAAATAAAGTCTTATTTTGGTTAATTTTATTTCATGGAGAATAACCCACACTTTTCATCTGATCCCGGCTCTGGAAGCGGGGACACAAGTGATACCTTTTCTGCGCCTTCATTTGGATATCCGCCCAAGCCCGAGTTGGAAAATAAAAAGGGAAATGTTTGGGTTCGTTCGATCACCAGTCTTGCCTTATATCTGTTGCTCGGGTATTATTTTTTCAGCGCCAACTGGATGTACCTTCTAATTCTTACAGCCATTGTCATCTTCCATGAGCTTGGTCACTTCCTTGCTATGAAAGCATTCCACTATAAAGAACTGGGTATTTTTTTTATCCCCTTGCTGGGCGCTTATGCAAGCGGTACAAAAAGAGAGGTATCACAAAAACAATCAGCGATCATTTTATTAGCAGGGCCATTGCCGGGAATTATTATAGGTATTTTTTTATTTGTTCTGTCACAAAACCGCAGTACAGGGATGGCGTATGAGGATTATACCTTATTGGAAAAAACGGCTACCTGGTTGATCTTTTTAAATGTTCTCAACCTGCTTCCCATTTATCCATTGGACGGGGGACAGCTCCTGAACAGGCTGTTTTTAGATGAATCGAAGATCATTGGAAAAATATTTGTTGTTCTATCTGCATTGGCTCTTGGATACTTTTCGGTGAGCATCGGTTTCTATCCTTTGCTTGTTCTCCCCGCCATGTTGTTATACAGGTTGAGTAGTGATACAAAATTTGATGAAATGACACGCAAAGTCGAGGCAAAGGGCATCAATCTTGAAAAGACCTATGAGGAGATCACGGATGAGGAATACTGGAACATACGAAATATCCTGGTCGAGAATAATTATTCCACGTTGAGAAATGTAAATCCTGCTCCGCCTTATGAATATTCAGCTCACGAAGACAGGGTTGTTAACACTATTGAAAATCTTTTGCAGAGGACGATCATCCAGGATCTTTCATGGTTTGGCAAGGCAATTATAATAATCATCTGGGCAGGAAGTTTTGCAGCTCCGTTCCTTCTAAATATCGATCTCCCATTCCTGCATTATCAGGCGCGGTGATGATCAGCCCGCCAGTTCTGAATTGCTTTTTTAATTTCAGCTCCTTTCAAATTTTTATCCGCTGCCTGTCGACATAGATCAGCAAACTCTTCGTCAGGTGCAAATCGCAATGCAATGATCTGGCGCATGCCTAAACGATCATCCAAGGGTTGACCGGTAAGAATAAAATGACGAAAATTTTCTTCTGTACGAATGGCCCTGTCCTGGGCTTTTAAAGCAAACCGACGGCTAAACCAGGCCAGGCTTGCAAGAATCAATGAAACAACAACCAGTAACGAAGCAGAGTAAAGATTTTCTTTTGATGAGTTGGCAAGGTTAATAATGCTGCCGATGATCACGGCGAAAATAGCTGCGTAAGTAACAATATGAAACATGAAAATATAACGCCCGTGATTTTTAAAACTTTGTTCTTTCATAACGACCAGTTTGATTTTAGTTGAAGTATTTATTGAGACTGACGATAAGACACTGTTTTTATTTTAAAACGTCTAACACTTTGTACATTTTATTGACAAGCGCTGATGACGAACCGCTGTAATTGTTTATAAGAAAAGAAAAGATGTATTGTGAGCCATCGCCGGATGTATGGTATCCGCAAAAGCCTTTTACGTCGCTTATGGATCCGCTTTTCATTTTCATATTGTTGTATTCGGGCAATGCGTTAAAGAAGTAGGGGAACCAGGGTCGTTGCTTTGCATATTTTAAAATTTCAACCTGTGCGTGAGTGGTGACGCGGTTAAGAGGTGAAAGACCTGAGCCATCATAAATATTGAGTTCATTTTCATCAAGGCCCTTTTGTTTCC
>Ga0207706_10002866_pt1 | contig 16726 bp, 16 predicted proteins | sample KBSC53metaG_FD_184318 | JGI IMG/M metagenome (GOLD analysis project Ga0207706, IMG submission 184318) | Corn rhizosphere microbial communities from Kellogg Biological Station, Michigan, USA - KBS C5-3 metaG (SPAdes) (version 2) | ecosystem: Host-associated > Plants > Roots > Rhizosphere > Soil ... | reverse complement strand
CAATGGCTGGCCATCCATGCGCCGGAGCGTGTGATGCGCCTGGTGCTCGCCAACACCGCGGCCTACCTCGGCCCGGCCCGCATGCATGAAGAGGCGATCGCGCAGGTACTGCAGGCGCCCAGCCTTGCGGCAGCGGCGGATACCTTCGTGCGCAACTGGTTTCCGGCGCAGTGGGTCGATGAAGCCCGCCCGGTCGTGGAGCGCTTTCGCCAAGGCGTGGAGCGCATGTCGGCGGTCGGGCTCGCCGGCGCCCGCGCCGCGGTGCGCGATGCCGACCTGCGGCGCACGATCCGGCTGATCACCGCGCCCACGCTGGTGATCGCGGGGCGCAACGATGGCGTCACGACGCTGGCGCACAGCGAGGAGATCGCCGCTGCGGTGCCCGGGGCTCGGCTCTGCGTGCTGCCTGCGGTGCACTTGTCCAACGTGGAGCAGCCGCAGGCGTTTGCGTCAACGGTGGTCGAGTTCTTGTCGGCGGCTTGAGGCCGCGGCGGTGTGGTGTTGCTACACCGAGAGCAACCCATACCGCGGCAGCAGCTCATGGAGGATGTAGAACCGATGCGCCTGCAGCGCGTCGTGAAACAGCTTCCAGTTGCTCGTCGTGAATTGGGGTGGAAACGGCAGCGGCTCGTCGCTCTCGGCAATGTCTTCCAGCGTCTGCAGCGCGTGGCATTTCCAGGAGAGCGGGCCTCTGTCGTGGTAGCTCGGGTCGGCGCTGAAGCCGAAGTCGCCGCGGCGGATGGCGGCCAGCCACTGCGCATGCCGCGCCTCGGGCGCTTCGTCCACGAACGAGGCCAGCTTTTCCCGGATGCGGTCGAACGCCGCGGGTGGTTTGAAGCTCATCGTGAACACCGCTTCGCCCTGCGTTGAAAAGGCGCGGTAGCGGCAGAAGTGCTGGTACAGCTCGCGTGCGGCCTCGGTGAACAGCGCGGTGTTGTCGCGCCTGATCTTCTGGCCCCGGCCGTTGGTGTAAGACCAGCGCAGATACGGCCGGTCGGGGTAGCTCAGCACGGAGCCGTGGCCCAGCGGAAACAGCTCGCCGAGCGCGAGCCCCTGGATCTGGTCGATGGCCGCGCCGAAGAAGAGCTTGATCCTGCTGCCGATCGGCTCGGCATGGTGCCCGTCGTTCTCGGCTTCGAGGTCGGTGGCGCTGTTGATGCGGTGGTGAAACCCCACGAACTCCTTGTGCGCCCAGGTGTCCACGAACACATGGGCCGCGATGCCGAGGCGGTGCAGCGCATAGGGCCTGTCTTGCCGCTCGACCACGGCGCGCATCATCTCGCGCGCCACCGGGCTGTTGGGCTTGCAGACGCAGCGTTCGAGGAATTCATCCCTGTCGTAGGCGGGGGGCGGCGCGGCGGGCGCCTCTTCGCCGCGGTTGCCGGGCAGGAAGTGGAAGGGCAGCCATGCCTTGCAGTTGCTCAGGTCGCTGAGGTTGGCGTAATCCAGCATCTTGTGCGCCGACGAGATGCGCGAGAACCGCATGCCGTTGTCGAACTCGATCTCGCCTTCCTTGGTGGCATCGTCCACATACTGGGCGCAGTAGGCGATCAGCCCGGCCTCGCTGTCGGCAAAGCCGGCCAGGCGGGCGCAGACGTACGTGACCCCGTGATGGAAATCGATTTGCATGCCGGCCAGTGTCCGGGCCGTGGCGGCAGGGGTCAACGGGCCAGGCGAGAATCAGGCGCCGGTTGTTCATCTACATGGAGGACGCGATGCCACCTCAGCCCGCCACATCCGAATTCCTCGTGCTCTCCCGCGGCCAGTGGGATCGAGACAAGTCGCCCGAGGAGATCCAGCGTGCGATCGATGCCTTTTACGAGTGGAAAGACAAGCTGGTTGCCGAGGGCCGCATGAAGGCAGGCCAGCGGCTCGCCACCCCGGCGCGGCTCGTCTCGCGCTCGGGCATCATCGATGGCCCCTTCACCGAAGCCAAGGAGGTGATCGGCGGCTACTGGTTCTTCGTCGCCGGCAGCCTGGAAGAGGCCGCCGCGCTCGCCGCGCAGAACCCTTGCCTGGCCTGCGGCCTGAGCTACGAGGTGCGGCCGGTGGAGGCGGAGCGCGCCAGTGCGTACAAGGTGACCAACGAGACGCCGCCCTCCATCACGGCGCCTGCTCGCTGAGGAACTGGCGCACCACCTGCAGGCTGCTCAACGGCTGGTCGTTGAACATGAAATGCCCCGCCTGCGGAATCACCGCCAGCCGGGCGTGCTTGAAGTGGCCCATCAGCCGGCGCTGCTGCGCCTCGCCGGTGAGCCGATTGCACGCGCCGGCGATGAACAGCGTGCTGCCCCGGAACTCGCCGACACCGCGGCGGAAATCCAGCTGCCTGGCGAAGGCCGGGTCGTCCATCATGCGGCCCACGGTGGCCTGGAAGTTGGGGCTGCCGAAGCGCCAGGCCTGCAGCGCAGGCAGCTTGCCGTCGCACAGCTCCTCGGCGCGCTGCATCAGCGGCAGCGCCTGCAGCAGGAACCAATCTTCCCGGGCATAGGCGTCGCCTCGGGTATCGACGAACCATTTGCCCAGCCACGCCGTCGCCATGCCCCACATCACGCCCAGCGGCGGCAGGCCGCTCTCGGTGAAGACGTCCATCGTCGCCGCATCCAGGAAGGCCGGCTCCGCGAGCACCAGCTTGCCCACCTTGGCCGGGTGCACGCCGGCGTAGGCGGAGGCCAGCATCGCGCCCCACGAGTGGCCGAGCAGGTGCACCGGGCGGCCTTGGCCAAAGGCCTCGACAAACGCATCGAGGTCGTCGATGAAGGTCTGCACGCCGATGCTGCTGGCCGGCACGCGCGGCGAGAGGCCGGTGCCGCGCTGGTCGTAGAAGACCACCTCGTAGTCGTCGGCCAGCGCCTTCAGCTCGAGCAGGTAGCGGTAGTCGGCGCCGGGCCCGCCATGCAGCACGATCAGCACCGGCTTGCCGGGGCTGCCGAAGTGCTCGGCATGGAAGCCGTAGCCGTTGAGGATCACCCGCGGGATCGTGGCGTCCAGCTCCAGCGTCGGCGGCACCTGGGGCCGGGCCTGTGCGGAGAGTTGAATGGCGATCGCGAGCAGGGCGGGCAGGAGCCGGGCAAGAGACATCATGAGCAGGGCCGTGGGCGGCCGGAGTCGGCAAGGTACGCATCGTCCGGCGAGGCGGGGGCGCCGCGCGACAACATTTGATAATCCGGCCGCCATGGCCATACCGAACCTGCCGCACCCGCCGTTGACCGAAGCTGAGCGCCAAGCGGTGCTGTCGATCGCTGCGGCCATCGCGCCGCTGGATGCGGCGGCGTTCGAGCCGGTGCTGCAGGCCATCCGCGTGCGCCGCTTGGCACAGGGCGAAGCCTTGCTGCAGGCAGGCGAGCCGGGGGCGCGCGAGTATTTCGTGCTCGATGGCGTGCTGAAAACGTGGATCGGCGACGCGCAGGGTCGCGAGGTGACGCTGGCGTTTCATGTGGGGCCGGGCGTGCTGATGCCCGCCATCGCGCGCACGGCAGACAACCGCTCGCGCGTGCACTGCCACGCGCTCAGCCCTGCTTGCGTCGCCGGCTTCGATGCGGATCTGCTGGTCGACTGCATGCGGCGAATCCCGGCGGTGCAGTGCTGGGGCGACGCGGTGCTGCGCACGGAGCTGATCCGCCGCGTCAACCGCGAATGGGCCCTGGCCGCGCTGCCCGCGGCACAGCGGCTGCAGCATTTCAGGGATCAGTTTCCCGGGCTGGAGGCGCGCATCGCGCAGCATCACATCGCCAGCTACCTGGGCATCACAACCGTGAGCCTGAGCCGCTTGAGGGCGCAGGAGCGGGCAGGGCAAACCAAGGGAGTGCAACCATGATGCGTGTGCCGGCGGCGTTGGGCGGGTGGCTGGTCGCCTCCACGGTCTGTGCGGCTTCGCCCGATCTCCACGAAGGCGACATCGTGTTCCAGACCTCGCGCTCCGCTCAAAGCGTCGCGGTGCAGCGCGCCACGGGCTCACGCTACAGCCACATGGGTGTGGTGATGCTGCGGGACGGCCGGCCTTTCGTGCTGGAGGCGGCAGGCACCGTGCAGTACACGCCATGGAGCGAATGGGTCGCGCGCGGCGTCGGCGGGCATGTGGTGGTCAAGCGGCTGAAGAACGCGCGGGACGTGCTGACGCCGGAGGCCGCTCAGCGCTTTCGGCAGTCGGCTCGCAGCTTCGAGGGGCGGCCGTATGACCTCACCTTCGAATGGTCGGACGACCGCCTCTATTGTTCCGAGCTGGTCTGGAAGCTCTACCAGCGAGCCGTGGGCGTCGAGATCGGGGCGCTGCAGCAGATCAAGGACTTCAAGCTCGACGATCCGGCGGTGAAGCAGAAGATGAAGGAGCGGTATGGCGACCATGTGCCGCTGCAGGAGCCGGTGATCTCGCCGGTCGCGATGTTCGAATCGCCGCAGTTGATGGTGGTGATGGAGCGCTGATGAGCAGCAAGCTACCCCGACGCCTCGCGTTTTACGCCATCGGCCTCTACATCTTTGCCGCGGCGGCCCTGGCCGCATGGGGCTGCATCGACCACATCGAGCCGGCCGACGCGATCGTCGTGCTCGGCAACACCGTCGCCCCCGACGGCTCGCCCAGCCCCCGGCTGAAGGCGCGCCTCGATGCCGCGCTGGATGCCTATCGGCTGAGGACCGCGCCGCTGATCATCGTGAGCGGCGGTATCGGGGCGGAAGGCTTCGACGAGGCCGCGGTGATGGCGGCCTATCTGGTGAAGCAGGGCGTGCCGGCAGCGGCGGTGCTGCGCGACAGCGCGGGCAACGACACGGCGGCCACGGCCCGCAATGTCTCGCACTTGTTGCAAGCGCGCAGCCTCAGGTCAGTGGTGGTCGCGACGCAGTATTTCCATGTGCCGCGGGCTCGCCTGGCCTTGCAGCGCGCAGGCCTGCGCGTGGCGGGGAGCGTCCATGCGCGGTACTTCGAGGCCCGCGACATCTACTCGCTGGCCCGCGAGGTGATCGGCATCGCGGCCTATGCTGCCGGGCTGCGCGGCTGACGCTGCCTTCAACTCGCCAGCCCGTCGATGATCGGGCAATCCGGGCGTTGATCGCCATGGCAGCACGAAGCCAGCTGCTGCAGCGTCTGCTTCATCGCGTTCATCTCGGCCATGCGGCGCTCGAGGTCGGCCACGTGGGCGAGCGCGATGCGCTTCACGTCGGCGCTGGCGCGGCGGCGGTTCTGCCAGAGCTTGAGCAGCTCGGCGATCTCGGCCATGCTGAAACCCAGGTCGCGCGCTCGGCGGATGAAGCGCAGCGTGTGCACCTCTTTCTCGCTGTATTGCCGGTAGCCTGATTCGGTGCGGGCCACGTGGGGCAGCAGGCCCAGCGATTCGTAGTGCCGCACCATCTTGGCGGACACGCCCGATTGGGCGGCGGCTTCTCCGATGTTCATGCCGACCTCCGCCGAGCCGCCTCAAGGAGGGCGGGCGCCCCCTCGGGGGGCAGCGAACGCATGTGAGCGTGGGGGCTCATCGTCAAATACTCCCTTTCCAGCGGCGCAGCAGCAGGGCGTTGCTGACGACGCTGACACTCGAAAACGCCATCGCCGCCCCCGCGATCACCGGGTTCAGCAGGCCCAGCGCGGCCAGCGGGATGCCGACCACGTTGTAGGCAAAGGCCCAGAAGAGGTTCTGCCGGATCTTGGCGTAGGTGCGGCGTGAGATGTCGATCGCATCGGCCACCAGTGCCACGTCGCCGCGCATCAGGGTGATGCCGGCCGCATGCATCGCCACGTCGGTGCCGGTGCCCATGGCGATGCCGACGTCGGCCGCGGCGAGCGCGGGCGCGTCGTTGATACCGTCGCCCACCATCGCCACGGTGTCGCCGCCGGCCTTGAGCTCTTCGACGATGCGGGCCTTGTCTTCGGGCAGCACCTCGGCGCGCACCGCGCTGATACCGAGCTGGTGCGCGATGGCTTCTGCGCTGCCGCGGTTGTCGCCGGTCACGAGCACGGTGTTCAGGTCGTTCTCGTGCAGCAGCGCCACGGCCTCGGCGGCGTGGGGCTTGATCGTGTCGCCGAAGGCCAGCAGCGCCAGCAGCTGCGGCGTGTCGCTCACGTCGGCCAGCCACGAGACGGTGCGGCCTTCGGCCTGCAGCAGCGCGGCGCGCGCCTCCATCGCGCTCAGGTCGACCTGCAGCTCCTGCATGAAGCGGCTGCTGCCCAGGCGCAGCAGGCGACGCCCGAGCATCGCGGCCACGCCGCGGCCGGCCACCGCGCGCACATCGCTCACCGCGGCCAGTGGCACCGCCTCGCGCTGCGCCGCCTCGACCACCGCGCGGGCCAGCGGATGCTCGCTGCCCGACTGCACGGCCGCAGCCATCGCGAGCACCGCGGCGCGCTGCTGGCCGGCGGCCGGCTCCAGCGCCACCAGCTCGGGCTTGCCCACAGTGAGGGTGCCGGTCTTGTCGAAGGCCACGGTGCGCACGCGGTGCGCGATCTCCAGCGCCTCGGCGTCCTTGATCAGGATGCCGCGCCGGGCCGCCACGCCGGTGCCGGCCATGATGGCGGTGGGCGTGGCCAGGCCCAGCGCGCAGGGGCAGGCGATCACCAGCACCGCCACCGCGTTGAGGATCGCGCGCTCCCAGTCGCCCCGGCCCAGGCCCCAGCCCAGCAGCGTGAGCGCCGCGATGCCCAGCACCACCGGCACGAACACCGCGCTCACCTGGTCGACCAGGCGCTGGATCGGCGCCTTCTTGGCCTGCGCCGATTCCACCAGCCGCACGATGCGCGAGAGCGTGGATTCGGCGCCGACCGCGATGGTGCGCAGCACCAGCAGGCCTTCGGCATTGACCGCGCCGCCGGTGACGCGGTCGCCCACGTGCTTGGCCACCGGCAGGCTCTCGCCGGTGATCAGCGATTCATCGACATCGCTCGCGCCTTCGATCACCTCGCCGTCCACCGGCACACGCTCGCCGGGCCGCACGACCACGGTATCGCCCACGCGCACCTGGCCCAGCGGCAGCTCGCGCTCGGTGCCGTCGCGCCGCACACGCGCCGTCTCGGGGCGCAGCGCGTTGAGCGCGCGGATGGCTTCGGTGGTCTGCCGCTTGGCGCGCGCCTCCAGCCACTTGCCCAGCAGCACCAGCGTGACGACGATGGCCGAGGCTTCGAAATACAGGTGGGCCATGCCGTGCTCGCCGTGCCCCAGCAGCTGGTACACGCTGAGCCCGTAGGCGGCCGAGGTGCCCAGCGCGACCAGCAGGTCCATGTTGCCGGTGCCGGCGCGCAGCGCCTTCCAGCCGGCGCGGTAGAAGCGCGCACCGAGCCAGAACTGCACCGGCGTGGCCAGCGCGAGCTGCAGCCAGCCCGGGAGCATCCACGCCTTGCCGATCAGCAGGCCGAGCATCGGCAGGGCCAGCGGCAGCGAGAGCGCGGCGGCCAGCGCCACCGGCCACCCGTCGGGCCGGCGCGGGGCGGGAGCGGGAGTGGCGCCTTCGGTGGCGGGCTCGGCGCGGTAGCCGGCGCGCTCCACCGCGGCCTGCAGCGCCTCGATGCCGGCCGAGCGCGCCGCCACGCGCACGCTGGCGGTCTCGGTCGCGAGGTTGACCTCGGCATCGATCACGCCGGGCACCTGCTTCAGCGCCTTTTCGACGCGGGCCACGCACGAGGCGCAGGTCATCTCGCCGATGCGCAGCCGCAGCGTCTGCTCGGCGACGCCGTAGCCGGCTTTCTCGACCGCGGCCTTCAGCGCACCCAGCGTCAGGCTGGCGTCGCCGCGCACCGCGGCGGTCTCGGTGCCGAGGTTGACGCTGACCTCGCCGACGCCCGGCACCTTGCCGAGCGCGCGCTCGACGCGGCCCACGCACGAGGCGCAGGTCATGCCTTCGATGCCGAAGGTCAGGTCTCTGGAGGGGAGGGTGGCGGTGTTCATGAAGGCAGTGTCAACCTTAACATCATGGGAAGGTCAAGCGGTGGGAAGGGGCTTGACCTTCCTACGGTGGGAAGGTCCATAGTGCCTGCCATTCAAGGAGCCGAACATGCTTGAACTCAAGATTTCCGCCATGAGCTGCGGCCACTGCGCCCGGGCGATCACCGAGGCGGTGCAAGCGGTGGACCCGCAGGCCCGCGTGCAGGTGGATCTGCCCAGCAAGACCGCCCGCATCGAATCGGTGGCCGACACCCGGGCGATCACCGCCGCGCTCGCCGAGGCGGGCTACCAGCCCGACCCGGGGCCGGCGGCGTGATCAAGGGCACGACGTTGGCCGCGGCGGCTGCGCTGCTGCTCGCGGCCTGCGCTTCGCCAGGCATCGACCCGCAGGTGGAGGCCGCCGGCCGGCTGAGCCGCGAGCGGCTCGGCGCCGAGCTGCAATGGCTGCGCACTGATGACGCGCGACGCGAGGCCGCCGCACAGGTCGATGCGCTGCTGAAGCAGCCGCTGTCGGCCGACGACGCGATGCGCATCGCGCTGGCGCACAGCCCGGCGCTGCAGGCGCTGATCTTCGAGGCCGAGGCCGATGCGGCGGCCGCCGCGCAGGCGGCCCGGCTGCCGAACCCGGTGTTCGCCTTCGAGCACCTGGTGCGCAGCGAGGGCGGCGCGCGCGAGCTGGAGATCACCCGCAGCCTCGGCCTCTCGCTCGCCGACCTGCTGCTGCTGCCGGCCCGGCTGCGCGGCGCGCAGGCGCAGCAGCAGCGCATCGGCCTGCAGCTGGAGGCCGATGTCGTCCGCGTGGCGACGCAGGCGCGCCAGGCCTGGGTGCGGGCGGTGGCCGCGCAGCAGGCGCTGCAGTACCACGAGCAGGTGAAGGCCGCTGCCGATGCGAGCTCGGAGCTCGCGCGGCGCATGCAGGCCGCCGGCAACTTCAGCAGGCTGCAGCGGGCGCGCGAGCAGGTCTTCGCCGCCGAGGCACTGGCCGAGCTGGCGCGGGCGCAGCAGCAGGTGCTGGCCACGCGCGAGGCGCTGGTGCGGGCGCTGGGCCTGGGCCGCGAGCAGGCCGCCCGGTTGCGCTTGCCGGATCGGCTGCCAGATTTGCCGAACGAGCCGCGCGCCGAAGCCAGTACCGCGCAGGCGGCGCTCGACCAGCGGCTCGACCTCCGCATGGCCCGTGCCGAGCTCGACCGGCTGGCGCGCGAGCAGGGCCTGGGCCGCGCGAGCAGCGTGGTCAATGGCCTGCAGCTCGGCGCGGTGCGCAAGAGCGACACCGGCCTGGCCGGCCAGCGCGGCTACGAGCTGGAGCTGCCGCTGCCGGTCTTCGACTTCGGCGATGCCCGCCGCGGTGAGGCGCAGGCGCGCTACATGGCGGCCTTCAACCGCACCGCGCAGCTGGGCGCCGAGGCGGCCTCGCAGGTGCGCGAGGCCCATGCGGCCTACCTCCATGCCTACGGCCTGGCGCGGCACTACCGCGACGAGGTCCTGCCGCTGCGCAAGACCATCCAGGAAGAAAACCTGCTGCGCTACAACGGCATGCTGATCGGCGTGTTCGAGCTGCTGGCCGAGGCGCGCTCGCAGATCGCCGCCGTGGCCGAGGCCATCGATGCGCAGCGCGACTTCTGGCTCGCCGATGCGGCGCTGCAGGCCACCTTGATCGGGGCTCCCTCACCTTGACCCACTCCACATGACCCACTCCACGAACCGCCGCCGCTTCCTCGGCGGCGCCGGCCTGGCGGTGAGCGCCGCGGCGGTTAGCAAGGTCGCGATGGCGGCCCTGCCCGAGCCGGTGCTGCAGGCCTCGCCCGACACGATGCCGCCGCTGCACCCGGCCACCGGTCGGCCCTACAACCCGGTGGTCACGCTCAACGGCTGGACGCTGCCCTGGCGCATGAACAACGGCGTCAAGGAGTTCCACCTCGTCGCCGAGCCGGTGGTGCGCGAGATGGCGCCCGGCTTCAGCGCCCGGCTGTGGGGCTACAACGGCCAGTCGCCGGGGCCGACCATCGAAGTGGTGGAGGGCGACCGCGTGCGCCTCTTCGTGACCAACAAGCTGCCGGAGCGCACGTCGATCCACTGGCACGGCCAGCGCCTGCCCAATGGGATGGACGGCATCAGCGGCCTCACCCAGCCGGCCATCGAACCCGGCAAGACCTTCGTCTACGAATTCGTCGCGCGGCGGCCCGGCACCTTCATGTACCACCCGCATGCCGACGAGATGGTGCAGATGGCGATGGGCATGATGGGCTTCTGGGTCACGCACCCGAAGGCCAGGCACCCGCTGATCGACGAGGTCGACCGCGACTTCTGCTTCCTGCTCAACGCCTACGACATCGAGCCCGGCAGCATGACGCCGCGGATCATGACGATGCTGGACTTCAACCTGTGGTCATGGAACAGCCGCGTGTTTCCCGGCATCGCGCCGCTGCCGGTGCGCCAGGGCGACAAGGTGCGCATCCGCATCGGCAACCTGACGATGACCAACCACCCGATCCACATCCACGGCCATGAGTTCACCGTGACCGGCACCGACGGCGGGCCGGTGCCCAAGACGGCCCGCTGGCCCGAGGTCAGCGTGGACATCGCGGTGGGACAGATGCGGCAGCTGGAGTTCACGGCCGATGAGGAGGGCGACTGGGCCTTCCATTGCCACAAGAGCCACCACACGATGAACGCGATGGGCCACGACGTGCCCACGATGATCGGCGTGGAGCAGCGCGATGTCGCGAAGAAGATCAACGGCCTGATCCCCGGCTACATGGCGATGGGCTCCGACGGCATGGCCGAGATGGGCGACATGGAGATGGAGCTGCCGGAGAACACCGCGCCGATGATGACCGGCACCGGCCCTTTCGGCAGCCTGGAGATGGGCGGCATGTTCAGCCTGGTCAAGGTGCGGCGCGACCAGAAGCGCGGCGACTACACCGACCCGGGCTGGTACCGGCAACCCCCGGGCACCCGCGCCTACGAATGGACGGGCGGGCTCGCGGAGCCGGCCCGCTCGCACGATGCCGGCCGCCCGGTGATGAAGCCCCTGGCGCCCGCCGAGCCGGTCGAGGTGCAGGTGCGCAAGCCGAGGGGCGGCCATGCCGGCCACCATTGAAGCTCGTGCGCTGCGAAGCGCCTCAGGCGAGTGCGCGCAGGTGCGTGGCTTGCCGCCCTTCGATGGCACCTTGTCTGCGAAGGAGACCGACATGACCCCGTTGAAATACCAGAGCTGCATCGAGGCCTGCCACCAGTGCGTCAGCGCGTGCAACCAGTGCCTCGCCGCCTGCCTGGGCGAAGAAGACCCGAAGTCGATGGCGCGCTGCATCGCGCTGGACATCGATTGCGCCGAGGTCTGCCAGCTGGCCGCCGCCGCGATGTCGCGCGACAGCGAGCTGGCGCAGATGTTCTGCGGCCTGTGCGCCGAGATCTGCGAGGCTTGCGGTGACGAATGCGCCCAGCACCCGATGGCGCATTGCCGCGATTGCGCCGTGGCGTGCCAGCGTTGTGCCGCCGAATGCCGGCGCATGGCGCTGCAGCCGCGCGAGCAGCGCCTGTCCGACGGCAGCCGCGCCGCGCACCACTGACCGCGTCTCACCTCACTGGATCAGTGATCGCAGGCTGGCCGGCGGCGCCTCGGTTTCGCTGAGGTAGGCGGCCAGCAGGCGCCAGCGCGGCATGCGCCGGCAGGCCGCGCGTATCGCCAGCAGCATCGGCACCGCGATGAAGGCGCCGGCAATGCCCCAGAGCCAGCCCCACACCATCACCGAGAGAAACACCGCCATCGGGCTCAGGCTCAGGCGCCGGCCCACCACGATGGGCGTGACGAAGTTCGACTCCAGCGCGTGCAGCAGCAGGAAGGCCGCCGCCGGCGCCAGCATCTGCAGCGCGACGCCGAAGGTCAGCGTGCCCGCCAGCAGCAGCATGCATGCGAGCAGCAGCGGCCCGATGTACGGCACGAAGTTCAGCAGCGCCACCAGCGTGCCCCACAGCATCGGGTTCGGCAGGCCGATCTGCATCATCACCACGCCGCTGGCCAGCCCGAGCACGCCGTTGATCAGGCTCATCGTCGCAAGGTAGCGGCCCACCTCGCGCTGCGCCTGCCGCACGCCGGCCAGCACGACCACCCGCGTGCGGCGCTCGGGTATGGCGGCGACCGTGCGCGAGAGCAGCCGGTATTCGGAAGCCAGCAGAAAGTACAGCAGGATCACGGTGGCCGCGCCGGCCACGACGAAATGCCACATGTGGCTGAGCACCGCGCGCGTCATCGTCACACCCTGGCTGGCAAGCTGCTCCTTCACCGGGTCGGGCGGGGGCACGGCCGAGCGCGGCGCCTTGCGCGGCGGCTCCAGGCCGGGGATCGCGGTGCGCAGCCGGTCGACCGCCTGCGTCAGCTGGTGCAGGCTGGACGGTGCGCGCTCCCACCACGCGGCGGCCGGCTCGGCGAGGTTGCTCGCGCCGATGCCCAGCACGCCGAGCAGCGCCCCCACCACCAGCGCCGCGCCCAGCGCCGGCGGCACCCCGAGCTGCGTGAGCCCGCGCACCGGGCCGAACAGCAGGAAGGTGAGCATCAGCGCCACGGTGAGCGGCAGCAGCACGGCCTTGGCGGCCTGCAGCAGGAAGAGCACGGCGATGGCCAGCAAGGCCTTGCCGACCCAGCTCTGAAGGCCGGCGCGCCGTTGCTCCGGCGGGTGTGGTGTGTTCATCGTGTCTCCTGCCCCGGCCCAGGCACGCGGCATGCCTGCCTTGTGGCATGAACCTCGATGTCCTGCGCCAGCGTGCGCTTCATGTGTGGAGCTGCCTGCCGGGCCCGTTGCGCCGCACGGTGCGCGTGGGCTACGAGGCGGTGCGCCTGTGGATCGCGGAAGACGGCGCCGAGCTCGGCGCCTCGATCGCCTTCTATTCGATGTTTGCGCTGGCGCCGCTGCTGGTGGTGGCGATCGCGCTGGCGAGCACCGTGTTCGGCGCCGAAGCCGCGCGTGGCCAGATCGTCGAGCAGATCGGCGGGCTCGTGGGCCACGATGCCGCCGAGGGCATCGAGAAGATGATCGCCTCGGCGTGGCGCAGCGACCGCAGCGGCCTGGCCGCGGTGGCCGGCGTGATCACGCTGCTGGTCGGCGCGAGCGGGGTGTTCTCCGAGCTGCACAAGGCGCTCAACCGCATCGGCCGCGTGGTGCCCAAGGCCTCGGCGATCGGCGCCTTCGTGCGCGCGCGGCTCACCGCGTTTGCGCTGGTGCTGGGCTTCGGCTTCCTGCTCGTGGCCTCGCTGCTGCTGAGCGCGGGCCTCGCCGCGGTGACGTCGTTCATCGGCGGGCTGATCCCCGAGCTGGCCGCGGTGCTGAACCTGCTGGACTTCGTGCTGTCGGCGGCGGTGCTGACGGTCGCCTTCACGATCTTCCTGCGCTGGCTGCCCGATGGGCCGCCGCGCTGGCGCTCGGTGTGGATCGGCGCCTTCGCGAGCGCGCTGCTGTTCGCGGTGGGCAAGCACCTGATCGGCCTGTACCTCGGCCGCGTCAGCGCCTCCAATAGCTTCGGAGCGGCGGGGTCGCTCGCGGTGGTGATGCTGTGGGTGTACTACTCGTCGCAGATCCTGCTGTTCGGCGCGGCGATCGCGTGGGCGCTCGACGGCGTGCGTGCCGAAGACCCGCATCCGCAGACCACGCCGGCCGAGCGGGAGAAGGCGCGTGAGGACACCGGTGATCGGCAGCCCGATCAGGGCCTGCGCCAGCGCACCAGGGCCTCGAGCACCTGATCGACATCGCTGCGGCGGGTGCGAAAGTTGGTGAAGCAGGCGCGCAGCCCCAGTCGCCCCCGCAGGCGCACCGGGCCGAGCAGCGCCTCGCCTGAGGCCACCAGCGCCTTCAGCGCGGCTTCGTTGGCTGCATCGTCGGCGCCGGCCAGGCGAAAGCACACGGCGCTCAGCGTCACGGGCGCCAGCCGCTCGAAGCGCGGATCGCCATCGATGCGCGCCGCCATGTATTGCGCGAGCTCGAGCATGCGGTCGGCCGCCTGCGCGAAGGCCTGCGTGCCGAAGGCCCGCAGCGCGCACCAGAGCTTGAAGGCTTTGAACCCGCGCGAGAGCTGCAACCCCTGCTCCATGTAATTGGTGAACAGCGGATCATCCTCGGCGCCGAGGTACGAGGCGTTGAAGCTGAAGGCCCGACGCAGCGTGGCGGGGTCGCGCACCACCAGGCAACCGGCCTCCAGTGGCGCGAACAGCAGCTTGTGCGGGTCGAGCGCCAGCGAGTCGGCGCGGGCGCAGGCCTGCATCGCCGGCTTCTGGCGCGGGCTCTGCACGAACAAGGCGCCGAATGCGCCGTCGATGTGCAGCCACAGGTCTTGCGCGCCGCAGAAGTCCGCCAGTTCGTCGAGTGGATCGATCGCGCCGGTGTTCACCGTGCCGGCGGTGCCCACCACGCAGACCGGCCGATGCCCGGCGGCGCGATCGGCCGCCACTGCCGACCGCAGCGCATCCATGCGCAGCCGGAAGGCGGCGTCGACCGGGATGCGACGCACCTGATCCAGCCCGACGCCCAGCACCGCGGCCGCCTTCTCGACGCAGCGATGCGCCTCTTCCGACACATACAGGGTGAGGGCCTGGCCCTGGCGATGCAGGCCGCGCTGGCGCAGGTCGTGCGGGCTCTTGGCGTGCAGCGCGGCCGACAGCGCCATCAGCGTCGCCATCGAGCCGCCGCTGGTGACCAGGCCGCCGGCCTCGCTGCCGAAGCCGAACAGCCCGGCCAGCCATGCGACGACCTTGCGCTCGATGACGCTGGCCGCCGGCGAGAGCTGCCAGAAATTGCAGTTCTGGTTCAGCGCCGCCGCGATGGCCTCGGCGAACGGCGCAATGCCATTCGGCGGCCCCTGCACATAGGCGAGGAAGCGCGGGTGCGCGATCGCGGTGGAATTGGGAATCACCGTGCCGGCGATCTCCTCGAAAAGCCGCTCCACGCCGATGCCCTCGGCCGGAAAAGGCTGGTCGCGCAGCGCGGCCAGCGCCTCGCGGTCGAGCGCGGGGAACACCGGAAGCGCCTCGAGTTGCGCTTCGTGGCGTTGCAGCAACTGCGTCAGCAGGTGCCCGGCCTGGTCGATCTCGGCGGGGCCGAGGCTGAGCGGGAGAGGGGGCGTGTCGATCATGGCCGCAGCTTGAGGCAGCGGCCCGCACGGCGGCTTGAACGTTCTTGCGCTGCCGCCGGCTCAGGCGCGCTGCCAGGTTCCCGGCGCCACGCCGTGGGCACGCTTGAAGTGCCGGGTCAGATGGCTCTGGTCGGCATAGCCGCAGGCGGCGGCCGTTTCGGCCACGGGCACCTGGCGGCGCAGCATCTGCGCCGCGCGGTTGAGCCGCAGCTGGTTGCGCCACGCGTGCGGCGGCATGCCCACATGGCGCGCGAAGAGTCGCGCCGCATGAAAAGGCGACAGGCCCACCGCCCCGGCCAGCGTGCGCAGCGTGACCGGCTCGCACAGGTCGGCGGCCATGCGCTCCTGCATCGCTGCCACCCGGGCCCGGTCGGCCGGTGGCGTCGCAGCCTCGGGCCTGACGCCCGCGTGCCGCGTCAGCAGCAGCGCAAAGGCCTGCAGCAGCGCGGTCTCGGCGGCCAGCGCATCCCGGCCCGATTCAAGCAGGCGGTGGGCCTGCAGCAGCTGCCGCGCCAGCGTTGCATCGTCGAGCGTGCGCAGCGGCAACCAAGGTGTGCCGGCCGGGGCCCCGGCGAGCTCGCCTGCCAGCCGCTCCATGAAATCCACCGAGGGGTAGAACGCACGGTAGGCCCAGCCGTCGTCGGTGGCGCGTTGCGCGGTGTGCATCTCGCCGGGGTTGATCACCGCGATGTGGCCGGGCTCGGCGAGCAGCGTCGCGTGACGGTACCGGTAGCGCTGCCCGCCGGCCTCGATGATGGGCACCACGTAGCTCTCGTGCCAGTGGGGGCTGAACACCTGCCGCCGGTAGCGCGCGGTCACCAGCTCGGCGCCGGGCAGCAGGTCGCTGCGCCAGTAGCGCGCCGCGTCGGCCGAGGGCGTCATGCGCTGCTGGGCTCGCAGCCCGGGCACAGATGCACCTCGATCGTCGAGTGCACGATCTCCTCGTGCACCGCGAGCCGGTCGCGCAGTTGCTGCGCGGTGAGGCCGCCGTCGTGGGTGACGACGGTCAGCGCGCAGGTGTAGGCCTGCGGGCCGACGCGCCACACGTGCAGGTCGGTGATCTCGGTGTGATGCGCGTCGCCCGGCGTCTGCACCGCCTCGCGGATCTCGGCGACGATCGGATGGTGCATCTCGCGGTCGAGCAGCACCGCGCTGGTGTCGCGCAGCAGGCCGGCGCTCCAGCGGGCCACCAGCACCGCGCCCACGAGGCCCATCACCGGGTCCAGCCATGACCAGCCGAAGGCCCAGCCGCCGAGCAGCGCGATGATCGCCAGCACCGAGGTGGCGGCATCGGTGATCACGTGCACGTAGGCGGACTTGAGGTTCAGGTCGTGCTCATGCCCATGGCCGTGGTCGTGCGCGTGGCCGTGATGGTCATGGCCGTGGTGGTCGTGGCCGTGGTGGTCGTGCCCCTTGCCGGCGCGCAGCAGGATCAGCGCGCAGCCCAGGTTGACCAGCAGGCCCAGCACCGCCACCGCAATGGCATCGAGGTACTGGATCGGCTGCGGGCTCATCAGCCGCTCGACCGACCCCCACACCATCAGCCCCGCCACGGCCACGAGGAACAGCGCGCTGGTGTAGCCGCCCAACACTTCGATCTTCCAGGTGCCGAAGGCGAAGCGCGGGTCTGAAGCCAGGCGGCGCGAGGCCGCATAGGCCATCGCGCTCATGCCGATGGCCACCGCATGCGAGCTCATGTGCCAGCCGTCGGCCAGCAGCGCCATCGAGTTGAACCAGTAGCC
>Ga0207706_10002865_pt1 | contig 16735 bp, 13 predicted proteins | sample KBSC53metaG_FD_184318 | JGI IMG/M metagenome (GOLD analysis project Ga0207706, IMG submission 184318) | Corn rhizosphere microbial communities from Kellogg Biological Station, Michigan, USA - KBS C5-3 metaG (SPAdes) (version 2) | ecosystem: Host-associated > Plants > Roots > Rhizosphere > Soil ... | reverse complement strand
CACGGCGAACTGCTCAAGCTCGGGTTTGAAGTTGCGCAGTCGAGTGTCGCCAAATACATGGTCAATCGACGCGCGCCGCCCAGCCAGGGATGGCGTGCCTTCTTGCATAACCATGCGCCTGAGATTGCCGCCATGGATCTGTTCGTGGTCCCGACCATTACCTTCAAACTGCTGTATGGCTTTGTGATCGTGCGGGTTCATCGCAGAGAGCTGGTCTGGATCAACGTCACACCACATCCGACCGCGGAATGGGTTGCGCGCCAGATCACCGAAGCATTCCCGTGGAATGAAGCTCCGCGCTACATGATCCGCGACCGGGATCGCATCTATGGTGCCGTCGTCACACGCCGGTTGCGCGCCATGGGCATTCGGGACAAGCCCACCGCACCAGCCTCGCCCTGGCAGAATGGCTTTGCCGAACGGCTGATCGGATCGATCCGGCGTGAGTGCTTGGACCACATCATTGTCCTGGGCAAGGTGCATCTGCGCGGCATTCTGAAATCTTACGCCCACTATTACAACGGCGTCAGAACTCATCGATCCTTGGACAAGGATGCGCCGGTCTTCCGCCCGGTTCAGCGAACCGGTGTGATCAGTTCACGCGCCATCTTGGGCGGACTTCACCACCACTACGCCCGTGTTTAGGTTTTCGGTACACACAGGTAAATCGCGTCGACAGTGGCAATGGTGTGGCTATCCTGACCGACATGTTCGGCGGCACGCCCTGCAACCTTGCGATTTCCTGTATGAGCCGCCCGAAGGTCGAAGTGCTCGCAGGAATCAATCTTCCCATGCTGGTCAAACTCGCCAAGGTGCGCGAGGAACACTCCCTGCCGGAGGCTATCGCCATGGCTCAGGAGGCCGGTCGCAAATACGTCACCATCGCCAGCCGCGTACTCGCCGGCAAAAGCGGATAGAGGCGCCCGAACAACCGGGCGTTATCGCGGATCGGCGGGTCCGCGGGCCAGCGGACATCACTCCTCCGGCATCCCGACCAAGCGCATGCCCTGCACGAGACGCTTACCCCCGGCACGAAAGGTCGGATCGTCGGAAAACCAAGCCCCTTTCAAGCGACGGATAGTGAAAGTTGGATCAAGCGCAAGTCCCTCTCTTGTAGTAGCTAACGCCTCATCCAACTTCCCGAGAAGCGCAAGGGTAGCGGCGCATACGAAGTGCGCTATGGGATAATTTGGGTTGGCCTTCAAACTTCGACGCAGCCACTCGGCGGCTTCGGCATCGGCTCCGAGGTGCAGTTTGGCAAGGCCAACATAACACATCCATCGAGGTGCACCTTCATCGCGAGGGGACACGCGCAGCGCTTCTTGCACATGAGCCTCGGTTTCTACGGCGCGAAAAGGGCATCGCTGGGCTTTTCCTCATCGTGAGACATGGGTTCTTGAAGCGTGGATGCCTTGCTCACGACTTGTTCGAATTATCGTGTTTCTAGGCGCGCAACCTAACCCGTCAGCACTTACGCAATCGCAGGACATGCCCGCCCACAGCATCGACGCGGCACCACTCGCTTAGTCGCCTCGCAGCGCATCTAGCGCATGAGAAGGACAATCGCAGCAGCCACGACCGGGGCTGATCCCCACACGATGATGGAAGCAATAAGAAGCCACCTTTGCATCGGCAAAGCGTAGGACTTGTGGATATCCGCAACAAGCTGCCCTGCTGACATTTCCGCCCGGGCCATTCCACCGGGAAAATGTATCAGCCGAAACACCGTCACCTTCTAGGATGCAATTGGTGAGTTACCTAATTCGCCTGGTACGGCGCTGGCGCATTTCTTGTTCGGAAGCGGCCTGCTGCGCCTGGAGTCTTTGTACAAAAATCTTTGCTGCACGCGAGATATGGTCACGGCTCAATGCCTCTGCGCGATCGCCATCGCTGGCAATGATTGCATCGAGAATGGCGACATGCTCGCTCAGAATGGTCTGCGGCATCTGCACGTCGTCGCGCAGCACCTCGCCCATCACGCGGCGCAGATAGGGCCAATGCGGAGCCGTCGTCTCGCTGATCAGGCTATTTTCCGAGAGTTCGTTGATGAAGGCATGAAACTTCATGTCGGCCTCGATCTGCTCATGCAGTGAGCCGCTTGCGACCGCCGCACGTCCCTCCTCGAGATAGGCTGGCCCCTCGATTTTCGCCCGCTCGGCGCCGCGCTCGGCTGCAAGTCGGGCGGCCAGTCCATCCAGCATGGCCCGGACTTCATAGAGCTTTCGGACAAAATCCGGGTCGATCGGCGAGACAATCAAGCCGCGGCCGGGGGCCTCGCGGACCAATCCGCGGTCCCGCAGCAGCAGCAAGGCTTGCTGAACCGGCTGGCGGGAAACGCCATAGGCGCGTGCCAGTTCGTCCTGAATCAGGCGCGAATTGGAAGGTAGTTCGCCATCGACGATCTCCGAAACAATAGCATTTACAACCTGTTCCACGAGGGTGGGCTGGGCCTGAACGTTAGACATGCAAACTCCAATGGGCTGGCTTGCGAATCTTTAGCACCGCGGCGCATCAAGATCCATTGATTTGTATTCGAATACAGTATATGAATTCTGAATTCGAATTCAATACGCCGCGCTAGATGCGGAACTCATATGGGAGGATGCCAATGCTCACGGTTAGCCGTCGTACGCTTTTGAGATCCGCTGCTGGTGCCGTCGCCGCCGGAACGCTGCTAAAGAGCCCCGCCGTCTTGGCGCAGGCCGCGCCGCTGAAGCTGAAGTTCGGCAACGACCTGCCGGTCACCCACTCGGTCAACGTGCGGCTGAAGGAAGCCATCGAGGCGATCACCGCCGAGACCAGCGGCAAGGTCACGATCAATCTCTTCCCGAACAATCAGCTCGGCAGCGACACCGACATGATGACGCAGCTGCGTTCGGGCGCGCTGGAACTTGCCACGATGCCCGGCACCGTGATGTCGACGCTGATTCCAACGGCATCGCTGACCGGCGTCGGCTTCGCCTTCACCGATTACGACAAGGTGTGGGCGGCGATGGACGGCGAAGTCGGCAAGTACATCCGGGGCAACATCGAGAAGGTCGGCCTCACGCCCTTCGAGGCCGTCTGGGACAACGGATTCCGCCAGATCACCAGCAGCACGCGGCCGATCAAGGCTCCGGAAGATCTCGCGAACTTCAAGATCCGCGTGCCCGTGGTGCCGCTCTGGGTCGCGATGTTCTCCGCGTTCGGCGCGGCTCCCGTCAGCATCCCGCTCAACGAGGCCTATTCCGCATTGCAGACCAAGATTGCCGATGGCCAGGAAAATCCGCTGGCGTTGATCGAATCCGCAAAGTTCTACGAAGTCCAGAAATACTGCTCGCTCACCAATCACTCCTGGGACGGCTTCTGGCTGATCTCGAGCGGCAAGATCTGGAAGACGTTGCCCAAGGACGTGCAGGAGGTGCTGCAGAAGCACTTCAACGCGGCCGCCAAGAAGCAGCGTGACGACATCGTCAAGGCGAACGCCGACTACCAGAAGATCCTGGAATCGAAGGGCCTGACCTTCAACACGACCAATGCGGAAGCCTTCCAGGCCGCGCTCGCCAAGACCTCGTTCTACAAGGACGCCAAGGCCAAGTTTGGCAATGAGGCCTGGGCACTGCTGCAGAAGTACGCCGGCAACATCGGGTAACGACCATGCAGATCGTGGAGCAAATGAACGTCGGCGCGTCGCTCCCCACCACGGGCTTGGCAGGCGCCTCGCGAAAGATCGAGCGACTCCTCGGGTCGCTCGTCGGGATCGCCGCGGCTGCGCTTGTGGTCGCGGAGATCGTAGTACTCTTTGCGGGCGTTTCCTCCCGCTATCTGTTCCAGAAGCCGATCATCTGGACGGACGAACTTGCCGGAATCCTCTTTCTCTGGCTCGCGATGCTGGGCGCCGTGTTGGCGTTTCAACGTGCCGAGCACATGAGAATGACCGCAGTCGTCGGAATGCTGAGACCGAGGGCGCGGGCCTTTCTCGACGTCCTGGCGATTGCCGCTCCCCTCGCGTTCCTGGTCCTGGTGCTCCACCCGGCCTACGAGTTCGCGGCGGACGAAATCATGGTCACGACTCCCGCGCTCGATATTTCGAACGGGTGGCGGGCGTCTGCCCTGCCGATCGGGCTCGGGCTCATGACCGTATTCGCCGTGTTGCGGCTGGTCGCCGTCGGCGACTGGAAGCTGACCGCCGGCACCCTCGCCCTCGTCGTCGCGGTTGGCGGCGTGCTCTACCTCTTGAGCCCGGTCCTGATTCCGCTCGGCAACATCAACCTTCTCATCTTCTTCGTCGGATTGGTGGCGGTGATGGTGTTCGCGGCGGTTCCGATAGCATTTGCATTTGGCCTGGCGACCTTCGCTTTCATCACGCTGACGACGTCGACGCCGTCGACTGTCGTGGTTGGCAGAATGGACGAAGGCATGAGCCATCTCATCCTGCTGTCGGTACCGTTGTTCGTCTTCCTCGGCCTGCTGATCGAGATGACGGGTATGGCACGCGCCATGGTGGGCTTCCTCGCCAGCCTGCTCGGCCATGTTCGTGGCGGCCTGCAGTATGTGCTGGTGGCGGCCATGTATCTGGTCTCCGGCATTTCAGGTGCCAAGGCCGCCGATATGGCCGCCGTCGCGCCGGTACTGTTTCCGGAAATGATCAAGCGCGGTGCCAAGCCGGGCGATCTGGTGGCTCTGCTGTCGGCAACGGGCGCGCAAACCGAGACCATTCCGCCGAGCCTCGTGTTGATCACGATCGGATCGGTGACCGGCGTCTCCATCGCCGCGCTGTTCACCGGCGGCTTGCTGCCTGCGCTGGTTCTCGCGGTCATGCTCTGCATCGTGGTCTGGCGGCGCTACCGCAACGACGACCTGTCGCACGTCACCCGGGCGACCCCGAGCCAGATCGGATGGGCCTTCCTCATCGCGCTGCCGGCTATCGCCCTGCCATTCGTGATCCGTGCGGCTGTCGTCGGCGGCGTGGCCACCGCGACCGAAGTCTCGACTATCGGCATCGTCTATTCGGCGCTGGCCGGACTGTTGATCTATCGCAGGTTCGAATGGAGCCGGCTCTACCCGATGCTGATCGAGACCGCCTCCCTGTCGGGCGCGATCCTGCTCATCATCGGCGCGGCCACCGGGATGGCCTGGGCACTCACGCAATCTGGATTCTCGTCATCGCTTGCAACGATGATGACTGGTCTGCCCGGCGGCATTCCGATGTTCCTCGCCGTGACCATCATAGCCTTCGTCGTGCTCGGCAGCGTGCTCGAGGGCATTCCGGCAATCGTATTGTTCGGCCCGCTGCTGTTCCCGATCGCCAAGGAAGTCGGCGTGCATGAAGTGCACTATGCGATGGTCGTCATTCTCGCCATGGGTATCGGCCTGTTCGCCCCGCCCTTCGGTGTCGGCTACTATGCCGCCTGCGCCATCAGCCGGATTCATCCGGACGAGGGAATCAAGCCGATGCTGGGCTACATCCTGGCCCTCCTGATCGGCACCATCGTGATCGCGGCCGTGCCGTGGTTCTCGATCGGACTTCTGTGAATCGAATTGCACTCGACCAGACCCTCAAGGAGCAGAACGTGAAAGACCTCCTGAACTTTGGACAAATGCTTTCGGCGCATGCGCGCATCACCCCCAGCCGGGTCGGCGCGCGCGACCTCGACCGCTCGATGACATTCAAGCAATGGAACGAGCGTTCGTGCCAGCTCGCCAACGCCCTGCTCGGCCTCGGCCTCAACAAGGGGGACCGGGTCGCAGTTCTCGCCTACAACTGCGTCGAATGGTGCGAGATATTTGCAGCGACCGCAAAAGCCGGTCTCGTGGCTTTGCCGATCAATTTCCGCCTGATCGGCAAGGAAGTGCAATTCATCGTCGACAATGGCGAGGCGGCTGCGTTCATTGTGCAGGACGAACTTGTCGGCGTGGTTGAGGAGATCCGCAAGGATATCCCGATCAAGGCGGACCGCTTCATCCATTTCGGGACGCGCGCCTGCCCTGCCGGCTACCGTAACTACGAAGACTTCCTTGCGGCCGGAAGTTCCCGCGAGCCATCGCAGATCGTCGCTTTGTCCGACCCGTGGACGCTGATGTATACGTCCGGTACGACCGGCAATCCCAAAGGCGTGGTGCGGAGCCACCGCAGCGCGGTGCTGCTGTCGATGGTCACGGAGATCGAACTGGGGCTGCACCGCAGCGACGGCGCACTCCTGGTGATGCCGATGTGCCACGCGAACTCGCTGAATTTCTTTGGCGCGTTCGGCTATTGCGGCGGTACCAACTCGATCTATTCGCGCAAGACCTTTGACCCTGAGCACGCCGTCAGGACATTGGCTGAGGGCGGCTCGACGTTTACTTCGTTAGTCCCGACGCACTACATCATGATGCTTGGCCTGCCCCAGTCGGTCCGCGGCAAGTTCAACTACGACGCCGTGACCAAGCTGATGATCTCGTCGGCGCCTGCGCGCCCCGAGACCAAGCGCGAGGTCATGGAGATGTTCCCCAACTCCGACCTGTTCGAGCTCTATGGCGCCACCGAAACCGGCTGGGTGACCATGCTGCATCCGCACGAGCAGTTCACGAAGCTCGGTTCGGTCGGCCGCGAATGCGTGGGCGCCGCACCGATCAAAATTCTGGATGAGGCCGGCAACGAGGTGCCGGACGGACAGGCGGGCGAGCTCTATTCCTGCAACGCACACACCTTCGACTGTTACTGGCGCCTGCCGGAGAAGACCAAGGAAGCCTTCCGCGGCGACTACTGTTCTGTCGGCGACATGGCCCGCCGCGACGAGGACGGCTTCATTCATCTCTCGGACCGCAAGAGCAACATGATCATTTCCGGCGGCGAGAATATCTATCCCTCCGAAGTCGAAGCATTGGTCGGCGCGCACCCTCTGGTCAAGGACGTCGCAGTGATCGGCCTGCCGGATGAAAAATGGGGGGAACGCGTTCACGCGGTCATCGTGCCGCATGTCGGCGCGACCTTGAATGAAAGCGATCTGCTGGAATGGTCGAAGGAGCGGCTCGCCGGCTACAAGCGCCCGCGGTCTTACGCCTTCATTGCCGAAAGCGAGATGCCCCGCAACGCGACCGGCAAGGTCTTGCATCGCGAGCTCAAGAAGAAATTCTCGAACTGAACATGAAGGCTCGGTCGAACCATCGCGTCCTGGAAGCTGCGCAACATGCAAGCCGTGCTGAACTCCGCATTGCCGATCTTCGCGCTGATCCTGACCGGCTTCGCCTGCGGTTACTTCGGCGTGTTCGATCGTACCGCGACCGACAACCTCAACCGTTTTGCGGTCTATCTGGCGCTTCCCTCGCTCATGTTCGTGGCAATGTCCAAGATCACGCCGGATCAGGTGCGCCAGTTCGGTTTCGTCGCCGCATTTTGCGGCGGCTTTGCCGTCAGCTTTGCGGCGGCATTTGCCATCAGCCGGTTCCGCGGACGGCGCGTGGCCAATGCCAGTATCGAGGGGTTGGATGCCGGGTACAGCAATGTCGGCTTCATGGGGATACCGATGTGCCTTCTGGTTTTCGGGCCGGAAAGCGCACCGGCGTCGATCATCGCAACCCTGTTCACTGCCTGCGTGCTGTTTCTGTTTGCCGTTATCCTCGTCGAGTTCGACCTGCAGAAGGGCGACCGCTTCTGGTCGACCGGAGCCCGGGTCATTGCTGCGGTATTGCGCAGTCCGCTATTGATCGCGCCGGTGGCCGGTCTCGCGGTCGGCCTGAGCGGCCTCAAGCTCCCCGGCCCATTCGAGAGCTTCACGACGCTGCTCGGCGGCGCTGCTTCGCCGGCAGCGCTGGTCTGCATCGGGCTTTTTCTCGCGCAGGAGCGCGTGGTCAGCGACGACATCAAGTCGATCGGCATCCTGGTCGCGCTGAAGCTCATCCTGCAGCCAGCCGTCACGGCATTCCTCGCCTTTTACGTCTTTTCGATGCCACCGTTGTGGTCGCACTCCGCCGTCATCCTGAGCGCGTTGCCCATCGGATCGGGTCCGTTCACGATCGCAAAACTCTACGGTCTCGAGGCGGGCGTGACGTCCGGTGCAATCCTGGCATCGCATATTTTCGCCGTCCTGACGGTTTCACTGCTGGTCGGATGGCTGGCGCATATCTGAGAAATTGAATGTCACCCAAGAGGGAGTTACCCGATGAAAGCCCTGCCCGATAGTGCTGCCGACCTGATTGCACGTCTCTTGAAACGCCGCGGCGTCACGCGCGTGTTTGCGCTCTGCGGCGGGCACATCATGCCAATCTGGATGCGACTCGATGCTGAAGGAATTCGCATCATCGACGTGCGGGACGAGCGCGCGGCGGTCCACATGGCGCAAGCGCATGCCGAACTGACCGGCGAACTGGGGGTGGCGCTGGTCACCGCGGGCCCCGGAATGACCAATGCTATCACCGGCATTGCCAACGCGCATGTCTCGCGCGCTCCGGTGCTGGTGCTCTCGGGCGGCAACCCACGCCCGCAGGAGAACCGCGGCGGCCTCCAGGACATGGACCACACGCAGCTGGTGCGCTCGATCACGCGCTATGCCCGTACGGTGCGGGAACCGTCGCTGGTGCTGCAGGAGCTCGACGAGGCTATCTCGCGCGCCTTCGGCGAAGGTGGTGAGCCCGGTCCCTCCTACATCGATTTCCCCACCGACACGTTGCGCGGCATCGTGCCCAAGGCCCTGCAACTGGAAGAGCATCTCGCGGCGAAGCCACGTGCCGTAACTCGCCCGGATCCGGTACAAGTTGCAAAGGCCGTCGATCTTTTGTGGTCGGCCCGCCGCGTGCTGGTCATTTCCGGCCGTGGTGCCCGCCGTGCTGCACCTGAGCTGATCGCCCTGCTCGATCGCCTCGGTGCCGTCTACCTCGACACCGGTGAGAGTCGCGGGTTGGTGCCGGACAGTCATCCTTCTGTTGTGGGCGCCATGCGCGGTGCAGTGATGAGCGATGCCGACGTGGTCCTCATGGTCGGCCGGCGCCTCGACTTCCAGCTCGCTTACGGATCGCCTGCGGTATTTCAGGGCGCAAAATTCGTCCGCATCGGCGATACGCCCTCGGAAATGCGCGACAACCGGCGCGGCGCCGTCGAAATACTCGCCTCTCCTGCCGAGACCCTGCGGGCAATGGTCGAACAGGCCGGAAACCGTGAATCCAAAGTTGACCGGCAATGGGCCGCGAAGCTGCGCGGCGGACATGAGGAGCGCGCCAGGAAACTACAGCAGAGCATGGCGAACGCGCCAAAAGGCTCCGACGGTAAGCTGCATCCGAACAAGGTGCTGTCGGCCCTGCAGCAGGCCATCGGCAACGACTCGGTCGTCATCACCGACGGCGGCGACTTTCTCGCTTTCGCCCGCGTCGGGCTGAACGCGCCCCTTATGCTCGATCCCGGTCCCTTTGGCTGCATCGGCATTGGCGTGCCGTATGGCATCGCTGCGAGCCTCGCCTTCCCCGACAAGCCGGTGGTGGTGGCGACCGGTGACGGTGCATTCGGCTTCAATGCGATCGAGGTCGATACCGCCGTTCGCCACAAGGCCCCGGTTCTGATCGTCGTCGCCAACAATGGCGCCTGGCAGATCGAGGTGCACGACCAGACCGTCACCCACGGCAAGGTGGTGGGCACCAGGCTGCAGGATGCGGACTATGCTGGAATGGCGAGGTCTTTTGGCATGCATGCCGAGCGCGTCGAGACCGAGGAGCAGCTCGGACCGGCGATCGAGCGCGCCCTCGCCAACCGCCCGGCCCTGCTCGACATGGTCGTCACACCGGAGGCGATCTCGTCCGACGGCAAGACCGGGCTTGCCTGGGTGCCTGACCTTCAGCCGCTGGCGGCCTGGGACGAGGCCGAGCGTGCGTGGAGATCGTCATGATGCATCTGTCTCGCCTGGGGCCGAGCTTTGGAGTTGCCTGTGTTTGAAGTTCGCGATCAGCATATTCTGGTGACCGGAGGATCAAGCGGGTTCGGCCGCCAGTTTGCCGGTTTTCTCGCCAGCAACGGGGCAAAGGTCACGCTCGCGGCGCGCCGCGCCGACGCGTTGGCCTCCGTTGTTGCCGACATCAATCAATCCGGCGGCAAAGCGCAAGGCGTTCTGCTCGACGTCACGCTGGCCGATAGAATCGACGGAGCCATGAAGGAAGCCGAAGCGGCCTTCGGTCCGATCCACGCAATCGTCAACAACGCCGGCGTCACCGCAACCAAACCTGCACTTGAGCAGAACGAGAGCAACTGGAACAGCGTTGTCGACACCAATCTCAAGGGCGTCTGGCTGGTCGCACAGGCGGCTGCCCGGCGGATGATCGAAAACAAGGTGAGCGGCTCGATCGTGAACATTGCGTCGATCCTTGGATTGCGCGTCGCCGGCGCAGTCGCGCCCTACGCGGTCTCGAAGGCTGGCGTTATCCAGTTGACCGAGGCGCTGGCGCTTGAATGGGCGCGCTACGGCATTCGCGTCAACGCGCTTGCACCAGGGTACTTCGTGACGGAGTTGAATGACGACTTTTTCCAGAGCGATGCCGGCCAAGCCTTGATCAAGCGCGTGCCCCAGCGGCGCCTTGGTCAGCTCAGCGAACTCAACGGCCCATTATTGCTGCTGATATCAAATGCCGGCTCCTTCATGACTGGCAGCGTCGTTACTGTCGACGGCGGTCACATGATATCCAGTCTATGACACAGGCTATTGTGACTTCTGCTACCGTAAACGGAGTCAACATCTCTTTCCGCGTGCAGGGCAAAGGGCCGCCACTCATACTTATCATGGGCTATCGGCTGAGTTCGGCGGCATGGCCAACAAAATTCGTCGATGCGCTCGCAGAGAATTTCACGGTCGTCACCTTTGACAATCGGGGCACCGGTCAAAGCGACAAACCGCTAACCGGCTACGCTCTCGCCAACATGGCGCGCGACGTCGCTGGCCTCCTCGACGAGATCGGCATCGAAAGCACCTATCTGCTCGGTTATTCGATGGGTGGCGCCATCGCCCAGGAATTCACACGACAATTTCCGGAGCGCGTGGCCGGGCTGATCCTCTGCGCCACCATGTGTGGCGGCCCGCGCGCGACCTATGCGGAAGCTTCTGTTGTGCGAGTCATGCGCGATCTGGATGGGTTTTCCCCGGAGCAGATCGCACGAAGGATCTGGGCTGTCACCTACGCACCGAACTATCTCATGGAAAACCACGAGCAGGCCGAAGATCAGATGCGGCGGGAGACCGCCTTGCCGACGCCGCTGCATGCTGCGGACCTGCAATTTCAGGCATTTGCCGAGTTCGACGGCACGAAGGCGCTCGCCCAGATCCGATGCCCTACACTCGTCATGACCGGAGATCTGGACCGGCTGATTCGGCCTGAGAATTCTAGAATGCTCGCACGACTTATTCCGGGAGCAAAGCTCCGCGTAATTCCCGGCGGCGGGCATCGCGTCCTGTGGGAGGCCGTCGAGGAATGTACCGACTTGATCACCAGTTATCTCGTTTCCATACGCAACCAACCCGTCCACATAGCGCCAGATCCAAGCGATCTGGAAAATTCTGCCACCACGCCACACCCGCTCGTATCTGCAGCTGAATTGCTGGCAGCGCTGCCGCTGGCTTTCGCAGGGGCCGGGCGCGACTCTTTGAAACTCGCCTGGCAATCCCCTCTGCTTGGCTCATTTGGCGATGGCAAGCCGATCGTCATTCTCGCCCCGCATTTCATCGGCAGCGACCTCATTGTTCTGCCGTTTTCGATGTGGCTGAAGGCGCTTGGCTATCGGCCGATGACGGCAGGCGGATCAATGCGCCTCAATGATTCTTCCGTTGATCTGCACCTCGCCCAGGTGATTTCCGATGTCACGCGGCGCGTTAGGCGGAAAGCAATCCTGATCACGCATTCCACCGGCATGACACGGGCGCTGTGTGCGGCTGCTGCCCACCGGGACTCGATATCCGATGTCATCGTCTTCGATGCGCCGCATCGGCGCACCGACGATTTGCGCGTTCATTACGTTTCATCTGGTTGGCCGCTGTTGCACGGCATGGTCGAGCTGCCCCGGCTGCTGAGAAGCATTGGCATCGAACTGGTCTAAAGTGACCAGGCTGGATGGACGCAACTCATCCGATGCCGGACGATTGGTTGATGGAGGAAAACAATGAATGCGGCGACGACACTTGATCTGGTATCAATTTCAGAACGGGTCCAGACGGAAATGCAGCGCGCGATCCAGCGCAGCATCAAGGGTGTCGAATATTTCTCGACTTTGGGACCTGCGCTCGGTTCAACGCCAAAGGATGTGCTGCACAAACGCGGCACCATGAACCTCTATCACTACCGGCCCTTGTCGGACGAGATCTACCGCGTGCCAATCCTGATCGTAATGGCGACCACCAACCGTGGCTACGTCCTCGACATGGTGCCGGGCCAGAGCTTTATCGAGTTTCTTCTCAAACGCGGCTACGACGTCTACATGCTGGATTGGACGGCGCCGGGACCTGAGGAAAAGTCGCTCGACATGGAGAACTACGTCCTCGACTTCATTCCTGACTCCGTCCGCCGTGTGCAAGCGGACTCCGGCATCGAAGACGTCACGGTGATCGGTTACTGCTTTGGCGGCGTACTGTCGCTACTATACGGCTCAATCTTCCATGATGGACCGATGAAGAACCTGATCTGCTTCACTACGCCAATCGACTTCCACCAGATGACGCTGTTCTCCAATTTCTCGGACCGCCGCTATTTCGACGTCGATCGACTGATCGACAGCGTCGGCAACATGCCGCCGGAATTGATTCTGCAATCCTTTGAAATGCTGCGACCGGCCTCGCGTGCCGCCGGCCAGATTCAGCTATGGGAAAACATCTGGAACGATGAGTTCGTAAAGTCCTACCGGATGTTCGATCGCTGGGCGACCGACATCCTGCCGCTCCCGGGCGAATATTTTCGCACCATCACCAAGGACTTGATGTGGGACAACAAGCTCTACAATAACACGATGACAGTCGGCGGCCGCCCAACGCAGCTCGACAAGATCAAGGTTCCAATTCTGCATGCTGTGGCAGAGCACGACCACATCGTTCCCTATGATGCGGCCAGGCACCTGATCGCGACAGTCGGCTCGACCGACAAGGAAGAGGTGATGCTGAAGGGCGGTCATGTCAGCCTGATCGCGGGCCCCAACGCGATCCGCAGGCTTTGGCCCAAACTGGATGCTTGGCTAAGTGGAAGATCGATATAGCCGAAGCGAGCTACGGACCAGCGGACCGGTGGCGGTGCGTTCGCGAAAGGGAGGCCTCCTCCGTCGTGCAGTCGTTTTGAACTCAGAATGCGAATGCGCTGGACTGCCTGCATTCCTCGTTAGCCATCGAGCGGAATAAATGCGACTAACGCGAGTCGACTTCGGTCTTCAGCCCTCTAGCTGCCGCAATTTGCAATAATTTTTTGAGACGCGTAATATCGACGCCAAGAAGCAAGAAGAATTCGAACTTGGGAGGATCGCACCAATGAGTCGAACCCAACGTTTGGTTTGGGCATCCCGCGCTTCGACCGAACGTAGTCGATGATCGGCATAGCGACATCGGGTTTTGATGACGCGGGCCTTGAGCACGGCAGCCAGATTACGCCGCCCGGCAGATCGGGATTTCTTGCGATCGGACTGGTTGCTATTGGATTTTGGCTGACGCCGGGGTTTGCCGCAGCGGGTGATGCGCTGCAGGTGACGAACGCCCGTGTGCCCGCATCCGGTGAAATTGGTATCGATCTTCCGCTTCTGATGACGGTCAGGAATGATACAGCCGAAGCCGACGCTCTTTTGCGCGTCCGCTGCCCGTTTGCAAATTTCTCCGAGAGGCACACCGTCGATCGCGGCGAAGGCGCCCCCGCAATGCGCGCGGTCAAGTCAATTCCTATCCCTGAGAACAAGACAATCGAGCTCAAGCAGGACGGATATCACGTGATGCTGCTGCAGACGCGGCAGAAGCTCGTCCATGGTGAAAAATTCACATGCGCCATCACTTTCCAGAAAGCCGGAACCAAAGAAACGGAGGTGCAGGTTTCACAAACGCCCTGATCGCGACAACGGACTGGTGAGCTCGCTGAATAAGGCTTCTGAATAAGGCTTCGCAGCTGAACGCCCGGATATGCCGGACGCTCGATCCTGCATGAACTTGCCAAAAAAAGGGAGGTTATTACTCATGGAGCGTTTCTCAGGTCACGCAAGAATCTCCGCGCGAGCGCGTCTGCTCGCCGTTGCCGTCGCTGCCGGAGGCATGATGGCTGCATTGCCAGCCTCCGCCGCGGACGAAGTCAATCAGGAACGGCTGCTCAACGTCCACAAGGAGCCGGGCAACTGGCTTCATCATCATCAGAATTATTCGGCTCACCGGTTCTCCACTCTCAAGGAGATCAACCGCGATAATGTGAAGAACCTCAAGGTCGCCTGGACCATGCACCTTGGCGGCGTCGAAGGTGGCGGCATCTGGAGCCATGGCGGCCTGGAAGGCACTCCCATTGCCGAGAACGGTTTTCTTTACGTCACCGATGGCTGGGGCTCGGTCTACAAGATCGACGCGCATGGTGGCCGCGGCGTGCTGGTCTGGAAGATGGATCCCAAGACGGACCGTGACTGGGCTGGTGCCGTAGCGTGCTGCGGTGTCGACAATCGTGGCGTTGCACTGTGGGGCGACCTTGTTATTTCCCATACGCTTGATGGCCGGCTGATTGCGACCAACAAGGAAACCGGCCAGGTCAAGTGGCAGCGCACCGTAGCCGATCCGGACAAGGGCGAAGTCATTACCGGCGCGCCGCTGATCGTCAAGGACATGGCGATCACCGGCGTGGCCGGCGCGGAGTACGGCATACGTGGCTGGATCGCCGCCACCGATCTAAAGACCGAGAAGGAGGTCTGGCGTACCCATACAATCCCAGGCAAGGGTGAGCCAGGCAGCGAAACCTGGAAGGACGACAACAACGCTGCCGCCGCCGGCGGCGGTTCGACCTGGGTGACCGGCACCTACGATCCTGCAACCGACACCATCATTTGGGGCATCGGCAACCCCGGACCTGACTGGGACAATGCCTATCGGCCGGGAGACAACCTTTACACCGATAGCTCGCTGGCCCTTGACGCCACAACGGGCAAGATCAAGTGGCACTATCAGCACACGCCGAACGACCCCTACGACTATGACAGCGTGGCGGAGAACGTGCTGGTCGATATTCCCGGACCCAGTGGTCCGCGGAAGCTCGCGCTCGAAGCGGACCGCAACGGTTTCGCCTATGCGATCGATCGCACGACCGGCAAGTTCGTCTGGGGTCTTCCGTTCGTCAAGAAAGTCACATGGACCAAAGGGCTCGACGCCGAAACCGGCAAGCCGATCGAGTATGACCCGAACAAGTCCGTGCAGACTTATGTGGCGTCGGTGACACCAAGCCGCACCAATATGGAAACCGACATCTGCCCCGGCAACATGGGTGGCAAGAACTGGCCTCCGACGGCTTACAATCCGGAGCTGAAGCTCTGGTACATCCCCGTAATCGAAAGCTGCAATCGCATCAAAGTCGAGGTGGCGACGCCGGATAAGCTGAAGCCAAGGGAGTTCTGGACTGGCGGCGGCCCGAGCCAGCCATTCAAGATCACCGGCAGCGTGACAGCGATCGATGTGACCACCGGCAAGATCGCCGCCAAAATGGAAACGCCGTTCCCCAATCTGGGCGGCATGCTTGCGACGCCCGACCTCGTCTTCACCGGTGAGCCATCGGGCGAAGTGACGGCACATGATGCCAAGTCATTACAAAAGCTCTGGGAGTTCAATACGGGCGGCGGCGTCAACGCACCGCCGATGACCTTCACCGTCGATGGCAAGCAGTACGTGGCCATTCTGGTCGGCCTGGGCGGCGCCTGGGACAAGTGGTTCATCGATTCGACGCCCGAACTGAAAAAGATCCAGCCGGGATCGATGCTTTACGTGTTCGCACTCTGACCTCCTCAAAAACGGGGGGCCCGCCAACCGGTCGGGCCCTCCCCCTTCTTAGAGCAGGGAGGTAAAAATGGAACTCAACCCATTCCCAGCGGCGGCAAGCATGCTGCTCGTGAGCGTTGCCGCCCTCAGTTCGATGCCAGTCGCTGCTTACGGTCAGGCGGCGCAAACGCCAACTCCCGATCCGACCAATGCCGGCAAGGCGGTGTTCAGCAAGGCCAATTGCGTGGGGTGCCACAAATGGCACGGCCATGGCGGCGGCGGCTACGGAGGTGACGCGCTGTCGCTGCGCAAGACCGAGCTGACGCGGGAGCAGATCATTGAAACGGTCGGCTGCGGGCGGCCGGGCACCGCGATGCCGTTCTTTACACGCGGCGCCTACGATGAGGTGAAATGCCACGACATGAACCGCCAGGATGCAGGGGCACAGATGCCACCTGAGGGCGGAACGTTTCTGCGGCCGAAAGATATCGAAGCGGTCGCCGATTACGTGATCGCCCACATCAAGGGAGCCGGCGAGCCCACTTACGCACAATGCGTCACCTTCTTCTCAAGCGGGTCGCGGGTCTGCGACATCTACAAGACACAGGGGGAGAAGCCGGATGCAACCGCCAGCACGGGGAAGAGCCAGTGATCGACAGACTGAAATTATCCGGAACCATTGCCGCGGGTCTGCTTGCCTTTCAGGCGGTTACGCTCGCGAACTCTCCGGCCCGGACGGAAGAATTCAGGGGCAACGATCTGCGTGATATCCGCGTCGGGATGGCCGCGGCCGAACTGGGAGAGCCCGGATATGTCGACTTCGCCTGTGCATCGGATCC
>Ga0207706_10002864_pt1 | contig 16743 bp, 14 predicted proteins | sample KBSC53metaG_FD_184318 | JGI IMG/M metagenome (GOLD analysis project Ga0207706, IMG submission 184318) | Corn rhizosphere microbial communities from Kellogg Biological Station, Michigan, USA - KBS C5-3 metaG (SPAdes) (version 2) | ecosystem: Host-associated > Plants > Roots > Rhizosphere > Soil ... | reverse complement strand
GATATCCTTGCCTGTTTCGAGGTAGCGCGTGGCTGACCTCGCAGTTGAGCAGGGGCAGCGCGTTCGCGCGCTGCTCCGGGAACTTCACGGCCGCAATCCGTTCTTCACCCACAAGCTTCGCGCCGCTGGATTCGACGGGGCCCGAGCGATCGACGCGCTCGAATTTCCGCGGGACCTCGCTCGACTGCCCTTGACGACGAAAGCCGAGCTCGTGGAGGACCAGGACCGACACCCGCCTTTCGGAACGGTGCTGACCGAGCCCATCGACCACTACACCCGCTACAACCAGACGTCGTCGACGACCGGTCGGCCGCTCAGGTGGCTGGACACCAATGACAGCTGGCAGTGGATGCTCGAATGCTGGAAGGCGGTATATGCGGGCGCCCGCGTCGGGCAGGCTGACCGCATCCTGTTCGCCTTCTCGTTCGGACCGTTTCTCGGCTTCTGGACTGCGTTCGAGGCGGGCTGCCAGATTGGCGCACACTGTATTCCCGCCGGCGGCATGTCGAGCCGTCTCGTCTGCGGCCTGCTCGCCGATCACACGGGCTGGCGCGGCGCGTTCGCGGGCCTGGGGGTGCTGGGCGTGCTGGCGGCCTTCGAGTTCTGGCGCAGCCTGCCGCCATCGCGGCGCTTTCAGCCCTCGGCCTTTGATCCCCGGGTGTGGGCAGCGGACCTGCGGCACCACCTGCGCGACCCGGGCCTGCCGTGGTTGTTCCTGATCGCCTTCCTGCTGATGGGCAGCTTCGTCAGCCTCTACAACTACCTCGGCTACCGGCTCGGCGGCGCGGCGTTCGGGCTCAGCCACAGCGGCATCGGCGCGATCTTCCTGCTCTATGTCCTGGGCATGATCGCGTCGCCGTGGGCGGGCCGGCGCGCCGACCGGCAGGGCCGGCTGCGCACGCTCTCGACGATGCTGGCGCTAATGTTCCTCGGCCTCGGGCTCACGATATCCGACGCACTGCCCGCGGTGATCGCCGGCGTGGCGCTCTACACCTTCGGCTTCTTCGGCGCGCACTCGGTCGCCAGCGGCTGGGTCGGCCGGCAGGCGGTGCATGCGAAGACACTGGCCGCCTCGATGTACCTCTGCGCCTACTACCTGGGTGCCAGCGCGATGGGCTGGGCCAGCGGGCACGCCTGGTCCGAGGGCGGTTGGCCCGGTGTGGTGGGTTTTCTCTGCCTGCTGCTGACGGGCTGCGCGCTGGCCGCCTCCCGGCTGCGGCGCTGAGCCTCACTCGGTGGTCTGGGCGCGCAGGATCTTGCCGCTGCGCGGGTCGATCTCGCAGCGATACCTGAACGGCGAGGCGCTCATGCCCGGCGCGCGCTCCATCACGCCCTGGCCTTCCAGGCTCATGTGCGCATCGGCCGCGGGTTTCACCTGGCGCGTCGCGGCGCTGAAGCTGATGCCGCCCACGCGCGGGTACTTGCCCTTCAGCGCCGATGCCACCGCGGCTTCGCATTCCTGCGGGGACACGTTGCTGAGGTCGGGCTGCCAGGGTTTGTCGGCCGCTGCCGGCTTCGCGCCGCCCGTCTCGCGGAACACCACGCCCGAGGTGGTGCTGCTCTTCGCGTTGAAGGCGCAGCTGTAGGTGAAGGGGATGCTGGCGCCTCCGGCGCCGCGGTAGCGGCCCTCGCCCTTGACACCGACCTCGTCGTCGTCGTTGGTCGAGAGCGCGCGCTTGGCGCCGACGAACTGGATGTCCTGCGCATCCTTGCCACGCAGTTTCTCGATGGTTTCGGTGACCGCCGCTTCGCAGCGGTCGGCGGCCTTGGCGTGGTCGGCCTGGGCCGCCGCGCCGGCGCTGGCGGCGCAGAGCAGGCAGGCGAGGCCGAGCGAGCGAGAACGGATCTTCATGCCGGTGGAGTCCTGGCGCCCCAGCGGGCGCAGTGATGTGGAGGTCATTTTCTTCTTCCGTCGGGCACCTGCAGTCACCCGGCCGATCGGGGTTGTCCCTAGGCGTTGCGCCGGGTCACAAGCTTGGCACGCCAGGCCAATGCAAGGCCCGCGGCACCAGCCCAATATGCACCCGGCCCATTCACACAACATCAGGAGACAAGCATGAAGAGACTGGCCTTGTGGCGTGCCATGCTGGGCGCGCTGATCGGCATATGGCTGGGGTCCGGCAGCGTACCGGCGCAGGCGGCTAACAACTATCCCGTGATCTTCGTCCATGGCTTCGCGGGCTTCGGCCGCAGCGAAATGCTCGGCTACAAATACTGGGGCGGCTTCACTGATCTGCAGGTCCAGTTGCAGGCGCGTTACAACGACCAGCTCGTGCGCACGGCGGTGGTGGGCCCTTTCAGCTCCAACTGGGACCGGGCGGTCGAGCTGTTCTACCAGATCAAGGGCGGCTGCGTCGACTACGGGATGATGCACGCGCAGAACGCCGGCCACCTGCGCAAGCCGGAAGACTATTTCCACAACGGCCGCACCTGCTACCCCGGCCTGTACCCCGCATGGGACGCCAGCCATCCGGTGCACCTGGTCACGCACAGCATGGGCGGCCAGACCGCGCGCATGCTGGCCCAGATGCTCGCCGGCAACGGCGCCCCGGCCAACCCCGGCCTCTTTCCCTACGGCACCGATTCCCGCTGGGTGAAGAGCGTGACCACCATCGCCACACCCAACGACGGCACCACGCTGGCCTATCGGGTGGTCGACTGGGTGCCGGTCGTGCAGCAGCTGGTCACCGGCTTCGCGGGCGTGGCCAGCGCCACCGGCGCCAACAGGATCTACGACTTCAAGCTCGACCAGTGGTGGATCGGCGGCCAGGCCAGCACCGAGAGCTTCAGCGATTACATGAAGCGCGTGATGAGCTGGCCGCTGTGGGACGCCGGCATCCAGGATCTCTCGCCCTACGACCTCAGCCCGGCGGGCGCGATGGCCGAGAACGACTGGGTCAAGGACCTGCCCAACATCTACTACTTCTCGGTCACCACCGACACCACCTACCGCGGCCTGCTCACCGGCTGGCACTACCCCAACCTCGACACCAACCCACTGATCGCGCTGTTCGCCGGCCCCGGTTGGATGGGCAACTACTGGCGCGACAGCCGCCCCTTCCCGCCGGTGGGCGACAGCAGTTGGTGGGCCAACGACGCGGTGGTGAACACTGCCGCACAGAAGGCGCCCACCTGGGCGATGAACAGCGCCGGGCTCGTCTATGCGCGGCCGGTGGTGATCCGCGACATCCGCGGCGGTGCCGCACCGCAGGCTGGCGCCTGGAACTGGAAAGGCCTGATGGACGGCTACGACCATCTCGACATCGTCGGCTGGACCTTGTTCTGGGACAGCGTGGGTTGGTACAAGTCCCACATCGACCAGTTGCGCGGCTTGTAGCCGACAATGCGGCCCCTGCAAAAACCACAGGGGCCGCAGATGCCGCAGACGCATCGCAACAACGGGCTGGACACCTTGCGTGCGCTGGCGATCACGCTGGTGTTCATGTATCACTACCAAGTGTTCGTCAGCGGCCGGCCGACCTTCGGCTGGGGCAGCACGGTGGGCTGGGTCGGGGTGGACCTGTTCTTCGTGCTCAGCGGCTACCTGATCGGCAACCAGTTGTTCTCGGGCCTCGCGCGCGGGGAGAAGCTCTCGCTGAAGGCCTTCTATGCCCGGCGCTTCCTGCGCACGCTGCCCAACTTCTACGCCGTGCTGGCGCTGTTCTTTCTCTTCCCCACCGTGATGGGCGGCAACCCGCCGCCACCGCTGTGGCGCTTTCTCACCTTCACGCAGAACCTGTGGCTCACGCCGGGCACCGCGTTCTCGCATGCGTGGTCGTTGTGCATCGAAGAGCAGTTCTACGTGCTGCTGCCGCTGGCCGTGGTGCTGGCCACCGCATGGCGGGGGTCGATCCGCTGGGCCTGGGTGGCACTGGGCGGCTTCATCGCCGCAGGCATCGCGCTGCGCAGCTGGCTGTGGCTGCACTACGGCAGGGAGGCCGACGGCGCGATCGACGGTTACTACCCCAACATCTACTACTCATCGTTCTGCCGCTTCGACGAGTTCCTGCCCGGCGTGGCGGTCGCGCTGCTGAAGAACTTCCATCGGGGGGCCTGGGCGCGGCTGACGCGGCACGGGCATGCCACGCTGCTGGCCGGCGCCGCGGCGGTCGCGGTGCTGTTCACGCTGATCGTGCAAACCTACGAGATCGACGGCTATGGCTACGGGTACTTCATGACCGGCTTCGGCTATTCGCTGAACGCGATGGCGTTTGCCGTGCTCGTGGTCGCCGCATCGAGCCCCGACTCCTGGTTGTACCGCGTCCGCCTCCCCGGCGCCGCGCAGCTCGCCGCCTGGTCCTATGCGATCTACCTGACGCACAAGCCGATCGCGCAGATCCTGCGCCGCACGCTGAAGCCCTACGCGTTGTCGCAGCCGCTGCTGGTGCTGACGATCACCGCGGCCTGCCTGCTGGGCGGGTGGCTGTTGTACCGCCTGGTCGAGACGCCCTTCATGCGATTCAGGGATCGGCGCTTTCCGAGCAATTTTCTGTCGGGCGGGCCGTCTGTCCAGGCTGGCCCGGCTGTGGCCTGAGCTCAGGCGCGCTGCGCATTGCCCACGATCCCCTGCACGAACCGTGGTGCCAGCGGTTCCGGCAGGTCGTGCCCCATCCCCTCGACGAGATCCAGCGTCGCACTGCGGATCTTGGTCGCGAGATCATGCGCCGCGGCTGAAGGGATCAACGGATCGACCGCACCGTGGACGATGTGCACCGGGCAGCGGATGCGCGACAGCATCACCGAGCGATCGCCGTGCGCCGCCACCGCCATCAGCTGCCGCACCTGCCCTGCCGGCCGGTACGCGCGCCGCACCGCCGCCTCCACGCGCTGGCGCAGCATCTGCGGATCGGCCGGATAGGCCGGGCTGCCGATCAGCCGGAAGAAATCCTCCAGATGCCCGGCCACGTCCTGCAGGCCGGAGCCCCGCTTGGGGCGGTTGAGCAGCGCCCGCTGCACCTGCAGGCGGGCCTGCGGCAGATGGCGGGCGCCGGAGCTCGTGAGCATCAAGGTCAGGCTCAGCACCCGCGCCGGCGCCTTGGCGGCCAGCACCTGCCCGATCATGCCGCCCATCGACGCGCCGCACACATGGGCCTCGCGGATGCCCAGCGCATCGAGCACGCCCAGTGCGTCATCGGCCATGTCGTCCAGCGTGTAGGGAGCGCGCACCGGCAAGCCGAGCCGATAGCGCAACGCGCCCCACATCAGGCTGGGCACGCCCAGCTCGTCGAAACCCTGGCTCAGCCCTGCATCGCGGTTGTCGAAGCGGATCACGCGGAAGCCGCGCTGCACCAACGCGTGCACGAAGGCATCGGGCCACGCGATCAGCTGCATGCCCAGGCCCATGATCAGCAGCAGCGGTTCACCGGCCGGCGAACCATGCGCTTCCACCTCGATCTCGATGCCGTTGGCGTGGACCTTCATGCGCCGCCGACCTCAGGGCTTGGCCGCACGCAGCGGCGCATGGCCCGTGGTACGGAAGAACCAGCGCCGCGCGCCGCGCACGTCGAAGCGCTGCCAGTGCTCCGGGTCCTGCGCCAGCCGATCCGCCACGGCGTACAGCGCCAGCGGGTTCATGCCCATGCCGATGTGGCTGGCGTGCACCTCGATGTTCTCGGTGTGCGGGCGGTCCTCGTTGATGCTGCACTGCCAAGCGACCACGCCATCGGTGCGCGAGAAGATCGACGTGGTCGGCACCGGCGGCGGCTCGCGCAGCCCGGCCAGCAGCTCGGGATCGTGCACCGACTTGCCGCTGAGGAACTCGAAGACGCGCCATGCGTTGGTGGCCCGCGGGTGCCCGCTGAACGGCGAGCCCAGCGTGATCACGCAGCGCACCAGCTCCGGCACCTCCTTGGCCAGCTCGCGCGCATACACGCCGCCCAGGCTCCAGCCCACGAGGCTGACCTTGCGGCGATGACGATCAGCCAGCATCCGGATGCGATCGAGGCACGCCTCGACCACGCCCTCGCGCGGGCCGCGGTTGAAGCCCTGCTGCCACGCGTAGGGCGTGTAGCCGCGGTCACGCAGGAAGTTGCGCAGCGGCAAGGTCGTCACGTCGGAGGCGGCCAGGCCGGGAAACACCAGCACCGGATGCCCATCGCCGGGCGGCAGGCGGTTCAGCCAGGGCGCGGCGGCCAGCGTCGCGGCGAACTCCCAGGGAGCGCGGCCCTCGAGCATCAGCAGCAGCGGCCCGGGCGCCTTCAGCGCGTGGTCGGTGGAATCGGAGGGTTCGGTGCGAGGAGGCAAGATGGACCGCAGGGGCAGCAAGGCCGGAAGTGGATGAACGATGTTATCGACCGCGCCTGCCCTTGGCTGGAGCGTTCGCCCTAGTCAGGCGTGTCGCGTTGGAGACAACCTGCGCCAGCCCGGCCTTCAGCACACGGCCGCCGATCGAGCGGGCGGCGCTGCTCACCGCATCGACCAGCCCGCGCGATGCCGTCGCATCCTCGGGCGTGGGCAGCGTCTTCAGGTCGTCGTAGGCGATCAGGATCGCGTCGGCCAGTTCGCGCACGTCGGGCATCGCTTGCGCACAGGCCATCAGCCCGAAATCCAAGGACCGGTCGTAGCTCTGCACCGTGATATTCAGGCCGACACCATGGACGACGATCGACGTGGGGTGATTGGCGAGCATCCGCGCTCCGGCGATGTACAGCGGCACCGGCGGCCCCGGTACGTTGGAGACGGCCACGTTGGCCAGCGGCGGGATGCGCTCGGCCACCTTCGCACGGCCGTAGACCGTGGTCACCGCCTGCATCAGCCACGGCACGCCCAGCGACGGAAAGTCGGTGGGCAGCACTTGCTTGAGCCTGGACATCGTCTCCTTCATCGACGCGGTGGCCGCCTTGATGTGGGCGAGCCGCTTCACCGGGTCGGCAATGTCCGTACCCAGAGCGATCAGGCTCATCGAAGCCTGGTTGTCGGCATTGGCATCGCCCTTGGCACGCAGCGAGACCGGCACCGCCGCCACCAGCGACTTGCGTGGCAGCGGCCCATGGCGGCCGAAGTGCCGGCGCAGCGCGGTGCTGCACAGCATCAGTACCAGGTCGTTCAGCGTCGCCTGGTGCGCCTTGGCCAGCGCCTTCAGCTCGGCCAGCGGCAGGCTCACCGCCGCGAAGGCGCGGCCTTCGGTCACCGAGGCGTTGAGCCGCGTGCGCGGCGCCATCGAGAAGCCGCCCTCGCCGCCTTCGCGCCAGCGCTCCACCGAGCGCAGCAGCGACTGGCTCAGCGCGACCGTGAGCGCGCCCACGGTATCGGGCAGTCCTTTCAGCAACTTCAGCCATTGATCGGCCTGGCTGCCGACCGCACCGCGCATCAGCTGCCCGAAGCCGATCTGCAGCGACTTGCTGCGCCTGGCAGGCGCCGTGGGCACCGCCGGCTGCGGCTCGAGATCGAAGATCGCACTGGCCAGCGCCACGGCCGCCTGGCCATCCACCGCGGCGTGGTGCACCTGCGTGTAGAGCGCGACGCGGCGCCGGCCCTCGGCGCTGCGCGGCAGGCCTTCGATCACATGGAACTTCCACAGCGGCCGTTCGCGGTCGAGCAGCTGCGCATGCAGCTCGCCGACCTTGCGCTCCACATCGGCCATGCCCGAGCCGGCAGGCAGCTTCACGCTGACGATGTGCCGGCGAAGGTCGGGCTCGGCGTCCTCCCACACCGGGTTGGCCACCTTCAGCGGCGGCCACTTGAGCTTGCGCCGCAGCGGCGGCGCCACAGCCAGGCGCGAGGCGATGTGCCGCCTCAGCGCCGGCGCAAAGCTCCCCTTGGAGCCTGCCGGCAGCTCCAGCAGATGCAGCGCGCCTACATGCATCGGCATCTGCGGCGTCTCAAGGTACAGGAAGGTCGCGTCGAGGCCGGAGAGTTGTTTGACCGTTCGTCCCATCGGCCCATGCTAAGGCGGCCCTTCCGGCTCCCGAGGGCGGGGAAACCCGTCACCCTTCCGTGCGGGCCAGGGTCAGCACGATCTGCTCCTCCAGCGCCGTCACCGCCTCCGATGCGGCCGATGCGCGGCTGCGCTGCACCACCACATCCAGTGGCGGCAGCGCCGGCACGCCGTGCCGCCGGTCGAGCAACATCAGGCCAGGCGGCACACTGCAGCGCGTGAGCACCGCCACCGCCAGGCCGCTCTCGGCCGCGGCCAGTTGCCCCGCGAGGCTGGGGCTGTGATAGACGACGCGATGCGCCCGCCGCTGCGCCGCCAGGCCTGCGACCGCCAGCTTGCGGGCGATGCTGCCTTCTTCGTACAGCGCCACCGGCAGCGGCTCGCGCTTCCATGCATGGTGCGCGGCCGAGGCCACCCAGACCAGCGGCTCGCGAAACAGCAGGCGGCCCACACCGTTCCGATAACGGGTGCAGACCGCGATGTCGACCTCGCCCTGGCGCAGCTTCGGCAACAGCGCGGTCGACTGCTCGCACACCAGCGACAGCTCCACGCCCGGATGGCGGGCCGCGAAGGCGCGCAGCAGCGGCGCGAGGTAGGCCACCGCGTAATCATCCGGCACGCCCAGTGTGACGCGGCCGTGCACGGTGACCCCGTGCATCGCACGCTGCGCGTCGTCGTGCGCCTCGAGCAGGCGGCGCGCATGCGGCAGCAGTTGCCGGCCGCCGGTGGTCAGCGCGACATGTCGCGCGTCGCGCGTCAGCAGCGGCCGGCCGACAGCGCCTTCGAGCTTCTTCAGCTGCATGCTCAATGCCGATTGCGAGCGATGCACCAAGGGGGCTGCCGCTGTCAGCGAGCCCGCGTCGACCACCGCGACGAAGGCGCGCAGCCAATCGAGTTGCAGGTCCTGCGATCGCATGTTTCACAAAATCGAATGCATAGGCTTTGAAGTATGCGCTTTCCAGATGCTACCGGGGCCGCCACAGTGTCGGCATGACCTCACCCCCTGCGACATCCGAAAGAACCGGCGGCACGGCGCTGATGTGCGCCGGCGGCCTGCTGCTCGGCACGCTCGGCGTGTTCGTCGAGGAGGCGCACGCCGACCCGCTCACCGCGGTGTGGTTCCGCTGTGCCTTCGGGCTGCTGGCCCTGCTGCTGTGGAGCGCCTGCCGCGGAAGGCTGGCGGAGCTGCGCCTGCCGCGCCGTGCCGCGCTGCTCTCGGTGGTGGCCGGCTTGCTGATGCTGCTGAACTGGGCGCTGTTCTTCGCCGCGATCCCGCGCACCTCGATCGCGCTGGCCACCGTGGTGTTCCATGTGCAGCCGCTGTGGGTGCTGGCCTTCGGGATGCTGTGGCTCGGCGAGCGGGCTTCGCGTCTGCGCATCGCCGCGCTGCTGCTGGCCTTGCTGGGCCTGTCGCTGGCCACCGGCTTGTGGAGCGGCCACCTCGCGCGCTCAGAGACGATGCTGCTGGGCATCGGCTGCGCGCTCGGCGGCTCGCTCAGCTATGCCGCCGTGACCTTGATCGCCAAGCAACAGCGCGGCGTGTCGTCGCTCGCACTGGCCACATGGCAATGCGGCGTGGGCTGCGCGGTGCTGGCCGCGTGGCCTTGGTTGCACGGCTGGCCCCCGCTGCCAGCCTGGGGCTGGCTGGCAGGCCTGGGGGTGCTGCACACCGCGCTGGCCTACGTGCTGCTCTTCGCCGGCATGCAGCGCCTGCCGGCTTCGCAGATCGCGCTGCTGCAGTTCGTGTATCCGCTGGCCGCGATCGCGGTCGATGCGGTCGTCTACGGCCGCGTGCTCGACGCGGGGCAATGGGCGGGCGTCGCCTTGATGGGCGCCGCACTGTGGGCCGCGCGGCAGCGGCCCGCGGATGGCAGCGCTACGCGAGCGGGCGCAGCGGGTGCGCGTGCGCCGGCCAGGGGCTGACGAAGAAAGCTTCGACCATCTCGGGCGTGACGTCTTCGATGCGCGCCGGGCTCCAGCGCGGCGCATGGTCCTTGTCGACCGCGAGCGCGCGGATGCCCTCGACCGTCTCGCTCGCCGCGCCGGGCCTCAGGTGGAAGCAATGGCGGACGAGGTCGCGCTCCATGCGCAGGTCGTCGGCCAGCGTCATCTGGCGTGCGCGGCGCACCTGCTCCAGCGTCACGGCCATCATCAGCGGCGAGCGCTTGCCGAGCAGCTTGAGGGCATGCTGGGCGAATTCGTTGTCGTCCTGCTGCAGCGAGGCGACGATCGCCTGCAGTGCGGGCCGGCCGAAGTGCAGATCGATGGCCTCCTGCCAGATCGCGATCTGCGGCGCCGCTACGGCCTGCGCCCGGGCGCGCACCGCGGCGAGCACCTGCTCGCCGGTGTCCATCGGCTGGTCGAGCACCGACTCCAGCAGCCCGGGCAGGTCGGCCGCCGGCATGAACACATCCGCCAGGTTCAGCGCGATCGCATCGGCCGCATGGATCACCTCGCCGGTCAGCGCGAGGTATTCGCCGATGTGGCCCGGGCAGCGCGACAGGAACCATCCACCGCCCACGTCGGGGAACAGGCCGATGTTGGTCTCGGGCATGGCCAGCTTCGAATGCTCGGTGACCACGCGCAGCGCCGCGCCCTGGCTGATGCCCATGCCGCCGCCCATGACGACGCCATCCATCAACGCGATGTACGGCTTGGCGTAGTGGTGGATCAGGTGGTTGAGCGCGTATTCCTCGGTGAAGAAATCCTCCAGCCTCGGGTCACCGGCGAGCGCCGCCTGGTGGAAGAAGCGGATGTCGCCGCCGGCGCAAAAGGCCGCCGGCTTGCCCTCGCGCCCCGCGCCACGCACCACCACCGCGACGATCGCGGGATCGTCCGCCCAGGCCAGCAGCATGGTCGTGAGGTCGCGGATCATCGCGAGCGACAGCGCGTTCAGTGCATTCGCCCGGTTCAGCGTGAGCAGTCCCACGCGTCCATGCACCTCGGCCACCACGTGGCCACCGGACACCAGCACAGGCAAGCCGTCGATCATCGGTTCGTCTCCAGTCTCTTGTAGGTTGTGGTCATCGAATCGCCGCGGCCCTTTTGAGGCCGACGGCTTCGTTCGCGGCCAGCGCGCCGAGTACCAGCGCGCCGCCACCCAATACCGAGGCCGAGGGGGCCTCGCCCGCGCCCAGCCAGGCCCACAGCACGCCGAACAGCACCTCGAGCAGCGCGAGCAGCGCCACCTCGGGCGCGCTCAGCACCCGCGCGATGGCGACGACCATCAGGCAGGGGATCGCAAGCTGCACCACGCCGAGCAAGGCCAGCAGGCCCAGGTCATGCGCCGACGCCTGGAACGGCACGGCCAGCGGCAGCGTCACCAGCGCCGAGAGCGTCGCGCCGATCAGCACCGCGGGCAGCAGGTCGGGCGCGGCCTCGCCATGGCTGCGCGAGCTGTGCTGGATCGAGGTCCAGTTGATCGCCGACGCCAGCGGCACGGCCAGTGCGATCAGCGTGCCCAGCACGCCCCGCGCATCGGAGCCGCCGATCTCGTGCGCATACATCCACGCGATGCCCGCCCCGGCGGCAAAGATCGCGGCCCAGGTGCGCGGGGCGAGCCGCTGCTTGAACACGAAGCGCGAGATCAGCGCGGTGAGCAGCGGCGAGATCGCCATGGTCACCAGCACATTGGCCACCGTGGTCAGCGTGATCGCGACCATGAAGGCGGTGAACATCACGCTCCAGCACACGCCGGAGATCCACAGCGTGCGGCCGCCCTCGCGCACCGAGCGCCACAGCGTGGCAGGCCCGCGCAGCCAGCCGAGCAGCGCGACCAGCGCCAGCGCATTGAAGGCGCTGCGCCAGAACGTGACCTCGAAGCTGCGCGCCGCCTCGAGCTGCCGCGTCACCACGCCGGCGATGCTCCACATCAGCGTGACGGCGATCATCAGGAACACGGCGCGGCGATGGGTCATGGTGTCAGGGCCTCGAACGCAAGGGAACCGGACACTCTAAGAACAATCGCCCGCGCCGGGCTTGACGTTTTCGCAATCACTGTTGCGCGCAAGGCATCAAGCAGCTTCGCGCTGTGCACGCTTGCGGTCGTGCTCCTTCAGGAAGCGCTTGCGCAGGCGGATGCTCTTGGGCGTGATCTCCACGAGCTCGTCGTCCTCGATGAACTCGACGCCGTACTCCAGCGTCAGGTCGATCGGCGGCGTGATCTTGATCGCGTCTTCCTTGCCGCTGACGCGGAAGTTGGTCAGCTGCTTGGTGCGCGTGGCATTGACCACCAGATCGTTGTCGCGGCTGTGGATGCCGACGATCATGCCTTCGTACACCGGGTCGCCCGCCTTCACGAACATGCGGCCGCGGTCGTCCAGCTTGCCCAGCGCATAGGTGAAGATCTCGCCGTCATCCATGCTGATCAGCACGCCGTTCTTGCGGCTGGCCACCTCGCCCTTGTAGGGCTCGTAGCCGTCGAAGATGTTGCTGATCAGGCCCGAGCCGCGGGTGAGGTTCAGGAACTCGTTCGAGAAACCGATCAGGCCGCGAGCCGGGATGCGGTACTCCAGGCGCACGCGGCCGCGGCCGTCCGGCTCCATGTTGACCAGCTCGCCCTTGCGTTCGCCCAGCGCCTGCATCACGCCGCCCTGGTGCTGTTCTTCCACGTCCACCGTGACCAGCTCGATCGGCTCGAGACGCTCGCCGTTCTCGTAATGGAAAACCACGCGCGGCTTGGAGACGGCCAGCTCGTAGCCTTCGCGGCGCATGTTCTCCAGCAGGATGGTCAGGTGCAGTTCGCCGCGGCCGGACACCTCGAAGATGCCGTCCTCGTCGGTCTCCTTCACGCGCAGCGCGACGTTGCTCTGCAGTTCCTTCTGCAGTCGGTCCCAGATCTGGCGGCTGGTGACGTACTTGCCTTCGCGGCCGGCCAGCGGGCTGGTGTTGACGCAGAAGTTCATCGTCAGCGTCGGCTCGTCCACCTTCAGCATCGGCAGCGGCTGGGGATTGGCCGGGTCGGTGACGGTGACGCCGATGCCAAGGTCCTCGATGCCGTTGATCAGCACGATGTCGCCAGGGCGCGCCGAGGTGACCTGCACGCGGTCCAGGCCCTCGAAGCACAGCACTTGGTTGACACGGCCCTTGAACTGCTTGCCGTCCGGGCCTTCCATCACCAGCACGTCCTGGCCGGGCTTGACGGTGCCGGCGTTGATGCGGCCCACGCCGATGCGGCCGACGAAGCTGTTGTAGTCCAGCGCCGAGATCTGCAGCTGCAGCGGCGCATCGGGCTCACCCTCGTGCGGCTGCACGTGCTTGAGGATGGTCTCGAACAGCGCCGACATGTCAGGGCCCCACTGCTCACCGGGCGTGCCCTCTTCCATCGACGACCAGCCGTTGATGCCCGAGGCGTAGACGACCGGGAAGTCGAGCTGCTCGTCGTTGGCACCCAGCTTGTCGAAGAGGTCGAACGCGGCGTTGATCACCTTGTCGCAATTGGCGCCCGGCTTGTCGACCTTGTTGACGACGACGATCGGTCGCAGGCCCAGCGCCAGCGCCTTCTTCGTGACGAAGCGGGTCTGCGGCATCGGGCCTTCCTGGGCGTCGATCAGCAGCAGCACGCCATCGACCATGGACAGTGCACGCTCCACCTCGCCGCCGAAGTCCGCGTGGCCCGGGGTGTCGACGATGTTGATGTGGGTGCCCTTCCAGCTGACGGCGCAGTTCTTGGCGAGGATGGTGATGCCGCGTTCGCGCTCGATGGCGTTGCTGTCCATCACGGTGTCGACCACCTTCTCGTGGTCGGCGAAGGTGCCGCTCTGGCGCAGCAACTGGTCCACCATGGTGGTCTTGCCGTGGTCGACGTGCGCGATGATGGCGATGTTGCGGATCTGATTACTCATGGGACTTCTTTCAGACTTGCAGGAGAAGGCCCTGCACCTCGATCGGACTCAAGAGCCGGTCGGCGATCAACTCGCCGGCTGTGATGTGGGCACTACCCAGAAACGCGCGCGGCTGTGGCCCGTAGACCCGCACGGCCGGTGCATCCGCCAGCTTGACGCGGCGGCGTACCCCGGAAAGAAAACGGCCGGCGTTCTCGTCGTCCAGCCGCACCTGCGGCCAGTCGGCGAGCAGCAGGTCGGCCGGTTGCAGCAGCGCGTCGCGCTGGGCTTCATCCATCTGCTGCAGTTGTTCGAGCGTCACCGCGCCTTGCAGTGTCAGCGGCCCGCTGCCGGTGCGGCGCAGGGCGCTCAGGTGCGCGCCGCAGCCCAGCGCCTCGCCGATGTCTTCGGCCAGCGTGCGCACGTAGGTACCCTTGCTGCAGCGCACGTCGAGCACCAGCGCGTCATGCTGCCAGTCGACGATGTCGATGGCATGAATGGTCACCGCGCGCGCCTGGCGCTCGACCTCGATGCCGGCACGGGCGTATTCGTACAGCGCCTTGCCGTCCTTCTTGAGCGCCGAGTGCATCGGCGGCACCTGGTCGATGGCGCCCTTGAAACGTGCGCAGGCGGCATCGATCGCGGCCCGGTCGATGTCGACGGGGCGCTGCTTCAGCACTTCGCCCTCGGCATCGCCGGTGGTTGTCGAGACGCCGAGCTTCAGCGTCGCGCGGTAGGCCTTGTCGGCCTCGAGGCTGACCTGCGAGAACTTGGTCGCGGCGCCGAAGCACAGCGGCAGCAGACCGGAGGCCAAGGGATCGAGCGTGCCGGTGTGGCCCGCCTTTTCGGCGCGCAGCAGCCACTTGGCCTTTTGCAGCGCATCGTTGCTCGACAGGCCGACCGGCTTGTCGAGCAGCAGCACACCGTGCACGGCACGGCGCTGGATGCGTTGGCGCTGCGGGGCGTTCATGAGATCAGGATTGCTCGGTACCGCCGGACTCGTCGTCGGCATCCTTGGCGCGGGTGGCGTTCGCCCGCGCGATCAGTGCGTTGATGTCGGCCGCGCGCTCGGTGGTGCGGTCGAACTGGAAATGCAGCGTCGGCACGGTGTGGATCTGCAGGCGCTTGAACAGGCCGTTGCGCAAGTAGCCGGCGGCTTCGTTCAGGCCTTCCTCGCATTCCTGCGGGTCGCCGACCAGCACCGAGAAGAACACCTTCGCATGCGCATAGTCGGGCGTCACCTCGACGCCGCTGATCGTCACCATGCCGATGCGGCGATCCTTCAGCTCGCGGATCAGCTCCGCCAGATCACGCTGGATCTGGTCGGCCACACGGTAGCTCCGATTGGGGATGGCTCGTTTGTGCTTCATCTCAGGCGCTCCATAAGCCAAGAAGCCCCGCCGTTTCCGGCGGGGCTTCTTGACGCAGTTGCAACAAGACCCGCCTTACAGCGTTCGTGCCACTTCCTTCACTTCGAAGAACTCCAGTTGGTCGCCCTGGGCGATGTCGTTGTAGTTCTTCAGCTTGATACCGCACTCGAAGCCTTCCTTGACTTCGCGCACGTCGTCCTTCATCCGCTTCACGGAATCGACCTCGCCGGTGTAGATCACCACGTTCTCGCGCAGCAGGCGGAAGCGTGCGTTGCGGCGGACCACACCGCTGGTGACCATACAGCCCGCCACCGTGCCGATCTTGGAGGCGACGAACACCGTGCGGATCTCCGCGGTGCCGATGACCTCTTCCTTCTGCTCCGGCGCCAGCATCCCCGACATGGCCGCTTTGATCTCGTCGACCGCGTCGTAGATGATGTTGTAGTAGCGCAGGTCGACACCGTTGCCTTCGGCCAGCTTGCGCGCACCGGCATCGGCCCGCACGTTGAAGCCGACGATCACCGCCTTGGAAGCGATCGCCAGGTTGACGTCGGACTCGCTGATGCCACCCACCGCGGCGTGCACGATCTGCACGCGCACCTCGTCGGTCGACAGCTTGAGCAGCGAGGTCGCCAGCGCTTCCTGCGAGCCCTGCACGTCGGCCTTGATGATCAGCGCCAGCGTCTGCGCCTCGCCCTGGCCCATGTTCTCGAACATGTTCTCGAGCTTGGCGGCCTGGCGCTTGTTGAGCGTGACCTCGCGGTACTTGCCCTGGCGGAAGGTCGCGATCTCGCGCGCCCGGCGCTCGTCGGCCAGCACCATGAACTCGTCGCCGGCCGCCGGCACTTCGGTCAGGCCCTGGATCTCGACCGGGATCGACGGGCCGGCTTCCTGCGTCGGCTTGCCGTTCTCGTCGAGCATCGCGCGGACACGGCCGTAGCTCGAACCCGCCAGCACGACATCGCCGCGCTTGAGCGTGCCCGACTGCACCAGCACCGTGGCCACCGGGCCACGGCCCTTGTCCAGCTTGGCTTCGATCACCAGGCCCTTGGCCGGCGCTTCCTTCGGCGCGGTCAGCTCCAGCACCTCGGCCTGCAGCAGCACCTGCTCCAGCAGGTCGTCGATGCCTTGGCCGGTCTTGGCCGACACCGGAACGAACGGCGAATCACCGCCGAAGTCTTCCGGCACCACCTCTTCGGCCACCAGCTCGCTGCGGACGCGGTCCTGGTTGGCATCGGGCTTGTCGATCTTGTTGATCGCCACGACGATCGGCACGCCGGCCGCCTTGGCGTGGTGGATGGCTTCCTTGGTCTGCGGCATCACGCCGTCGTCGGCCGCGACCACCAGGATCACGATGTCGGTGGCCTTGGCACCGCGAGCCCGCATGGCCGTGAAGGCCTCGTGACCCGGGGTGTCGAGGAAGGTGACGACGCCGCGCGGCGTTTCGACGTGGTAGGCGCCGATGTGCTGCGTGATGCCGCCCGCTTCGCCGGCCGCCACGCGGCTGCGGCGGATGTAGTCGAGCAGCGAGGTCTTGCCGTGGTCGACGTGACCCATCACCGTGACCACCGGGGCACGGGGCAGCGCCTCGACCTGGGCTTCGGCGGCTTCTTCCTCGAGGAAGGCTTCCGGGTCGTCCAGCTTGGCGGCGAGCGCCTTGTGGCCCATTTCCTCG
>Ga0207706_10002863_pt1 | contig 16745 bp, 13 predicted proteins | sample KBSC53metaG_FD_184318 | JGI IMG/M metagenome (GOLD analysis project Ga0207706, IMG submission 184318) | Corn rhizosphere microbial communities from Kellogg Biological Station, Michigan, USA - KBS C5-3 metaG (SPAdes) (version 2) | ecosystem: Host-associated > Plants > Roots > Rhizosphere > Soil ... | reverse complement strand
CCATGTCATCGACGGTTGGGCGTTTGCGCACGTCCATGAAGTTGAACCAATGAACCTCCTGGTGCGCCTCCCGCCTGCGGGCGAGCTCGTAAAACCCGACGGCGGCCACCGGCCCGAGGAGCCCCACCCCGGCGACAACCGGGAAGAAGAAGGGCAGCAGCGGCATGTTGGTAGTCATCACCACAGCCGCGAGTCCGAGAAGGGTATAGATCAGTCCCGCGAAGAAGAGGTCGCCGCGAAGATCGAGGAAATCGTCGAGCCCCTGGCGGAGCGCGATCTTCAAATCGTCATCGGTGATCTGCCGGACCGGGATTTTGGCCGTGCGACGTCCGGCCGTGCGCGAGATAGTTTGGGTCGCCATGACACCTCCTTGGAACGGTGCCGTCCGGCGGGGTGTCATCGACAGAGCGCCGGGCGCCGGAGCGCTCCATAGCACAAGTGGGCCGAGTCGGTCAGAGCTTCTCGTGGCTCCGGGTGATCGTTGAGTCCGGCGCATATTGGGGGATCGCATTGCGCGGGCGCGCGGCAATCAGCGGCGCAGCTTCGGGAGGCAGGCCGAAACGGGTTGAGTAGAGCTCGGCAGTTACTGGTCGCGCGTTGCCGAGCACCGCCTCGATCACCAGCCCCTCGCAGGAGCGCCCGGTGCAGCGCAGCGCTGGCTTGGCGGGTTCGCCCTCGGTCGGGACCGGCACCGCCTGCCCGGGTAGGCCAATGGCAATTACCTGGGCGCTCTCGGGGAAGCGGATCGCAACCGAATTCGCGCCGCCAGGCGACAGGGCAATGCGAATGCGACGGCCCTTACCCGCGGGCTCGCTCGAAACCAGCTTTGCCATGGCGACCGGCGACGGGAACAGAGGTGCCTTTGAGATCCAGCGGGTGCGCCCGTTGTATGGCAAGGTTCCTCTGCTCCACCTGCCCGGATAGTTGTCCGGCAGGGGGGCCTGCTTGGTCGCAATCGCCCAATTGGCTGTGCCGACATTCGCCTCGCGATAATAATCGATGCTCATGCCCAGCGGACGCTCGTCGCTCGCTCGCGGTATCGCCAGCGCAGCGGCTGAAAGGCCAAGCGTGGCAAGTGCGGTCACGCCAAGCGCCGGCCGCAGGCGTGCCGGCTCGAGCTCGATGAGGATTGGTAGAGCGGCAAGCGCTGCCAAGGGCGTGACCGCCCACAGGGGACCATCGATCAGCAGCATCTCGATGAGCGCAAGCATCTCGCCGAACATCACGAACTGGAGGACTGCTGCCGCTAGAGCCAAGATGGTCGCTCCCATCGGGTTGCGTTCTTCGATCAGTATGCCAACGAGCGCGATCGCAGGGGCAAGCAGGAAGAAGATCGTCGCCCCGGGGAGCGCAAAGCTCGCGGCGGCGCCGAGCAGCACGACGAGCAGCCAGCTTGCGGAACGCATGCGCGCCCGATCCAATTGCCGCCCAACGCGTGCCCACAGCGCTCCCATGACCAGCAACAGCACCGCGTAGAGGGCGAGATAGGCGATTAGTGGATAGGCGCGCCAGAAATCCCCAGGACGAGCCAGGCTGAGGACGATGCCCAGGATGCTTCCTCCCGCGCTTCCGGCAACGACCAGGCCGAAGGCGACCAGCAATGGCTTGCCGAGTGCCTTACGACGCCAGGCCAAGACCAGCGCGGCTATAAGGAGCAGCCCGAGCAGCACCGCAGCGATGGTCAGCGGCAGGTGGATGAAGGCGCGGCCGGCAATGTCGGTGAATACCACGCGCCCTGAGCCAGCATTCGCGGGATCGCGTACGGAAGCCAGCGCCCGCGCTGCGGCCAGTACCTCGCCGCCGATATGCCCGACCGTTGCGCGGTCGAGCGCGTCGATCCTGTCGCCGGGCGAATGGTAGCGGGTTTCATTTCCCAGCCAGCCGTAATTGAGCAGCGTCCAGCCCGCTGGCTTGTAGAAGACGACGTCGGTCGAGTTCGGGATGAGCTTCGCGAAGTCCGTGCTGATCGAATTGGCGTAGGGTCGGAGCGCCGAGCTCGCATAAGCGGCGATCGCTGCGCCATCCGGGTCGCTGGTCTCGTGCATCAGCGCCGGGCCGCTCACGCCGCGACCGTCGATGTTGATCAGCGAATCGACCTGCTTCGCCTCGGGATCGTGGTGAACGAACGCTGCTGCGCCGTTGAGCCCATATTCCTCGCCCTCGTTGAACAGCAAGGTCACCGGGCGCGGTGGAGGCGAGGCCTTGAGGATCGATGCCACCTCGAGCAGGGTTGCAACGCCAATGCCGTCGTCTCCCGCGCCGGGACCGGTCGGCGTGCTGTCGTAATGGGCGCTCAGCAGCAGGTGTTTGCCGGGACTGGTGCCTGGAATTGTCGCGATCACGTTCCTCACGCGCGAGCAGCTGACCACCCGCGACTTCGGGAAGCCGCTGCAGTCTTCGACCTCCTGGATGCGCGATGGAATGCCAAGCGCATTGAGTTCGGCGATGAGACGGTCGCGGGTGTCATCGTCGGCTGCGGTATCAACCGGATGCGGCTTCTGGTCGCCCTGGATGCGCTGCAGTCGTTCGAGGGCTCGGCGCGTGTCGAACCCGTTTTCCGGCGTGCGAGGTGGCGCAATCAGCGCCCCCTTGAGGGCGAACGCCGCAATCAGCAGCGCGAATATCGCCAGCCCCCGCCAGGAATCGCGATCGAACCTCATCCCTTGTCCCCCACGAACTGCCGTAGTTGTGACAGGTCCGCGCGCGTTGACAATCTCCGGTCGCGCGCCCACCTCGCGGGCCTTGGGTCGAGCTAGGAAAGCCGAAAGAACAATGGGATATCGGGTCGCAGTCGTCGGAGCGACGGGCAATGTGGGGCGAGAGATCCTCAACATCCTGGCCGAGCGGCAATTTCCGCTGGACGAAGTTGCGGCTGTGGCCTCCTCGCGCTCGACCGGCGACGAGATCGATTTCGGCGACACCGGCGAGACGCTTAAGGTCAAGAACCTCGAGCATTTCGACTTTTCCGGCTGGGACATCGCCTTGTTCGCGGCTGGCTCCGAGGTATCGAAGGTCTACGCGCCGAAGGCGGCGCAGGCGGGCTGCACGGTCATCGACAACAGCTCGCTCTACCGGATGGACCCGGACGTTCCGCTCATCGTGCCGGAGGTGAACCCTCAGGCGATCAGCGGCTACGTCAAGAAGAACATCATTGCGAACCCGAACTGCTCGACGGCGCAGCTGGTCGTGGCTCTGAAGCCGCTGCACGACGCGGCGAAGATCAAGCGCGTCGTCGTCGCTACCTATCAATCGGTCTCCGGTGCCGGAAAGCGCGGGATGGACGAGCTGTTCGAACAGTCGCGCAACATCTTCGTCGGGGACGCCAACGAGCCCAACTTCTTCACCAAGCAGATCGCGTTCAACGTGATCCCCCACATCGACGTCTTCCTGGACGACGGCTCGACCAAGGAAGAGTGGAAGATGGTTGTCGAGACGAAGAAGATCCTCGATCCCGCGATCAAGGTCACAGCAACCTGCGTTCGCGTGCCGGTGTTTGTCGGCCATTCCGAGGCGGTGAACATCGAGTTCGAGAACGAGATCTCGGCCGATGAAGCCCGCAAGATCCTGCGCGAGGCGCCGGGCGTTATGGTCGTCGATAAGCGGGAGAACGGCGGATACGTGACGCCGGTCGAAGCAGTCGGCGACTACGCAACCTACGTCAGCCGCATCCGCGAGGATCCGACGGTCGACAATGGCCTCAGCCTCTGGGTGGTAAGCGACAACCTTCGCAAGGGCGCCGCGCTCAACGCCGTGCAAATTGCGGAGCTGCTAGGCCGCAAGCACCTGCAGAAGGCCGCTTAGGGCTTATCGCCCCAGTAACGCAGCAGCTGCGCCTGCACGAGCTGCAGCCGCATATAATTGTCGACGTTCATATTGAGGCCCTCGAGCGCGGCCACCTCGTTGAGGTTGTACAGGAGGTTGCGGCGGAACGGGTCCTGGATCCGGCTCTGGATGAAGGTGATTGCGACCAGCCGCTCACCCTTCGTGACCGGCTCGACTTCGTGCATCGTGTCAGATGGATAGACGATCGCCTCGCCGGGCTTGAGCTTGAAGCGCAGCTCGGCATCCCCGTACTGCACGTGAAGCGAGCCGCCCTCGTAGCTTTCCGGATCATTGAGGAAAATCGTGCAGCTGAGATCGCTGCGAAGCGTGCCCTGCGGTGACTGAAGGTAAGCGGCATCGGTGTGGAAGCCGTACTTCATCCCCGGCTTGTATCGGGTGAGGAACGGGGGCGCGATGAACACCGGGAAGGCGAAGTCGCGAAATTCCTCGCTCCTCATGAACGCTTGCAGGAGAAGCTGCGAGCTTCTCTGAAAGGCCTGCGGCTCGTGCAGCTGCTCGTTTTGCTTGGCCGTGTTGTGCGGATTGGTGATCCGGCCGTCCACGAAGGGCGCGGTCGCGGCGATCCGCCGGCATTCGTCGACCTCGGCGTCGGTCAAAAGCTTCAGGATCCGGTACATCAGGCCTCTCGAGTGCGTTCCAGTGCGCGGGCCAGCAATAAGGACTTTTCCGAGCTGGCGCCAAGCATGGCAAGCGCTTCATCGATCTCGTGGCCGGCGAGGCTGATCTGCTCTGCGATCAGCTCGTTTCGAAGCGACGGACTATATTCATATTCGAGCGCCTTCGAATAGCGCTTCATCAGCGGGCCGTCGGCGATCGCCTGCACCTCTTGAGGAGCGGCCTTGAAGCCGAAGAAGTCCGCCACGCGGCCGAGCGCGGCCGCCATGTCATCGAGCATCGTATCGAAATCTTCCCAGGCCACGTGCCGGTCGGCCATCGCGTCAGCCGCTGCCTCCAGCGACGTCATCTCGCATGCCCAGGCGATCGCCGCGCGCTCCGCATCGTTGCGTGGCTCTGGAAAGACGATGCCTCGCCCTGCGAGCCGCTGTCGGCGATAGTCGAGATGGCCGTTGAGTTCCTTCAGGCTGTTCTCCCCGGCAAGGATGCTAGCGATGTAATTGCGGGGCTTGGCGTACATGAACAGCGCACGCTCACCGGACGGTACGAGCGCAGGCGCAATCTCGCTCGCGAAGCTGGTCGCCTTGACGCACGCGACTTCATCCGCCGCGAAGGTGCGCGACATGAGCTTGGGAATCGGCGCGATATAGCGGTGGCGAACCTCGGGAGGGCTTAACGCCAGGTCTCGCAGCAGCCGCGGCTCGCGGATGCCGAGGACACATTCGATGTCCCCCAGCAGTCGCGAAACCAGCGTCGAGCCGACGTGGCCGATGTGGAAGATCCAGCGCGCGTCGCTACGCAAATCGCGTCCCACTCCCGCTTCGACGTCGGGCCAGGGCAGGATTTGAGCGTCGATTGGCTGGGTAAGCAGCCGGTCGTCGAGGAAGCTCGCGGCGCGGTAGCTGTCGCGGTTCATCGCAACCAGCCGAACCATGCCCGCCGACGGGTCGAGTGCCTGGGCCAGCCAGGTCGCGTCTTGCGCGATTTCGTCGGCAGTTGGAGCGCTGGACATGCCGCCCCTTAGCCGCGCAAAGGGCTCGCCACCAAGGGAGGTTAGTGATGTCGGAGCAAGTCACCGGCGGCTGCGCCTGCGGGCGCGTGCGTTACACCGCCACAATTCACAACCGCGACGCCTATTTGTGCCACTGCCGGATGTGCCAGCGCGCGACCGGATCAATCTCGATCGCGTTCAAGAATGTGAAGCAGGGCGAGGTGCGGTGGGATCACGAGCCGGACTGGTACGACAGCTCTCCCATCGCCCAGCGCTCCTACTGTCGCGAATGCGGCACGTCCTTCGGGTTCAGGTTCAAGGACGGCAGCGAGAACATGGACCTGACAGTCGCGAGCTTCGATGACCCGTTCGGCTTCACGCCCAAACACCACTTCGGTGCAGAGAGCATGCATCGCGAGTGGCTGAATACCGAAGGTCTCAAGGAAATCCGGACCGCGGATTATCAAAAGCTCGTCGACAAGTGGGTCGACGCGACTGGCAGTTTTCCGGGGTGAGCGTGGTCCAGGTTCACTACTGGTCGGCATCCGACGGCATCAAGCTTGCCTTCCACGAGACCGGCAGCGGTCGCCCGGTGGTTCTGCTTCACGGCCTTTTCTCGGACGCGAACATGAACTGGATTCGCTTCGGGCATGCCGACCGGATCGCCCGCGAGGGTTTTCAGGTGATCATGCCGGACCTCCGCGCCCATGGACTTAGCGGCAGGCCGCACGATCCGGACCATTATCCGGTCGGCATCCTCGCGCGGGACTTGCGCGAGCTGGTCGCCCATCTCGGCCTCACGGACTTCGATCTCGGCGGCTTTTCGCTCGGCTCGCGGACAACGGTCGAAGGGGTTGGGGAGGGCCTGAAGCCGCGTCGTGCGATCCTCGGCGGCGCAGGCCTGGAGGGCCTTCGTCACTGGGAGAGGCGGAAGAATTTCTTCCTCGAGGCGATCGAGCTGTTCGACCGGGTGCCGCGAGGTGATCCGCACTGGCTGTCGATCCAGTTCATGAAGAGCCAGAAGATCGACCGCGTGTCGGCGGCATTGCTGCTTCAGAGCTTCGCCGATGCGTTTCTCGACTGGCTGAAGGCCTTCACGATGCCCACACTGGTGGTTTGCGGATCGGAGGACGACGACAATGGCTCGGCGGCTGAGCTTGCCGCGGCGCTTCCCCAGGCTGAGTTCAAGGAAGTGCCTGGCACGCACATGAGTTCGGTCACGAAGCCCGAGTTCGGCGCCGCGATCGCTGAGTTCCTGGCCGAATAGGAAGGGGCGCCCGAAGGCGCCCCTGGATACTTATGCAGATGTCTTACCGGTTTCCTTGAGGGTCAGCGCCTCTTCGGCGATTTCCGTCTGGGTCCTGCGGCCGCCGCGGCGCGCGCCGGAGGCGGAGCTTGAGCCCGAGCCCGAGCTTGCCATGAAGCTGTCGTCCGCGTCGTCCCGGCCAAAGCCGCTGCTGCCCGACGACATACCCTCGCGCCACTCGCTGATCTGATCGTTGAGGTTGGACAGCTGATCGGTGATCTGATTGCGGCGCGACCACAGGAAAACGCCGGCACCTACGGCTGCAGCCGCGGCGGCTGCCGTCGCGAATGGCCGGTCCTTGGCCGTCTCGGTCCAGCCGCTGTACTGGTTGCGGCCTTCCGGGTTGTTGTTGCGGCTGCGGCCGCGATTTCTGCCTCGGTTGTCGGTCGCCATGTTACGCTGCTCCTTCACTGTTACAGAACGGGTTAGTGGCCATATCAACGCCCGGGCGCAGTAGCCGTTTCACCGTTTCGTCCGAAGGAGCCCTGACGCGGGTGGACCGTCAGGCGGTCGCCAGCTGGTCCAGCATATATTCCGCGCTCGAGGCGCGATATTCGCCCGGAGCCTCGACGTTGAGCTGCTCGACGACGCCGTCGTTGACGATCATCGAATAGCGTTGGGAGCGCTTGCCCATGCCGAACTTGGCTCCGTCGAACGAGAGACCGACTGCGTCAGAGAACTCGGCGTTGCCGTCGGCCAGCATGGTGATGTCTTCCGAGCCATCGGCCTTGCCCCAGGCACCCATCACGAATGGATCGTTGACCGAAATGCAGGCAATCTCGTCCACGCCCTTGCCTTTGAGCTCGCTCGCCTTCTCGACATAGGAGGGCAGATGCCGCGCGGAGCAGGTCGGCGTGAAGGCGCCCGGCACCGCGAACAGCGCAACGCGCTTGCCGGCGAAATACTCGCCGCTGGTGGTCGGCTTGGGGCCCTCGGACGTGGCAATTGCCAGCGGCACGTCGGGGAGGCGGTCACCCACTTGGATCGTCATCTTGAATGCTCCTTCGCGTAACGGATGAAGCGCGACTTAGGCTCGCCGTATGACGGTCTCAAGTATTGCTCGCCGCGCTCAGCCGCCGCATTGTCGCTTTATGCCGCAAGCGCCCGCGTTTCTTTCAGGCAAATTGCTCCTCGCGATGCCCGGGATGGCCGATCCACGGTTCGAGCGCGCGGTGATCGCCTTGTGCGTGCATGACGAGAATGGCGCCGTCGGAATCGGCATCGGCCACAAACGCGCGGGAATCAGCTTTCGGGCGCTGCTGAGACAGCTCGAGATCGATCCGGGCGAGGCGCCGGACTGCGCCGTGCATCACGGGGGCCCGGTAGAGCCGGGCAGGGGCTTCGTGCTCCACTCGAGCGACTGGGGTGGCCAGGACACGCTGCACGTGAATGGTGAGAAGGGCGCGCTGTTCGCGATGACCGGCACGATCGACGTGCTCCGCGCGATCGCCGAGGGACGCGGTCCCGAGCGCTGGATTGCCGCGCTTGGCTACGCAGGATGGGGCGAGGGTCAGCTCGACGAGGAGATGACGCGTCACGGCTGGTTCACCGCCCGGACCGATACCAAGCTCCTGTTCGACACCCCCACTGATGAGCGCTGGGCGGCTGCTTTCAAGGCGGAAGGCATCGATCCGCGGCTATTGGCAAGCGAGACTGGGATCGCCTGACTCGACATATAAAGAATTCTTTATATTTGCCTTTCCGAGCCGCAGCCGCTAACGGCTGCCGCGACCGCGCCGAGGCAGGCGCACATCATTGCAATCGGAGATTTTCCACGTGGCGACGCAGGCTGAAACACGTTTCAACGACTTTGTCGTGAAGGACCTCGGCCTGGCCGATTTCGGCCGCAAGGAGATCGAGATCGCCGAAACCGAGATGCCGGGCCTGATGGCGCTTCGCGAGGAATTCGGCGCGTCGAAGCCGCTAAAGGGCGCCCGGATCACCGGTTCGCTGCACATGACCATCCAGACCGCGGTGCTGATCGAGACCCTCGTTGAGCTGGGCGCCGAAGTGCGCTGGGCGTCCTGCAATATCTTCTCGACCCAGGACCATGCCGCGGCGGCGATTGCCGCGCGCAACATCCCCGTGTTTGCGATCAAGGGCGAGACGCTCGAGGACTACTGGGATTATGTCGTCCGCATCTTTGACTGGGGCCAGGACACCACCTGCAACATGATCCTCGACGATGGCGGGGACGCGACCATGTTCGCGCTGTGGGGCTATCGCGTCGAGAAGGGCGAGCAGCTGTTCACCCCGTCGAACGAGGAAGAGGAGATCTTCGCCGCGACGTTGCGGCGCTTCCTCAACGCGCGCCCGGGATATCTCACCCACACCGTCGAGGCGATCAAGGGCGTGTCGGAAGAGACCACGACCGGCGTTCACCGGCTTTACGACCTGTCGAAGCAAGGCAAGCTCCCGTTCCCGGCGATCAACGTCAACGATAGCGTCACCAAGTCGAAGTTCGACAATCTCTATGGCTGCCGCGAGAGTCTGGTCGACGCGATCCGCCGCGCGACCGACGTGATGCTCGCCGGCAAGGTCGCCTGCGTCGCCGGCTTCGGCGATGTCGGCAAGGGCTCGGCGCAATCGCTGCGCAACGGCGGTGCGCGGGTGATCGTCACCGAGATCGACCCGATCTGCGCTCTGCAGGCGGCGATGGAAGGCTATGAGGTCGTGACGATGGAGGAAGCGGTGACCCGCGCCGACATCTTCTGCACCGCGACCGGCAATATGGACGTGATCACGCTCGACCACATGCGCGCGATGAAGAACATGGCGATCGTGTGCAACATTGGTCACTTCGATAGCGAGATCCAGATTGGCGCGCTCGCCAACATGAAGTGGACCGAGATCAAGCCGCAGGTCGACGAGGTCGAGTTCCCCGACGGCAAGAAGATCATCGTCCTGTCGAAGGGCCGCTTGGTGAACCTTGGCAATGCGACGGGCCACCCGAGCTTCGTCATGAGCTCCAGCTTCACTAACCAGGTGCTCGCTCAAATCGAGCTGTTCACGAAGGGCGACCAGTACAAGAACGATGTCTACGTCCTCCCCAAGCAACTGGACGAGAAGGTCGCGCGTCTTCACCTCGACAAGCTCGGTGTGAAGCTGACGCAGCTGAACGACAAGCAGGCGGCCTATATCGGGGTGCCGACGGAAGGGCCGTTCAAGCCCGACCACTACCGCTACTGAACTAGGGAAGCTCCGAGCGATCCGGAACGTTGGGGTAGGCGGTGAGCACCGGCCCCAGCGCCTCCTTCAACTCACCTAGCCACGGTTCGAAGTTCAGCCACTGCTCCATGCCCTTGCGGTTGAGCGGCTGGCGGACCTGGCCCGCGCTCGGCGTGCGGACCGGCCGCTCGGTCTCGTAGAAGCGCAGGCAGGCTTCTTCGAACGGCACGCCGACATAGTCGAGCAGCCGGCGAATCTCCTCTTCCGGCGCCTCTATCAGTTGTTCGTGGATCACGCGGTGGATTCGGCCTGGGAACAGCTCATCGAAGTGACGCGTCATTCGCACATAGTCGGCGTAGTACCGCCCGACCCAGTCGAGCGAGTATGCGAACTCCTGGCCGTGCCCGAACAGCTGTTTGTAGTTTGAAAAGCCGCACGCCATCGGGTGACGCCGAGCGTCGACGATCTTCGCATTCGGCAGGATCGTGAGGATCAGGCCGAGGCACTCCCAATTGTTAGGAAGCTTATCAATGAAAAAGGGCCTGTCCGTCTTCCGATGAAGCTTGGCGCCTGCCAGATATTCGCGACCTAGAGCAGTCAGGTCTTCCCCACCCAGCAAGGCGGCTCCGTCAGGAAAGCCCGCGGATCCCTGCATCAACCGCCGAGCGATCAGCGCCATATATTGGAGCTCGGTCGTGCCTTCGACCATGGAATGCGAAGCGAGGATTTGTTCGACAAGCGTTGACCCTGACCGAGGCAAGCTGATCACGAATATCGGGTCAACAGCCGGAGCGCCTGCACCGCGGCGTTCCTCGAAGAATGGCTTTGTGAATACTGCCTCGGAACGACGAACGAGACCGTGGAGATGTTCAGGTCGGTAATCCGATTTATCGGCCCGAATGCGATTGCCCTGGCTGTAGTGGCGGAATGCCTCCTCGTATTGGCCAGCGTCCTCAAGTGCCTTCCCCAGAGCAAAGTGAAGGAACACCGCGTTGTCGTCATCTGGCTTCATCTCGCGCAGCGCTGCGGCCATGGATTGGATGTCGGCGTCCGAGAATCTCGAGACCTTGAGATTGGCCAGGCTCCACCAAGCCTCACCGCGTTTGGGATCCAGTGCGATGACGCGCCGGTACGCCGTGACGCTGTCTTCGAACCTGCCGATCGTGTTCAGCATCTGACCGTATCCGATTAGGCCAGAGACGTGGTCGGGCGCGTGTTCAAGCAGGATCTCGTAAGTCCGGGCAGCCTCATGGTAGTTGCCGATACGCGCGAGGGTCGCGGCCTTTGCATCCAATCCGGGCGCCGAAGTCGGGTCGATCGCCAATAGGTCGTCGAGAACGTCCAGCGACTCTTCGACGCGATTCTGGAAACACAGGATCGTTGCAAGCCGTACCCGGGTTTCCGGGAAGGCTGGTGCAAGTTCGATGGCTTGCTGCAACAACTTCTTGGCCTGATCGACATCCCCCGAGCGACCGACCAACTCGGCGAGCAGCCTCACCGCCGCGGCGTCGTCGGGATGTCGCTGAAGGTGGGGGCGCAGCCGGTTTCTTGCTTCGTCCAAGCGGCCCTCAAGGATTGCACGACTGACAGAAACGAGAGTGGGGTTGTGCGCGGCGGCCTCTACGGCTTTAACCTCCGCGCGCTGCGCCTCCTGCTTTTGCCCGAGGCGATGAAGAGCTCGCGCCAGCAACCTTAGTGCCTCGCTGTTGTGCTCGTTCTTGCTGAGAATTTCGCGGGCTTGCTCCGCGGCTGCTGCCGGGTTGGCTGCCAACAGGCGCTGGCCATTGGCGAGGGCCATTTCAAGGGAACCGGTATCGGTCATGCGCAGCGCATAGCACTTCTTCGAGGGTGGGCGAGCGCCGCGTCCTCAGGTCAAAAGAAAGGGGCCGGAGAATATCTCCGGCCCCCAAAAGATGCAGTGTGTGATCAGAACTTCGCCACAGCACCAGCGTAGTAGAAGCGACCGTGGGTATCATAGATACCGCTGCCGCCGCCCGTTCCCTTGACGTCCAGGGGCGGGTGTTTGTTGGTGATGTTGTCGATGCCCATGTAAAAGTTGAACTTGGTGGTCGGATTAAATCCGATGCGGACATCGTGGTAGAAGTAGGCCGGGTACCACTTGATGTTGTTAACATCGGCATTCTGCGGCGGACGGTCCTGCTTCGGGTACCAATCCTCATACAAAGTGGTCAGCATGTGGCCGATGTAGCGCATCTTATAGCCTAGCTCGACCTGACCCCGACTGAGATTGACGTCCCAGTTGAACGCATCCTTGGGGTTGCCCAGCTCCAGGAGCTGCTGGTCTGCGCGATTTGGCTCAGTTGGCGTCAGGAACGTGTCGTTCTGGAAGACGTGCGTGTAGACCAGGCGCGTATCCAGCCGTCCAAAATTGCCGAGTTTGCGCCGGTATGCTGCCTCGATGTCGAGGCCGCGAACCTGAAGTTTCGCATAGTTCAGGTTGACGGCGTGCAACGAGCCGAGAAGGAGCGAATAGGCAGGTTCGCCCTTCGGGCCTGTCGCAGGACCGACGCCCGTTACTGGGTCGATCGGACCTCCAGGAGCGCGCTGGAAGGCGGTGCAGAACGCGTTGTTCAATGTCGCCAAGTCGTAGCATGCATTGAAAATGGCCTGGGCCGTCGGCGCCGTGATAACGTTCTTGACCTTGATATTGTAATAGTCGGCGCTCACCGACAGCCCCGGAATGAAGCGCGGCTGTACCACCCCGCCGAACGTGTAAGAATCTGACGTCTCAGCGTCCAGGTCCGGGTTGCCGCCAGATAGGAACAGGTACGTCGGCCCGCGATTATAATTGTACGTCGTCGGAATGCCGGCCGCAGCGCAGTTCGCGGCTCGCGTCGACGAACCCGTGCCGATGAAGTCCGCCGAGCAAGGGTCGTTGAGGAACGCGAAGTTCTGCGACAGCGGGAAATACAGCTCGCTGAGGTTCGGAGCGCGAACCGCCCGCGCATAGTTGGCCCGGAAACGAATGTCCCGAACAGGCGCCCACTCGCCGCTAATGTTGTAGGCCTTCTGTGTGCCCGCCTTACCTTTGTAATCGGAAATTCGGCCGGCGCCACTGATCGTCAGCTCGTGGACGAAGGGCAGGTCCTTCAGGATCGGGAGCTGAAGCTCACCGAACACTTCCTTGACCTGGAATGCTGGGATCCCCGAAATATTGCCAAGCGCGTTGTAGAAGGTGAGCCCAGCCGCAACGAGAGGATCTTGCGATGAGCTCAACGTCTCCTGCCGGTACTCGGCGCCTAGCGAGAACCTGATCGGGCCGCCCGGAAGGTTCAGGAACTGGCTGGTATCGCCGCTGACGAAGCCCGAGATATCGAACTGCGTAAAGCGTTGCCGCGACGTCGTATCCTGGAGGATGTAATCCGCTGCCGCGGGGTTCAGATTGCCTTCCCCGAAGAAGTTGCCAGGTACGCACTGCGCGACATCCTGCGCGAGCATGGATTGGGCGAGGGCCAAGTTTGCACCCGTAAGCCCTTCAAGTGTGAGCGCCGCGCTCGGATCGATCTGCGAACGGCAGACGATCTTGCCGCTGACCGGATCGCGGACTGCGTCCAGCGACAGCAGGAAGCGCTGAAGGTTGACGTTGCCGACAACGCGATTCTTCTGCCTGGCGACACCGTAGTTGACCGAAACCTCGTAGTTCCAGTCGTCGTTGAAGCGGCCGCGAACGCCACCGACGATGCGGTAGGTATCGCGAGTCAGCTGGTCGTCACGATTGCCGAAGTCGGTAACCGTTGACGTCATGTTGAAGAGGAAGTCCCCGTCAGCGGGATCGACGCCATAGTAGCTGGCGATGAAGTTCCGCGCCTGGTCGCTGAGGAACGGATTCTCCGAGTGCATGATCTCACGCGGCGAACCGGTGGCCGTGCCGAAGCCGAAGAAGAACGGGCCGAAGTTCGCCTTGCGGCTCTTCTGTTTGACATATTTAGCTTCGAAGAAGGGCTCGAACGCGTCCGACACCGTGAAGTGGCCGAGAAGGTTCAGCGAGTACCGGTTGTTCAGCGGTGAAATGACGCCCGAGGTGCCTTCGAGCCCGCTGCTGCCGTTTCCGCCGACATAGCGTTCGCCAAAGAAGTTATTCTTCCGACCAACGATAGTGCCCGTTTGCGGGATAAGGTTGCCGCTTCGATCGAAGATGTAAGGAACGCCGATGAGCCCACCTTTGAACGCTTGGCAGCACGAGTAGAATCCGCCGCCGTTCTGGAAGAACGGGAAACGGATGTCGTCGTAAAAGACGTTGTCGGGAACGCCATCGCTGCCGTTCGGCGTGCCGGACGGGTCGGTGTCTTCCGAAACGAACCGATGCTGCTGACCCCACCAGCCGCCGCGCACACCCATGTAAGCCGGGTCTTCCTGTGCGATCTCGACGTTTGCGACGATGTTTCCACGGCCGCCCGAGAAGTTCGTGCCGGCGAGGACGCTCAAATAGCGGCTGCCGAGGTCGTGATATTTGGTGACTCCGGCCTGCCCGCGAACGGTGACGCCTGAATAGTTCTGCTTGAGGACGAAATTGACGACGCCCGCGATGGCGTCAGAGCCATAGACCGCAGAACTGCCGCCCGTGACCACGTCCACGCGGTCGATCAGATCGGTCGGGATTGTGTTGATGTCGACAGCGTTCGAACCGTCGCCCGGAACGTGCCGACGACCATTGACCAGGACCAGCGTGCGAGTCGTGCCGAGGCCGCGCAGGTCAAGAAGGCTGAGGCCCGTCGTGCCGAGGAACCGCGTCGAGTTTGAAATCGTGAAGGTGTTCCGGATCGACGGCAGATTATTGAGGTAGTCGCCGACGGACACGTTACCGGTCTGGAAGAACTCTTCGCCGCCGACGGACGTGACCGGAACCGGCGATTCAAGGTTTGGACGCTTGATGCGGCTGCCCGTCACCACGATGGCGGGGTTGTTCGGATTCGCCGTGTTCGCCGGGCTCGTAACAGGCGTGCCGTTCGCGTCCGCAGTGGCTTTCGTGCCAGACTTGATCTCAGTCTCGGTCTTGAGCGACTCAGGCGGACTCTTCGTCGCATCCTGCTGAGTTTGCTGTGCAAACGCGGGCGTCGCGAGGCCAGCAACAAGGCTGAGCGCGGTAAATGAGCGGAGAGCAGTACCGTGAAGCAGGCGGGATTTCGTCATGACACACCCTATCGGAAGTTAGGATAAACGCGTGACATCTTGTTCATGAACAACCGCACCTAGGGCAATAGTCAGCGGCGTTCGTTGGTCGAAACCCCGCTGCGTGTCACTAAAATGCCACAGTGCTTTAGTGCTGAAAGTAACAATGTCGTCGAGCCGACTCTTCTACTCCAGCCTGAGCTGCTCGGCCCTGATCCAACGTGATGCGATGTGTTTGACCCCCTGCGTCACGGGAAGGCCGGCGTGTATCGCTCGCTGATCAGGCGTGCCATCTCTCGCGGCATTTCGGAACATGAGGCCATCGCCGATCTGTCCCCGAAAGCTGATGCCGAGCGCCGGGAACGCCGTTTCGCCGCCCTCGTAATCATCGTCGAGGTAGACAAGGAACGTGAGCACTCGCTGCTGTCCCGGCGCGACATTGGGAAGCGCGTCGCTGTGCTCACGGTACTGCTGCCCGGGTGCATAGCTGAGCACCTGTATCGGCTCGCCAGCACGAACATCCGTGACACTCGCGGATGCAATCCGCCGGTTCAGCGCATGGATGGCGGGATTTTCGTCCACGAATGGAAAGCCGACGCCACGTGACGTGCGAACAGGGTTGGGGATTTCCCGACCGGAATAGGGATCAATAACGAAGCTCGGGCGAAGTGCTGGCCGCGCCGCTTCAATCAGGAACGCGCACTCGTCCGCGCTGAAGAATTTCGGAAAGACGCGAATCTCCGGGTCTTCTGAAAGGGTTTCGGACGGGAAGGGGCCTTCCGGATCCCCAGCCGGAGTGATCCGCATCTTCTCGATCAGGCGTAGTTGCGCGCGAGCGTGCGGATCTGTGGCGGCCGCACCACCCAAGAGCTCGATCGCTCGACCCCAATCAGCTGGGCCGCCGACCCCTCCAGCAACAAAGGCGCGAACAATCTCCTGTGAGCGCATGTCACCAAGGCTGGCCGCCCTTTCGAAGTAAGCGCGCGCTTCTGCGAGATTGCGCCGAATGATCCTGCCCTCGAGCAGCCACGAGGCAAGCTCTCGCGCTGCCGATCCGTCGCCAGCCTGCTCCGCTCGCTTGAGAAGCGTCGCCGCTCCTTGCACGTCGCCACGGTCGAGCAGCTGCTGCGCCTGGTCGGTCACGCTGTTCACGTCAATGTTTTGGCAGGAGAGGGCAGGGCTTTCCAGTGGCGCAAAAAAAGAGCCGGGAGTTTCCTCCCGGCTCCAAAGTTTTTGCGGTTCAACTGTTCTAGTAACGAACCTTGATGCCGCCGTAGAACTTGCGGCCAAGCGCATCGTAGATCGCGCCGCTTCCGGCTGCGATCGGGCCGGCACCCGTGGCAGCAAGACCGAACGGTGCGTGCTGGTCGAGAACGTTATCGACACCCGCGTAGATCTGGATGTTCTTGAGCGTATTGAACGCCGGGCCCGTATCCCATTGTACGCGCAGGCCGTGATAGGTGATCGCAGGGACCTTGAGCTGCGAAGCAATGTCGGCGTTCAGCGGCGGGCAGGTGTTCGGATTGCCGAACGTCGTGCAGCCCGACGGCATTACGATCTGGTCCTCGGCGAAGTTGATGAACTGCTCACCGATGAAGTGCATGTTGTACCCGAACGTGACGTGACCAACCTTCAGGTCGGCATCGAACCGGGCCTCGTCCTGCGGATCACCGATTTCACCCAGGAGCCGAT
>Ga0207706_10002857_pt1 | contig 16767 bp, 18 predicted proteins | sample KBSC53metaG_FD_184318 | JGI IMG/M metagenome (GOLD analysis project Ga0207706, IMG submission 184318) | Corn rhizosphere microbial communities from Kellogg Biological Station, Michigan, USA - KBS C5-3 metaG (SPAdes) (version 2) | ecosystem: Host-associated > Plants > Roots > Rhizosphere > Soil ... | reverse complement strand
GGATCGCTGGCGGGATCCTCGCGCCGCAGGACGGCAGCGCCGACCCGCGCGCGACCGTGCGGGCGCTGGCCGCGGCGGCGGAGGAGATCGAGCTCGGTGTGGAGGCGGAGGCGATCGAGCACGACGGCTCGGCGGTGACCGGCGTGCGCACGAGCGCCGGCACGGTCGAGTGCGACCAGGTCGTGGTGGCGGCCGGGCCATGGAGCGCTGCGCTCGCTCCCGCCGGCGAGGGGCCGCCCGTCCGGCCGGTCAAGGGACAGATCCTCGAGCTGCGCACGCGCGGAGCGATGCCGAGCCCGTTCGAGCGCGTGCTGCGCACGCCGCGCTGCTACCTCGTGTCGCGCGGCGACGGTCGCGTGGTGCTGGGCGCCACGGTCGAGGAGCAGGGCTTCGACACCACGGTCACCGCCGACGGCGTCTTCCGCCTGCTCGAGGCGGCGTGGGAGGTGCTGCCCGAGGTGGGCGAGCTGGAGTTCGTCGGCGCGCGCGCGGGCCTGAGGCCGGCGACGCCCGACAACGTCCCACTGATCGGTCCGGACGAGGAGCTCGAGGGCCTGATCTGGGCAACCGGCCACTGGCGCAACGGCGTCCTGCTCGCGCCGCTCACGGGCGACGCAGTTGCCGGCCTGCTCGCCGGCGACACCCTGCCGAGCGAGCTGGACGCCCTCACCCCGCGGCGCTTCACTCCCGCGGCCGCCGCTTCCCTCCCGGATCGCGTGACGGGAGAGCACCGATGACCGCCATCACGATCAACGGCGAGCGACGGGAGCTCGGCGAGGGGGCCACGATCGAGGTCGCCGTTCGCGCGTCGGGCGCGCCGGACGGGCGCGGTGTGGCGGTCGCGCTCGACGGCGAGGTGGTGCCGCGCGGCGAATGGGCCACCACCGAGGTCCGCGAGGGCCAGGAGGTCGAGGTGCTGCATGCGGTGCAGGGAGGATCGTGATGTCTGAGGGCTTCCAGATCGGGGGCCGCCCGCTCGACTCGAGGCTGATCCTCGGCACCGGCGGCTTCCGCAACCTCCAGGTGATGGCGGAGGCGGCGCGCGAGTGCGGCGCCGAGCTGGCCACGGTCGCGATGCGGCGCGTCGACCCGACAGCGCGCGGGTCGATCGTCGAGGTGCTCGAGGAGGCAGGGCTCGACGTGCTCCCGAACACGGCCGGCTGCTTCACAGCGCGCGAGGCCGTGACCACGGCCAAGCTCGCGCGCGACGCGCTCGAGACCGACTGGGTGAAGCTCGAGGTGATCGGCGACGACCGCACGCTCCTGCCGGATCCCTCGGAGCTGCTCGTTGCTGCGGAGGAGCTCGTGGCCGACGGCTTCACGGTGCTGCCCTACACGAACGACGACCCGATCCTGGCCCGCCGCCTGGAGGACGCCGGCTGCGCTGCGGTCATGCCGCTCGGCTCCCCGATCGGCAGCGGCATGGGCATCAACAACGCCTACAACCTCCGCCTGATCGTGGAGCAGGCGCGTGTGCCGGTGATCCTCGACGCGGGCGTGGGCACCGCGTCCGACGCCGCGCTCGCGATGGAGGCGGGCTGCGACGCCGTGCTCCTGGCGAGCGCGATCTCGCGCGCCGCCGACCCGCCCGCGATGGCGCGCGCGATGCGCAAGGCGATCGAGGCCGGCTACGAGGCCCGCCAGGCCGGGCGGATCCCGCGGCGGCTCTACGCCCAGGCGTCCTCGCCCGAGGAGGGGCTCGCGGAGCTCGAGGCGTGAGCACGGAGCTCGAGCGCGCGGCCGTCGACCTGCTCGCCGAGCAGTGGCGCGCGGGCTGGGAGGGCACGGGCTTCGAGTCGTGCTGCACCCCCGACGTGACCTACGAGGACCCGGTCGCGGTCGACCTGCTGCGGGGGGTCGACGCGCTCGATGACCACGCCCTCTCGGTGCGGAGCGCCTTCCCGGACCTGAGGGTGGAGGCCACCTCGCCGCCGCTCTTTCGGGGTACGCATGCGTGCATCCCGTGGCGGGCGCTCGGCACGCATCGCGGCGACATCGGCCAGATGCTCCCGGCGACCGACCAGTTCATCACGATCCACGGCCTCCACTATCTGGAGCTGAGCGACGGCAGCGTGCGCCGCGCCCGAGGCTTCTTCGACCTCTACGACGCCGCGACGCAGCTAGGCCTGCTCCCGGCGCGTGGTGGAATGGGCGAGGCCGCGCTGCTCCTGCTGCGCGGCTTCGGCGTCCGCCGGAAAACCTAGGCCGGCCAGGTGCCGCGGGGGACCGGGGGCGTGAGCCCCCGGACTTATTTCACGGTGATCGTGCCGGCCATGCCGGGCGCGTGCACGTGGCAGACGTAGTCGTACTTGCCGGGCTTGTCGAGCTTCAGCTCGAACGTGTCGCCCTGCTGCATGCCGCCGTCGCCGCCCGAGGAGAAGTCGGGGCCCGGCCCGGATGTCTTGTGCACGTCGTGCGGGATCGACTCGTCGTTCGTGAAGGTGATCGTCTCGCCGGGCTTCACGGTGATGTCCTTGGGGTTGAACTGGATGTTCTTGAGGCTGACCTGGGCGCCGCCTCCGCCACTCGCCGGCTCCTCGGTCGTGGCGGCGCCTCCACCGCCCGTCCCGCCGCTGTCGTCGTCATCCCCGCCGCACGCGGCGAGGCCGAGGCCGAGGGCGAGGCCGGCGAGGATCAGGACGAAGAGCTTGGTCATGCGCCGGAGAGTAGATGCTCGAGCAAAGCCTTCTGGGCGTGCAGGCGATTCTCGGCCTGGTCCCACGCGGCGGAGCGCTCACCATAGAGCACGTCCTCGGTGATCTCCTCGCCCGGGTGGGCGGGCAGGCAGTGGAGGACGATCGCGTCGTCGCGCGCCTGCGCAAGAAGCTGGGCGTCGATCCGGTAGGGCGCCAAGAGGTGGCGGCGTCGGTCTGCGTCGGCCTCGTCGCCCATGCTCACCCAGACGTCGGTGTAGAGCGCATGCGCGCCCTGCACCGCCTCGGCAAGGGCGACACCTGGCGCCTCGGGGAGCGACAGCTCGGCCGGCGAGGCCACCGTCACTTCCATCCCGGCGATCCGGCCCGCGATCATCAGCGAGCGGGCCATGTTGTTCCCGTCGCCCACGTAGGCCAGCTTGAGGCCGTGGAGGTCGCCGAACCGCTCGCGCAGCGTCATCAGGTCCGCGAGCGCCTGGCACGGGTGGTGCTCGTGGGTGAGCATGTTGATCACGGGGATCGAGGAGTGCTGGGCGAGCTCCTCGACCAGCTCGTGCGGGCCGGTGCGGACGCCTACCGCGTGCACCATGCGCGACAGGACGAGCGCCACGTCGCGTGGCGACTCCCCTCGCGCAAGCTGCAGCTCGCCCTGGCGCAGCACGACCGGATGTCCGCCCAGCTCGTGAACTCCGACGTCGAACGAGACGCGCGTGCGCGTCGAGGGCTTGTCGAAGACGAGCGCGACCGACCGCCCCTGGAGGGCGCGCGAGGAGAGCCGATCGGCCTTCAGCTCGATCGCGCGATCCAGGAGCCTCGACTGCTCGGCGGCCGTAAGCTCCTCGCCGGTAAGGAAGTGTCTTGCCATGCGAGTCCTCAGCTGGAATCTCTACCACGGGCGCGACTTCCCGCCCGACGAGGCGCTCTTCACGCTGCGCTCGCGGCTGCTTCGCATCACCGAGCGCGACGCGACGCACGTTCAGGTGAACCGGCCGCTGCGGGACGAGTTCACCGGCTGGATCGCCGGTGGCGACTGGGACGTGGCGATGCTCCAGGAGGCGCCGCCGCTGTGGTTTCGGGCGATCGGCGACCGGGCGCGCGCGACCGGGGTGCGCGTGCTCACCTCGCGCAACGTCATCCCGCCGCTTCAGCGGCTGGCCGCCAACCTCAACCCGGATCTGATCGCCTCATGGGAGGGCGGTTCGAACCAGCTCTTCGTGCGCGCCCCCGGACAGGTCCTCGAGCAGCGCCGGCTGACGCTCACGTCGCGCCCCGAGCGACGCCGCATGCTGTGGGCGCGCATCCGCCTCGAGAGCGGCGAGACCGTCTGCGTCGCGAACCTGCACGCGTCCGCGGGCCTGCCGGAGAAGGCCACGGGCGAGGCCCTCGCCGCGGCGGCCGCCGCCGTCCAGTGGTCCGCCGGTGACCCGCTCGTCTTCGGCGGCGACCTGAACCTCCGCCCGGCGCGCGACTCGCAGGTGTTCGCGGAGCTGCGCGAGCGCTTCCAGCTGGGCGACCCGACCGCACCCGACGCGATCGACCACATCCTCGCCCGCGGGCTCGAGGTGGTCGAGCGGCCGACGCGCCTTGCGGCGGAGGAGCGGGAGCTTCTCGACGCCGACGGCCTTCGCCTCCGGCTGTCGGACCACGCGCCGGTCCTCGCTCGCTTCAAGGTGAGATAGTGCCGTCCAGCGGGCAAGAGTCAGACCACAGGTAGCGGGACCAAGGAGGGGGAGCAAATGGCCGAGCGTCGAAGCAGCGGAAGTTCCGGAGGCAGGAAGAAGGCGAGCGGGTCCACGCGCTCGTCGGCGAGCGCGCGCAGCCGCTCGTCCGCCGGCGCGCGGTCGTCGGGGTCCGGCACGCGCTCCTCGGGGTCCGGCGCGCGCTCGTCGTCGGCTAAGACGAAGCGCAGCGCCGCCGCCAAGAAGGGCGGCCAGGCGCGCGGCCGGCAGCAGAAGGCTCAGAAGGCTGCGAAGACGACCTCTCGCACCGCTGGGCGCGGCGCCCGCCGCGCGGGCGTCGAGGCGAAGACTGTCGCCGAGTTCCGTGAGGCGCTCCGCAAGAACCTGATCGGCCCGATGGAGATGGTGATGCTCACCCGCGAGCGCATCGAGGAGGTGCTCGGCGAGGCGGTGGAGCGCGGCCGCATGACCACGGCCGACGCCCAGGGCGTGGCCTCCGGCCTACTCGAGCGCGGCCGCAAGCAGACCAACGACGTGCTGAAGGACCTGGAGCAGCTGCTCGAGCGCGGGCGCGGCGAGGTCGAGGGCCGCACCTCCGGTGTGCGCAAGGCGGCCGGCGGAGCCGTGGGCGCCGCTCGCGGCCAGGCCTCGGGGGCGCGCAGCCGTGCGGTGCGCGCGGCCGCGGGGCCGCTCGCGCAGGCCGACCGCGCGCGTCGCGCAGCCGGGGTTGGGCCGAACTTTCCGATCCTCGCCTACGACGACCTGACGGCGGACCAGGTGGTGGGCCGCCTGAGTGACCTGAGCCCCGCCGAGCTGCGCAAGGTGCGCGACTACGAGCGTCGCCACGCGAACCGCAAGACGGTTCTCAATTCGATCGAGACTAAGCTCGGCTGACGTCCAGTCAGCAACAGACAGCTCGTCCCCGGCCCCGCCGTGGCGATGAGCTGGAACTCAGCATCGACCGCCTCGCCTACGGAGGCGCCGGTGTCGCACGCACGGAGACGGGCTACGTCGTGTTCGTTCGCGGCGCCGTGCCGGGCGATCGCGTGCGCGCGCGGATCGGAAAGTCGAAGCGCTCGTGGGCCGAGGCCGAGCTGGTCGAGCTGGTCGAGCCGGGCCCCGACCGCGTCGATCCGGTGGCCCCGCATCCGGGCGCGCCGTGGCAGGTGCTCCCCTACGAGCGCCAGCTCGAGGAGAAGGAGGCGCAGGTACGCGACGCGCTCGAGCGGATCGGGGGGTTCGAGGCCCCGCCCGTCGAGACGATCGTGCCGGCCGACCAGCGCCTCCGCTACCGCAACAAGCTCGAGTACTCGTTCGGCGAGGACGAACAGGGCGAGCTCGTGCTCGGCTTCCACCGCCCGGGTCGCTTCGACCTGATCGACGACGTCGAGCTGGACATCCTCGCCTCCGAGCGCGTGGACGAGGTGCGCGAGGCGGTGAAGGCCTGGTGCCGCGAGGAGGGCCTGACCGCCTGGGACCGCGAGTCGCAGACCGGCGTGTTGCGAAACCTGGTCGTCCGCGAGGGCAGGCGGACCGGGCAGCTCCAGGCGCGGATCGTGACCAGCCCGGGCTCCGACTTCCGTGTCGACGAGCTCGCGGCCGCGACCCCGGCCGACTCGTTCCTGTGGACGCGTGCCGAAGGCGTGGCCGAGACCACGCGAGGCGGCGAGACGAAGGCCATCAGGGGCTCGCTGAAGCTCGACGAGGAGCTGAGCGGCCTCCGCTTCCGGATCTCACCCGACGCGTTCTTCCAGACGAACACCGAGATGGCTGAGCGCCTCTACGGCGCCGCGGCCGAGCTCGCCGGGCTGACGGGGCGCGAGAAGGTGCTCGACCTCTTCTGCGGGATCGGGACGATCGCGCTGGTGCTGGCGCTCGACTCGGCGGAGGTCTGGGGGGTCGAGCTCCTCGAGGAGGCGGTGGCCGACGCGATCGAGAACGCCAAGCTGAACAGCGTGGACAACGCCCGCTTCTTCGCGGGCGACGTCCGGCTCGTGATGCGGGAGCTGCTCGAGCAGTCGGGGAGCCCGGACGTCGTGGTGGTGGACCCGCCGCGCGCCGGCCTGTCTCAGAAGGTCGTCCGCAGGATCATCGAGGCGGATGCGCAGCGGATCGTGTACGTCTCCTGCAACCCGACGACGCTCGCCCCGAACGCCCGCCAGCTCGTGGACGACGGCGGGTACGAGCTAAGGAGCGTGCAGCCGGTCGACATGTTCCCGCAGACGCCGCACATCGAGTGCGTCGCGCTGCTGGAGCGCTCGAGCTAGACGCCCTCGTCGTCGAGGCGGATCTCCTCCGCCGCGTGCACGCTGCAGAGGAAGGGGCCGCCGGTCTCGAGCGAGGACTTGATCTCCTCGGTCGTCAGCCTTGTGCCGCACTCCGCGCACGTGCGCTCGATCACGGGGTCGACGCCGGTCCTCTCCTCCAGGTCCATCAGGTGGTGCTCCCCACTACGTGCTTTACGGGCAGGCCGGTCGCGGCCTGTGCCTTCCGGGGCAGGTCGACCTTCAGCCACTTCGAGATGTGCAGCGGCAGGGTCGAGACGATGAGCTCGTCGTACTCGTTGAAGTTGCACTCGTCCTGGATCGCCGCGAGCGGGTCGGGGTCGCCGACCTTCGCGTCGCTCACGTTCAGCCCCTCCTCACGGAGCTCCAGGAGAAACGCGGCGCGATGCTCCTCGGCCTCGTCACCGGAGCCGTGCATGTCCGCGGCCCACGCGATGCCGTGGGGCGTCGAGGGCACCAGCAGCGTGAACGCGCAAGGGCCCTGCATGGTTCGGGTGCGAAGCGCGTCGAGCAGCTCCGGGGACTCCGCGGTCCGGTTTGCAACTACGAGGACGCGTGCCTCGGCTGCCATGCCTGAAATGTAGTACGCCAGCTAGTAGGGCGGGAAGTCGGCGTACCACTCGCCCAGTGCGCGGAACGCGCCCCAGAACTCGCGCTTCGCTTCCTCGTCGTCCAGCGAGCGGTCGATGTCCGGGACGGTGAGCGCCTCGATCGAGGGCGTGAGCCGCTGGAGCTCGCCCGGCTTCGACTCGAGCTGGCGGCCGAGCGGGAGGTGGAGGTCGTTCAGCTCGTCGAGCGCCTCGTCGCCCATCACGACCACGATGCGCGGCTGGACGATCGCGATCTCCTCCAGCACGCGAGCGCGGCAGGCGGGCGCCGACTCGTCCGTGTCGTGCACCGGGCACTTCACGAAGACGGTGCCGTAGACGGCCAGCGGGTCGATCCCGAGCCGCTTGAAGCTCTTCATCAGCGCGCTGCCGGCGCGTCCGTAGAACGCCACGCCCTCCTCGATCTCCGAGGGCACCGGGGCGAACTTGAGCAGCATGATGTCCGCCTGCGGGTGACCCGAGCCCAGCACGGGCATGAGATTCCCGCGCGGGCAGAGCTCGCACGACTGAATCTCGCGCGTGAGCTGGTTCAGCTCGCGGATAGCGCGCTCGAGGTACTTCTCGCGAATCTCGTCGTCAGTGGCCGGCACCGTCTCAGTGGCTTTTGACGGAGCTGCCGCCTGTCCTTTCGAACGCATCACTTCTTGCCTCGCGTTTGTATGAACTTGAGGGCCTGGACGTAGAGGAGCGATTGCCGCTTTCGGACGATGTCCGCGTCCCTGAGCGACTCGAGGAACTCCTCGGCCCCGTCGAAGTCGCGCATCCTGATCTTCACCGAGCCGAGTCCCTGGGCGACGTGGCTGTCCGACCCCGCGCCGGCCACGATCCGGTACTTGGCCGCGAAGCGAGCCGCCTCCTCGTTGAATGCCGAGAAGGCCACGCGCGGGTTGAAGACCTCGATCGCGTCGATGTCCTCCACCACGTCCAGCAGATGCTCGTAGTCGGGAACGGAATGCATCCGGTCGAAGGGATGAGGGACGTAGACCAGGCCCCCCTGACGCCGGATCTCGGCGATCGTCTCCTGCAGCGTCATGCCGCGCGGGATCTTCTCCTCGATGAAGAGGCCGATCACCTCGCCCTGGTCGGCCGTCTTCACCTCCTCCGCCACGATCACCTTGATGCCGTTGGCCCGCTCGCGCGCCTCGAGGGCGCCGGAGATCTCGTTGTGGTCGGTGACCGCGATCGCGTCGAGGCCGACCTTCTTGGCCGTGTCGAGGAGCGTGTCCACCGGCGTGGCGCAGTCGGGCGAATGGTCGGTGTGCATGTGCAGGTCCACGTGCACGAAGTCGCGCGTGCCGAGCCGGTGCCGGATCCGCGGCTGGCCGTCGGGGCTGTGGCGCCGCGACGCGATTCGCTCGTAGAGCTCCTCGTACTCGTCGGCCACCCGCGACCACTCGAGGTCGTGGTGGATCCTCCCGATCGCCTTGGCGTAGCCGTTCACCAGGGCCGGATCGCGGAGCAGCCGCTCGAGCTGCGCGGCGAGCGTGAAGGCGTCGCGCGGCTCGAACAGGGGGCCGAGCTCGCCGTCCCGCACAAGCTCCTCGTACTGAGGGAGGCGCGACACGACCGGTACCGCGCCGCCGGCCATCGCGCGCAGCACGAGCTGGGGCGCGGGCGCAGTGCCCGCGGAGGCCGCGACGGCGATGGTCGCGCGCGCCAGGTGCTGGGCCTCGGAGCCGTCCGCGGGTCCCGCGACCGAGACGCGCTCGCGGAGCCGCCGCGAGAGGGTGGGAGCGGACGCCGCGGCCGGATCGTGCAGCCAGATCGTGGCGCGCCAGTCGAGGTCGCGGGGCAGGCGGCGGAGCGCGCGGATGAAGAGTCGCAGCGCGCCGCGGTCCTCGGCGTCGGAGAAGACGATCTCGGGCGACCCCTCATGCTTCTTGGCGGAGCGCTCGTGGAGATCGGCGCCCGGGTGGATGACGGTGTAGTCGCCTGGGAAGTAGCGCTCCACGAGGTCACGCGTGACGCGGAAGCTCGCCGCGCGCCCGTCGAGCCGCCCGAACAGCAGCTCGACAACCTTGCGGGCCACCTGGGTCGAGACGAAGCGCTCGGTGGTCGAGTGGAACGTCCCGACGTTCAGTGCGCGCGAATGCCGCAGCGCCGCCGAGGCCGCGCTCGGCGCGAACGGCTCGTGGACGTGGAGGAAGTCCAGCTCGGCGTGGTCGAGCAGCTCCTCGAGCGTCTTCGAGACGTCGATCGGAAGCGAGACCGACCCGCCGCGCCGGAACGGCAGCGACTGCCCGACCGCGACCATCGACGCGCACCCCGGCGCCGGCCAGAGCGCATCCGGGTCCTTGCGCATGGCCGTGACGGTCGCCCGCCCGTCGCGGATCAGCTCACGCGACTCCGAGGGCGCTATGACGGCGACGCGGTGCCCGCGTGAGCACAGCTCGTCCGACAGCCGCTCGACGAAGGTGTTGACCTCGTGATGCTGCTCCCAGGGCCAGGGCGTTACCTGGGCGATATCCATCGAGCAGAGTATGTCGCGGGCGTGCCCGAACGGGCGCGGCCGCGCCGGCTTCGTTCTAGGTGTCGATCGTCGTCTCAGCCGGCTTCGGCGCCGGCTTCTGCCCCGGCAGCGCCGGCTGGCCGCTGTACGTCGCGATGAACTCCTCGACCATGTCGCGTGCGACCGGGTCGGGATGCTGCTCCGGCGGCGACTTCATCAGGTACGCCGAGGCGCCCTCGATCGGGCCGCCGAGGCCGTGGTTCAGCGCGAGCTTGCAGCAGCGCACCGCGTCGATGACGATGCCCGCCGAGTTCGGCGAGTCCCAGACCTCGAGCTTCGCCTCGACCGTCAGCGGCACGTCCCCGAAGGCCTCGCCCTCGAGCCTGATGTGCGCCCACTTGCGGTCGGTGAGCCACGGCACGTAGTCCGAGGGGCCGATGTAGACGTCGTCCTTCGGCAGCTCGTGGCCCATGATCGAGGTCACGGCGTTGGTCTTGGAGATCTTCTTCGACTCCAGGCGCTCGCGCTCGAGCATGTTGTAGAAGTCCATGTTGCCGCCCACGTTGAGCTGCGACGTCCGCTTCATCTCGACGCCGCGCTCGTGGAAGAGCCGCGCCAGCATCCGGTGCACGATCGTCGCGCCGACCTGCGACTTGATGTCGTCGCCGATGATCGGCAGGCCCTTCTCCGCGAAGCGTCGCGCCCAGTAGTCCTCCTTGGCGATGAAGACCGGGATGCAGTTCACGAAGCCGCAGCCGGCCTCGAGGATCTGCTCCACGTACCACTTCGTCGCCTGCTCGGAGCCGACCGGCAGGTAGGAGACGACCACGTCGGTCTTGGTCTCCTTGAGGATCTTCACGATGTCGGCCGTCTCGCCCGGCGCCTTCGTGATCTTCTCCTTGAGGTACTTGCCGAGCCCGTCGTGCGTCATCCCGCGGTGGACCGGCACGCCGAGGTTCGGCACGTCGGCGAACTTGATCGTGTTGTTCTGGCCCGACCAGATCGCCTCGGAGAGGTCCTTGCCGACCTTGTCGGCGTCGATGTCGAAGGCGGCGCTGAACTCGATGTCGCTCACGTGGTAGCCGCCGAGGTCAACGTGCATGAGGCCCGGGACGGAGCCCGTGGCATCGGCGTCCTTGTAGTACTCCACGCCCTGGACCAGGGAGGAGGCGCAGTTGCCGACGCCGATGATGGCGACGCGCACCTTGCCGTTCTGGTAGCGGGAGCCGCCGTTGGAATGGATATTCGAATCAGTCATCGAGGTAAACACACCCGCCAAAGTCGTCTGGGTTACACCGTGCCCGCGGCGCGGGCGAGCTGCCGGCGCACGTGGAGCACTCTCTGGAGCGCCGTGAAAACGGTGAGCGCGGCCATCGTGTAGATCGCCGGCTCGAGCAAATCGAAGTCTGGGATCAGCTCACCGGCGGCGAACAGCAGGCCCACCGAGAGGATTACTACCCGGACCGCGCGGGAAGCGATCCCGACCTTGCACTCCACGCCGAGCGCCTCCGCCCGCGCGCGGGTGTAGCTGACCATATAGGAGCCCACCACGGCGATCACGGTGGCGCCGACAGCGAGCTCGTTGCCCTCCTTCGCGAACCAGGCCGCCACCGCCGCGAGCACGACCCCCTCCTCGACGCGGTCGAGCGTCGAGTCGAGGAAGGCACCGAACGGGGTGCCCTTGCCGGACATCCGCGAGTAGCGGCCGTCGAACATGTCGCAGAGCGAGCCGAGGACGAAGGCCACGCCGGCGAGGACGAAGTGCTCCTCGAGGATCAGGACGGCGGCGATCAGGTTGCCGATCAGACCGGTGATCGAGATCGCGTTCGGGGTGAGCCTCGACTCGATCAGGCGGTTCCGCGCGAGCTCCCGCATCTCCGCGGTGGTGCGGATGCTCATGCGTAGCCGGTGCGCCACGCCCATGCATCCGGGCGAGCGCGCGCGAACGCCGCGTAGGCGGCGTAGGCGGAGAAGGCCGCGACGAGCGCGCCGAGCGCCGCGTCGAGCCAGAAATGGTTGGCGGTGACCATCACCACGAAGCTCACGACGAAGGGGTAGATGGCCCAGAGCACCTTCGCCCAGCGGTGCTTCACCAGCTTGATCGCCGGCACCGCGATCATCAGGGCGAAGGCCACGTGCATGCTCGGCACGGCGGCGAACGGGTTGTAGAGCACGTTCGCGCTCTGCTCGGCGTTCTCGCCGACGAAGCTCGCGACGGAATCGCTGAAGCCCCACTCCGGCAGGAACCGCGGCGGCGCGGTCGGGTACGCCATGTAGCCCACGAGCGCGAGCCCCATCGCCACCAGGAACATGTTGCGCACGAAGTAGAAGGCGTGGTTGCGCGCGATGTAGAGCCAGATCAGGAACGTCGTCGTGACCACGAAGTGCGAGTTCACGTACATCCAGCTCGAGACCGTGGTGATCCAGTGCGTGCCCTCGGCCCAGGCCTGGAGGCCCGGCTCGAAGAAGAGCCCGAGCGTCCGCTCGGCGTCGACGACGTTGCGCGCGTTCTCGAACGCGATGGTTGCCTGGCCGTCCACGATGCCCCGGACGATCCGGTACAGGTAGTACGCGCCCGCGAACAGGACGAGCTGCCGGATGGCGTCGAGCCAGCCGTTGGGGAGCCAGCGCCCGCTCAGGCGCCAAACCCGGGCCAGCTGGACCAAGAGCGGGTGGGAGGACGGCACGGCCGTCTAGCGTAGCTGGCCTGGCTAGCCAGTGGAATCGTCGCAGCGGCGGCCGCGCGAGACGAGGCGCTCGGGCGCGAAGCGCGTCGACATGCGCACGAAGCCCGGTTCCTTGGTGATCACCTTCGTCCAGTCGCCGTATGGCTCGACGCAGGAATGGGTCGCGAACCAGTACGGCGTCCAGCGGACCTTGACGATCGCCTCACCCGGGCGCTTGACGTCGAGGAGCAGCTCGTCGGATTCGAACTGCTCGAGCGAGATCCTCGCGCTGCCCTGCGAGATCAGGAGCGGGGCGGGCAGCAGGAACTCGTACACGCGCCAGTCGTCGGACTTCCAGCGCAGCCGCAGATAGGGCAGCCCCTTCTCGATCAGGGCGCGCTCGCCATAGGAGCTCTTGTCCGGTTTGGCGCTCGGCAGCGCGACGTAGCGAACTGCGTTGTCGGCCAGCCAGGCAGCGTAGGTGAGCTGGTTCAGCGGGCCCTTGTAGAAGATCGGGTTCAGCCGCGTGTCGAGCTGCCGCAGCCAGCCGCGCGCGAGCGGCTGGTCCATCGCCACCTCGGAGCCCTCCCAGTGCGAGCGCGTGAACGGGATCTCGATGCGGCGCTGGTCGGGCAGCGTCGCGAGGAACTGGCGGAGCGGCTCGAAGTAGTTGGACTTGGCGGCAGGATCCTCGAGGTACTTCTTCACGTCGCGCACCGCGGGCGACCACTGCCACAGCGCGAGGCTCGCGAAGCCGGCCACGAGTATCGGCAACGTCCACCAGCGCTTGGTCCACGGCACACCCCAGAGCGCGCACAGGAGGACGGGTCCGCCGAACAGCGCGCCGAGGCGCACGGCGTTGCCGCCCATCGGGGTCTCGAGCGCGAGCGCCACCGTCGCGCCCACCGCGTAGAGGACCGCGCCCCAGCGCAGCTCGCTCTGGTTGCGCGGCAGCACGATCAGGCACGCGAGGGCGAAGAGGGGGATCGGCACGTAGGCCGTCGTCGGGAACGGCGCCCAGCCCCCCTCGGGGAATGCCCAGGAGAGGAACACCGGCGGGAAGAACGCCGCGGCGGCGATCGCCAGGCCCTCGGAGCGCTTCAGGCGGTCGTGCCGCTCGGCGATCGCGTAGGCCACGCCCGCCATCGCGAGGAAGAGCCCCGCGACCGGGCTGCCCAGCGGGCACAGGATCGCGAACAGGATCGCGAGCCAGTAGCGGTGGCGCTGAAGCGCCAGCAGAGCGGCCAGCCCGAAGGCGACGCCGATGGCGAACGGGAGCCGGCTGGTGAAGAGCAGCGTGGCGCTCGCGGCGCCGAACCAGATCGCGCCCCAGCGCGCGCGCTCGTCGCCGAACGCGCCACGCATCAGCGGCGCGAACAGGGCCGCCGACGCCATCGCCGCGGCCGCGAGCGCCACCGGCGGGGTGAGCAGCCAGGCGAGCGGCGGGGACAGGACGCTGTAGGCGGGCGTGTGGTGCCCGCCGTACCACTGGCCGTTCCAGATCGTGAAGCCCTCCTGGCCGAACAGGTCGGCGCGGAAGGTGTGCGCGGCGAGGTCGACGGTGCGCGGCTCCCAGATGAGGTAGGCGATCGTGAACAGGGCGGCGACCACGATCGGGGCCGCCTTCCACGGGTCGATCCGCCGGACCCAGCGCGCAGCGGCGCGCTGCCGGCGGGGTGACCGTGGCGATGACGGCGCCGTTTCCTCGCGTGTCTTTACTGGTGGAGAGGAAGGCGGCGACGAGATGGCGGACGGCGCGTCGCGCAGCACGAAGGAGACAGGCTAGCCGACGGGCGCGGACCTTCGCCCCGCATACGATCACACGGTCATGGCCGACAAGCGCCGGGTACGAGCCATCCTGGACCGGCTCCGAAGGGAGTACGGGCGCCCCGCGCTGCAACCGCACCTGGCGCCGGTCGACGAGCTGATCCTCACGGTCCTGTCTCAGAACACGAACGACCGCAACCGCGACGTGGCCTACGCTCGCTTGCGCGAGCGCTTCTCCTCCTGGGCCGAGGTGCGCGACGCGCCCGTGCGAGACATCGAGGACGCGATCCGGCCGGGCGGGCTGGCGCCGACGAAGGCCGTGCGGATCAAGCAGATACTCGGCGAGATCGGCGACGACGACCTGAGCTGGCTCGCGGACGCCCCGCTCGAGGAGGCACGCGGCTATCTCACCGACCTGCCCGGCGTCGGCCGCAAGACGGCGGCTGTCCTGCTGCTGTTCTCGTTCGGCCGCCCGGAGGTGCCGGTCGACACGCACGTGTATCGGGTCGGCACGCGGCTCGGGCTGTGGCCAGAGCGCACCCCGCTCGATCGGGCCCACGACATCCTGTTGAGGCTCGTGGACGACCCCGAGGAGGCCTACGAGCTACACATGCTGCTGATCCGGCACGGCCGCCGCACCTGCACCGCGCGTAACCCTGACTGCCCGGCCTGTCCGCTCAACCGGATGTGCCCCTACGGGCGCAAGCGCCTGGCGGAGCTTCGAAAAGCTCGCTAGTTGATCGAGACGGCGTCGACCACGAAGACGAGCGTCTCGTTGGGGGGGATGTCGGGCGGATAACCCTGCGCGCCGTAGCCGAGCTCCGGCGGGATGATCAGCTCGCGCCGCCCGCCCTTCTTGATGCCGATCAGGCCCTTGTCCCAGCCGGGGATGACCATCCCCTGGCCGAGCTGGAGCGGGAACGGCTGGCCGGCGTCCCAGGAGGCGTCGAACTCCTTGCCGTTCGAGAAGTTCATGCCCACGTAGTGGACGACGACCGTGTCGCCCGCCTTGGCTCCCGGCCCCTTGCCCACGACGATGTCGTCCGTCACGAGCTTCCGCGGAGGCGAGCCGGTCGGCTTGGGGATGACCGGCTTCTTGCTCGTGTCCTTGAGCGCGGCCTCGGCGTCGCCGGGCGAGGGGGCCGTCTCGGTGGCGGTGTCCTGCTGGGCGGACGTGTCGGCGGAGCCGCCGCCGTTGCTGCCCGAATCGTCGTCATCGCCGCAGGCGGCCAGGCTTACGAGCGCAACGACAGCAATGAGGGTGAGCACGAATCGGATCAGACGGGCCATGAGCCGCGGCATCCTAGTGGGGCCGAAACGGAGACGATGTATGCGTTGACCGCGATATGCGCCGTTAACGTCGACACGATCGAGCCCGACCCCCTCAATGCCCGTCGTTGAGCCCTTCGCACCGCCCTGTGCGGACCTTGGGAAATCTGCCATACTCACGCTTAGATTTCTTTCGACTCGACCAAGGAGAAGTACGGATGGGCAAGACGATCGGCATCGATCTCGGCACGACGAATTCGTGCATGGCCGTCCTCGAGGGCGGCGAGCCCACCGTGATCGAGAACGCCGAGGGCGCCCGCACCACCCCCTCGGTGGTCGCTTTCACGGATGGTGGCGAGCGCCTCGTGGGCGCGCCGGCCAAGCGGCAGGCTGTTACGAACCCCGAGAACACGGTCTTCTCGATCAAGCGCTTCATGGGGCGCAAGGAGGCCGAGGTCAAGGAGGAGGAGAAGATCGTCCCGTTCGAGGTCATTGCCGGCCCGAACGGCGACGCGCGCGTCAAGGCGGGCGGCCAGGAGTTCGCCCCGCCGGAGATCAGCGCCATGATCCTCCAGAAGCTGAAGGCGGACGCCGAGGCGTACCTGGGCGACACCGTCGACAGCGCGGTGATCACCGTCCCGGCCTATTTCAACGACGACCAGCGTCAGGCGACCAAGGACGCCGGCAAGGTCGCGGGCCTCGACGTCAAGCGGATCATCAACGAGCCGACGGCGGCCTCGCTCGCCTACGGGCTCGACAAGGAGGCCGACCAGACGATCCTGGTCTTCGACCTCGGCGGCGGCACGTTCGACGTGTCGGTGCTCGAGATCGGCGACGGCGTCTTCGAGGTCAAGGCGACCGCTGGTGACAACCACCTCGGCGGCGACAACTTCGACAAGGCGATCGTCGACTGGCTCGTCGCGGAGTTCAAGAAGGCCGAGGCCGTCGACCTGTCGGCCGACAAGATGGCTCTCCAGCGCCTCTACCAGGAGGCCGAGAAGGCCAAGACCGAGCTCAGCTCGGCGCAGGAGACCCAGATCAACCTGCCGTTCATCACGGCGGTCGATTCGGTCCCGAAGCACCTCAACCAGCGCCTAACCCGCTCGAAGCTGAACGAGCTGACCGCGGAGCTGCTCGACCGGGTCGTCGGCCCCACGAAGCAGGCACTGCAGGATGCGGGCGTAGAGGGCGGAGCCGGCATCGACCACGTCGTCCTCGTGGGCGGCATGACGCGCATGCCGGCCGTGCAGGAGAAGGTGAAGGAGCTCACCGGTAAGGACCCGCACCGGGGCGTCAACCCGGACGAGGTCGTGGCCGTGGGCGCCGCCATCCAGGCAGGTGTCCTGGCCGGCGACGTCAAGGACATCCTCCTGCTCGACGTGACGCCGCT
>Ga0207706_10002856_pt1 | contig 16769 bp, 14 predicted proteins | sample KBSC53metaG_FD_184318 | JGI IMG/M metagenome (GOLD analysis project Ga0207706, IMG submission 184318) | Corn rhizosphere microbial communities from Kellogg Biological Station, Michigan, USA - KBS C5-3 metaG (SPAdes) (version 2) | ecosystem: Host-associated > Plants > Roots > Rhizosphere > Soil ... | reverse complement strand
AACCCGGTGCCGACGATCGCAGGCAGGACCGGCCATCCGACAATCAGGATATGATAGAGGATGAAGGCCAGCGCCACCACGGCCTGAGCGGGCCAGAGGCCGTAAGCCTCCATGAGCCGCCGCAGGGGGTAGCCGCGAAAGGCGAGCTCCTCGGCCGCGGCGCCGGCTAAGGCGCCCGCGAGGCTGAGCGAAACGGCCGCCGGCCCCACTGCCGCGTTGCGGGTCCAGGCTATGTTAGCGAGTGGAGCGGCGATGACGAAATAGACGGCGACCAGAAGGACGCCGGCCATGGCGCCCACCAGCAGTCGCACCGGGCTGAATCGGTCGGGCAAGATGCCCATCGCCCGCAGACGAGGAACGGAGCCCCGTGCGAAAAGACCGCTCAGCAGCCAAATCGCCACGATGGCAGTCAGCCCGGCAGCCAAAGGACCGTAGGCCGGTGGCGCCATTCCGTACGCGAGCGGCGTAAGCGCGACCTCGGCCGCGCATGCCGCCCAGAACGCGCAGGCGAGCGGTAGGGCGAGAAAGGCCGGCCTCAAGCCCGGAACACGCCGCGCTCGGTGCCGTAGGCGTAAAGCAGCCCTGGCCAGGCCGAGGCCGGGACATCCTTCGGCAGGCGCACGCCGAAGCCGTGCCCGCCCTTGTCGAACGCGTGCAGCTCGCCCGGGCATTTCGCGGCCAACATCGCCTGATACAGCGCCAGACTGTTGGCGATCGGCACCGTGCCGTCGTCGCTGGCGTGGACCAGGAAGATTGGCGGCGTATCGGCGGTGACGCGCGTTTCGACCGAGCCGTGCCGGCGCTGGTCTTCGCCCGACCCGGGCCCGAGCAGGCTGTCGCGCGAGCCCTCGTGCGTATAGCTCTCGACCAGGCTGACGACGGGGTAGATCAGTCCGGCGAGATCGGGCCGCGCCGATTGCCGATCGGCCTCGTCGGTCGGCGTATAGACCGTTTCGGCGAAGCGCGTGGCGAGGCTGCCCGCAAGATGCCCGCCGGCCGAAAAGCCGAGTACCGCGACCCGCTTGGGGTCGACCTCGAACTCGTCGGCCCTCGCGCGGATCAGGCGGATCGCGCGCTGGGCGTCCTGCAGTGGAACCAGCGAACGATTGGCCCAGCCCTCCCCGGGCAGACGGTAGGAGAGGATAAAGCAGGTCACCCCGCGGGCGGTCAGCCAGCGGGCCTGCTCCTCACCCTCGTTGTCCCAGGCGAGGAAGCCGTAGCCGCCGCCGGGGACAAGCAGCATCGCCGCGCCGTTCGGATAGGCCGGGCGGCGCACCGACAGCGACGGCTTGGCAATGCCGGTGATCCAGCGATCGTGGAACAGCGGATCGCTGGAGCGTTCGGTTACCTTGCGCTCGGGCAAGGACTTGGGCGCGCCGGGGGGCGCCGAGGGCCAAAGGGGAATGGTCTCGTCGACATGCGCCGCCTGTGCCGCCACCGGTATCGCAGCGCTGGCGCCCAGCACGGCCATGCCGCCGAGCAGTGAACGGCGCGTGGTTCCAGTCATTTCGATACCTTTCGTTCTAACGATCATGGTCGACCCCACCACTTAGAGAAGCTGGCTCGCGGCCAGCGCGCCCGGCTGGGCAGGCCGATGGCGTCCCCGCAGCCAGGCGCGAACCGGCTCGTCGTAAAGGACAAGCGCGGCGTAAGCGAAGGCGACCAGGAACAGGGTCGTCCCGGCAATGGCCCAGGGCAGGATGGTCGGGCTGAAGCCGTGCGTCCAGTGATAGTTCCCGAAGACATGGACGAACGGATAATGCAGGATGTAGAGCGGATAGGACAGGCGCCCCAGCAGTGCGCAGGCTCGCGCCATCCGGCTCGTGGTTTCGCAGCCGGCGCCAAAAGCGATGATCAGCGGAAAGGCGACGACGACGGCAGCCGCTTCGAACTGCCAGTTGTATGGCCCGAACGGCATCAGGAATAGCGCGACCAGGACCGCCGACAAGCTCGCGAAGCCGAACGGCGATCGCAGCCTCGCGCCGCAGCGGAACAGCAGCAGCCCCATGGCGAACGAGAAGGAAACGCGGACCAGCCCGAATTGTATCGTATCCCACGCCCAGCCGGTCTGCAGACTGCCGTTGTACCAGGCCGTGGCGACAAGCGCGGCGGCGGCCATCGCCGTGATCGTCGCCAGCGCGCGCCGCTCCAGGCGCCAGAGGAGCAGGGCGAAGGCGATATTGGCGATGTACTCGAACATCAGCGACCACGACGGCGAATTGAGCGAGAGGTAGGCGTTCCAGCGTTCGGGCAGTCCCCAGGTCGGGACCAGCAGCGCCCCGCCGAGCCCCGAAGCCGCCAGCATCCAGGCCGGCGCCACCTGCGCTTTGGCGAACGGATCTAAGACATAGCTCGCCAGGCCGAGCAGCAGGCCGAGGATGACGAGCGGATGAAGGCGGATCAGGCGCGCCGTGAAGAACTGACGAATGCTCATCCGGTCGCGCCGATCGTCGTAGGCGTAACCGATTACATAACCTGAGAGGCAGAAGAAGAAATCGACCGCCAGATAGGCGTGGCCGAGCAGGACCTTGGCCGGATCGTGGGTGAGCTCGCCGAGGTGAAAGATGACCACGCACAGGGCGGCCACACCGCGAAACCCGTCGAGCACCTGTAGATGCGGCTTCATCCTCGCTCCCCGTCCATTGGTCCTTCCGATCAATAATCATATAAATAGGAGTTCGACGCGCTGGCAAGCGCTAGCAAGCCGCCAAACGGGGGCTCTGGACGATACCGGTCTTGGTGCGCCGAGCCGCAGCCCGCCAGCCAGGGGCCGTCGGGGTAGAAGCGGTCGCCTTGCTATTCTGCGCTTGTGGGGCTTGCCGAGGCGGATGTCGCCGCCGTCTCCCGCTTCCTCGAGCGCGGACGTGCATGACAAGGTGGCTTCCGACGAAACCTTTCCGGGGTCCGACGACCGGACCGCTAGGCGTTCAGGGTCGCCATTGCGGCGGCAGCTTCGCGGCCGGGAGGTCAATCTTCACGCTCGGGCCCAGATCGCGCGAACTCTGCGCGGCGGTGAAGGTGTAGGCGCCCGGCACGCGTGACCACCCCGGACTCGCCGTGTCCCAGATCGACAGCAAGCGCGGGTCGACGGCGATGCCGATGCGCTTGCTCTCGCCCGGGGCGAGTTCGACCTTGGCGAAGCCGGCGAGACGTTTGGGAGCCTCCCAACCCGAACCGGGCGGTGGCGAGACGTAGAGCTGCACCGCATCGGCGCCCGCGCGCTTGCCGGTGTTGGTGACCGTCAGGGTTGCCGCGACGCTGCCGTCGGTGCGGGTCACGTCAAGGTCGCCGTAGGTGAAGCTCGTATAGGACAGCCCGTGCCCGAAGGGGAACTGCGGTTGCAGGGCCTTGGCGTCGAACCACTTGTAGCCGACGGTCGCGCCTTCCGTGTAGGTCGCTTCCTTCTTGCGCGGCTCGCCGGGGTAGGGGAGCTGACCGAGCGACTTCGGGAAAGTCATCGGCAGGTGGCCCGAGGGATTGACCTTCCCGACCAGCACGTTGGCGATCGCCGCGCCGCCCATCCGGCCGGGGTACCACGCCTCGACGATCGCCGGCACTTTGGCCGCCCACGGCGTGAGCACCGGGCCGCCGGTTTCGAGCACCACTACGGTGCGCCGGTTGGCCGCGGCCACGCGCTCGATCAGCGCATCCTGCTCGCCGTCGAGATGGAGCTGCACGTCAATGCTCTCGGCCGCCCATTGGGTGCCGAAGACGATCACCAGGTCGGCGCTTTTCGCCAGTTTGGCAGCCGCCGCGGGATCCTCGCCATCGGCGTAGTCGATGCGCGTGTCAGGGAGCAGCTGGCGCAATTCCTCGACCGGCGACGAGGGGTAATAGACTACCGGACCGGGCCAGCCTGTCGGCTTGAGCCCCGGCACCGCGTTCTCGCCGTCAGGATAGACCAGGCTTGACCCACCGCCGGCGATGACACCCTTGTCAGCATGGCCGCCGATCACGGCGATGCGCTTCGCCGTCGCGGCCAGCGGCAGCATGCTTGCGTCGTTCTTCAACAGCACGATGCCGGCTTCGGCGTCGCGTTGGGCCACTGCGCGGTTGGGCGCGAAATCGGTCGGGCCTGTGGTGTCGGTCACCGGATCGTCGATCAATCCGTGAGCGAACATCGCGGTGAGAATGCGGGTGACCATCAGGTCTATTCGCGCGTGGTCGACTTCGCCCTTGGCGAGCGCTGCCTCCAGCTTGTCCCGGCCGTACCACGCGTCGGTTTGCAGCCCGAAGCCGGACTCCTGGTCGAGACCGGCGTTCGCCGAAGCGGCGGTCGAATGCGCGGCGCCCCAGTCGCTCATGACGTAGCCTTGCCAGCCCCAGTCGCGCCGCAGCACGTCGGTCAGCAGGAACGGGCTTTCGCATGCATGCAGACCGTCTACGAGGTTATAGGCGCACATCGCCGACCCGGGCCGTCCGCGTTCGATGGCCAATTCGAACGCCAGCAGGTCGCTCATCCGGAAGGCAGCCTCGTCGATGATGAAGTTGCCGGTGTCGCGAACGGTTTCCTGGTCGTTAAGCGCGTAATGCTTGACGGTGTCGATCACGCGATTGGACTGCACCCCGGCAATCTCCGCGCCGACGATGGTGCCGGCGAGCAGCGGGTCCTCGCCGGCATACTCGAAATTGCGCCCATTGCGCGGTTCACGCAGCAGGTTGACGCCGCCGCCGAGCATCACGTTGAAGCCGAATGCACGCGCCTCGCGGCCGATCATCCGGCCGCCCTCGTAGGCTAGTGCCGGATCGAATGTCGCCGCCGTCGCCGGGCCCGAGGGAAGGGCGGTGGCGCCGCGCTTCGGCCCCGCGCCGCCTTGGGTCGCGACGCCCAGGCCAGCGTCGGTTTGCCACTGCGGCGGGATGCCGAGGCGGGTGATGCCGGGGACGTAACCCGCCGAGCCAGGGCGCGCGCCCTGCGGCATGGTGAACTTGGCCGGGGCGAAGTCATTGCCGAGAAAGCCTTCGAGCAGCGACAGCTTTTCGGCCTGGGTCATTTGTGCAAGCATCGCCGCGGCGCGTTCCGCTGGCGAGCCGCGGGTGTCCTTCGCCAATGTCACCGATGCGACATCTTGCGCCGGTGCCGCTCCGCTTGCCGCCAATGCCAGCAGCATCCCGGCGGCCGCTGCGCTGTACTTCACCCGTCTTGCCATCAATACCTCCCATTCGACCGCCGCCGTAGCAGCGGGCAAGCCCTGCCGCCAAGCGGGTGTTGCACATTTACTACGACAAAAATGTTGTAGCAAAAATGCAGTGGAACAATTCGACGGTTGGCGATTTAATGCGGGAGTTGCGGCCATCCCGTGGCCGTGAACGACCTGCCGGGTGGGCTGTCCGCGCGGGGGTCTCGCCAGCTCCAGTCGGGGCTGGCGTTCAGATGAGGGAAGATTCGATGAATATGAACTTCAGGCAATACCGCAAGCTCGCACTGGCGGCTGGCGTGGCCGCCTGCGCAATTGCAGTTCCGGCTCAGGCTCGCGACGGCTACGGTTATGTCGGGCTCGACGCAGGCATCGTGATCCCGCAGGACACCAAGATCGATGTCAGTACATTCAACAACGCGATCGTGGTCGACAACAAGAAGGGCTACGATGTCGATGTGAAGGTCGGCTACGACTGGGGCATGATCCGCACCGAGGCCGAGCTTGCCCGGAAGCATTGGAAGGTCGATTCGTTCGTCGCCACCGGGCTAGGCATTCCTAATGCTGCCGGTACGGGCGTCACCGTGGGCACATTTGCTGATGCGGGCGGTCGCACCACCATCACCACCGCGATGGCCAACGCGCTGCTCGATTTCGGCGGTAATGGCGGCGTCGGCTTCGCGGTCGGCGTCGGCGCCGGGCGGGCGTGGGACAACACCCGCATCGCTGCGACGTCGGGCGGAGCCCGTTTCCTCCAGGACAAGGATAGCGCGTGGGCCTGGCAAGGCCTGGCCGAGCTGCGCGTCCCCGTCAGCGAGAACGTCGAGCTCGGGCTCAAGTACCGCTATTTGAATACCCACCCGTTCGTGATGACCGATGGCTTGGGCCGCACCAATCAGTTCGATGCCAGTTCGCATTCGCTGATGGCGAGCATCCTGGTGAACTTCGGTGGCGCGGCTCCGCCGCCTCCGCCGCCGCCGCCGCCGCCGCCTCCGCCGCCTCCCCCGCCGCCCCCTCCGCCTCCGCCGCAGACCAAGACCTGCCCGGATGGCACCACGGTCGGCCTGTACGACAACTGCCCGGTGCCGCCGCCGCCGGTTGTCGCCCCGCAGGGCGAACGCGGCTGACCTTTGGCTTCAGCCTGGTGGAAGAAGGGCCGGAGGAGCAATCCTCCGGCCCTTTTTTCGTTCGCGCGCTAGGCAAATCTTCGTTCTCGCGCCTCCACAACGATGCGTGGCATTTTCGCAACAGCGTAATTGTCTTGCGCAAAGGTAGTGGAACATTCTGCGGATTGGTGGTTTTAGGGGCCAGTTGCGACCCTTCGTGGGGGGGTCGGTAGCTGGGTCGACGCACGGATTGTCCGTGCGGAGGTCACCGCCGACCCGTTCGGGGAGGCGCCTAAATTGAGGGAAAAACCGATGAAAACAACCTTCAGCCACCTGAGCAAGGCCGCCCTGGCGAGCGCCGTGGCGGCATCCTGCTTTTATGCCGCGCCGGCGGCAGCGCGCGACGGAGCCGCCTACGTCGGACTGGATGCCGGCGTGGTCATTCCGCAGGATTACAATGTCGATGTCAGCACGTTCGACAACGCCTTGCTGGTCGACAACAAGAACGGCTGGGACGTCGATGTCCTGGCCGGCTACGATTGGGGTGTGATCCGCACCGAGGTCGAGCTCGGCCGCAAGCAATGGCATGTGAACGACATCTCCATCAACCCGGCGGCCGGCGCGTTCCTGCCCATCGGCAATTCGCCGGATGCGGCCGGCAAGTCTTCGGTCACGACGGCGATGGCCAACGCGCTGCTCGACTTCGGCGGCAACGGCGGTATCGGCGGTTATGCCGGCGTCGGTGCCGGTCGGGCCTGGACCAGCACGCATCTGCGCACCAGTTCCGGCGCAGCGAACTTCCTCGACGACGACGACAGCGCTTGGGCGTGGCAGGCCATTGCCGGCTTGCGCGTGCCCGTTAGCGACAGCATCGAGGTAGGCGTCAAGTACAAGTACCTCAACACGCATCAGTTCGCGATGACGGACGCCTTCGGGCGGACTAACCAGTTCGACGTCAAGTCGCACTCGTTCATGTTGAGCTTGCTGGTGAATTTCGGTGGTGCCGTGGCTCCCCCGCCGCCTCCGCCGCCCCCTCCGCCGCCGCCTCCGCCGCCGCCTCCGCCCCCTCCGCCGCAGACCAAGACCTGCCCGGATGGTTCGACGGTCGGCCTGTACGACAACTGTCCGGTGCCGCCGCCTCCGGTTGTCGAACCGCAGGGCGAACGCGGATAACCGACTGGCTTTCAGTCACATCAAATGGGACCGGAGGAGCAATCCTCCGGTCCCTTTTTTGTCAGGAAAGCATCTTGACGGCGGAGACGACGAGCATCGCCGCGAGGGCGTAGCGCACAAAGTTGTCGTTGACCTTGCCGGCAGTAAGTGAGCCGACGATTATCCCGGGTATCGAGCCGATCAGCAAGCTGCCGAGCAGCCAGCCATCGACGTTGCCGAGCCAACTGTGCCCGAGCGCCGCAACAAGTGTCAGCGGGATCGCGTGGATGATGTCGGTGCCGACAATCGATTTCGCGTCGAGCCGCAAGGGATAGATCAACGCGAGCATCACGGCGATGAGCGCTCCCGCGCCAACCGAGGTTAGCGTCACCAGGGCTCCGACGACCGCCCCGCCGACGACCGTCATCGCGATCTGGCTGAAGCGCACCCGCCGCATCGTCTGTTCTAGCGCGATGTGAGCCCGGCGCAGCGGCCGGACAATGCGGGTGCGGAACATCATCAGCGCCGCGGTGACGAGCAGGGCGGCGCCGAGCAGGTCCATCAGCACTTTCGATTCGAGATGTCCGTGGTGATAGGTAGCGAGCCACCAAAGCGTGATCACCGCGGCGGGCAGGCTCCCCGCGGCGAGGCGGACCACGGTCTTCCAGTCCGGCGAACCGACGTGGTGGTGGACGATCCCACCTGCCGTTTTCGTCAAGCAGGCGAACCAGAGGTCGGTGCCGACAGCGACCGCCGGGTTGATCCCGAGCACGATCAGAATCGGCGCCATCAGCGATCCGCCGCCGACGCCGGTCAGGCCGACGAGCACCCCGACAAACGCGCCCGCCAGCGAGTATGCGAGGTTGAGGTGATCCATGTCAGTCGGCCGGCGCCATCGCGCGCACGGCGGCGAGGACCGGGCTCGCCCATTCAGGGCGGCAGATCAGCAGGTCGGGCATGTAGGTATCGCGTCGATTGTAGACCAGCGGACTGCTGTCGATCCGGCTGGTGTGCAGGCCGTGCGCGCGGGCGACGGCGACGGGCGCGCAACTGTCCCATTCGAATTGCCCGCCCGAATGGAGGTAGATTTCCGCCTCGCCGCGGACGACTGCCATTGCTTTGGCTCCGGCGGAGCCGAGTTCGACGAGTTCGGCCCCGAGTTGCTCGGCGACCGCCAAGGCTTCCACCGCCGGGCGAGTGCGGCTGACCAGCATGCGCGGCGGGCCGTCATGGTCGACCGGCGCCCCCGGCCGGTCGCTGCGCAGGACGAGGCCGCCCTCGAGACCGGGAAGGGCGACCGCGCCGATCTGGGCGGTGCCGTCGATCGCCAGGCCGACGTGGACCGCCCAATCGGCGCGTTCCTCGCCGTATTCGCGCGTGCCGTCGACCGGGTCGACGATCCACACGCGCGACTTGGCGAGGCGCTCCTCGGTGTCCTTGCTTTCCTCGGAGAGCAGCCCGTCGTCGGGGCGCGCGGAGCGTAGAGCGTGGACGAGGAACTGGTTCGCCACCTGGTCGCCCGCCTTGCCAAGCGCCTTGCCTTCGAACAGGCCGCTCGCGCGGACCTCGACCAGAATACGACCCGCGCACGCCGCGAGATGGGCCGCCAACTCCGCGTCGGTCATGTTGTCAGGCCCCATTCGCGCGGCGCTAGCCGACGACCTTGTCGACAATAAGGTCGGCGGCCTCTTCGGGCGTCATCGCCGTCGTGTCGATGCGGATTTCGGGCCGTTCGGGCTCTTCGTAAGGACTGTCGATGCCGGTGAAGTTCTTGAGCTCGCCGGCGCGGGCCTTCTTGTACAGGCCTTTCACGTCGCGCGCCTCGGCGAGGCTCAGCGGCGTGTCGATGTGGACTTCGACGAACTCGCCTTCGGGCAGCATCTTGCGAACCATCTCGCGCTCGGCGCGGAACGGGCTGATGAACGCGGTGATTACGATCAGTCCGGCGTCGGCCATTAGCTTGGCCACTTCGCCTACCCGGCGGATGTTCTCGATCCGGTCGGCCTCGGTGAAGCCGAGGTCCTTGTTCAGCGCATGGCGGACGTTGTCGCCGTCGAGCAGGAAGGTGTGCCGGTTCATCCGGTGGAGCTTCTTCTCGACCAGGTTGGCGATCGTCGACTTGCCCGACCCGCTGAGGCCGGTGAACCACAGCACTGCCGGCTTCTGGTTCTTGAGCCTGGCGTGCTGCTCGCGGCTGATCTCGAGCGCCTGCCAATGCACGTTCTGCGCCCGGCGCAGGCTGAAATGGATCATCCCCGCGGCGACGGTGGCGTTGGTCAGCTTGTCGACCAGGATGAAACCACCGAGCGTGCGGCTGCGCTCGTAAGCCTCGAACACGATCGGGCGGTCGGTGGTGACCTCCGCGACGCCGATGGCGTTGAGCCCGAGCGTCTTGACCGCGAGGTGCTCCATCGTGTTGACGTTGACCTCGTACTTCGGCTCGTGAACCGTCGCGCTGACGGTCTGTGTCGCCAGCTTGAGCCAGTAGCCCCGGCCCGGGATCAGCGGCTCGTCGCTCATCCACACGATCGCTGCTTCGAACTGGTCGGCGGCTTCGGGCGGGGCGTCGGCGGCGGCGATCACGTCGCCGCGGCTGCAGTCGATCTCGTCTGCAAGGGTCAGGGTGACCGACTGGCCGGCGACCGCTTCGTCAAGATCGCCATCCAGGGTGACGATGCGGGAGACGGTGCTGGTCTTGCCCGAGGGCACCACCCGCACGGCATCTCCCGGCTTTACCGTGCCTTCGGCGATCAGCCCGGCGAACCCGCGGAAGTCGAGGTTTGGCCGGTTGACCCACTGCACCGGCATCCTAAGCGGACGGATCTGCTCGGCGGCATCGCCGATCTCGACGCTTTCGAGATGGTGGATAAGGCTCGGCCCGGCATACCACGGGGTGTTCGCCGAGGGGGCGCTGGTGATGTTGTCGCCCTTGAAGCCCGAGATCGGGATCGGGGTGAACTCCTCGATCCCGATGCTATGGGCGAATTGGCGGTAGTCGTGGACGATCCGGTTGAACATGCCCTCGTCGTAATCGACCAGGTCCATCTTGTTCACCGCCAGCACCAGGTGGCGGATGCCGATCAGGTGGGCGAGGTACGAATGGCGGCGGGTCTGTACCAGCACGCCCTTCCTCGCATCGACCAGGATCACCGCCAGGTCGGCGGTGCTCGCGCCTGTTACCATGTTGCGGGTGTACTGCTCGTGCCCGGGGGTGTCGGCGACGATGAACTTGCGTTTCTCGGTGGCGAAGAAGCGATAGGCGACATCGATGGTGATGCCCTGTTCGCGCTCGGCGGTGAGGCCGTCGACCAGCAGTGCGAAATCGATGTTCTGGCCCTGGGTTCCGACCCTTTTGCTGTCGGCCTCAAGCGCCGCCATCTGGTCGTCGAAGATTTGCCGGGTTTCGTATAGCAGCCGGCCGATCAGCGTCGATTTGCCGTCATCGACACTGCCGCAGGTGATGAAGCGCAGCAGCTCCTTCGAGGTCTGCCTGGCGAGATAGGCGGAAATGTCGGCCGCGATCAGGTCGCGCTCGTCGGCCTGGTATTTTGGGGCGTGCGGCAGGGCCATCAGAAATAGCCCTCCTGCTTCTTCTTTTCCATCGAACCTTCGCCGGCATCGCGGTCGATGATCCGACCCTGGCGCTCGCTGGTGGTGGCGAGCAGCATCTCCTGCACCACCTGCTCGATCGTGTCAGCGTCGCTCTCGATGGCGCCGGACAGCGGATAGCAGCCCAGCGTGCGGAAGCGGACCGAGCGGGTTTGAACCTGTTCGCCGTCCTTTAACTGGAAGCGATCGTCATCGACCATGATCAGCAGGCCGTCGCGCTCCACCACCGAACGGGGTGCGGCAAGGTACAGCGGCACGATCTCGATCCGCTCCCGCAGGATGTAGGTCCAGATGTCGAGTTCGGTCCAGTTCGACAGCGGAAACACGCGCATGGATTCGCCGGGATTCTTGCGGACGTTGTAGAGCGACCAAAGCTCCGGCCGCTGCCGTTTGGGGTCCCAGCGATGGCTTGCGGTACGGAAGGAGAAAATGCGCTCCTTGGCCCTGCTCTTCTCCTCGTCGCGGCGCGCCCCGCCGAAAGCGGCGTCGAAACCATATTTGTCGAGCGCCTGCCTGAGCCCTTCCGTCTTCCAAAGGTCCGTGTGAAGCGGGCCATGATCGAACGGGTTGATGCCCTTCGCCTCGGCTTCCGGGTTCTTGTAGACCAGGAGCTCGATGCCGGCCTCCGCGCCGACCTTGTCGCGAAGCGCATACATGTCCTGGAATTTCCAGGTCGTATCGACATGCAGCAGCGGGAAGGGCAGCGGCGCCGGATAGAAGGCCTTGCGGGCAAGGTGCAGCATCACGGCCGAATCCTTGCCGATCGAATAGAGCATCACCGGCCGGGCGGCTTCGGCCACCGTTTCGCGCATGATGTGGATGCTCTCGGCCTCTAGCCGGTCGAGGTGGGTAAGACCGCTCATCGCTCGCTTCCCAAGCCGCCAAAGCCGCAAAGGTCAAGCCATCCAACCGGCGGGCGGGTTCATCCTGCCGCAATCCGGCTTGCCGCAGTGATGCCGGACAGTGCAGTGGTTTCAGGAAATGAATTCCCGAGGGGAGTAGAAATGAAGCTCGTAGGATTTGCCGCTCTGGCATTGGTCGCCCTTCCCGCGGCGGCCCTGGCCGCACAGCAGGAAGCCAAGTCGGACGTCGAGAAGCCGATCACCAAGGCGGATATCAGCGCCCGGCTCGACGCCGACTATGCCGAGATGGACTCCAACGCGGACGGCAAGCTCAGCGCCGCCGAGATCGACGCAAGGCTGGTGAAGAGCGGCCAAGCCAAGATCGAGGCGCTGAAGAAGGAGCGCGACGCGGCCTTCGCCAAGCTCGACGGCAACGGCGACGGATCGATCAGCCGCGCCGAGTTCGACGAAAAGGCCAAGCTGCCGACCATCAAGGACGCCGACGCCAAGCCGTTCCTCGACCGGTTCGATGCCAACAAGGACGGCGAGATCAGCCTGGACGAGTTCCGCGCCCCGACCATGGCCAATTTCGCCAAGATGGACGTCAACCACGACGGCACGGTGACGCCCGCGGAAGCGAATGCGCCCGAAAAGACGGCGTCGGCGCCGGGCAAGAAGCCGACCTTCAAGAACACGCCTTCCATTACGCGCTAAGGCGGAGGCGATCTCCTGCTGGACGGGGCCAAGGTGCGAGCCTAGAGACGACTCATTCCCCGGGGAGCCGATTGCGGCTGAGAGGCAGTTCACGACTGCGACCCGCTGAACCTGATCCGGCTAATACCGGTGGAGGGAGTGGCAATGACGACTGCAATCCCGCTGACGCTGCACCTGCTGGTCCTGATCGGCGTCTATGAGCTGGCGGCGGGCATCGCCGGCCTGACCGGCTGCATCGACTGGCCGAAGATGCTCGACGAGTTTGAGCGGTCGCCGGCGCTGACCTTCGTCACCGGCTTTGCCGCCTTCGCCGTCGGCGCTGCGATCAACCTTGCCCATCATCACTTCACCGACCTGTTGGCGATCATCGTCTCGGCAGTCGGATGGATCGTGCTGGTCGAGGGCGTGGCGATCATGGCCTGCCCGAAGCCGCTGCTGCGCTTTTCGCGCGGCCTGGTCGGCAACCAGAAAGCCATCTCGATTCTCGCCGCGCTGCTCGGCGCTGCCCTCATCCTGCTCGGCCTGACCGGCCGGGCCGACCCCACGCTCATGTAGGAACCCACAATGGCCGACATCCCAGCCCGTACCGAACTCACCGTCACCACCGGACCGATCCGCGGCAGCCGCAAGATCTGGGTCGAGAAGAACGGCGTCCGCGTGGCGTTGCGGCAGGTCGAGCTGGAGCCGACCTCGGGCGAGCCGCCAGTGACGCTGTACGACACTAGCGGGCCCTACACCGATCCCGACGCACGGATCGACATCATGGCGGGCTTGCCCGAGCTTCGGCGCGAGTGGATCCGCAATCGCGGCGATGTCGAGGAGATCGCCCAGCGCGAAGTCCAGCCCGAGGATAATGGCCAGCTGGGGCCGGACCGTTCGGGCGGCGTCGCGCCCTTCCCCAATGTCCGCCGCCGGGTGCTTCGGGCCAGGCCGGGACAAAATGTCAGCCAGATGCATTACGCCCGCCGCGGCATCGTCACGCCCGAGATGGAATATGTCGCGGTGCGCGAGAACCTGGGGCGCGAACAAGCGCGCGAGCATCAGCGCGACGGCGAGAGTTTCGGCGCTTCGATCCCCGACCATGTGACGCCCGAATTCGTTCGCGACGAGGTGGCGCGGGGGCGGGCGATCATCCCCAACAACATCAACCACCCCGAAAGCGAGCCGATGGCGATCGGCCGCAACTTCCTGGTCAAGATCAACGCCAATATCGGCAATTCGGCGGTCGCGTCCGATGTCGCCCAGGAAGTCGAGAAGATGGTGTGGGCGATCCGCTGGGGCGCGGACACGGTCATGGACCTGTCGACCGGCCGCAACATCCACGACACGCGCGAGTGGATCATCCGCAACGCGCCGGTGCCGATCGGCACAGTGCCGATCTACCAGGCGCTGGAGAAGGTCGGCGGCGTTGCCGAGGACCTGACCTGGGAAATCTTCCGCGACACACTGATCGAGCAGGCCGAGCAGGGCGTCGACTATTTCACCATCCATGCCGGGGTGCGGCTGCCCTACGTCCCGCTGACCGCCAAGCGCGTCACCGGCATCGTCAGCCGCGGCGGATCGATCATGGCCAAATGGTGCCTGGCCCACCACCGCGAGAGCTTCCTCTACGAGCGGTTCGACGAGATCAGCGAGATCATGAAGGCCTATGACATCGCCTATTCGCTGGGCGATGGCCTGCGCCCCGGAAGCATCGCCGACGCCAATGACGAGGCGCAGTTCGCCGAGCTCTACACGCTGGGCGAGCTGACCAAGCGCGCCTGGGCGCAGGACGTACAAGTGATGATCGAGGGGCCCGGCCATGTGCCGATGCACAAGATCAAGGAGAATATGGACAAGCAGCTGGAGGTGTGCGGCGAAGCGCCCTTCTACACGCTGGGGCCGCTCACCACCGACATCGCGCCGGGTTACGACCATATCACCAGCGGCATCGGCGCGGCGATGATCGGCTGGTTCGGGACGGCGATGCTCTGCTACGTCACGCCCAAGGAGCACCTCGGCCTGCCCGACCGCGACGATGTGAAGGTCGGGGTGGTGACCTACAAGCTGGCGGCGCACGCGGCCGACCTGGCCAAGGGGCATCCGGCGGCGAAGGTGCGCGACGATGCGCTATCGAAAGCGCGGTTCGAGTTCCGCTGGCGCGACCAGTTCAACCTGAGCCTCGATCCCGACACGGCCGAGGAATATCACGACCAGACGCTGCCGGCCGAAGGCGCGAAGACGGCCCATTTCTGTTCGATGTGCGGGCCGAAGTTCTGCTCGATGAAGATCACGCAGGAGGTGCGGGAGTTTGCCAAGGCTGAGGAGGCGAAGGCGGCCGAGATTTCAGAGACTGAGGCCGAAGCCGGCATGGCCGAGATGTCCCAACGTTACAATGAAGGTGGCCGTGAGCTCTACATCGGCGCCAACGGCCGCGAGCACGATTGATGGCCGACCTTTACCTGAAAAAGCTCGAAGCCGAACGCAAGACGCTATGGGCGACCTGCCGCCTCAAGGGCTTGCCCACGGACTCCGCCGAGCGCCAGCGCATCGCCGCGATCGACCAGGCGATCGCTGAGCATAAGGGGAAGCGGGAGGGGTGACAGCGCACTAAACTGACCGCGCTAGACGCTGCGCCCCAACCGCACCAACGCCTCATCCAGGGCCTGCAGGAAACGCGACCGGTCCGCCTTGGCGAATGGCGCCGGACCGCCGGTGATTCCGTCGGCCGCAACCCGCAGGTCGGCCATGATCGCGCGCGTGGCGATGGCGCCGCCGATGCTGGCGCTGGTGAAGGGCTTGCCGTTGTGGCCGATCACGGTCGCGCCCTTCTTCAGACAGCGGTCGGCGAGGAGGATGTCGCCGGTGATCACCACTGTCTTCGCGTCGGCCCGATCGGCTATCCAGTCGTCCGCCGCGTCGAACGCGTCGCCGACCACCACCCGATCGATCAGCGGGTGATCCGGCACGCGGATGCGTTGATTGCTGACGACCGTCACCACAACGGGCGCAGGCTGCCCGGGGGACAGACGAGCAGCCTTGTCCGAGTGCCGCCAGGCGACCTTGTAGACCTCGTCCTTTACCGGGCAGGCGTCGGCATCGACCAGGATTTGAATCGTCACGGCGCCCCCTTGCTCGCGTGGAAACTCATTCCCGCTTTTAGGCGGTTAAGGCCCGGGGCCATCACAAAATTGGGACGGCGGCCAACGAAAGAAATCAAAGGCATCGCCCGGGTCAAATTCGTCCCCGGCAAGTCGGCGCACGGGTCGGCGGTTGGCGTCCGAGGCGACGGGGCTTTCGGCGACGCAAAGCGCAAGATCGGCGAAAGAGGCATTGACTGCCGAAGAAGGCGAAGCCGGAATAGCCGAGATGAGCAAGCGCTTCCACGATAAGGGTAGGGAAATTACCCTGCCGGCTGCGGACTGATGGCATCGGACAAAGCCGAAGATGCTGGAAATTTTCGCCCATTACGGTCACGCGCCGGCGGCGTGATATCCAGGTAGCGCTTCCACCATGACGGCGGCGAAATTTTCTTCCGCCTGAGCAATAGCAGTCGTTCACCGAGGGTGCGATTTGCCCGTTTATCTCCGCGCTGGCTCGATCCATCGTGAATCGCGCGTCGTTAAGGTCGGGCAACGAGTTTCCTCTGCATGACCTACAAACCCGCACCGTTCGCCAAGGCCATGACCGCGATTGCGGCGGTCCTCGCCTTTTCATCCACCCCTGTTCTCGCGCAGGAAACGGGCGCTCCGCCGGAACCGGTAGCCGACACGGTGGTCGAGACGCCGGCGACCGCCGACCCGCTGGCGCCGGAAGCTGCGGAGACTACGGCCACCGCCCCGACGGAGGTGGCCCCGGCCGCGCCCAAGCCCAAGGTCGAGAGCAAGACGGCCACTAGCCGGACCAAGGCCGTCAGCAGCAAGGCGGCCACCAGCTCGACCGTCCGCCGGGCCAGCGCGGCAGTTCCGGCAGCGGCGCCGGCGGCGCGCGCCGCCGCTCCTGTCGCGGAGCCGGCCCCACCGCCGGCCGAGCCGCTCCCGCCGATCGCCGCGGAGCCGGCTGCCCCGGCACCGGTGGCCGAGCCGGCCCCAGCCGCCGACACCAATGCCACGGTTCTTGACGACAATATGCTGCCGATTGCGGGCGCTGCCGCGCTTGGCCTGCTCGCACTGGGCGGCACCGGTCTCGCCATGCGCCGCCGCAGGCGCCGCCGCGAAGACGAGGAGTTC
>Ga0207706_10002853_pt1 | contig 16775 bp, 12 predicted proteins | sample KBSC53metaG_FD_184318 | JGI IMG/M metagenome (GOLD analysis project Ga0207706, IMG submission 184318) | Corn rhizosphere microbial communities from Kellogg Biological Station, Michigan, USA - KBS C5-3 metaG (SPAdes) (version 2) | ecosystem: Host-associated > Plants > Roots > Rhizosphere > Soil ... | reverse complement strand
GGTCGCATAGTCGGAATCGAGGTCGTAATGCTGCTGAAGCGTCGAGAATAGGTCGAGCTCGAAGCTCGGAACGCTGAGACCCGCCTGGTAGTCGGCGCTGACCGTATTGTCCTTGTCGCCGCTGACCGTGACCCCGGTTCCGGCGTTCAACGTCGGGAGCTGGTCGGCGCGCTGGATATGATATTGCTCGCGCGCCGAGGCGATGTTCGCCGCGGCGATCATCAGGTCGCGATTGTTGGCGAGAGCCTGCGCGATCAAAGTTTGAAGGCGCGGGTCCTCGAAAACCTGGCGGTAGGTGAGGGCGGGCAGGCCGGCCTCGGTTTGAGCGAGATAGGGATCGCCGACCGGCCAGGAAGGCGGGATCGCGGGGTCTGGCCGGACATAGTGCGGCTCCATCGTCGTGCAGGCGGTCGCCAGCAGCGCGAGGAAGGCAGCGCAGCGCTTCACGCTTGCGCCTCCCGCCGGCGGCGCAACCGGTCGCGGACGATGACGATGCCGTCGCGCACGCTGCGGCGGACGAGCACGAAGAAGAAGGGGATGTAGAAGACGGCGAGCAAGGTTGCCGTGAGCATGCCGCCAATCACTGCAGTGCCGATCGCCATTCGGCTATTCGCCCCGGCGCCGGTCGCGAGGGCTAGCGGCAGCACGCCGAAAATGAACGCGAAGCTGGTCATCAGGATCGGCCGAAGACGAATGCGAGCGGCTTCGATAGCCGCCTCGATGACGCGCTGCCCTTCGCGCTCGGCGCGCTCGGCGAACTCGACCATCAAGATCGCATTCTTGGCGCTAAGTCCCATCGTCGTGATCAGCCCGACCTGCAGGTAGACATCGTTCTGGAGGCCGCGCAGGGTCACGGCGAAGATCGATCCCACCAGGCCGAGCGGGATGACCAGCAGGACGGCGACCGGGATCGACCAGCTCTCGTAAAGCGCGGCGAGGCACAGGAAGACGACGAGCAGCGCGACTCCGTAGAGGATCGGCGCCTGCCCGGACGAAAGGCGCTCCTGATAGGACTGGCCGGCCCACGCGACACTGATCCCGGGGACCTCGGTCGCGAGCTTCTCGATGATGTTCATCGCATCGCCCGAGCTCACGCCCGGCGCGCCCTGTCCCGACAGCTCGAAGGATGGGTAGCCGAGGAAGCGCGACGAACTGGTTGGCGTCGTGATCCATGAGGTCTCGGCGAAGGAGGAGAAGGGGACCATCGATCCCTGGTTGTTGCGGACGAACCATTGGTCGATGTCGCCGGGCGCCGCGCGATACGGGGCGTCGCCCTGGACATAGACGCGCTTGACCCGGCCGCGGTCGATGAAGTCATTGACGTAGCGTCCGCCCCACGCGGTCGAGAGGGTGTTGTTGACGTCCGCAGCGCTGAGACCGAGCGCGGCGACCCGCTGCTCGTCGAGATTGACCTTGAGGCTGGCGACGTCGGGCAGCTCGCTGAGCCGCACCGAGGCGAGTTTCGGCTCGGCGGACGCCGCGGCGAGGAGCCGGTCCCGCGCGGCTGCGAACTCGTCCTGGCTCATCGCGCCGGTGTTGAGCATCTCCATCGTGAAGCCGCTCGACTGGCCGAGGCCGCGAATCGCGCCGGGCACGAGGGCGAAGACCTGCGCGTCGCGCAGGCCGCGGAACGCGCCGGCGGCGCGCTGGACGATGGCATCGGCGCTGTTCTTCGCGCCCTTGCGCTCATCATAGTCGGCGAGGTTGAGGAAGGCCTGGCCGGTATTCTGGCCCGCCGCGCCCTGGCCGCCGCCGGCGACCGTGAAATAGGTCTTCACGTTCTTCTTCTCGGGCCCGTGAAGAAAATAATTCTCGACGGCGCGCTGCACTTCGCGCGTGCGGGTCATCGTTGCCCCGGCGGGGAGGCGGAACTGGACCAGCGCTGCGCCCTGGTCCTCGGTCGGAAGGAAGCCCGTCGGGAGCCGGAAGAACAACAGGATTAGGAGCGCGAACACGCCGCCATAGATGGCGAGGAACAGCCATTTTCGATCGACTACCCGGCTCACGGTGCCGACATACCAGTGGACGAGGCGGTCGAAGCCTTCATTGAAGCGGATCCGGCCGCGTTCGATCGAATGGGCCATGGCGGGCGCGCGGCGTCCGACCCACGTCTCTTCCACCGTCGCGTGCTTGCGGCGCAGAAGGTTGGCGGCGATTGCCGGGCTCAGCGTCAGCGCGATGAACACCGACAAGGCCATCGCCGACACGATGGTCGCGGAAAACTGGCGGTAGATGACGCCCGTCGATCCGCCGAAGAACACCATCGGCAGGAACACCGCTGACAGGACGAGCGCGATCCCGACCAGGGCCATCTGGATTTGGCCCATCGACACGATGGTCGCATCGCGCGGGCTCATCTCCGGATTTTCGTGCATCAGCCGCTCGACATTCTCGACCACGACGATCGCGTCGTCGACGAGCAGGCCCGTGGCGAGCACTAGCCCGAACAGGGTCATCGTGTTGATCGAGAAGCCGAGCGAATAAAGGATCGCGAAGGTGCCAAGCAGCACCACCGGAACGGCGATGAACGGGATCAGCGTGGCGCGCCAGCTCTGGAGGAAGACGAAGATCACGAGGACGACGAGGAGGATCGCCTCGAACAGGGTCTTCACGACTTCCCAGATCGACAGCTTGATGAAGTTGGTTGTGTCGTTGGCGAAGGCGTAATTATAGCCCTGCGGCATGCGCGGGGCGATTTGCGCGACTTTCGCCTTGACCAGGGTCGCGGTGCGCAGCGCGTTGGCACCCGGCTCGAGCGAGATCCCGATCCCGGCCCCGGGATGGCCGTTGGACCGGATGGTCGCCGCATAACTGTCGGCGCCGAGCTCGACCCGGGCGACGTCGCCCAGCAGGACGCGAGCGCCCGAGGGGTCGGATTTGACCACGATCTCGCGGAACTGCTCGGGAGTCTGCAGACGCGACTGGGCCGTCACGGTGGCGTTCAGCATCTGTCCCTGCGGCTGCGGCAAGCCGCCGATCTCGCCCGCCGCAATCTCGGTATTCTGGTTCTGGATGGCGGTGATCACGTCCCCCGGCATAAGCCCGACGCTCGAGAGCTTATGGGGGTCGAGCCAGATGCGCATCGCGTAGGAGGAGCCGAACACGTTGACATCGCCGACCCCAGGCACGCGCGACAACTCGTCCTGCATGTTGGTCGTCAGCCAATCGGACACGTCAAAATTGGTGCTGCGGTCGGTCTGGTCGAAGATGGCGACGATCAGCAGCAGGTCGGGCGAGCCCTTGGTCACCGTGACGCCCTGCTGCTGCACCTGTTGGGGCAAGCGGGAGATCGCCTGCTGGACTTTGTTCTGGACCTGGACCTGGGCGATGTCCGGGTTCACGCCCTTCTGGAACACCGAGCTGATGCTGACCTGGCCGCGCGCGGTGGATGACGACTGGAAATAGAGAAGGCCGTCGATCCCGGTGAGCTGACGCTCGAGGACCTGCGTGACGCTGCTTTCCAGCGTCGCCGCCGAGGCGCCCGGGTAGGACGCGCGGACATTGATCTGGGTCGGCGCGACGTCGGGATATTGAGCGACCGGCAAAGAGACGATCGCGCCCGCGCCCATCAGCATGATGATGATCGCGATCACCCACGCAAAAATCGGGCGGTCGATGAAAAGTCGCGACATCCGTTAGCGGCTCGGACGTGCGTTCTTCATCGCGCCCGGCGGTGGCGGCTTGATCGGCTGCGGCGCATTTTGCGGGACCGGCTTGATCGGGGCGCCGTCCTTGAGGTTGGCGGTGCCCTGAGTGATGACTTTCTCGCCGGGCGCGAGGCCCTGCGTCACGACCCAGAAGGTGCCTTGCGTTCGGTCGGCGACGACGGTTCGCTGGATCGCACGGTTGCCCGGTCCGACGACGAACAGGGTGGCATTCCCCTGCGGATCACGGGTGATGGCCTGCTGCGGCACCAGGATTGCGGATGTCTGGACGGCCTGCGCGAACTGGGCCGTTACGTACATGCCCGGAAGTAGGACTGACTGTGGATTGGGAAAGCGCGCGCGCACCGTCACCGAGCCCGTGCCCTGATCGACGATGACCTGGCTGAACTCCACCGTGCCGGTGAATCCGTAATTCGACCCGTCAGGAAGCTTCAGTTGGACCTGCGCGCTGGTCGGAACGGCACCGCCCTGAGACAGGGCGCTGCGCAGGGCCAGCAGGTCGGCAGCCGATTGCTGGATATCCACATAGACCGGATCGAGCCGCGTAATTGTCGCCAGCGCGTCGGCCTGGTTCGCGGTGACGAGCGCTCCCTCGGTCACGCTGGAGAGGCCGATCCGCCCGGTGATCGGCGCGGGGACCTGGGTAAAGCGCATGTTGACCTGCGCCGCGCGCAGGCTGGCGTTGTTCTGTGCCACGGCAGCGTCCGCCTGGCGCGCCTGGGCGAGGGCGTCGGTATAATCCTGCTTGGAGATGGCCTCCATGTCGGCAAGCGGCTTGTACCGCGAAGCCCGGGTACGAGCCGCGACGGCGCTTGCTCGGGCGCTCTGGAGGTTCGCCGCGGCCTGGGCCTGTTGCGCTGCATAGATGCTCGGGTCGATCTGGTAGAGCGTCTGCCCCTGGTGGACGATCGAGCCTTCGCGGAACAGCCGCCGCAGGATGACCCCGGAGACCTGCGGCCGCACATCGGAAACCTGAAAGGCGGCGACCCGACCCGGGAGCTGCTGCTGCAGCGGCGCGCTGCCCTGCTGGACCACGACGTAGCCGACCGTCGCGGGGCCGCCCGGCCCTTTTCGGCCTCCCGCAGGGTCGTCAGCGCCGCCGCCGCATGCGGTCAGCAGCATCAGTGTCCCGGCGAGCAAGACACGGAGACGGGTGGTGGAAGGCAGAATCACGTTTGCGGCCAATTTAGATTGTGGCTCCGGAAAGCAAGCGCCTTGCTCCCTGTGGAGCAGGCCAGATGAGCATGAGGGGGCCGCTTAGTTAACTTTCGGCAATGAAGGCTGCGCGTTCGACGAACGGGCGAGAGCGGCCGACGACCGGCATGGGCCGGTCATGCCAGAGCGTATTGTTTCGGGAACGGCCCGACCCGCCGCGATTGTTGCGGGACGGGTCGGGCCGTTCGATTCGGCGAATTAAATCAGCGTGTTCCGTGCAGGCAGGCGACGTCGTACTGCGAGACGCTCGCCGGGTTCTTGGAGTTCTGTGGCTGTTCGCCTGCATAGTGGGTCCCGGCGTTCCCGTCGGGGTTGAACGCCGATCCGGGGGCGGTCGCGGACTGTCCTGGGGTCGATCCCTCGAGACTTGCCACCAGCTCTTCGCAATCCGCGCCCGGTTGTCCGGTTTCGGTCGGGGCATTGGTTTGAGGCGCACCGGAATCGGGGTGGGCGGCGGGCGCTGCCCCGGCGAGCCCTGGGGTGAGCGACATCGCGGCTGTGCCGAGCACGAGCATCTTTACTCTCATTTGGGGTCTCCTCGATGGGCGGGCCGAGAGCGACCGGGGGGCGGGGGCTGGCGATGCAGATCGCCCTCGGCTCCCTAGTTAGTGCCCGGGGCAGGATATTTGGTTCACGACCGCTCCAGCGAGGAGCGCTCAGAATCCGTAGGTAAGACCCAGCACGAAAGCGGTTCTGCCGGCATCATTATTCGGGTGCGCGACACGGCCCGGGCGTACCCCCGTCCAGGCCGCCTGGGCCGAAACCTTGCCGAATTGACGAACCAGGCCGACCCGCCAGTCGACCTCGCGACCGTAGGTAGCGGGGCCGGGGTTGCTGTGCAGCGGAACGAGCATCCCGACATGGCCGCTCAACCGAAGTTTTTCGACCAGCGGTACGTTGCCATCGATCTCGCCGTAAAACGTCCCCGATCGTCTCAGGTAATTTGGGGAGCCGTAGAGCCGCGCCGAGAGCCGCTTCCCTGCGACACCGGCATAAACTTCGGTGTAGGACCTCGAATGCCCGCCGATCGAATAGCTGGAATAGATTGACTGAACGACGCCGACGTCGAGCGAAATGCCGTGCGATTGACGCTTTGCATATCCGGCATTGAGGATGAGCCCGATCGGCTCGATATGTCGCGAGTGCGTTGCTGCCATGGAGCCGGACACGGCGCCGTAAAGGCCGCTCGGCGCATCGTACGACAGGTCGAAGATCCCGACCGGATAGCCGTCGCTGAGCGAATATCCACGGAAGCGGTCATCGCTGAAGATGGATATCGCACCGCTTGCCTGCGCCGCCGCGGGCGAAGGCATTAGGGCGATTGTGCCGGCGATGGCCGCGACCGCGGCTCGCGCGGTCCTAGTTGGTCCTGCTGGGCCCTCGCAGAACCGCAAGCTGCGAAGATGCGCCACAACTGCAGTCACAAACATGGCCGACCCGCAGAAGGGATGCGCAGGCGTCGATCAGGCCGCCTCCGCGCCTTTCGGAGACGAGGACAGGCGCGACGGACCGACGCCGCTCGCGCATCAATGCAATGAGCCCGCTGACGTGTGCTGCCGCATATGAGCTGCCATTGACGAGAAACCATCGTCCTCCCGGTTGAGTCGTCGGTACATCCCGTCCCGGCGCAGTGTAGGCCGGTCCGCGCGCCGGCGCCAACGCCGTGTCCGATACGGCGACAACGCCTGGCAGCGAAGCGGGAAAACCGCCGTTGGTGATCTTCTGGTCGAATGCGGTGACGACGACCCGGCCCTTGGACAGCGCCACGCCGAGCAACTCGCGAAGAAGCCGGTCGTCCGGTCCGCTGAGGCTGAGGTTGATCACGTCGGCGCCTTGCTCGATCGCGAAGTAGATCGCCTTGGCAAGGCTCAAGCTGTCGCACAATGTCGTTGCAGCGGCGCCATCGCGGACCTGCCAGCATGCGCGCAGCCCGAGGACCCGCGCTCCCGGCGCCACGCCCGCAATTCCGATTCCATTGTCGGCCCGGGCAGCGATGACTCCCGCGACGCCCGTGCCATGCTGCTCCGCCGTCAATCGCTGGCCGGCGACGAAATTGCGGTTGATCACGACCTGGCCGGCAAGATCGGGATGGTTGTTCTCGACGCCGCTGTCGATGACTGCGATGCGCACGCCGCGCCCGGTTGCGATGCGATGGAGCTCGGCGAGGTGCCAGGCCCGAGCGACCGGTTCGGCGGCATAGAGCGGATCGTTGTGCGTCGGCGCCTCGGCCTTGGCGCCATAAAGGCCGATGGGCTGCGCCCAAACGACATCGGCGTCGTGCGAGACCTCGTCCGCGGCTACGCTGATTCCGCGACCGTCGGGAACGACCATCACGAAGCAATCCACGCCGATCATCGGCATCGGCCAGTTGCCGGCAAGCGTCAGCCCGTGGCGGTGAGCAATCCGCCGGGCAATGCGTTCGCGGCCGCTTTGGCCGGGTTGGTCGCCATAGGGCCCGGCGTAATCCCCGGTCGGCCGGTAATGGTCCGCCGCCTGGCGGAGCATGACCAGAATCTCGCGCTCAGGAGTCGCGTCCGCCAGCGCCGGAGACGCCTGCATCAGCGCAAATGCAGCCGCCCATCGGACGACCCACGTCGAAAAGGATCGCCAAGGTCTCACCGCGATGCTTCGTCGATCGGCTCGGCCATCTGCACTTCATCGTCGGCGCGCAGTCGAGCCAGGCCCTGCTTGCGCTGTTGCCGCGGAATTTGCAGCAGATAGGCGTCCGCCTCGGTCGGACCACCGACGATCGATGCGTTGGCGGCGCGCAGGGTTGCCCTGACGTCCTCCTCAGTCGCGTCGGCCCGGAAGATGACGATCACGTCCGCGGACGAGGATGCGGGGGTTGAGCCCAGCGCATGATAATCAGGGCGGCTCAGCGACAACAGCAGGCCGCCAGTGAGGACGAGGAACCCAACCTGCGCGGCGGCGAGGGCCGTGATCGCTGGATGACGCACGACATTCCACGCCCGTCCACGCAGCCGCGGCCGATACCGTCCAGGGCGCTGCGGCTCGATCCGCCGGCGAAGGCGGTCCCAGCCGGCGTCGACCTCGGGAGCAAGGTCGCGAAACTCCTGGATCAAACGCCGCTCGGACGTGAGTTGCCGGCGGCAATCGGCGCACGAGGAAAGGTGGGCTTCGACGCGCACCCGCTCGGCCGCATCGAGCTGGCCGGTGGCGTACCACGGAAGCAGCTCCTCGGCTTCGTCGTGAGCGCCGGAAGCTGAAAGGGATTCGGGCATCTTGTTTCCCCTACAGCCAGTCGGCGAAGTTGCCGGCCAGTGCCTGCTTGAGGCGGCGGCGCGCGTGGAACATGCGCGTCTTCACCGTGTCGACGGGACAATCGACGATATCGGCGATTTCGCGATAGCCCATGCCGTGGAAATAGGTCAGGTCGACCACTGCGCGGTGCTCGGGCGAGAGGTGGGTCATCGCCTCGCGAAGCGCGTCGCGCAGCCGTTGATGTTGCAGCTGCTCGTCCGGCTCGGGGTCGGTGCTCACCTGCATGTCGGTTTCGTCGTCGGGGAGCGGATCGGGCCAGCGCGCCCTGGCCTTGAGCGCCTTGCGATAGGCGATCGAGAAGATCCAGGTCGAGGGCTTGCTCGAGCCTCTGAACTTGTCCGCGGATTGCCAGACCACCATCATCGTATCGTCGATCACCTCTTCGACGAGTTGCGGCCGCTGCAGGATGTTCGTCAGGAACCTCACCAGCCGTGGCTGGAATGAGCGGTACAGCCTTTCGAACGCCTGCAGGTCCCGGGCGCTGACCCGGGCGAGCAACTCCTTGTCGTTCTGGGCGCCCACTCGTGGTGCCTCGGCCCGGGGGCGTTTAACCCTTGCAGACCAGTTCACTTGCGGACTCTCCCCACACGCATGGGTGTCTCCAGCTGCCAGAAAGGTTCACGGCGATCCCGCGACCTTAGCCGGAACGAGCTGAGCCCGAAATGACCAGAACGCCGCGAAACTTGTCCGCGGCGTCGCGCGCTACGATCGTTTCATGGAATCCCGGGAGCAGCGTTGACCACGGGCCAGCCGTCCTTCCATCGGATCCGATCGATCAACATGACCCGCCGCGTATTGATCTCGTCGGTGGCGCTTTCGCGGGGCCGGCGAATATCGACTGCGTGGTAAACGATCCATTCCTGGCCAAAGCGATCGCTGACAATCGAATTGTGCCCCGGCGCGATCCAGTTGCCGCGTTTCGCGAGGATGATGCTATGCAGCTTGCCAGTTGCCTGCTCGAGCGTCTGGAATGGGCCGGTCGCGCTGCGCGATCGAGCGACCATGACAGCGTAGTTGGCCTTGATGCCACAGCAATTGTCGCCCGAATAAAAAAGATAATAGAAGCCGGCGTGCCGAAGCAGCCAGGCGCCTTCGACGAGGACCGGAAAGAGGCCCTTGGAAGGATTGGGCCAAACCAGATCCTTCGAGGCACTCCCTCGAGCGAATTCCATCCTGTTTGGCGCGAGCTCCTGAACCTTGATCGGTTTGAACCCCGAGCCCCAATAGAGCAGGTGCTTGCCGGTTGCCGGATCGTCAAACGCCATCGGATCGATATTTACGAAACCCTCGCCACACTGGAGCGGATGGCCCATGTCGGTGAAGGGCCCGGCAGGCGAGGCCGAAGTCGCTACGCCGAGACACAGGCCGTGCCGTTCGTCCGAAGTGTTGGGCTTGGCCGAGAAGTACATGATGTAGCGTGCCCCATCGCGGACCACGTGTGGTGCCCAGAAATCCTGCGTCGTGGATGCCCATGCCGGTTTCGCCCCAAGCGCGTCACCGAGATCGTTCCAATGCGCCAAGTCTGAGGAGCGTGCGACTTGGATGTTGATCCAGTGGCCGTCGCGCTGAGTCTGCGTCGCATAGGCGTAATAGGAACCGTCGGGCGCGCGGAGCACGGCCGGGTCCGGAAAATCCGCATCGAGCACCGGGTTGGCGTAGGTCGCCTCAGTGCGGGCGGCCGGCGTCGAGCAACTGGCGGAGGTGAGCAGCGCGGTCAGAGCAAGCACGAACAGGCGCATGATGGACAGCATAGGTGCGCCCGCGAGCTTGCGGAAGCCTATGCGGGCGCTAACGTCTGGCGACTTTTGAAGGGAGGCGCTGGTGGCACGTCGCGCAATCGTCCAACGCCTGGCCGCGGCCGCAGGAGCCGTTCTGTGCACCGCAGCTGCACCGGACAGCTCCTTCGTCCCGGTGTTTACCGAAAACTTCCCCGATCCGTTCGTGCTGCTCCATGGATCTCAGTTCATCGCTTATTCGACGAACGATGGGCCCAACGTGCCCGTCGCGATCTCGTCCGACCTGATCCACTGGTCCTTTGCGGTGGACCCCGGGCAACCGGGACGGCGCCGCGACGCGCTGCCCCGGCTCGGAAGCTGGGCGAAACAGGGCTTCACCTGGGCGCCGGAAGTGCTTCAGATCGGCAGCAAGTTCCTGCTTTATTATACCGCGAGCGACCGCCGGAAGAATGCGCAATGCATCGGCGCCGCGATTGCGAGCGATCCGCTCGGACCGTTCATCGACAGTTCGCTGGAGCCCATCGTCTGCCAAATCGACCTTGGCGGAAGCATCGACGCCGACGCGTTCCGGGACGATGACGGGAAGCTCTATCTCTACTTCAAGAATGACGGCAACCGCGTCGGCAAGCACAGTTCGATCTGGGGACAGGCGCTGTCGCCAGACGGCCTGTCCGTGGTTGGCGAGCCGACCGCGCTGATCAGCGACGACAAGGATTGGGAACAACGATTGGTCGAGGCGCCAACGATGGTCCGTTCGCCGGTGGGCTATGAGCTGTTTTTTTCCGCAGCCTTCTTCGGCTGGAATCCGGAGCAGCGCCTGTCCCCTTACGCCATGGGCTATTCAAGCTGCACCGGGCCGCTTGGCCCGTGCACCAAGTCGCCGGATAATCCGATCCTTCACAGCTTCAACGAGCGCAATGCGGGCTGTCTGAGCGGACCCGGGCACCAGAGCATCTTCCGGGTCGGCGAGCGGCGCTTCATGAGCTTCCACGCCTGGGCGGCGACGCGCGGCTGCCGCAAGGCCGGCGACAAGCGCGAGCTCTATATCGCACCGATCTTCTGGAAGGACGGCAAACCGCAGATCGCGCCGAGCCTGCGGCCCGCGGTCATACCCGCAAGCTGACGGAGCGGCGGCCCGAAGGCCGCCGGTCGTCTTATCCCCGCTCGGGCGCAGCCTGCGGCGGTGGCGGCGGGGGCGGAGGAGCCGGCTCGACCACCGGCGGTGGAGGAGGCGGCGGAAGCATGGCCGGAGCGGGCGCAGCGGCCCGCGGTTCGCCACCGCCGAAGTGGAAGCGAACTCCGCCGGAGATCACCGACTCCTCGAACCGGACGACCATCGGGAAGATCTCCTGGGTCGTCGGAGACCCGTTGGTATAGTTCGTCCGCACGATATCCGACTTGAAGGGCTTCTTCAGAAGGTTCGTCCAGTCGAAGAACAATGTGACCTGGTCGGTGATGTTGTAGTTGCTTGACCAGTCGAGGCGGCTCACCGGATTGCCGCGACCCTGCAGCGTATAGTTGATCGGGGCATTGCCCGGCCCCTCCCGCCGCTGGTCGAGGGCGCCCTCGGGGTAGCTGCTGCGTCGGTTGTACGACAAGCGAATGCTGAGCGGACCGCGCTCGTACATGCCGACGAGGTTCCAGGTCCATTTCGACACGTCCGGGATCGGCAGGTTGCGAACGGTCGCATTGGGATCGAATGGAGGCGTCGAGACGCACGGGTCGAGGAAGGCCGGGCAGAACAGCGGCAGGTGCGCCTTCGCATCGATGTAAGTGACGTTGGCCTGGGCGCCGAATGCCCGCGCCCATGACGGAACCCAATCCCAGTCGAAGAAGGTGCTGACCTGGGCCTCGAAACCCTTGATCTTGCCCTTGTTGGTGTTGACCGGCCCGGTGATCTCCAGGGGCAATCCGGTTTCCGGATCCGGGTCCGGGAAGCGGAAGGTACGGTTGACGATGAACCCCTTCATGTTCCGCTGGAACGCTGCCACCGAAGCGAACCCGGTCCGGGAGAAATAATATTCGAGGCTTGCGTCGTAGTTGGTCGACCGCAGTGGCTTCAGGAACGGATTGCCGCCGCTGCCGGTGCGGGCGCAGTCGGTCAGCGCCGGATTGCAACTCGGCGGCGGATCGAGATTGAGTGACGGATTGAGTTGCTCGAACAGCGGACGCGTCCGCGTCTTCGTCACCGCCAGCCGCAGCTGCCATTCGCGGCTGAAGCGGATGTTCATGTTCGCGTTGGGCAGCCAGTCGTCATAGGTGTTGGTCAGCGAAATCGGCGTTCCCAGGGCCGGGCCGCCCGGCTCGAACTGGGTGCCTTCCACACGATCCTTGGTGTGAACCCAGCGAATGCCGAGATCGCCGCCGACATTCACGCTGCCGAGGTCGAAGTTGTAGTTGAGCTGTGCGTAGGCGGCTGGCGTTTTCTCGTTGATCTTGAAGTTGCGGCGAGGATCGCGATTCGGCGCGTTGGTATCGCAATTCACGATCGCCGGATCGCCGTCGCACGGCACTCCCTGGTCGAGGTTGAACTGGCGAAGCGCAGTAAGATTGCTCCACACGCTGTCGAACGTCGGCGCCAGCCAGCTCGTCGGAGTCGGCGCGTGGTTGTCACCGTGGAACGCCGAATTGAACATCTGATAATCGAGCGGAACGGTCGAAATCGGGATGTTGAAGCGGCCGCCGTTGTTGGCATTGAAATAACGGGCGCCGGCGGTGCGCGTTGCGTCACGATCGACGTAGCGCGCGCCCCACTGCAGCTTCGGGAGGAAGTGGATTCCGGGCTCATATTCGAAGTCGAGCCGGCCCTGCCAATCCTTGCCCTTGGCAGTCAGATAATCCTCGAAGAAGCCGCGATAATTGTAGTTTGCGGGGTTGCTGAAATCGAGGCCCGTGACCTCGAACGTCGGACCTGAGTCGCCGGGGTGACCGGTGAACCAGTTCACCGTCAGGTTATTGTTGTTGATCTTGTAGTCGACGCTCTCGGTGCGAAGCTTGAACGTGCTGTCGGTGCGGGCAAGATCGGCGGTGATGACCAGCGGGCCCGCGTCGTACCGGCCACCCACCGCAACCTGGTAGGTGTCCGTATGGCGTTTGGTGGCGCCCTGGAATCCCTGCGGCCAATCCCCGTTGCAGCCGGGCCGGTTGACGGTCCCGCTGATGATCTGGCCGTTTTCTACGACCAGGTTGGAGTAGGTCGCCTGGCCGCAGTTCCACAACGGTTGCTGCCACAGGCGATCGGTCAATTCCTCGCGATAGCCTTGCCACAGGCCTTCGGCATAGAGCTCGAGATTGCCGTTACGATATTGGAGCGCGCCGTTCACCGACGGGCGCCAGCGATCGCCTTCGAAGTAGCGGATCTCCGGGAAATCTGGTGAGCGGAAGCCCGCCAAATCCGCGATGAAGAAGCCGTGCCGCCGGACCGAATCCTGATAGTGAAGGCGCGTGTAGGAGAAGTTGATCAGCGCCCCGAACTCGCCGTCGCCCGCGTTCCAGCGGTCGGTCAGGAGCAGCTGGAAGTTCGGTTTGATGTCGCGCGACTGGTTCGTGTAATTGCCCCACACGGAGCCGGCGATTTCGAACCCCTTGAAATCGAACGGACGGCGCGAACGCACGTTGATGAGGCCCGAAAGGCCGGGCTCGACCAGGTTGGCGGTCGACGTTTTGAACGCTTCAACCGCAGCGATCGCGCCCGCCGGGAAATCCTGAAGCGCGACGGAACGAGTCTCCGCGGTGAAAATCTCCCGCCCGTCGTAGGTGGTCGTGTAGAAGGTGCGGTCGAGGCCGCGCAGCAGCACGCGGCTTGCTTCACCGCCGTTGCGCTCGACCTGGATGCCAGGGATGCGCGCCGCGGTATCGGACACGGTGATGTCGGGCAGCTTGCCGATATCTTCCGCGACGATCGCGTCCACGACCTGATCGCTGTTTCGCTTGATGTTGCGCGCCGACTGCAGGCTTCGGCGGAAGCCCGTGACGACGATCGAATTTTCGTCCGTAGTTCCTGCGGCCGGAGCGTCAGGCGATTGCGGCGGCGCTGCCGGATTCTGCTGGGCCGTCGCGGCGGGATCGGGGGGCGGCGAAGTCTGCGCCAGGGCGGACGAGGCCGCCGACAAAGCCACGAGTGCGGTAGTCGAAAATAGGACGGAAGATACACGCCGCATAATGAGCCCCCTCCAGCTACTATGAGGAAAAACAGTCCGTTATGGGCCCGGTATGACGTTCGATCGCAAACTTTCAAGCCGAATCCGGGGTCGCGCTAATTCAGGTTAGTCAGTTGTCTCAGTCGACCTGCGCGAGAAGATCATTCACTCGCCGTTCCGCTTCGGACAATGCGCGCTCGATGCTCTTCTGGCCGGTGAATGCCGCAACGGCTTCCTCGCCGACGATTCCCTCGATGGCATTCTGCCGCTGGACGTTGCTTGGCAGCGGCCGACCGATCGACGCGAGCGACGCAATGTCGTCGCGGTGTGGCAGCGCCTTGAAGCGGGGATCGTCCAGCACGGCCCGGAATGCGGGAATGTGACCCGTGCGCGCCCAGTCATAATTGTGCGCGGCCATGAACTTGAAAAAGCGCGCGATGGCTGCGCGCTGGCGGGGGCTTCGCTTGCGCGACGGCACCACCCAGCTGTGGCCACTGACGAACTCGACATGCTGTCCCCACAGCCGTGGATAGGGAAACACCGCGTAGCTCCGATAGAGTGGGCGCCCTGGGGTTGTCGCCTCCTGCTCGAACGAGCCGATCATCCACGTCCCGGTGGGATAGATGCCGCCCTCGCCGTTGATGAACGCGGCGATCGCCGCGGGCGTGTCCATGTTGAGCGTCCCGAGATGCTGCGCGTTGATGTTGCGGAAGAATGTCGCGACCTCGACGCCAACCGGGGTGGCAAGCTTGATATGGCGCGCATCGGGAAACAGCACGGCGCCACGCGCCATCATATACGTGTAGAGGTTGCGCGCGGCGTAGGCCGGATCGCCCACGTTGCTCTGGATCAGATAGGCCTTTCCGGTCCGCTGCTCGAACTGACGGGCCTGCGCGATCATCTCGTCCGCTGAATTGGGCAGGACAGGCTTCCCGCCACGCATCAGCCCGGCCTTTGCGAACAGCGCAGTGTTGACGTGGAACAGGCCGCCGTGCGTGTCCCACGGCAAACCAAATGCATGACCGCCGATCGTCACGCCGGCGCGGCCGGCCTCGGTGAAGTCATTGGGGCTAATGCCGGCCTGGCGAAGATAATCGTCAACCGGCTCCAGCAATCCCTTCAGCGCATAATCGCTGATGACGCCTTCGTGCATGGTCACGAGGTCGGGCGGATCGCGCGCCGCGACCTGCGCGGTGAGCTGCGGATAACCCGGCCATGCGACGACATTCACGTCGATGCGGATGTCCGGATTCTCCGCATTGAATCGGTCAATCATCGTCGTGATGATTCCGCATTCGCCTTCTGCCTTGGCGATGTCCGTGCTGCCCCCATATTCGGCGCCGCATTCGCCGAAGAAACGCTGCAGGTAGAGATGCGTCTTGCCGTCGGAACGTGAGCAGCTGCCGAGCGCAAACAGCGCGAGTAATGCCGCGGCAGCGCGCTTCATCGCACCGCCGTGCCCGCCATCGCGCGGACGATCTGCTTCTGGAAAATCACATAGACGATGAAGATCGGGATCGAGGCGAACACCGCCTGCGCCATGAGATAGCCGAGCCCGCTCGTCTGCGCGTAATTCATCTGCGCAGCCGCCAGCCCGACGGTCAGCGTGTACATGTCGCTCCGCGTTGCCGAGATCAGGGGCCACCAATAATCGTTCCACGAACCGAGGAAGGTGAACACCGCGAGCGTCGATTGCGCCGGCATGGTGAGCGGAACGATGATCTTCCAGAAAATCGTCCAGCGTGAAGCGCCGTCGAGCATCGCCGCCTCGTCGAGCTCGCGCGGAATCCCGCGCATGTAGGTCGTCATGAAGAACACGCTGAAGGGCGCGATGAGGCCGGGCAGGATAAGCCCGGGATAGCTGTTGTGCAGGTGCAGCCAGGCGAACAGCTGGTGTTGCGGCAGGATGATCGCCTGGCTGGGCACGGCGAGGCCGAGGAGAACAAGCACGAACAACGTGCGCCTGAGCGGGAACTCGAGCCGGGCGAATGCATAGCCGGCAAGGCTTGCGAGGATCAGCACGCCCGCCGTCGTGCCGAGCGCGACGATCGTGCTGTTGAGCAGCCAGCGAAGCGTGAGGCTGTTGCCCAGGATCGCAGCGTAATTGTGCAGCGTGTAGGGACCGTGCAGCGCCGCCTCGCTGTGGCCGACGAGCTCCGCGTTGTTCTTCAGCGACAGCAGGAGGGTCCAGATCAATGGCGCGAGCATGATCGCCGCGCCGATGCTGAGGCCCGCCCAGCCGAGCGGCGTCAGCCGGCCCCTGCGAAGATCAGTGGCCACCTTGCGCCGCCGTGGTTCTGCCGGTTGCCCAATATTGCGTGAGCGTGACGGCGAGGATGATCAGGAACAACACTTCGGCGGCAGCGCTGGCGTAGCCAAGCTCCCAGCGGCCGAAGGCCGTCTCGAACAGGAAAAGGACGGCGGTTCGCGACGCTCCGCTGGGACCGCCCGCGGTCAACAGCTGGGACTGGCCGAACAACTGCAGCTGCGCCGCCGTCTGGAGCATCACGACTAGAACGACGGTGCGTCGAAGCGACGGCAAGGTGATGCGCCAGAATGTCGTCCACTTGCCCGCATTGTCGAGCGCTGCCGCCTCGTACATGTCTTCCGAAATCTGTTGCAGCCCGGCAAGGAACAGCAGCATCGGAAAGCCCACCGACCACCAGATGGTGGTAATGGCCAGCGCCGGAAGCGCCAGATGCACATCACTGAGGAATGGCAATGGCTCCCAGCCGAGC
>Ga0207706_10002851_pt1 | contig 16779 bp, 20 predicted proteins | sample KBSC53metaG_FD_184318 | JGI IMG/M metagenome (GOLD analysis project Ga0207706, IMG submission 184318) | Corn rhizosphere microbial communities from Kellogg Biological Station, Michigan, USA - KBS C5-3 metaG (SPAdes) (version 2) | ecosystem: Host-associated > Plants > Roots > Rhizosphere > Soil ... | reverse complement strand
AGGCGCCGGCTCCTGGACCAGCTCGAGTCCGAGGGCATGTGGCTGGCCCCGGCCCACTTCCCGGAGCCCTTCGGCACCGTGACCCGGGTCGACGGCGCCCGCCGCTGGACCGGCCGGACCTGACCCCTGTTCGAAACGTCGATGCGTGAACCCGCCGGTGTCAGGCCGCAGCTCGGTGTCTTCGATGCGGTGGGACGGCGGTGAGCTGTCCGTCGGGATGGCGTTGCAGTCGCCAGCCCCCCTCATGGACCGCTCGATGATGGGCTCGACACAGCAAGGCCAGGTTGGCCAGATCGGTCGGGCCGCCATGGAGCCAGTGGCGTAGATGATGAGCCTCGCACCAGGCCAGCGGCCGGGTGCAGCCGGGGAACACGCAGCCCCCGTCGCGAACGGCCAGGGCGGTGCGCTGGGCGACCTGGACGACCCGGCTGGCCCGGCCCACCTCCAGCGGCTGGGCGGGCGCACCCCCGAGGACCGGGGGCAGCAGGGCCACCGCCGCCCGCAACCGGGTCGCCAAGCTCCCGGGGCCACCGGGACCGTCGGCGTGGTCGTGGTGGTCGGTGCGGTGGCGGGTGACCAGCACCCGGGTCACCGAGCTATCACAGGCCAGCCGCTGGCACGCCTCCGGGTCCAGCGGCCCCCACCCACCGACCTCGCCACCAACAGCGTGGTGGCGGCCGAGGAGGCTGTCCAGGTCCACGGTGACAGTCAGCTGGGGCCGGACCCCACCGGTCTGGGGGAGCCGGCCCCCTTCCAGGGCGTGGCGGGCCAGCTCGGTCAGGGCGTCAGCGTTGCGTTGGCTGCCGCTGCGGCTGTCGTTGGCGTCGGCTGGGCGGGCCAGGGGCTCCAGGGCCGCCAGGAGGGTCTGGCCGGCCTCGGGCTCCAACAACCCATCCACTGCCACCATCCCCTCGAAGGTCGGCGCAAGCCATAGCCCCCGGCGGGCATGACGCTGATGAATGCAGTCATGCTCGCCGTCGGGGTCGGCGACCAGCCGGAGATGCCCCAGAACCCGTCGCAGCCGGGGTGGGTCCAGCCGACAAGCCGCTTCGACCAGGACCGGTTCGGCCTCGACGGTGACCCGGTCGGGGAGGTCCTGAGTGCCGTGGGCCAACACCGCGGCGTGGGCGACCGACAGCTCCCCGTTCGCCAGCGCGGCCGCGGTCCCGGTCAGTGGGCCGCAGAACAGGGCCCGGGCGGTCCGGACCGCGCTCTGGGCGGCGCCGGCGCCCAGGCGGAGCCGGTTCCGAAGCCAGCTGGCGGTCGACCCGGCCTGTTGGTCCTGGTCGGCCCCGGCGGCGCCGCGGGCGTCCACGGCGGCGAGTTCTCTGAGCCATTGGCCTTCCAGGCGGTCCACCAACCGCCGCAGGACCAGGACCCGCTCGGCCCGGACCGTGTCAGCCAGCCCGTCCAGGTCCTGGGCGGCCAGCCCGTCCACGGCCACCGTCAGCGCCGCCAGCCCGTCCGGTGCTTCGAATGACGGGCCGGTCGAATATGTGTTCGAGTCCATAGCGGCAACCTATCAGCCCTCCACCCCAACACAAGCACCAAACCCAAATCTGGGGACAAGTTCACCTGGACCGGTGCGCCGAGCCGGATCGTGGCGGGTCCGGTCGATTGTGGGTACCTCGCCTGCCAGGCGCATGCGGGACCCAAGAGACCCCTAGACACCCGTTCCAGACAACTCTGCATGGGACCCGAACGCCCCCGGCGACCGAGCCAGCGACCACATGGGGGGCGGCCCGAACGACCTACCGGCGCTGGCAGGCGGGGCAGAACGTGGTGCCGCGGCCGCCCAGGACGACCTTGCGGAGGGGGGTGGCGCAGCGGGGGCAGGGGCGGCCGGACTGGCCGTAGGCGATCAGGAAGTCGGCGTTGCGGCCGCTCTCGCCGTTGACCATGCGGTAGTCGCGGAAGGTGGTGCCTTCGCGGGCGATGGCCTCGGTCAGGACCCGGCGGATGGCGCCGTGGAGGGCCAGGGCCCGTCTGGGGCCGACTCTCCGGGAGGCGGGGTGGATGCGGGACAGCCACAGGGCCTCGTCGGCGTAGATGTTGCCGACCCCGGCCACCGGGCGCTGGCTGAGCAGATACGGCTTGACCGGAGCTCGAGTGGCGGCCAGGTCGCGGGCGAAGCGGTGGGGGTCGAACTCGTCGGAGAGCGGCTCGGGGCCGAGCCGGGCCAGCGTCGGCAGCGACCCGTAGGCGCCGGCCTCGACGACGGCCAGGCCGCCGAAGCGGCGGACGTCCCGGAACACCAGCTCGCGGCCGTCGTCCAGGGTGATCCGGGCCCTGGCGTAGGCGTCGGGGGCGCCGAAGTGGAGCACGCCGGTCATGCCCAGGTGCAGGATCAGCTCCAGACCCTGGTCGAGGGGGCAGAGCAGGAACTTGCCCCGGCGGCCGACCCCCTCGACGGTCCGACCCAGGAGCAGGCCGGGGGCGTGGAAGCGCCGCTGGGTGTCGGCCCAGACGGCCAGCACCCGGCGGCCGGACAGCTCCGGCTCGAGCTGCCGGCGGACCGACTCGACCTCGGGCAGCTCAGGCATACGCCCAGCCTACCGGGGAGGTGGCACAGGAAGGTCGTCGGGGACCGGCGTCCCGTCGGGCCAGCAGCCGATGCCGGCCAGGAACCCGGCCAGGCCGGGGGACAGGGGATAGGCGGGCAGCTGATCGAGGCCGACCAGCCGGGCGTCGGCGGCGTCGCCGGCGGCCACGGGCACGGCGTCGTCGGGCAGCTCGGCCCAGAGGTCGACGATCAGGTAGTGGAAGCCCTCGCCGATCCGCTCCACGACCCCGGCGATCTCGCCGACGGTCGCCTCGAGGCCGGTCTCCTCGGCCAGCTCACGGGCGGCGGCCACGGCGATGGTCTCGCCTCCCTCGACCCGCCCGCCCGGGAGCGACCAGCGCCCCTTGTGGGGCGGGTTGCCCCGCTCGACCAGCAGGAGCCGCCCGGCGCGGTCCCGGGCGACCAGCCCGACCGCCACCACCGGCGACGACGGCACCTCGTCCATGGCCCCATCGTCCCACGCCGGGGCCTGAGGCGGCGCTAGAAGGTGGTCGCGCTGGAGAAGGCGAACCGGTCGATGGCCAGGGCGGGGGCGCGGGCGGCGCCGTAGCCGTCCTCGGCGGCCATCTCGGTCTCGGCCCCGACGGCCCGCACCGAGGCCAGGGCGTCAAGGATCGACTGGGTGAAGCGGAGGTTGCGGACCGCCCCGACCACCCGGCCGTCCTCCACCCAGAAGGTGCCGTCCCTGGTCATGCCGGTGATCGTGGTGCCCATCAGGTTGACCAGGTTGGTGTAGTGGAACCGGGTCACCAGCAGGCCCCGCTCCAGCCCGGCGACCAGCTCGGCCAGGGGGGTCTGGCCGGGCAGCATGGCCAGGTGCATGGGCAGCGCGCCCTCGGCCGAGGGGGCCGGGAGGCCGTGGCCGGTGGGCTCGACCCCGTGCCCGGCGGCGGCCCGGAAGTCGTAGACCAGGCTGGCCGCGACGCCCCGGTCGATCAGGGTCACCCGGCGCTTGGGGACGCCCTCGAAGTCGAAGCCGACGCCGATGGTGTCGGCGGCGGTGGCGTCGTCGACGATCGTGACCAGCGGCGAGCAGACCCGCCGGCCGAGCCGGCCGACCAGGAAGCTGCGGCCCTCGTCGTAGGCCTTGGCCCCGAACCCGAGCCAGCCCAGCCACTGGACCAGGACCGAGGCCGCGTTGGGCTCCAGCACCACCGGGTAGGAGCCGGGGGCGAGGTCGCGCGGGTCGCGGCTGTCCATCGCCTTGCGGGCGGCCCGCTCCCCGAGGGCGGCGACGTCCAGGTCGGCCAGGGCCGGCTCGGTCCCCTCGGCCCAGCCGGTGCCCGACCCGGCGTCGGCCAGGATCGAGAAGCTGGCCGCGGTGGTCGCCCCGGCGGCCCGCACCCCGCGGGTGTTGGCCAGGGCGATCTCCAGCTCGCGGGTCTCGCACGCCCCGGCGGCGGCGACCCCGGCCGGGAGCCGGCCGATCACCCCGGCGACCAGCCCGGCCCGGGTGGCCGGGTCGGCGGCGGCGGTGGCCTGGTCGTGGCGCCCGGCCGCCGGGTAGGTGGCCGGGCCGGGCATGCCGGGATAGCCCGGGTCGGGCGGCATCGCCCTGGCCACCGCGGCGGCCCGCCTGGCGGTGGCCCGCACCGTCCCGGGGTCGGCGGAGTGCACGGTGGCCGTGCCGACCCGGTTGCCGTCGACCACCGCCCTGACCCGGACCCAGAGGTCCTCGCGCCAGGCCGACTGGTGGATGCGGCTGGAGGCGAACCGGGTCAGCCCCCCGGCCTGCCGGTAGACCAGGGCCTCGGCGTCGTCGGCGCCGCCGACCCCGATGGCCTCCTCGGCAATCTCCAGCAGCCGTTCGGGCCTAGCCATGAGGCCCCCGGACTCCCACGTGGACGTTGCGGAACCGGGCCGGGGCGGCGCCGTGGCCGACCCGGGCGTTCTGGAAGGGCTGGCCCTTGCCACAGTTCGGCACGCCCCACACGACCCATGCCTCGGGGCCGCAGACGGCGTCCAGCGAGCCCCAGAAGTCGGTCGTGCGGCCGTCGTAGCTGGCGTTGCGGTACAGCCGGCCGAGGCGGCCGCCCTTGATCTCCCAGGCCGCCTCGACCCCGAACTGGAAGTTGACCCGCCGGTCGTCGATCGACCACGACCGGTTGAGGCTCAGCAGCAGGCCGTCGGGGGTGTCGGCGACGAGCTCGCCGAGCGTGCCCTGCCCGGGCTCCAGGTGCACGTTGGTCATGCGGATCAGGGGCATGCTGCCCCAGCCGTCGGCCCGCATCGCCCCGCTCGACCCGGTCCCGTCGGCCGCCGTCTCCCGGCTGGTCAGGAAGCCGGCGACCACGCCGTCGACGACCAGCGGCGACCGCTGGGCGGGGACGCCCTCGTCGTCGAAGCCGAAGGTGCCGAGCCCGCCCGGGGTGGTCGCGTCGGCCGTGACCGACATGGCCGGCGAGCCGTAGCGGAGCCGCCCCAGGTCGCCGGGGGTGACGAACGAGGTGCCGGCGTAGGCGGCCTCCATGCCAAGGATCCGGTCCAGCTCCAGTGGGTGCCCGACCGACTCGTGGACCTGGAGCGAGAGCTGCTGGCCGTCGAGGATCACCGTGGTCACCCGCTCGGGGAGCTGGGGCGCGGCCAGCAGCTGGACCGCCTCGGCGGCCACCCGGGGGGCGTTGGCGACCAGCTCGGCGGCCTCGACCACCTCCCACCCGCCGGCCTGGTACTGGCCCCGGAACGAGTTCGGCCAGCTGCGCTGCTGGAGGTCGCCGTCGCCGACCGCCACCGCCTCGATCCCGGCCCCGGTCTGGGTGACCGTCTGGTCGAGGCGGGCGCCCTCGCTGGACCAGAGCACGGTCCGCCGCCGCCACAGGTCGACGGTCGCCTTGGCATGGGCCAGCCCGGCCACCGACCGCTGGGCGTCGCAGGCGGTCAGCAGCAGCTCCACCCGCTCGGCCAGAGGCACGGCGAACGGGTCGCGGGCCACCGGGGTCGCCCAGCCGGCCACCGCCGGCTCGGCCGGGGCCAGAGCCACCGGCTCGCCTCCGACGGCCGCCGACGCCCTGGCCACCTCGACCGCCCGCCGGGCCAGGTCGCCGGCCCGTCCCGGGTCGAGCACGGCGCTGGCCGCGAACCCCCAGCGCCCGTCCACCAGCACCCTGACCCCGAGCCCGCTGGAGTCCTCGGCCTCCAGGTCGTCGACCCGGTCGTCGGTGACGGTCAGCCCCTCGGTCTCCTCCCGCACCCACCGGACGTCCGCGTAGCCGGCCCCGGCCTCGACCGCCGCGGCGAGGGCCAGCTCGGTCAGCTCCTCGGGCTCCATCGCCCTCCCTCACGCTCCCACCTGGAGCGCGATGCTACCCGGAAGCCGGCTCGCGAAGCTCCTCGGCGACCACGGACAGGTCGGCCACGAAGCCCTTGTAGGCGAGGGCGCGGGCCTCCTCGTCGGGGGCGCGGAGGATGGAGGAGGGGTGGACGGTGGCCAGGACCCGGGGGGCGAGGTCGGACTCCAGGAACTGGCCGCGCTCGCGGCTGACCCGGAACGAGCTGCCCAGCAGCGCCTGGGCGGCGGTCGCGCCCAGCAGGACCAGCGCCCGGGGCTGGACCACCCGGAGCTCGGCCTCGAGCCAGGGGGAGCAGGCGTGGACCTGCTCGGCGTTGGGCTTCTTGTGGATGCGGAGCTTGCCCCGGCGCTCGAACTTGAAGTGCTTGACCACGTTGGTCACATAGGCCAGCTCACGGTCGATGCCGGCCTCGGCCAGGGCCTGGTCCAGCACCCGCCCGGCAGGGCCGACGAACGGGCGCCCGGCCCGGTCCTCGCCGTCGCCGGGCTGCTCACCGACCAGCAGCACCTCGGCGTCGGGGGAGCCCTCGCCGAAGACCGTCTGGGTGGCGTCGCGGTACAGGTCGCAGGCCGTGCAGCCGGCCGCGGCCGCCCGTAGCTCGCCCAGATCGGGCTGCGCGGGGATCAGGTCGCGGGCCGCGCTCGGGGGCCGCTGGCGGGCTGGCATGGCAGGAACCTCTCTACCACTGGGCCCGGCCGCCCAAACCGCCGGCCTGAGGGGAGCTAGTCGCGCGTGCCCGGCCCGTCGCCGGCGCCGACCCCGGGTGGGGAGTCGCCAACCACCCGCCCCTCCAGACCGGAGGTGATCAGCAGCAGGGCGAGCAGCAGGACCGGGAACAACGCGACAACGGCGAGCATCAACAGCGACATCGAGCGAGCAGCCTCCTCGTCAGTACGACGTAGGCAGTCTGCCAGGAATATCGGAGGCCTGGTGGCCCGCCTCGAGGGCTGTTACCCGATCGGTACGGGAGAGAGGGTCGGCGGGGAGGGGCGGCCGGGCTGCGCTATCGTCGTGCCATGCCCGGGTTCGACCTGCACACCCACTCGACCTTCTCGGACGGCACCCTCGACCCCGAGCAGGTGGTCGAGCTGGCCGCCACCCGTGGCCTGACCGGGATCGCCCTCACCGATCACGACAACACCGGCGGGGTCGAGCGGGCCAGGGCCGCGGCCAGCGGCACCGGGCTGACCGTCCTGCTCGGCTGCGAGCTGTCGGCCGAGCACGACGCCAACCCGGTGCACGTCCTTGCCTACGGCTTCGACCCGGGCGAGCCGGTGTTCGCGGCCAAGCGGGCCTGGATCCTCGAAGGCCGGGTCGGCCGGACCCGCCGGATGGTGGAGCGGCTGCGCGAGCTGGGCGCCCCGGTCGACTTCGACCGGGTCAGGGAGCTGGCCGGCGGCGGCGCCCTCGGGCGTCCGCACGTGGCCAGGGCCATGGTCGAGGCGGGGGTGGTCGACGAGCTGGGCGACGCCTTCAGCCAGGACTGGATCGGCACCGGCGGCCGTGCCTATGTGGCCAAGGACGCCGTCACCCCGACCGAGGCGGTCGAGCTGATCCACGGGGCCGGCGGGGTGGCGGTGCTGGCCCACCCCTCGGTCCACGCCGGCGCCGCGCCCGTCCCCGAGCCGGTCATCCGGGCCATGGCCGCCGCCGGGCTCGACGGCCTGGAGGTCGACCACCCCGACCAGCCGCCGCGCGACCGGGCCCGCTGGCGGGCCCTGGCCGCCGAGCTGGGCCTGGAGACGACCGGGGCCTCGGACTGCCACGGCGCCCTCTACGGCTACCGTCTGGGCAGCGAGCGCACCCCCGACGCGGCCGTCGACCGCCTGCTCGCCCGCGCCTAGCACCGGGCCGGGCGCGCACGGGCTGCCACATCGTATGCTTCGGGCATGGAGCTCGAGGTTGGGCCGTTCGACCCGGCGCTGCACATCAGGAGCAGGGATCATTACGAGGCGGTGCGCCGTGAGGCGCAGCTGCTGGCGCTGGCCCCGGAGGCCGCCCCGGCCCGGCTCGAGGAGCTGATCGAGCAGCTCAGCGGCCAGTTCCCCCGCAGCCCCGTCGACGATGTCGCCGACCAGGCCTACCTGGCCAAGGAGCCCAGCTTCTCGGTGCGCTACAGCCTGCCCGACGAGCTGGTCCCGGCCGCTCTGCACGCCTGCGACCAGCTCGAGGACCTGCTGGACGAGATCGACCGCTGGGCAGAGGCCGAGTCGGCGCAGCTGCTGGAGGCGCCCGACGACATCAGGCGCTACCGCAAGGTCTACCTTGACCAGGTCCGGGCCCAGCTGAAGGCGGCCGGTGGCTGACGTCAGCACCAGCCCCGGGCGCCCGTGGGCGGTCGCCGGCCTGGTCCTGGCCGGCCTTGGGCTGATCATGTTCCCGATCGGGGGCCTGGTCGGGGTCGTGTGCGGCGGGATCGCCCGCTCCAAGGGCGACCAGTCCCTTGGCCTGGCCGCCATCGTGGCCGGGGTGGTCAGCTTCTTCGCCAGCTTCGGGGTGGCCGCCCTGGTCCTCGACTAGCCCGCCCCGGTCTCCCGGCCCAGCGGGCCGAGGTTGGTGGCCAGCACCGCCTGCACGGCCGCGCCCAGCAGGACCCGGTGGACCCGGCGGGCCATCGTCCCCTTGTCCAGGTAGGCGAACGCCCCGGCCTCCCTGGCCTGGCGCTCCAGCTCGGGGCTCTCGAAGGCGCTCAGCACGACCACCTGGGTCGCGGACCGGCCGTCCTTGATGAGCCGGGTCGCGTCCAGGCCGTTGAGCACCGGCATGCGCAGGTCGATGACGACGATGTCGGGCTCGAGCTGCCTGGCCATGGCCACCGCGTCCGCCCCATCGCCGCTCTCGCCCACGACCTCGAAGCCGGTCTCCTCGAGCAGGTCCCGCAGCGCCTCCCGGAGCCGGGTGTGGTCGTCGGCCAGCAGCACCCGGGGGCGTGGTGGGAGCCGGGTCACGCGGAGCGGCCCTCCGGCGGTGCCGGCGGGCCGGGGACGCGCGCCTCGCCCACGCTGGACCGCTGCCCCCCCGTGCCGTCCACGACCTGCCCCACCCTTCGCCCTGCCGATCTCGGACCGGAAGGATAACCGAGTGTGGCAGGCGGGGCGTAGCCTCGGAGGATGAATGGCGCAGAACAGCAAAGCCTGCCAGGCATCGACCTGGAGCGGGTGACGTTCCTGAGCCCGTCGGCCCTCGAGCGCTACCGGCTCTGCCCGCGCCTGTACCGGTTCCTGTACGTGGACGGGCTCTGGCGCATGTCGCGCTCCAGCGCCCCGCAGGCGTTCGGGACCAGCATCCACGCCGCCCTGCGCGAGTTCTACCGCCTCCCGGTGGGCCGCCGCAGCCTGCGCATGCTGCTGGAGCTGTTCAGGCGCCTTTGGGTCCGCGACGGCTCGGGCGACCGGGAGCAGCAGCAGCGCGAGCGGGAGCGGGGGGCCGAGGCCCTGCGGGCCTGGTACGGGCGGACCGACACCAGCGTCGTCCCGCACGCCACCGAGCTCGGCCTGCAGGCCGCCTGGGGCGACATCGTGCTCAAGGGGCGCCTGGACCGGCTCGACGCCGACCCCGCCGGCGGCCGCGGCCTGGTCGTGGTCGACTACAAGACCGGCCGGCGGCCGGTCAGCCAGGAGTCGGCCGACACCGACGAGGCCCTGACCATCTACGCCGCGCTGGTCGAGCGCCGCCTCGGCCGGCCGGTGACCCGGATGGTGCTGGACTACGTGGTCGCCGGCACCCAGGTGGTCACCGAACGGCCCCCCGAGGTGCTGCGCCAGCGCCTGGACGACGTGCTCGGCACGGCCGCCACCCTCCGGGCCGACCAGGCGTACCTGCCCCGCACCGGGCCCTGGTGCGCCGGCTGCGACCTGCTCAAACGCTGCCCCGAGGGCCAGCGCGAGGTGGCCGGCGTGACCGCCCGGTTGGACTGACTGCCGCCACTCGTTGTATTCAGAGGGGGTGGAGGAAGCGACGCACGGCCGGCTGGGGCGCCCAACGGCGCACCTGCTGCTGCCATGCCGCAGCGACTCGGTGCCCACGGTGCGGGCCCTGCTCCACCGCGATATGGAACGCTGGGACATCCCCGAGGAGGTCGCCGACGGCATCCTGCTGGCCGCTGGCGAGGCCGTCACCAACGCCGTCGTCCACGGGGCGTGGGGCCAGCAGGACTCGGTGATGGTGATCCGCTGGGCCATGACCGGCGGGAAGTTCTCGTTCTCGGTCACCGACCGCGGGCCGGGGTTCGAGAGCTCGCGCACGGCCATGTCGCGGCGCGCCCATCCCTCACAGAACCGCGGCCGCGGCCTCTTCATCATGCATGCGCTGATGGACCGGGTGGTGGTCGACTCCGGCCTGAACGGCACCCGCATCCTGCTCGAGAAGGCGCTGGGTGCACCGCCCGCCGGCTAGGCGGGAGGCGACGGAGGGCCGAGCCGGGTGGGCTCGGCCCTCGGAAGCCCTACTGGGACTCGGCCCGACGAGGCTCTTCCATCGTCGGCCACATCCGCAGCTCATCCGCCAGGGCGCGGATTTCATTGTCCGGATAGCGCCGGTGGCCCCCCAAGGTCCGCAGGAAGGGAAGCTTGCCTTCCTGGGCCCACCGGGACACGGTCTTCGGCGACACGTGGAGAAGACCGGCTACCTCGGAGGTCCGCAGATATGTCGGCCTGCTGGTCCGGCTCATCGCTCGACACCCCTTTACGGTTGTCGTCCCGGTTGAGGACTTTCTGTTGTCCCCGGGGGAGACTACCCCGCTCCTGCAAAACTACTGAATCAGTTGTTCTACCTAGCAAGGTTCGATCCTGTCGTACTGCTCGGTACGTACGATTGTGAACTTGCCCGGTGACCCGTATCGTTTCGCCCGCTCACGGCGCCTGGAACAAGTACGGGAGACGCGACGTCGTGGGCTCCGGGGGACCCTTCAAAGTCCGGTGCATCGGGGGAAGCCGGGCGTTGAGGGTAGGCCACGGCGTCGCGCTCGTCCGCTCGCCGCGCGCTGACTCCTCGATCTAGGTGACCGGGACGATCTCGGCCTCCAGCAGCCGCCCGCCCTCGACCCGGAGCAGGCCCATCGTGCCCCGCGGCTGGCGGCGCCGGTCGGTCGGCGACCCCGGGTTGAAGATCCGCACCCCGTCGCCCGCCTGATCGAGCGGGATGTGGGAGTGCCCGAACACCACCAGCTCGGCCCCTGGGAACCGCCGGCGCAGCCGCTCGGTCCGCCCCTGGGCCGGGCCGGCGTCGTGCACCATGGCCACGGCCAGGCCGTCCAGGTCCAGTTCCAGGGTCTCGGGCGCCCCCCAGGCGGCCACGTCGGGGGTGTCGTTGTTGCCGAGCACGGCCCGGACCGGGGCGAAGGCGGCCAGCTCCTCCAGCACCCCGGCCCGGCAGACGTCCCCGGCGTGCAGGATCAGGTCGACCCCGGCCAGGCGCCGGGCCACCTCGGCCGGGCAGGCCTTCCAGTACCGCGGGGCGTGGGTGTCGGACAGCACGGCCAGCCTCATGATCGACGATGATGGCACGCCGTGGGCCGGCAACGACCGATCGGGGAGGAGCGCGCATGGGAGCGCTGGACGGCAAGGTGGTGGTCGTCACCGGGGCCGGGCAGGGGATCGGGCGCGAGGAGGCGCTGGCCTGCGCCAGGGCGGGGGCCGCGGTGGTGGCCGACGACCTGGCCGGGGCGGCCGCGACGGCGGCCGCGATCGCCGCCGAGGGGGGCAGGGCGCTGGCCCTGGAGCACGACGTGGCCGACTTCGAGGCCGCCGGGCGGCTGGTGGCCGCGGCCGTCGAGACCTTCGGGAGGCTGGACGGCGTGGTCAACAACGCCGGGGTGGTCCGCGACCGGATGGTCTTCAACATGTCGCCCGACGAGTTCGACCTCGTGCTCCGGGTGAACCTGGGCGCCACCTTCGCCATGACCCGGCACGCCGCCGCCTTCTGGAAGGCCGAGGGGCGGCCGGGGGCGATCGTCAACACCACCTCGACCTCGGGCATCCTCGGCAACCTGGGCCAGTCCAACTACGGCGCGGCCAAGGCCGGGGTGGCCGCCTTCACCGTCATCTGCGCGCTGGAGCTGGCCCGCTACGACGTGCGGGTGAACGCGGTCGCCCCCGGGGCGCGGACCAGGATGACCGAGGGCGCCTTCGGCCAGCTCGACTTCCAGGGCGAGTTCGACCCGCTCGACCCGGCCAACGTCGCCCCGGTGGTGGTGTGGCTGCTGTCGGACGCCGCCGCCGAGGTCTCCGGCCAGGTGCTCGGGATCACCGGCGGCCTGGTCGAGCTGTACGAGGGCTGGCACGTGGTCGCCAGCCAGGAGCTGCCCCGCCGCTGGACGCCCGAGGAGCTGGCCGCGGCCGCCCCGGGCCTGTTCGGCGACCGGCCGGCCCGCGCCCCCTGGCGGCCCTCCAGCCTGCGCCGGATCATCGAGTCGGCCCGGGGCCGCCCCGGGGCCGGCTAGAGGGCGGCGCTGTAGGCGCGGCCGGCGGCGACCAGCTCCACGCCGGTGAGGTTGGGGACCGTCACCGGGGAGGTCCGCCGGGTGGTGGTGCCGTCGCCCAGCTGGCCGTAGGTGTTGGCCCCCCAGGCCCGGACGGTGCCGTCGGCGAGCACGGCCAGGCCATGGTCGCGACCGCCCGAGATGCGCTGGACGCCGGTGAGGCTGCCGACCCGGACCGGGCTGGAGCGGTTGGCGAGGGCGCCGTTCCCGAGCTGGCCGAGGTTGTTGCGGCCCCAGGCCCAGACGGTCCCGTCGGACCGTAGGGCCAGGCTGTGGTAGGCCCCGGCGGCGACCGCCACCACCCCGGTGAGGCTGCCGACCCGGACCGGGGTCGACCGGTGGCTGATGGTGCCGTCGCCGAGCTGGCCGTAGGTGTTGTGCCCGAACGCCCAGACGGTCCCGTCGGACCGCAGGGCCAGGCTGTGGTCGCGGCCCCCGGCCACCTGGGTGACCCCGGTCAGCGACGGCACCCGGACCGGGGTGCCGCGGGTCGTGGTGGTGCCGTCGCCCAGCTCCCCGAAGGCGTTGTAGCCCCAGGCCCAGAGGCTGCCGTCGTTGCGGATGGCCAGGCTGTGCCCGCGGGCCCCGGCGATCTGGGTCACCCCGGTGAGGTTGCGGACCTGCACCGGCCGGGTCCGCCTGGTCCGGCTGCCGTCGCCCAGCTGGCTCTGGGAGTTCATGCCCCAGGCGCGCACCGTGCCGTCGCCGAGCAGGGCCAGGCTGTGGTAGTGGCCGGCGGCCACCTGGACCGCCCCGGCCAGGCCCGCCACCGGCCCAGGGGCCGGGCGGTTGGCCGTGCTGCCGTCGCCCTGCTGCCCGTACTGGTTCGAGCCCCAGGTCCAGACGCTGCCGTCGGCCCGCAGGGCGAGCACGTGCTCGCGCCCGCCCGCCAGCTCGGTGGCGTCGCTGAGCCCGGTCACCGGCCCGGCCGAGAGCCGGCCGGCGGTCGTGCCGTCGCCGAGCTCGCCGAAGCTGTTGCCACCCCACGTCCTCGGCGTCGCAGGCCCGGCCGCCCCGGCCGGGACGGCCGCGACCGACAGGAGCAGCGCCGCCACCAGGGCGGCCAGGAGGAAGGACCGGGTTCGCATGCCCCGATCCTAGGCAGCCGCCCCGGGCCCTTGACACCAGCAGATGCAGTAGAGCGGGCTCCAGCGGCATCATCGCCGGGAGCGAGCAGCGCCCAACCCCCGGAGGAGCCCATGGACGACAGGCAGGTCCTCGACCGTATCGGTGCCCTGGTCGAAGAGGAGCACACCCTCGAGAGCCAGGCCATCGGCGAAGGCCTCGACCAGCACGAGCAGGCCCGCCTCCACGAGGTCGAGGTCCAGCTCGACCAGTGCTGGGACCTACTGCGCCAGCGCCGGGCCCGCCGCGACGCCGGCCAGGACCCCGACACCGCCCACGTCCGCCCCGAAGGCACCGTCGAGGGCTACCTCCAGTGACGCGAACGGCTCCGACCTCTCGGTCGGAGCCGTCGCCGCGGGAGACCCGGGCCTAGGCGGCCTGGGGAGCCTCCGAACCCTCACCCTCGGGGGCGAGGGCGTGGGCCAGGACCTGGTCGATCTCGCTGGCCAGGTGGAAGGTCATCTCGGCCCGGACCGACTCGGGGACGTCCTCGAGGTCGGCCCCGTTGCGCTCGGGGAGGATGATCTCCTTGAGGCCGGCCCGGTGGGCGGCCAGGACCTTCTGCTTGACCCCGCCGATGGGCAGGACCCGGCCCTGGAGGGTGACCTCGCCGGTCATGCCGACCTCGGCCCGGACCGGCCGGCCGGTGAGCAGGCTGGCCAGGGCGGTGGTCATGGTCACGCCGGCCGATGGGCCGTCCTTGGGGACGGCGCCCGCCGGGACGTGGACGTGGTACCGGCGCCCGGCCACGTCGCCGCTGATGCCCAGCTCGCCGGCGTGGGCGCGGACGTAGGAGAGGGCGATCGAGGCCGACTCCTTCATCACGTCGCCGAGCTGGCCGGTGAGGGTCAGCCCCGGCTCGCCGTCCATCACGCTGGCCTCGATGAACAGCACGTCGCCGCCGGTGCCGGTGACGGCCAGGCCGGTCGCGACCCCGGGCACGGCGGTCCGCTCGGCCGCCTCGAAGAAGAACCTCTGACGGCCCAGGTAGCCGCGCACGTCGCCGTCGTCGACGACCAGCGGGGTGCTGGCCTCGCCGCCGGCGATCCGGGTCGCCGCCTTGCGCAGCAGCTTGCCGATCTCGCGCTCCAGGTTCCGGACCCCGGCCTCGCGGGTGTAGTCGCCGACCACGGTCCGCAGGGCGGCCTCGGTGACGATCACCTCGTCCCCCCGCAGGCCGGTCTGGTCGAGCTGGCGCTCGAGCAGGTGGTCGCGGGCGATGGCCAGCTTCTCGTCCTCGGTGTAGCCGTCCAGGCGGACGACCTCCATGCGGTCGAGCAGCGGGCCCGGGATGGTCTCGACCACGTTGGCGGTGGCGATGAACAGCACGTCCGACAGGTCCAGCTCGACCTCGAGGTAGTGGTCGCGGAAGGAGTGGTTCTGGGCCGGGTCGAGCACCTCGAGCAGGGCCGAGGAGGGGTCGCCGCGCCAGTCGGCGCCGACCTTGTCGACCTCGTCGAGCAGGAACACCGGGTTCATGGTCCCGGCCTCCTTGATGGCCCTGGCGATCCGGCCGGCCTGGGCGCCAACGTAGGTGCGCCGGTGGCCGCGGATCTCGGCCTCGTCGCGGATCCCGCCGAGGGCGACCCGGACGAACTTGCGGCCCATGGCCCGGGCCACCGACTCGCCCAGCGAGGTCTTGCCGACACCCGGCGGGCCGACCAGCGCGATGATCGCGCCGGCGCCGCGCCCGCCCTGGTCGGCCAGGCCCCGCTCGCGGCGGAGCTTGCGCACGGCCAGGTACTCGAGGATCCGGTCCTTGACGTCCTCGAGGCCGGTGTGGTCGGCGTCAAGGACGCGGCGGGCCTCGGCGATGTCGAGGGCGTCGGTGGACTTCTCGCCCCAGGGGAGCTCGGTCATGGTGTCGAGCCAGGTGCGGATCCAGCCGTGCTCAGGGCTCTGCTCGCTGGTCCGCTCCAGGCGGCCGATCTCCCGCTCCACCGCGTCACGCACGGCCTCGGGCATCTTGCCTTCGGCGACCTTGGCCCGGTAGGTGTCGACCGGGCTCTCGCCGTCCTCGCCCTCGCCGAGCTCCTTGCGGATGGCGGCCAGCTGCTGGCGCAGGATGAACTCGCGCTGGCTCTTCTCCATGCCCTCGGAGACGTCCTTGCGGATGCGGTCCTTCAGCTCGACCTCGCCCAGGGTGTCCCGGGCCCAGGCCAGCACCTTCTCGAGGCGCTGGGTGACGTCGACCGCCTCCAGCACCTCGACCTTCTGCTCGAACGACAGGTCGGGGGAGTAGATGGCGGTGTCGGCGATCTGGCCGGGGTCGGTCATGCCCCGCAGCAGCTCGGCGACCTGGGCGGCGCCGCGGGCCTCGAGGATGTTCTCGACCACGGCCCGGTACTCGCGGGCCAGCTGCGTGGTCCGCTCGGTGGCCGGCGGGTCGTCGACCGGCTCGATCTCGACCCAGGTGGCGGTCCCGGTGCCGGCCACGCCGGCTCCGATGCGGGCCCGGTGCAGGCCGCGCACGACCACCGCCAGCTGCCCGTTGGGCAGCTCGCCGGCGTTCTCGATCTTGGCAACGGTGCCGACGGTGGCGTAGCGGCCGTCGACCTTGGGGACGAGCAGCAGGTGGCCGCCGGTGTCGCCGGCGGCGCTGGACGCCGAGCGCGACTCGGGCGTCTCCAGGGTGGCGGTGACGACCATTCCCGGCACCACGACCCCGCTGGTCAGGGGCAGGAGGGGAAGAGTCTCCGTCGAGAGCTCAGGCATGCATTCTCCAGGTCAAAGGGGTGCGACACCCTCATCAACAGAGGGCGCCGACCCCAAATTCCTAGAGCACGAAAACCGTTGAGGTGTTCAGGTGACCGTGACTGTTCCCTTCATCGCCGCCGGGTGGTACTTGCAGAAGAACGGGTAGGTGCCGGCCGCCGGCGCGGTCAGGGTGACGGTGGCGTCCTCGCCGCCCTCGACGTCCTGGTTGGCGTTGGCCGCGGCGAAGGTGAAGTTGTGCTCGATGCTGTCGGCGTTTTCGATCTCGACCTTGACCTCGGCCCCGGCCGTCATGGCGAGGTTGTCGGTGTCCCAGGCGGTGTTGGCCGCGGCGAGCTTGATCTCGTTCTCGCCGCCCCCGCCGGCGGCGGTGGTCGCGGACGCGGCGGTGGTCTCCGGGGCGGCGGTGGTCGCGGCCGCGCTCCCGCCACCGTTGTCGTTGCCACCACCGCAGCCGGCCGCGACCAGGGCCAGCACCCCGGCCAGCACCATCCCGACGACCATGCTTCGACGCATTCGGACCTCCTGAGCTTGGGTGGGCCGCGGTCGCGGCCTCAGCACCCTAACCCGCCGGGGCGGGGGACGATTCCCCACCCAGGTGCTCGGCG
>Ga0207706_10002850_pt1 | contig 16779 bp, 9 predicted proteins | sample KBSC53metaG_FD_184318 | JGI IMG/M metagenome (GOLD analysis project Ga0207706, IMG submission 184318) | Corn rhizosphere microbial communities from Kellogg Biological Station, Michigan, USA - KBS C5-3 metaG (SPAdes) (version 2) | ecosystem: Host-associated > Plants > Roots > Rhizosphere > Soil ... | reverse complement strand
CGAGGACGAGTACAGCTTCGTTCTCGAAGGACGGCTTGGTGCTCTTCTCGGCGACGAGGTCGTTTACGGGCAACCCGGCGACCTGATCGTCAAGCCGCGGGGTCAGTGGCACACGTTTTGGAACGCTGGGGACGAGCCGGCTCGCATCCTCGAGATGATCTCCCCCGCTGGATTCGAGCGGTACTTCGAGCAGATGGTCGACCTCCTCGAACAGTCCACCGGTCCCCCTGATCCGAGCAAGCTCGGCGCAATCGCCGCGCAGCATGGGCTCGAGGTGGATCGCGACAGCATCCCGCGCCCGCACAAGGAAGTGATCGACTACGCCCGGCGGCACGGCTGCATCCTGGTGGCCGCCTCCGGCAACAGCGGCAGCGCCGCGCGCTACTACCCGGCGTGCCTGGACGGCGTGATCGCCGTGGGCGCGGTGGGCCCGGACCAGCACCCGACCGACTTCACCACCCGCGGGGACCACGTGGACCTGTGCGCCCCGGGCGAGAGCATCCCGTCCACCGCGGTGGGGGGATACCAGCGGAACACCGGCACCAGCTTCGCCAGCCCGCTGGTGGCGGGGGTGGCGGCGCTGGTGGCCGCCCGCGCCGCCCGCTACAGCGAGCCGGTGGACGGCGAACGGGTGCGCGAGCTGCTCAAGCGCACCGCCCGCCCCTTCCCCCGCGGCGCCGAGCAGCAGGGGTGCGGGGCCGGGATCCTGGACGCGCGCGCCGCGCTCGAGGCGCTGGAGCGCGAGCTGGCCCCCGCCACGGCCGACGCCGGCGGCGGGCCCCCCGTGCGCGCCGGCCCCGTGCGCGACACCCCCCACGCGGCGCGCTCGCCGTAGCCCGCGGGCGCGCCCGCACCCCCCTCGATCCGCCCGAAACGCGAATCCAACCCGACACTCCGGACTGGAGGAACCCCGGCCATGGCCGCCTCGACGACCACCGCAACGCAGTGCAAGGAGCACTACCCCGACATCTTCACGCCCATCCCGGTGGGCGAAGACCCGGGCACCGGCCCCACCGCCAGGGAGAACCGGCGCCGCAAGGTGCTGTACCTGGCCGTGCGCCACCTCCTGCGCAAGGACTTCTCCTTCGACCCCGACGGGAGCACCACCTCGCGCCCGCAGGACTTCCCCAGCGGCTTCGGCAAGAAGGGGACGTCGCCCGGCACCAAGACGTACGACGACCTGCTGCTGGACGAGAAGGTGCTGTTCGCCTCGGTGTACGGCGTCCTCCTCTCCCGCAACTTCAACGACCCGTCGCTGGGGCGCAGCATCACCGGCACGGCGGGGCCCAACGACATCGTGTTCGTGGAAGAGGGCGAGAAGGTGCTGATCGTGGAGCGCTTCGTGGAGGCGCTCACCGACGCGGTCAAGCGCTTCAACGCCAACCGCGACCTCTTCCGCGAGGTGTTCCGCGTCCTCCTCGACGAGGGGAAGAAGACCCCCGACGCCGACGAGACCACCCTCAGCACCCGCCTGCTGGCCGAGGTGGCCGGGCGCCTGATCGAAGACCGCATCTCGGCCGACAACCCGCAGATCCGGCGCTTCGTGGTCACCGCGCTCACCCAGGCGCTCAGCAGCCGGGTGGACGGCACCGCCAGCGACATCGACATCCAGGACATCGACCTGGAGGCCGGCACCGCGGTCGACATCGTGGCCGCCAACGTCCTGGCCGTGGCGGGGCTGTACCGCGCGGCGATGCTGGAGGAGATGAAGCTGTTCGCGGTGGCCGACAAGGTGGCCGAGCACTTCACCATCGGGATGATCCCGATCAGCCGCGGGCCCGCGGGCGACCGGCTCTTCACCTGGATCCGCGAGGCGCCCAACCGCTTCAGCGAGGTGGAGCGCCGCGGGATCTACGGCCGCGTCCTCGGGCTGGCGCAGGGTGCCGCGCAGAACACCCTTCCCAACCGCGAGTTCAGCGACCTGTGGATCCGCTTCCTTTCCATCGTGAGCGTGCTGAACCGCGAGCAGCAGATCACCGTGCCGCGCGCCACCAGCGCCGAGCAGGCGCTGAAGGCGGCGCGCGACCTGGCGGTGAACCTGTCGCTGCACGGCTTCGGCGTGGCGCACTTCGCCGCGGTGGAGACGCAGCAGCTGCTGCAGCAGGTGCTCGACATGCTGCAGCAGGCCGAGATCCTGGCTGCCTACGGCACCAGCGACTACCTGCAGCTCGTCGACCGGCTGAGCGGGATGTACCTGGGCGGCTCCGTCAACACGGTCCGCTACCGCACCATGGCGCAGGCCGGCTTCAACATCATGCGCTTCCTGGCCGACCACGCGCCGCAGCTCTCCTCCACCAGCGCCATCAGCGCCAACGCGCTGTTCCTGGACCCGGTGCTGGTGGACAACGTGGAGCGCTGGCTGGCGGTGACCGGCACCCCCGACTCGTCGGTGCAGAAGTACACCGACCCGGTGGACCTCAAGAGCCAGCCGCTGATCCCCGCCTTCGCGCCGATCACCGGCGCGGGGATGAACGGCGGCGGCGACCGCGCGGCCGTGGTCAGGAACGCGCTGGAGCAGGCCGGCCTGGGCGGGGCGCTTCCCGCCGTGCCGCAGATCTAAGGGTGCGGAGGTACGGGGGTGCGGAGGTGCGGAGGTAGAACGGCCCCGGCGATACGCCGGGTACCGCTCCCGAGCCGCGGACCTTCGACCCCCCGCACCCCCGCACCTCCGCACCCCCGCACCCCCGCACCAGCAAGACGACGAACCCACTGCTTTCGAGGATACCCATGCCAACCATACGCGCCGCCGAGGTGGCACGGCGCCGCCTCCTGATCGCCTCGCGGCGGCTGGGCACGCCCGACCCCGGCGAGATCATCGGCGGGCTGCTGGACCGCAGCCTGGACCTGCCGCTGGGCGACCCGCGCTACGGGCAGAACGAGCTGACGCCCGGGCACACCCCGATCGAGCACTCCTTCACCGAGACCGCCGCCGACGCCCTGCGGCTGGACCTGGAGCCGCTGGGCCCCGGCGCCAGCGCCCACGCCCGCCAGCAGGAAGCCGGGCGCGAGATGCGCCGGGTGGTGGCCGCCAACTTCGGCTCGGCCGCGCTGCGCTGGTTCGACCAGCGCAGCGAACCCTTCCGCGGCGCCGGGCTGCACGGCGGCGCCCGCTTCGGCGCCTGGTTCGGCCTGGGGGTCGATCCCTCGGGTGTGCAGGAATCGAAGGTCTACTACGAGCTGCGGCCGGGCGAGCTGGACGGGCTCCCGGCCAACCTGCAGCACGTGGCCCGCGTCGCGATGGCCACGCTGCCGGGGCTGGTGCCGATCTTCACCTCCATCGCCTGCGGGCGGCAGCGGGGGGCGCAGCGGCTGTACTTCTTCCACCGCGGCGACCTGCGCCTGCTGGATCTGGAGCCGCTGATGCACCGCCTGGGGGTGGGCACCCAGCTCCCCGGGCTGCTGGCCACCGCCGGCGTGGTGCTGGGCGGGCGCTTCGTCCTTCCCGAGGGCTCGGTGATCCTGGGGCTGCGCGACACCGAGAAGGGGATCGAGATGAAGCTCGACGTGCTGATCGGCGGCGTGCCCGACCCGCCGCGGCAGATGTTCGACCTGCTGAACATGGCCATGGGCGAGCGGCCGCAGGCGCAGAAGCAGCTGCGCCGCTGGGTGCAGGCCATGACCCCCGACGACGAGTGGGACCAGGGCCCCGGCGCCATCAGCGTGGTCAGCTTCCGGGCGGCGCCGCAGGCGGGAACCACCCGCTGCTCGCTGTACATCCGCCCCAACGGCTACACGCAGCACGGCCGGCAGGCCGCCAACCCGGGAACCGCCCGCGCCGCGGCCCCCGCCCCCACCGACCCGTACCACGGCTGACGCCCCGCGGCGGGCGCCCTGGAGGAGCTAGAGAGCCATGACCACCGCACCGAGCCGGTTCGAGCACCAGCACGAAGTACAGCGCCAGGTGGGCGAGATGCTGGGCAGGAGCGCCGCCTTCCAGTCGCTTCCGCCCGACGAGCGGGAGAGCATCCGGCGCAACACCGAGGCGATCATCGGCGCGATGGCCGAGAACCGGCTCAGCCAGGCCGCCTCGGCGGGCGACCCCTTCGCCGTGCCGATGGCGGGCCCGGCGCCGCCCACCGCGCCGGGCGGGGGGCAGTCCTCGTCCGGCGTCACCACCACCAAGAACGGCGCCTTCCTTTCCGGGACGGGAGGCGCCACCACGCGCCGCGCCGACAACATCGGGCCCAAGAAGGCGGGCGACTTCGGCAGCGGGATCGCCATGGGGGTGCAGCAGACCGGCGAGCTCCTGCGCGAGGTCAACTTCCCCAACTTCGTGGCCGAGCTGATCCAGGGCGTCTTCCAGGCCGTGGTGGACGCCAGCATCCAGCAGATGAAGGCGTACGGCGAGCTGGTGCAGTCGGTGGCGATGTCGCTCAGTGACTTCCGCGACCAGAACGTGAGCGAGAACCAGGCGCGCGACCACCTGGTGGGCAAGTACCCCACGCTGATGCAGGTAAACATCGTGGACGGCCAGCCCAGGGTGGGGCCGCGCCCCAACGCCTCGGGGGCCGACCTCCCCAACTTCAAGGAGGAGATGGGGCTGGACGAGGACGTGGACGAGCTGGACGAAGAGACGATCGAGCAGAAGCTGGTCCCCGCCGCCCGCAACGACCTGGCGCGCAGCCGCCAGACGCTGCTGGCCACCATGCTGCTGATGGGGATCAACCGCATCGTGGTGACCGACGGGAAGATCAACGCCAAGCTCCGTTTCGACTTCCGCGCGCGGGACAGCATGAACACCTACGCGCAGAACTTCGACTACCAGAACTTCGGGCAGACCACCGTCAGCCAGGCCGAGTACGAGAGCGGGATGAAGACGGGGGAAGGGTACAAGTCCGGCTCGGGGGGCTACTACACGCAGGGGGTGGGCTACTACTCGTCCAACGCCTCGGGCGAAAGCGACCGCTGGAGCAAAGGGAAGTACCAGACCACCACCGCGCCCGTCATCTACCTCACCAACCAGACCGACACCACCACCAGCGCCGAGGTCAGCGCCGAGGGACAGCTGCGCGGCGAGGTGAGCCTGAACTTCAAGAGCGAGACGGTGGACCTGAACAAGCTGGCCAGCGACGCCGACATCTTCAAGCTCGAGCGGGTGAGGAGCGCCGGCCGCGGCGCCCCGGCCCCGGCGGGCGCCGGAGCGTCCACCGGCGGCGGAGCCGCGTCCACCACCGCGCCGGCCGCCACGGCCCCGGCGCAGACCCCCGCCGCCGCGCGCTGACGCCATGCACACCGCGCCCCCCGCGCCTCCGGCGGACGACCTGGGGCTCGTCCGCCGGGAGGTGGCCGGCATCCTCTCGCAGTCTTCCGCGTGGCAGCAGATGCCCGCGGACGAGCGGGTGAAGTTCGCCCGCAACATGGAGCGGGTGGCGGGCTACCTCTCCAGCGACCCCGGCTGGCTCGACGCCGCCGCCCCGCCGGGGAGCACCGGGATGGCCGCCGAGGCCATGGGCCCCGTGGACGACCTGAAGAAGCGGCTGGCCGAAAAGCCCGGGCAGGTGGGGAAGGACTTCGAGGCCAGCGGGATGAAGCAGGGGGTGCAGGAGTTCGGCAACCTGGTGCAGACCGTGGACTTCCCCGCCTTCGTGAGCGGGCTGATCCAGGGGGTGTTCCAGGCGATCGTGGACGCCAGCATCCAGCAGATGGAGGCGTACGGCGAGCTGCTGGCGGCCACCGCGAAATCCGTCGGCCAGTTCGCCGACGACCACATCAGCGACGACCAGGCGCGCGAGCAGGTGGCGCAGCGCTTCCCCAGCCTGGTGAAGCTGGACCGCGACGACGACGGGGCCCGCCGCCTGGTGCCCGCCAACGACGAGGGCGGCGACAACGCCGCGCTGCAGCAGTTCGCGCGCAGCAGCGAGCGGGTGGACCTGTCCAGCGGCGAGAGCGAGCGGAAGTTCATCACCGCGGCCAAGCTGGAGCTGGCCCGCCAGCGGCAGAAGATGATGGCGCTGATGGTGATGCTGGGGATCAACCGGATCGTGGTGACCAACGGCCGCATCAACGCCAAGGTGATCTTCGACGTGAAGGCCAGCGACCAGGCGGCGCGCAAGGGCACGGCCAGCATCGACGACCGCGACCAGAGCGAGTCGGGCGGGTTCGCCACCGCGGCGCTCCCCTGGGGGGCGGCGGGCGGCTACACGCAGAGCAAGCACAGGACCACCGTGCGCAGCGCCATCGACGACAGCAGCGAGAGCAAGGCGGCCATGAAGGCGCAGCTCACCGGCGAGGTGCGGGTGAACTTCAAGAGCGAAACGCTCCCCCCCGAGCGCATGCTCGACGCGCTGCAGATGGACCAGATGAACTACCTCACCTCGCCCGGCGCCGCACCGGCCCCGGCCGCGGGCGCCGCACCCGCGCCCCGCGCCGCCGCCCCGGCGGGCGCCGCCCCGGCCGCACCGAGGCAGCCATGAAGGCGATCCAGAACCTGACCCCCGAGCAGCAGGGCGAGGTGCGCAGCCAGGTGCGCGCCCTGCTCGAACGCACCGACGCCTTCCGCCAGGTGCCGGCCGACACGCGCAAGTCCATCGCCCAGGGGCTGGTGGACGTGGTGGCCTTCCTGGCCGACCCCGCCGCCGGCCAGCCCGGCCTGGCGCCGTCGCCCGATGGCTCGGCCTCGCCGGACGGCGGATCGTCGGAGGGCGACGCGGCGGGCGCCGCGCTGGCCGCGCCGCTGTCGGCGGACGGATCCGCGGTCGCCGGCGGGCTGGCGCAGGAGAAGACGGCGGCGCAGAAGACCGGCGACCGGCTGGCCGGCAAGCAGGACGTGGTGGGGAAGGACTTCAAGGCCGCCGGCACCCAGGCGGGGGTCGACGCCTTCCGCGACCTGGTCGACTCGGTCGACTTCCCCAAGTTCGTCTCGGGCCTGATCGAGGGGGTGTTCACCTCCATCGTCGACTCGTCGATCCGGCAGATGCAGGCGTACGGGAAGCTGCTGGAGGGGGTGGTGAAGAGCGTGGAGCAGTTCGCCAGCGACCACATCTCCCAGAACCAGGCGCGCGATTACCTGGGCGACCGCTTCCCCGACACCTTCAGCGTGGACACCAACGGCGGCAAGCCGCGGCTGCGCCTGCGCTCCGGGCTCGACGACGAGGAGAAGGCGCTGGAGAACGTGAAGACCACGCTGGGGCTGAAGGAAGCCTTCGACGTGGACGACGAGGAGGGCGAGGCCCGCCTCCTTCGCCAGGCGCAGCTGGAGATGGCCAGGCTGCGGCAGCAGCAGCTGGCGACCATGGTGCTGCTGGGGATCAACCGCATCGTGGTGACCGACGGGCTGATCAACGCCAAGGTCGTCTTCGACGTGAAGGCCAACGACAGCGCCAACCGCCGCGCCCGCGCGTCGCTCTACGACACCCAGGAAGACGGGAGCCAGAGCACCACCAGCGGCGGCGGCTGGTTCAGCGACGACCACAGCAGCAGCTCCAGCAGCGCGCACAAGACGGTGGTCAGCTCCAGCGTGGACGACACCAGCGAGAGCAAGGCCCAGCTCAAGGCCAACCTCACCGGCGAGGTGCGGGTGAACTTCAAGAGCGAAACCTTCCCGCTGGACAAGATGGCCAGCCAGGTGCAGATGGCCACCGTGAACGAGCGGGCGCAGCGATGAGCACCTCCGCGCCGCTCTCGCCCGCGCAGCGCGCCGCCGCCCAGGCGGGGCTGGCGTACGCCGAGCAGCTGCTGGCGCGTCACATGGAAGCGGTGGGGATGCGCTACGGCCCCGCCGCCCTGGGCGTGGTCGACCTTCCCCCGCTCCGCGGCGGGCGGCTGGTGGACGCGCAGGTCCGCGTCAGCGCCGTCCTCTACTGGGCCGCCGAGCTCGAGGCGGCGGGTCTCCTCCCCTTCGTCGAAGCGCTGGCCGAAGGCGTGGCCACCGGCGCGGTGATGGAGCCGCTGGGCGCCGTGGTGCACGAGCTGGTGCGGCTGTGGCGCGGGCGCGAGCAGAAGTTCGGCGGCGCCGAGCGGCGCGCGCTCTTCGTCCGCACGCTGGGCGACTCGGCCGCCGCCGCACGCGGAGAGGCGGTGGAACCGCTGCTGGCCGGGCTGGTCGAGACGCTGCGGGCGATCAGCCGGTCCGCGCCCACGATGGGAACGGGCGGGCTGGAGGCGCGCGCCGTGGTGCAGGCGCAGGAGCTGGGCTCGCTCCTTTCCGCGCGCGGGGTGGGGATCGCGGGGTTCGCGGCGCGCGACGTGGTGGCGCAGGTGCGCGCCGCGCTCGGCATCCTGCGCAACGCCGACGTGATGCGCGTGTTCGGCGGCGGCGGGCCGTGGATGATCGTGGCCCGCCACGCCCCGCGCTTCCTGGGCCGGCCGGTGGACGTGCAGCCCCACCTGGACCGCGCGCAGGCCGGGATGCGGATCATGAGCTGGATCGCGGACCAGGCGGCGCGCCTGGACGCCGGGGCCCTGCGCATCGAGCGCGGCGCGCCGGTGCTCAGGGACGCGGAGGCGTGGAGCGCCGCCAGCGGAGCCGCGTGATGCGCCCCGCGGGCACCCTGGAGACGGTGCGCCGCGCCGTCCGCGGCGTGGTGGAGCGCACCCCCGAGCTGCGCGCCGACGCCGCCCTCCGGCGCCGCATCGCCGAGAACATGGTGCGCGTCTGCGCCACGGCCACCGGCCTGATGGAGGAGGAAGACCGGCTGACCGACCAGATCGCCCGGCGCTCCGCCTTTAAGTCCACTTTGTCCTCTGACGCTCCCGCGTCGGCCGGTCCGGCGTCGTCCGGAACGACGGCGAAGGCGGTCGCCGCGGGGCTGACGCTCGCGCCGGACGCATCATCTCCCGAGGTCTCCCCATCCTCCGCCGACACGTCCGCCGTGGCGATGGCGGCGCCGTCGTCCCGGCGCAGGGCGATGGCGGCGGGGCAGGCGGCGGGCGACATCCACCGGCGCACGGCGGTCAACTCGGCGGCGGGGGTGCTGCGCGCCACCCGCGACGCCATCGACTTCCCCGGCTTCGTCACCTCGCTGATCAGCGGCGTGTTCCAGGCGATGACCACCTCCACCATCCAGCAGCTGCAGGCCTATGCCGACCTGCTGGGCGCGGTGGGGATGAGCACCAGCCAGTTCGCCGGCAGCAGCATCACCAGCGGGCGGGCGATGGACTGGGTGGCGCAGCGCTTCCCCGTCTTCCGCGTGGTGGCGGCCGAGGGGCAGCCGCCGCAGCTGGCGCTGAACGACGGTGCCGACATGCCCGAGGCCGGCGAGCTGAAGAGCGCGCTGGACGCCACCGACGACGAGGTGTCGACCATCGACGACAGCGAGCTGGAAGAGACGCTGCTGCCGCTGGTGAAGCGCAAGCTGGCCCGCGAGCGCCAGGCGATGCTCTCCACCATGCTGCTGATGGGGATGAACCGCATCGTGGTGGACGACGGGCGCATCAAGGCGAGCATGGAGCTGCAGGTGGACGCGCGCAGCACCGCCGAGCAGACCACCGCCGAGCGCGCCGACACCCGCGTGACCACGGGCGGCAGCGCCAGCTTCGGGATGGGGATGTGGGGCGCCAGCGCCAACATGCAGGCCACTGTGGGCTACGTGAAGAGCGACGAGCAGTTCAGCCGCGAAGACATCGCCGTGCGCGCCGGGCTGCGCTCCAGCGTGGACATCGGCTTCCACACCGAGCCGATCGCGCTGAACCGGATGGCCAGCCCGCGCCAGGTGCAGCACATCCAGAACCAGTCCATGGTTCCCGAGACCGAGCACGCGCTGGGCAGCAACCTGCTCACCCCCGACGAGCGCCGCACCCAGCGCCCCACCTTCGAGCCCGTCCCGCAGCTCACGGCGCAGCCCGCCCCCGCCCCGAACTCCGACGAAGCCCGCGCGCTGCGCCAGCGGCAGAACAACACCGTCGGTGACGGCACCAGCGGCGCCTCCGGCGGCGGCGCATCCGGCGGCGGTGCGTCCGGCGGCGGCGCGTCTGGTGGGGCCGGCGACGGTGCCGCGGCGAGTGCGCCGGCGGGTGATGCTTCGCACTGATCGGTCTGGACGATGAAGAGATGGGGTGATCGCCGCCCGGTGTGGCGGCGGCGCCAAGTACGGATCCTTCAGTCGCTTAGGCTCCCTCAGGGTGACGGATCCGGGGTTCGTTCCGACGAGTCGGGCGGGCCTGGAACCGATTCGTTCCGAAGGCAGCGCAGAAACGAGCGTGTGAGAACATGGCTGACCCCGTGAAGACCAGGACCGCGAAGCCGGCGCCGCTGGCGGTGCTGAACCCCACGCGCTACGCGGCGCTGGTGGCCGCGCTCGACGCGGCGGTGGCCGACGACCCGTCGCTGGCAGCCGCGCGCGGCCTGCTGCTGACCCCGCTGCGGCTGCTGGAGTCGCTGGCCAGGGACGCGCCCGGCGCCCTGGGCGACGACGTGCTGGCCGCCGAGCGCCTGCGCCTGCTGCTGGCGCTGGCCGCCACGCAGATGCCGCCGCTCACCGCCTTCCGCGACGTGCTGGGCGGCGACCCCAAGACCGGCACCACCGTGAGCGCCGCCTCGCTCAACGTCCCCGCCATCCCCTGCGACGACGCGGTGATCCACAACGGCGCGCTGGTGGTGGTCGCGCTGGCCGCCGGCCGGGTGGGGAAGGCTACCGGCCTGGCCGAGCCGCTGGTGAACAACGTGCTGGTCACGGCCATCGCCGCCGGCCCCGCCGAGGCCGTGTCGCGCGCCATCAACAGCGGGATGGGCGCGGCGCAGGTGCGCGCCCTCCTCTCGGGGCTCGCCAACGCCGAGAACGGGCAGGACCGCCGCCTGAGCGCCGTGATCGCCACCTTTCTGGCCGACGCCTGCGAGCGCGCGCGCTGGGCCTGCCTGGAGGCGCTGTTCACGCAGGTGCGCATCGACGTGGCCCGCAACGTGTGGGACGCGGCGGGCACCGGCGGGATCGTATCGGTGGAGCCGCGCATCGCCTGCCCCGGGGAGAGGGTGGAGATCCGCGTGGAGCCGGTGGACGCGCCGCCTCCGCCCGCCACCGGCGCCACCTTCGCCGTGGTGTCCATCGGCACCCCCGAGGCCACGCTCGACGCCGCGCACTTCCTCCCGCTGCTGAAGGACCGCCTCGCCAGCGTGGTCTTCGCCTCGCAGGGGCACCGCTCGGTGGCGCGGCTGCCGGAATCGACGGACCCGGAGACCGGCACCATCACCGTCACCGTGCCCGCGGGCGCGCACGTGGGCTGGCTGGGCTTTGCCGACCCCGCGCTGCTGGAGCAGACCAACGCCGACCGCCAGCGGCTGCGCGAGGCGTGGGAAAAGCGCAACGAAAGCGAGCCCGCGCTGCGCGGCGCCCCCGTCCCGGCCGCCTCCATCCCCCTGCTGCGCACCCCCCCCACCCCGCCGCGCTCGCCGCTGGCCCGCTTCGACGGCGGCACGCCCATCATCCACGAGGCCTCCATCGCCCCCGCGGTGGTGGACCCCGGCGCCGACCTCAAGCTGCGCTGGCGGGTGCAGGGCGGCACCTCCGTGCACGTCGATCCCAAGCCCGGCGTCGTCCAGCCCGAGGGCGAGGCGACCGTGCAGGCGCCCACCGACAGCGTGAGCGCCGCCTTCACGGTGGTCTGCGAGAGCGGGTGCGGCGACCCGGTGCACCGCGCGCTGGAGGCCCGGGTGCGCGTGGTGATCAGGTCCGTGGCGGCCGACCAGCCCGACCGCGCCGCGCCGATCGCGCTCAAGCTGGTGGGCGGCGCCGCGTCGTCCAGGGTGAACCTCCGCGCGTCGGCGGTGGGGAGCGCGGCGCCGGCGCAGCCGCTGGTGGCCGGCGAGCACTTCCAGCTCACCGCCACCCTGAACGCGGCGGACGCCAGGGGGCGCGCCGAGCTCGTCATCGGCGACGAGACCAAGCCGATGAAGCTGGAGGGCGCCCGCGCCACCATCACCCTCCCCGGCCGCTACGCGGTGGACGGGCTGACGGGGACGGTGGTCTTCCGCGCCCCCGACGGCGAGATCGACGACACCGCCGGCTTCGGCCCGCTGCGCTTCGTGATCCTCCGCTCGCGCCGGCTGATGGTGATCCGCCCCGCGGTGGTGGGCCGCGACCTGAGCCGCGTTCCCGCCGCCGAGGTGGACCAGGCGATCGACGACGCCCGCCGCTCCCTCGCGATGGAGATCGAGGCCGGCGAGCCGGTGTGGATCGACGACGAGGAGCTGTCGCTCACCGCGCCGGCGGACGGGCCCGAGGTCACCTCGACCGTCGACCTGCTGGAGCGGCTGCACGCGCTGGCCGCGCGCACCGTGGGGCTGGAGGACGCGATCTGGGTGGCGCTGGTGCCCAGGCCGCTGCGCAAGGACTTCCACCGCGTCGAACGCGCCGAGGCCGCGCGCGCCGTGGCCGTGTGCACCACCGGCGACCTGGAGAAGCTGCTGGACGCCGAGCCGCCGCCCGCCGAGCCGCGGGTGAGCCGCCTGCGCATCACCGGCACGGTGGACGGCGGCGGCTCCGTCCGACTCCAGCCGCTGCGCGTGGAAGACCGCGCGGCCGGGCCGGGGGCGCAGCTCGAGAGCGGGCTGCGCGCGGTGGCGCTCGACGCGCAGGGCCGCGTCCGTGCCTCGCGCCCGGTGCGCGTGCTGACGGCGGACCGCCCGGCCAGGATCTGCGTGCTCCTTCCCGTCACCGACGACGTGGTGGACCTGGAGATCCGCATCGACGACGGCCAGCCGCAGCTCCCGTCCCCCGACCCGTTCGGCTACGGCGCGGCGTTCGGCGCCTTCTTCGGCGGGGGGCTCGGCGGCAACCTGATGGCGGTGCGCCGCATCCACCGCTCCGAGGGCGAGCCGGTGGTGGACGGCGTGGAGATCGCCGGCGGGCGGATCGACTTCCACTACGGCCACACCCGCAGCGCCCGCTCGTCGTTCGTGGTCGAGGCCGGCGGCGCGCGCGGCTGGGCCCCCGTGCTGCGCCTGGCCCCCTGCGCCGAGGCCGGCGACCTCCCGCTGGCGCGCCTGGCGCTGGGCGAGGAGGACCGGCTGCGCGTGGCCGCGACCGACGGGTGGAACGCCGACCTGGCCCCCGACCGCGGCCTTCCCGTCCCCGCGCTCCCGCCCTTCCGCGTGGCCGCCCGCCACGCCGGCGGCCTGCGCTTCTGGGCCGACCTGGACGAGGGCGGCGAGCCCACCGTCACCTGGACGCTCGCCCCCGACGCGGGCGCGCCCGAGCCGCCGCACCGCGAGATCGAGGACTTGCAGGCCACCGTGCCCGACGGCTTCCGGGGCACGCTCACGCTCACCGTCACGCGCGGCTCCGTCACCGTCACCGACACGCGCACCATCTCCGCGGGCGGAAAGGTGGACTGCCGGCGCACGGAGCACCCCGAGGAGGCGCATGGCTGAGCTCGCGCGCGGCGAGACCCGCACGCGGCGCCGCTTCGACGTGTGGAACGAGGTGCCGCTGGTGCCGCAGCTCACCGGGATGAGCTGCTGGGCCGCCGCCGCCGCCATGATCGTGGGCTGGCGCGAGCGCATGGCCGCCGACCCGCGTCAGGTGGCGCGCGGCGCGGGGAGCTGGCAGGCGTACGCCGGCGGCCTGCGCCCCAGCGACGTGCAGACGCTGGCCCGGGCGTGGGGGCTGGTGGAGGAGCGCCGCGAGACGTGGACCCCCGACGCGCTCCGCCGGATCCTGCAGCGCCACGGGCCCGTCTGGCTGGGCGAGGCCAGCCCCGGCCTGCACTCCATCGTGGTCACCGGGATGCATGGCGACGGCACCCCCGACGGCACCTGGGTGCGCATCAACGACCCCTGGCCGGTGGGCCGCGGCGAGCGCTACACGCTGCCGTGGCGCACCCTGAGCGCCAACTACCGCGCCGCCAGCGACCTGATCGGCGTGCAGGCGCACGTGCTGCACGCCGGCGGCCGCCGCGGCTCCAGCCACACGCGGGTGGAAGAATCGCGCGTCACCCGCTCCCGCATCACCCTACCCCCCCTTCCAGGCGCAGAGGAACCCATGATCAAGAACGGGAACGGCCGCCGTCTGCACGCCGAGGAGTACGGCTCGGCCTACGGGTCGCCGCTGTCGCAGGCCGCGTCGGCGCTCCCCGCCGGCGAGATGTACGTGAACACCAGCGCGGCGGGCGGCGGCACCGACCCGCTGCGCGCCCACGGCGGCACCGGCGAGAACCTGTACCTGACGTGGACCGACCTTCCCGACGGCGTCGCCTGGGTGGACGTGGTGGTGCACCTGCACGGCTACAAGGCGATGGAGCCCAACGCCGCGCTCACCCGCGCCAAGGTGGCGGAGAGCGGGTTGCGCCTGGACGGGCGCCGCCGGCCCACGCTGGGGCTGGTGCCCCGCGGCAAGAAGGTCACCCCGGCCGAGGTGAAGGCCGGGAAGCGGGCCGACCGCTACACCTTCGACGCGCTCTTCCAGGGCGACGGAGCGGGGCTGGAGGCGCTGGTGAACTGGGCGCTGGCGTGGCTGGGGCGCGAGGCGCTGCGGCGCGGCAGCGCCGCGCCGCCCGCGCTGGGACGGCTGATCCTGACCGCGCACTCGGGCGGGGGCGAGGCGCTGGAGCGGCTGCTGGGCTCGCGCGCGCGCCGCCGCGCGTGCAACCCCGAAGAGGTGCACGTCTTCGACGCGCTGTACGGCGCCTCGCCCAACCTGGAGGCGTGGGCCCGCGAGCGCATCGCGGCCGACCAGGCCCTGGTGGCCGGCGCCCCGGCCGACCCCGACGGGATCCTGCTGGCGCGCGGCGGCGGGTGCCGCATCCTGTACGGCGGCGGCACGCGCCCGCACTCGCTCGAGGTGGCGCGCGCCTTCCCCCGCGCGGGCGACCCGCTGCACCCCGCCTACCGCGCCGAGGCGACCTCGGTGGGGCATCCCGACATCCCGTCCACCTACCAGCCCCGGCTGCTGGAGCTGGTGAGCGCCGACGTGGACCTGAGCCCGGGCCGCCCCGCGGCCCGCGGCCACTCGGCCGACCCGGATGCGTACGATTCGTACCCGGCCGACGACCCGGCCGCCGAGCCGGCGTACGGCTACGTGGGCGGCCCGGCGTACGGCCTGGTGGGCGCGCTGGCGGTGGACGACGACGTGCGAGCCTGGCTGGCCGCGACGGCTCCGACGGACCGTGCGCCGCTGGCCGCCAGCGTCCGCGCCTGGATCGCCGACACCGCGCGCTCGGGGATCGAGCTGATCGGCGACGCGGCGAAGCGCCGGCACTTCCTGGGCGAGGTGGACTGGACGCGCGTGGACTTTCCCGGCAACGACGCCGACCGCTCGGCCGAGTCGAACGCGCTCTTCAACGCAGTGGCCGCCGCCGTCCCCGAGCGCCGGGTGACGGGGCTGCGCTTCCACGACGTCGACTCCGTGGTGCAGACGGTGCCGGGGGAGCCCCGGTTCAAGCTGCACCCCGAGGCGAAGGACGCCTTCGTGCGCATGCGCGACGCGGCCCACGCCGACGGGGTGGAGCTGCGCATCGGCTCGGCGTACCGGTCGCTGGCGCGCCAGCGCGAGATCGCCGCCAGCAACCCGAACCCCAACGCGGTGGCGCAGCGCGTCAGCGCGCACAGCTACGGGCTGGCGGTAGACCTCCTGGCCAGCGTCCCCGGGCTGCGCGTGGGCGAGATCAGCACCCGGCCCTTCACCAACATCGTGGCCCTGTACCGCACCCCGATGTACAAGTGGATGGCGCTGCACGCGCGCGAGCACGGGTTCTTTCCCTACCGGCGCGAGCCCTGGCACTGGGAGTACAACCCGGCCGGCTTCGCCGAGCGCTGGGAGCGCGAGGCGCCGCCTGCGGCGCACGCGCACACTTACGGCGCGCCGCTGGGACTGTTCGAGCGCTACCCGCAGGGCGCGCTCGACGCCGCGCCCGCGCCGCGCAACCGCATCGCCGTGCCGCGCGTGGTGGACGTGCGCGACCGGGCGGCCACGGCGCTGCAGGCCCCGGCGCAGCCCGCCCAGCCGGCGGCGGTGGACTGGTGCGCCATGCGGCAGACCATCGCCGGCACCGCCATCGCCGAGGAGCGGCGCTGGACCCGGGCCGACGGGAGCAAGCTGGTGGAGAGCAACGCCAGCCAGCTGGCCATCCTCGAGGACTACTGGAAGGCGGTGCCGGGCTTCTCCAGCCAGGCGGCCGCCCACGCCCGGGCGGTGGAGTCGTCGCAGGACAAGGTGGGCGCCGAGTGGAGCGCGGCCTTCATCTGCTACGTGATGAAGACGGCGGGGGTCACGGCGGCGCACGGCTTCGGGTTCGGGGGCGCGCACATCCACTACATCGTGGCCGCGCTGCGCAACCGCGAGCGCAGCGACACCGCGAAGCCGTTCTGGCTGGTGGACTCGATCGAGATCCTGGCCGAGGCGACCCCCCAGCCGGGCGACCTGCTGTGCTTCAACCGCAAGCCAAGGGGCGAGGCGATGACCAACCACTCGTACAGCAGCCTGCGGCGCGACTTCTGGGACAGCGGGCATCAGAACGTGACGCCCTCGGGCAAGTCGCACTGCGCGCTGGTGGTGCGCACCGGGCGCGACGAGCGCGGCAACTTCGTGGAAACGATCGGCGGGAACGAAGAGCAGTCGGTGCGCGTGCGGCGGGTGCAGTGCTGCGCCAACGGCGGCATCGCCGACCCCGAGGCGCGCCACATCTTCGGCATGATCAGGATGACCGGCTGCAACCGGTGAGGTTCGGCCGCCGGCCCGGTCCGGCGAGATGACAGAGGCCGCGGGGGAACGACGCCGTTCCTCCGCGACTTCTTCATCTCATACCGAATCCGAGTCCAGTCTAAGAAGTCACCGCCGTCGCTTCGGTAAGCGATGGGTCGAAAAATGGGCTTACGAGAATGCGCTCAGACGCACGATCTCGTCACTCGGA
>Ga0207706_10002849_pt1 | contig 16782 bp, 15 predicted proteins | sample KBSC53metaG_FD_184318 | JGI IMG/M metagenome (GOLD analysis project Ga0207706, IMG submission 184318) | Corn rhizosphere microbial communities from Kellogg Biological Station, Michigan, USA - KBS C5-3 metaG (SPAdes) (version 2) | ecosystem: Host-associated > Plants > Roots > Rhizosphere > Soil ... | reverse complement strand
ACCGTGATGATCGGCTATGCGGACAGCAACAAGTCGACCGGGGTCATCGCGTCACGCTGGCTGCTGCGTAAGGCACAGGAAGCGATGGTGGCTGCCTGCGAGCCTGCGGGCGTGCAGCTCCTGGTGTTCCACGGGCGCGGCGGGGCCATGGGTCGCGGCGGGCGGCGATGGGGGCTCGTGCGGGGCATGCCGCCGGGGTCGGTGCGCGGACAGCTGCAGGTCACGGAGCAGGGCGAGAGCATCAACGACCGCTATGGTCTCCGACCCATCGCATACCGAACCTTCGAGCAGGCACTGCACAGCCTCGCGCTCACCACGGCGAGCGTGGACAGTCCTGATCGCCCCCATGAGCGTTGGCGTGATGCCCTGTCGCATATGGCCGAGGCGAGCCGGATCGCCTACCGCGCGCTGGTGCATGATGATCCGGCCTTCATCGACTACTTCCATGCAGTTACGCCCGTCGACGTCATCGAACGGGCGCAGATCGGTTCGCGCCCGCTGTCGCATGCAGGCGGGCGGGGCGTGGAAGCGCTGCGCGCGATCCCCTGGATCCTGTCCTGGTCGCAGAGCCGCCACATGCTTCCTGGCTGGTATGGCGCGGGCACGGGGCTTGCGGCCATTGTCCAACGCTTTGGGACGACGATCGCCGCCGAGATGTATGGCAGCTGGTCGTTCTTCGAGAGCCTCGTGGACGACATCGAGATGGCGCTTGCGCGCGCGGACATCGGTATCGCGGCCTTCTACGATCAGCTCGCCCGACCCGAGCACGCTCGCTTTGCCCAGGCGATCCGGCACGAATACGAGCTCGCCCGCGGCCACGTGCTCGCCGTGAAGGGCTGTGACGGCTTGCTCGACTCCGAGCCGACGCTGCAGCGGTCAATCCGGCTGCGCAACCCGTACGTCGATCCTATCCACCTGACGCAGGTCGATCTGCTGCGACGATGGCGCGAGGCTGGTCGACCAGCGCGCGGCGAGCGCGATCTGCTCGACGCGCTGGTCGCGTCGGTGAACGGGATCTCTCAGGGGCTGCAGGGCGCGGACTGAGGCGCGCGCTTGTTGACTCTGCACGGGCGCTGCACTAGCGTCCGCTGCGAACCAGTTTGCGCACGGCGTTCGCCGCAGCGCCCAACAGCGAGGATGTCTCACATGGCAGCTAAGAAGAAGGCCCGCCGGAAGATTCGTCGACGCAAGACCGTGGCGAAGGCCCGCGTGCGACGGGTGAAGAGGGTGGTCCGCAGGTCCGCAAGGAAGTCCAAGACGGCTGTACGCCGCACAGCACGGCGTAAGACGGTGAAGAGAAAGGTCGCGCGCAGGGTGGTTGCGCGAAAGGTGGCGAGGCGGGTGCGCCGAGCCGGGCGCAAAGGGCCACCGCGTGCGCGTCGGGTTGCGCGAAAGGTGGCGAGACGGGTGCGCCGAGCCGGGCGCAAGGCGCCAGCGCGCGCGCGTCGGGTCGTCACGACCGTCGAGCGAAGGGTCGTGCGGGTTGCGCGTCCGGCGACGGGCGTCGTGGCCCGGGCCGTGACCGTGGTCCGGCGGACGGCCGCCGATACGGCCAGGCAGGCCGGCAGCATGGTATCGACCGCGCAAACGGCGGTCGGGCAGCAGACCAGCAACGCCATGGATCAGGCCAGGGAGTTCGTCAAGAAGGTCGGCGACTCGGTCGGCAATGTCGTCGAAGGCGTGATGCCCGGAGACGCGAACAAGTAGCTACCGACGAACGGGCGTGTCCCGGCCCGGGCCGGGCACGCCCATGCCGCTACCGGCTCAGTGCCTCACGCGGGATGACGAGGCTGGATCGTCGGCGCGTCAGATGTGGGGGGTAGCCCGCAGGCGCGGTCGAGCCCTCTCCTTGCGCCTGCGCGTAGGCGGGGTCCCAGGGCAGCAGCACATGCATCGTCGAACTCTCCACCCGGATGCGCGGCATGACGGGCGGAGTAGCGCGGCCGCGCTCAGCAGCGAGCATCGCGGTCACGCCGCCGTGATGGGTGTGCGCTTCATCCAGGTCCTCGAGCGTGAGCAGCGTCGGTGGCGCAAGTTGCATCTCGCCGCGCTCCGCGGCGTGGCAAGCATCGCGAGGGGTCAGCCAGGCGAGGTCCGTCGATTCCCTTCGGTCGACGCTGGCCCATTGCCCCTGCGGCATCGACAGCGCAAAGAATCGCGTGTCGAAACGCCGGGGTTCGTGGGAGGGTGTGATCCAGTGAGACCAGTACACGAGCTGCCCGACGTCGAGCAACAGCCCGGCCGCGGCAAGCAGATCCGTGAAGCCGCCCGGCGTGCGCGTCACGCGTTCGCGCTCGGCGTGCAGCGGGCGCAAGTCCCCTGGCGCAACCGCGCGTCCGTCGCGACGACGGACGAGCAGTAGACCCGCTTCCTCGAAGGTTTCGCGACAGGCGGCCACCCGCAGCCCAAGCGCCAGCGAGCCTGGCAAGGGTTCGCCGTCGATCGCGCACAGTCGTCCCTGCGCAGGCTCAACGTCCGCCGGGACGAGCGCCGCCGCGGCCGGCGTGCAATCGGACGGATCGACGCGGCCACCCGGGAAAACCCACATACCGCCCATGAATCGCAAGGCTTGCCCGCGGCGCATCATCAGCACCTCGACCTCTGCGGCGCGCTCGCGGAGCAGCAACAGCGTTGCCGCCGGCGTGATCGCTTGCGCCGGTGCTGTCGTCTCCCAATTCGTCACGGTCCAGGACGCGCTCAGGCAGAGCTCGCGTCGGCGGCGAGCTTCGCCACGGCCTTGCGCGCCAGGTCGCTAAGACCTGCGCCGCCCGTGGCCTGGTGCGCGACGATCTGGGCGCGCATTCGTGGATCCCAGAAGCGTCGCAGATGCCCAGCCACGGCATTCACCGCCTGCTCTGGGTCCGGCTCGCTCGCAAAGAAGGCGCCGATCTCGTTGGCCATCTTGACCAGGTACTCGATCTTCACGCTTTCCCTCAGTCAGTCAATCGCCCGTCGTGCGCGTACACGACGTGCTGTCTTCGTCGGGCGAATCCCACCAGCGTCATGCCGCAATCCTGTGCGAGACGGATGGCCAGTGCGGTCGGCGCCGAGACCGCGGCCAGCAGGGCCACGCCCGCCGTTGCCGCCTTCTGCACCATCTCGTAGCTCGCGCGGCTGGTCACGACCAGGTATCCACCGGCCGGATCGGTCCCCTCGCGCAGCAACGCGCCAATCACCTTGTCGAGGGCATTATGGCGGCCGACGTCCTCGCGCACGAGCCGGATGCCGGCTCCGGGTACGACCCACGCGGCGGCATGGACGCTGCCGGTCAGGCCGTTGAGCGGCTGGCGGGACGCGAGCTCGGTCACGACCGCGTCCAGCTCGTGGATCGCGACGCTCGGGCCCGCACCGACCGGCGGTGGTCGTCGGATCGCCTGCTCGATCGTCTCTGCACCGCAGACACCGCAGCCGGTCCTGCCGGTGAGGTTGCGCTGGCGCTTCAGGACCTCGGCGAACCGATCCGCCGTAATGTCGATCCGCACTTCGAGCGTGCCGCCAGGGCGCTGCAGCTCGACCGCGCGGATCTCCTCCGCGCGCCCGACGATGGCCTCGGTCAGCGTGAAGCCCACGCCCAGGTCCTCGAGGTCGGCCGGCGTCGCGAGCAGCACGACGTGGGGGATACCCTGATAGGACAACTGGACGGGGTGCTCTTCGGCGACGACGTCATCCGCCGGCTCGATGTGTCCGTCGCGCCAGCGACGAACCTGAACCGGCGAACTGGTGGGCAGCGCCTCAGACGCGGTCGACATCTGCGCTGGGCGTCAGTCTGCGCTGGCGCCGATCGTCCTCGTGGAAGCGCCGTTGCCACTCGGAGGGCTGGTCGACCTTCACGACCTCGACCGCGGTGACCTTGTACTCGGGACAGTTGGTCGCCCAGTCGGAGTTGTCGGTAGTGATGACGTTGGCCCCGGATTCCGGAAAGTGGAAGGTGGTATAGACCACGCCCGGATGGACGCGCGCGGTCACCGTCGCTCGCAGCACGGTTTCCCCGGCGCGGCTGGCGACACCGACCCAGTCGCCATCGGCGATTCCGCGTGCCTCGGCGTCGCTGGGATGGATCTCCAGCCGATCCTCGTCGTGCCAGGCAACATTCGCTGTGCGGCGCGTCTGCGCGCCTACGTTGTATTGCGTGAGAACACGTCCGGTCGTGAGGATCAACGGGTAACGCGACGTCGTGCGCTCGTCGGTCGGCACGTACTCGGTGACATAGAATCGACCCTTCCCGCGCACGAACTCACGCACGTGCATCGTGGGTGTGCCTTCCGGAGCGCGATCATTGCAGGGCCACTGCAGGCTCCCGAGGCGGTCCAGCTTCTCGTAGCTCACGCCGGTGAAGGTCGGCGTGAGCTCGGCGATTTCCGCCATGATCTCGCGTGGATGCGAGTAGTTCATGGGGTAACCGAGCGCGTTGGCGAGCATCTGCGTGATCTCCCAGTCCTGCAAGCCCGCGGGTGGGTTCAGCACCTTGCGCACGGGCGAGATGCGACGCTCGGCGTTGGTGAACGTGCCGTCCTTCTCGAGGAAGGAGGAGCCGGGGAGGAAGACATGGGCGTACTTCGCCGTCTCGTTGATGAAGAGATCCTGCACGACCAGGCATTCGAGCGCGGAGAGCGCCGCCGTTACGTGCTGCGTATTCGGATCCGATTGCGCGAGATCCTCGCCCTGCACGTACATGCCCTTGAAACTGCCGTCGAGCGCCGCCTCGAACATGTTCGGGATGCGCAGTCCCGGCTCGGTGGGGAGCGTGACTCGCCAGTGGCTTTCGAAGAGCCCGCGCACCGTGGCGTCGGAGCAGTGACGGTAGCCACTGAACTCGTGTGGAAACGAGCCCATGTCGCAGGAGCCCTGGACGTTGTTCTGGCCGCGCAACGGATTGACACCCACGCCCTCGCGGCCGAAGTTGCCGGTCGCCATCGCGAGATTCGCGATCGCCATCACCATGGACGTTCCCTGGCTGTGCTCGGTGACACCAAGCCCGTAATAGATCGCCGCGTTGGGGGCGCCGGCATAGAGACGCGCCGCGGCGCGCAGCTCGCCGGCCGGCACGCCGGTGACGCCCTCCAGCGCTTCTGGAGAGTTGTCCGGCCGGGAGACGAAGACTTTCCAGCGATGCCAGGATTCGGGCTCACAGCGGGCGAGGGCGAAGTCCTCCTTCGCAAGCCCTTCCGTGACGACGACGTGCGCGATCGCGTTCATGACCGCGACGTTGGTGCCGGGCTTGAGCTGCAGGTGGTGGCTCGCCGTGACATGCGGCGTGCGCACGACGTCAATCGCGCGCGGGTCGACCACGATCAGCCTCGCGCCCTCGCGCATGCGGCGCTTCATCTGCGAGCCGAACACCGGATGGCCCTCGGTGACGTTCGCGCCGATCAGCATGATCACGTCGCACTTCATGACCGAAGTGAACGTCTGCGTGCCGGCAGATTCGCCCAGCGTGTGCTTGAGGCCATAACCGGTCGGCGAATGGCAGACGCGGGCGCAGGTGTCGACGTTGTTGTTCCCGAAGCCCGCGCGCACCAGCTTCTGCACCAGGAACGTCTCCTCGTTGCTGCAGCGGGACGAGGTGATGCCGCCGATCGAATCCCGGCCATAGGTCGCCTGCAGGCGCTTGAACTCGCGCGCCGCGTGGGCGATCGCAACCTCCCAGGTCACGGGCAGCCACGGGTCCGTGATCTTGCGGCGGATCATCGGCGTCGTGACGCGATCGGCGTGAGTCGTGTATCCGTAGGCGAAGCGGCCCTTGATGCAGGCGTGACCCGCGTTCGCGCCGCCCTTGCGGTCCGGCACCATCCGCACCACGGCCTCACCCTTGACCTCTGCATTCAGCGAGCAGCCCACGCCGCAATAGCCGCAGGTGGTCGTCACGGTGCGGTCGGGCTGCCCGGCCGCGGCCAGCGACTTCTCGGAGAGGGCCGCCGTCGGGCAGGCCTCGACGCACGCGCCGCAGGAGACGCATTCGGATGTCAGGAACGGCTCGTCCTGGCTCGCGACAATCCGTGAATCGAAGCCGCGACCTTCCATCGTAAGCGCGAGTGTGCTCTGGGTCTCATCGCACGCGCGTACGCACCGCGAGCAGGCGATGCAGAGACTGGGGTCGAAGGCGAAGTACGGATTGCTCACGTCCCGCGTCGCGTCGGCGTGCACGACGCCGCCCGGGGCATAGGGCGTGTCGCGCACTCCGACCACCGCCGCCATATCCTGCAGCTCGCAGTGCGTATCGGCGGGGCAGCCGTCGCAGTCGAGGGGATGGTCCGACACATAGAGCTCCATGACACCGCGTCGCAGTGCCGAGAGCTTTTCGGTCCGCGTGTGCACGCTCATTCCGTCGGCGACCTGTGTCGTGCAGGACGCCGGATAGCCCTTGCGGCCCTCGATCTCCACCAGGCAGAGGCGGCATGAACCGAAGGCCTTCAAGGTGTCGGTCGCGCATAGCTTGGGTATGCGGCTGCCCGCCAGCGCGGCGGCGCGCATGATCGAAGTGCCGGCCGGAACTGTCACCGGCAGCCCATCGATGCGGACCGTTACGGATTCGCTCGCCCGACTCGCCGGCGTCCCCAGGTCCTCGTGGTCAATCGCATACATCGTTCCGCTCCGTCACTGGCCGCCGTGGCGCTGCCTCAATGTGCGCGCGTGGCGCCGAAGTCTTCCGGAAAGTGCTGCAGGGCGCTCCGCACGGGAAAAGGCGTCATGCCACCCAGCCCGCAAAGCGAACCATGCTGCATCGTTTCGCACAAGTCGGCGAGGGTCCGCAGGTTCTGCTCGCGCCCCTGCCCGAGAATGATCCGGTCGATGAGCTCCGCGCCACGCGTCGAGCCAATGCGGCAGGGCGTGCACTTCCCGCAGGACTCAAGCGCACAGAACTGCATGGCAAAGCGCGCCATGCGCGCCATGTCGACCGTGTCGTCGAAGGCTACCACCCCGCCGTGGCCGAGCAGCGCGCCGATCGCGGCGAGCGCTTCATAGTCGAGGGGCGTGTCGAACTGCGATTCGGGCAGATAGGCCCCCAGCGGACCGCCGACCTGCACCGCTCGCAGGGGACGACCCGAGGCGCTGCCACCGCCGAAGTCGTACAGCAGCTCGCGCAGGCTCGGGCCAAAGGCGACCTCGACCAGTCCGCCGCGGCGCAGGTTTCCAGCCAGCTGGACCGGCAGCGTTCCGCGCGATTGCCCGACACCATAGTCCCGGTAGAACGCCGCGCCGCGGGCAAGGATGACGGGCACGGTCGCGAGCGAGACGACGTTGTTGACGACCGTCGGCATGCCGAAAAGCCCCTTGACCGCGGGCAGGGGCGGGCGCACGCGCACTTCGCCACGTCGACCCTCGAGGCTCTCGAGCATCGAGGTCTCCTCGCCGCAGATGTAGGCTCCTGCGCCGACGCGCACCTCGAGCTCGAACTCCCGTCCGCTGCCCAGGATATCGGTGCCCAGGTATCCGGCCGCGCGCGCCGCTGCGATGGCCTCGAGCAAGGTCCGGTGGGCGTGCGGGTATTCGACCCGCAGGTAGATATAACCTCGCGTCGCGCCAACCGCGAACCCCGCGATCGTCATACCCTCGATCAGCGTCAGCGGATCGCCTTCCATCAGCATGCGATCGGCGAACGTACCCGAATCGCCCTCATCGGCGTTGCAGGCGATGTACTTCTGCGACGCAGCTTGCTCGAGGACGGTCCGCCACTTGATGCCGGTGGGAAAGGCCGCGCCGCCGCGTCCGCGCAGCCCCGAGTCGGCAACTTCGCGGACGATCTGCTCGGGCTCCATCGATAGCGCCCGCCGTAGCCCGGCAAACCCCTCGCACCGCTGGTAGTCGGCGACATCGACCGGATCGATCAACCCGACTCGCGCGCAAGTGAGTCGCTGCTGCCGGGCGAGATACGGGATCTGCGTGGTCGGTCCCTGTGAAAGGGCGTGCGTGCCACCCTGCAGGAAACCGGCGTCGAAGAGCGACAGCACGTCCCGCGTGCCGACCGGACCATACGCCAGGCGCGTGTCGCCGGCTTCGACTTCGACCAGAGGCTCGAGCCAGTAGAGACCGCGAGAGCCGTTGCGCACGATGGCGACGTCGATGCCGCGCCGTGCGGCTTCGTCGGCGATGCCGCGGGCGACCGCCTCGGCACCGAGGGACAGCGCCCCGGAATCCCGTGGCACATAGATGCGGGTGCTCATCCGCTCGCCCCGGTTGCATCGGCCGCCGAGCACTCGGCGAGCAGCGCGTCCAGGCGCTCCGGCGTTACCCGGCCATGCGGCTCGTCGTCGATGAGGATCGCGGGCGAGCAGGCGCAGTTGCCGAGGCAGTACACCGCCTCGAGCGTGCACCCGCCGTCGGCGGTGGTTTCGCCGAACCGGACGCCGAGCCGTTGCTCGGCGTAAGCCGCCAGCGCATCGCCCTGCATGGCCTGGCAGCTCTCCGCGCGGCAGATCGCAAGCCGATGACGGCCGGGCGGGGTGCTGCGGAAGTGATGATAGAAGCTGACGACGCCGTAGACCTCGGCGCGGGACAGGTTCAGACCCTGGGCGATCTGCGGGATCGCGGCTGGCGGCACGTGGCCGAAATCACGCTGCACCTCGTGCAGGATCTCGAGCAGCGGGCCGGGGCGGGCAGCATGCGCGGCGACGATTGAGTCGATCCGTTCGCGCGTCCTGGCATCGAGCGTACTCATGTCACCCTGTTTGGTTCACCGCTGACGGCGGCTCGAACACCGAGTGTCCGCCGGCGTCGCGCCAGGGTCAAACGGCTGGCTGGCTGGCTTCGGCGGGCCTCCGCGCCAGGTGCCGCCAGGCGAAATAGACCGGGATGCCGAGCGCGACGATGATCAGGCCCGGCCAGGAATACTGTGGTTTCTGTACCAGCAGGTTGACGCAGAAAACCAGCGTCGCCGCTGCGTAGGCCGCGGGCAACCAGGGATAGAACGGCGCCCTGACCGGCCGCTCGGCATCCGGCTGGCGGATGCGCAGCGCGAACAGTCCGACGACAGTGAGCAGGAAGAAGAGCACCGCAGCGAAGATCACATAATCCAGGAGCTGGCTGTAGGTTCCCGACAGGCAGAGCAGGCTCGCCCAGATCGCCTGCACCTTGAGTCCGAACGCAGGCGTGCGGTGCGACTCGTGCAGTTCTCCAGCCCGGCGGAAGAACAAACCGTCCCGTGCCATCGCGTAATAGACGCGGGCACCGGACAGGATCAGGCCGTTGTTGCAACCGAAGGTCGAGATCATGATCGCGCCCGCCATCGCATAGAGCCCGGCGTCGCCCAGGATCGCCTGCAATACGGCCGTGCCAACCCGATCCTGGGGCGCCGAGGCGATCGTCTCCGCCGGGAGCGCGCAGAGGTATGCGATGTTCGCGAGCAGATACAGCGTGACCACGGTCAGCACTCCGGCTCCCATGGCGAATGGCAGATCGCGTTTCGGATCCTTGAGCTCGCTGCCCGCAAAGCCGACGTTGTTCCAGGCATCCATCGAGAACAGCGCCCCCACCATTGCCGCTCCCACGAGCGGCCAGACCGCGAGCGTCAGTCCGTCCGCCGGCCAGAAGTTCGCGCCGAAATTTGCCGCGATTGCTTCCGCATTGCGGCCGATGATGAGCCCGAGCAGGATCAGCGCGCCGAGTGCCGCTGCCTTGATCGCGGTGAGCGAAGTCTGGATCAACGCGGCCGTGCGTACGCCGCGTATGTTGATCCATGTGAGCACGATGATCGAGACGATCGCCAGCACCCGCTGCGGGGACAGGCCGACCTCGATCGGACCACTCGGCAACGGCAGCGTGAAACCAAGGAAGGTCTCTGCGGTCAGGGCGGGGAAGAATACGGCCGTAAATCGTGCGAAGGCGACTGCGACTGCAGCGATCGTGCCGGTCTGGATTACGGCAAACAGCGTCCAGCCGTAGAGATAGCCGAACAGCGGCGAGATGCCTTCGCGCAGGTACACGTACTGGCCACCGGCTCGCGGGTACATGCCCGCGAGTTCGCCATAGGTGAGGGCGCCCGCAACGGTCATCAGACCTGCGATTGCCCATACGAGCAGCAACAACCCGGGCGCGTTGACCTGGCGGAGGATGTCGGCCGAGACGATGAAGATCCCCGAGCCGATCATGGTGCCCACGACCAGCGCCATGGCGTCGATGCGACTGATGGCGCGGACGAACTGAACGGGGGGATGTGCGTCGGTCGTCATCGATGCTCCTCGTAGGTCACGGCGGGGCGAGTTTGGACTGTGGCAGCAGGTGCGACAACGGAATTCGCGCCGAGCGCTTGAGCGTGTCGAGCACCAGGCTCGACTGGACATCGCGAACCCCCGGCACCTTGAGCAGCTTCTTGAGCACGAGCGTGCCGAATGACTCCAGGTCGGCGGCAACAACCTGCAGCATGAAATCGTGTGCGCCGGTGGTGGCAAAACAGCCCACGACTTCGTTCAGGGATTCGAGCGCGCGATGAAACTGCTCGACGTTCTCGTCGGTATGCCGCTCCAGCCGCACCTGCACGAAGGCCTGGACGGAGAGGCCCAGCCGTGCCGGGTCCACGATGGCCGCGTACCCCTGGATGATTCCGGCCTGCTCGAGCTGACGGATACGCCGGGCGCAGGGTGTATGTGTGAGGCCGACAGTCTCGGCCAGCTCGACCACCGTGCGGCGGCCATCCTGCTGCAGCTCGTGGAGCAGTCGAAGATCGGTCTTGTCGAGCTCCATACAAAATCACTAAGAAGTGCCAGTCGAGATTGAAAGATAGCTAAGGAAAGCGATGATTGCATCATATTTTAGTCAACCTGACCATGGGACATGACTTAGCATTGCGCCCGGCTCACGGCGGAAGGCGAGGACGGCTGCATGGGTGCGATCCGTATGTCACGCAGCGAACCCGTAACGGGCGCCGTCAACTGGCCGCGCGTGCTCGAGATCGTGCAGCGCTCGCGTGCGCTCGACGAGCTCGAGGAGATTCGGCTCGTACCCGAGCGCAAGGTGCTCTATCAATTCACCGCGCGCGGGCACGACGTCACCCAAGCCCTGCTCGCGCAGCACATCGACGGCCCGCGTGACGGCCTCGCGGTGTATTACCGATCGCGCCCGCTCATGCTCGGGCTCGGGCTCGAGCTCGACGAGGCGCTCGCCTCGACCATGATGCGCGCGGGTGGGATGAGTGAGGGACGCGACATCGGTGTCATTTTCAACCTGCCCCGTCTCGATGGGGCCTGCGTCCTTCCCGCCTGTGGCGGCGTCGGTACTCAGTTCAGCCCCGCCGTCGGCTGGGCGCAATCACTGCTCTATCGCTCTCGGGTGCTCGGCGAGAAGGAGGCCCTCGGCTGCATCGCAGTCGCGCACGGCGGCGAAGCATCGACCGCCACCAACGGCTTCTGGGCCGCGCTCAGTATCGCGACCACGCAGCGCCTGCCGGTCCTCTTCTTTATCGAGGACAACGGCTATGGCATCTCGGTTCGCTCGGATCTCCAGACGCCGGGAGCGAACATCGCGGCCAATCTTGCTGCCTTCGGCAATCTCCGCGTACTCGACGGAGACGGCACGGATCCGGCGATGGCGCCGGCGCTGATCGGGCAGGCGGTCGCACACGTGCGAGGCGGCTCGGGCCCGGCGCTGCTGCGACTCACCGTTCCGCGCCTTTCAGGACACTCTGGTCAGGACACGCAGACGTACAAGACCGCGCAGGAGCTTGCGGCCGAAGTGGCAGGCGACCCGCTGGTGCGGCTGCGGAAATTCCTCGTGCCGGGCCGGCTCGGAGAGACCGAGTGGCAGGCCATCGAGGAACGCGCGCGCCGCGATGTCGAAACCGCCCGCGCTGCGGTCGATGCCCGCCCGTTCACCGACCCGCGTCGGGTACGCCGATACGTTTTCAGTGAACGCAGTGATGACGGGACGATCGATGTCCAGCTCCAGGGCGGCTTCCTGGCGCACGGTCTCGTGAGCACGCCCGGCTCTACCGAGCCGCGCCCCGACGGCCCGCGAATAAACATGCTGACCGCGATCCGGCGCACGCTCGATCATGAGCTGGCGATCAATCCGCGCGTGCTCGTCTTCGGCGAGGACGTCGGCCGGAAAGGGGGCGTGCATGCCGCGACCCTTGGGCTGCAGGAAAAGTATGGCGTCGAGCGAGTGTTCGACACGAGTCTCTCGGAGGAAGGGATCATCGGGCGCGCCGTCGGTATGGCGCTCTCCGGGCTCATGCCCGTTCCGGAGATCCAGTTCCGCAAGTACGCGGAGCCAGCGGCCGAACAGCTCAACGACTGCGGATCGATGCGGTGGCGCACGGCCAACCGGTTTGCCGCGCCGATGGTGGTGCGCATGCCGGGCGGGTTCTTCAAGTGTGGCGATCCGTGGCACAGCCAGTGCAACGAGGTTCAATTTGCGCACGCGGTCGGCTGGCGCCTGGCGATGCCCTCGAATGCCGAGGACGCCGTGGGACTGCTGCGATCCGCGCTGCGCGGCAACGATCCGACGATCTTCTTCGAGCACCGCGCGATGCTCGACGGCGCCTGGGCGCGCCGTCCCTACCCCGGGGATGATTTCGTGGTGCCCTTCGGCCAGGCACGAGTCGTGCGATCCGGCGCCGCCCTGACGATCGTTACCTGGGGTGCGATGGTCGAGCGCTGCATGGCGGCCAGCGACCAGGCGGCGGTCGATGCCGAGATCCTCGACCTGCGCACGCTCGTGCCGTGGGACCGCGCTGCCGTGCTCGACTCGGTAAAGCGGACACGTCGCTGCCTGATCGTGCACGAGGATACGATCACCGCCGGATTCGGTGCCGAGATCGCGGCCGTGCTGGCCCGCGAGGCGTTCTTTGATCTCGATGCGCCGCTGGAGAGACTCGCCATGCCGGACATCCCGAGCCCCCACAGCCCGGTGCTTCTCGAAGCAGTCGTGCCCGGGGTGGCGCAGATCGCGCGCGCGGCCGCCGCGCTCGCAGCCGTCTGAGCATGTCCACCCCAGTGGATGTTTGCGCGCCCGCCGAGGAGTCCGAGGGCACACGGTCTCATGTCCTGCGTTGGCTCAAGGCCCCCGGTGACGCGGTGGTGCGGGATGAGCCGCTGATCGAGCTCGAAACCGACAAGGTCACGGTCGAGGTTCCGTCGCCCGCAGACGGCGTATTGCGGGAGATCCTCAAGCAGGAACAGGACGAAGTCGCACCGGGCGACCGGTTGGGCCGCATCGATGTGGCCGCTGATCGTCCCGCCGCCCTCGCGGCGGCACGTCCCACGGAGCGGCCGATGCCGAGATTACCGCTCGGTACCGCAAGCGCGGTGGAGACGGCAATGACGTCGGCGGGTCTGATGAGCCCGGCCGTGCGCCGCCTGCTGGCCGAACATCATGCGCGGCCCGAGGATCTCACTGGCAGCGGCGCCGGCGGTCGCATCACGGCCGACGACGTGCTGGCGCACGTTGCTGCACGCACGACCGCGCAAGCGCCCGATCGCGGCGCAGCGTCCCGCGGATCCGCCAGCTCAGCCGGCGAAGCCGGGATCCGGCGCGTACCGCACTCGGTGCGCCGCCGGCGGATCGCCGAGCACATGGTGACGAGCCTGCTGCACACGGCGCCACACGTGACGACGGTTTTCGAGGCGGATTTCGGCGCCGTACTTGCACATCGCGAACGCCATCGCGATGCCTACGCGTCGCGTGGCGCTCCGCTGACGCTCACGGCGTACGTGATCGCCGCGTGCGTCGATGCGATCCGCGCGGTGCCCGAGACAAATGCGCGCTGGACGGAGGAGGCGCTCGAGATTATCGAGCACATCGATATCGGGGTTGGGACGGCGTTACCCGGTGGCGCCCTGATTGTGCCGGTGATTCGCGATGTCGCCGCCCTCGGCCTGGAGGAGATCGCACGTCGCCTGGGAGACCTGACGACGCGTGCACGCGAGGATCGGCTGACACCGGCCGAGGTCCGGGGCGGGACCTTTACCATCTCGAATCACGGCGTGAGCGGCAGCCTGCTCGCGGCCCCGATCGTGATCAATCAGCCCCAGTCTGCGATCCTGGGCATGGGTAAGCTCGAGCGGCGACCTGCGGTGATCGACACCGACGGTGAGGAGCGCATTGTGATTCGTCCGCGCTGCTATCTGACACTGACCATCGATCACCGCGTGATGGACGGTCAGCGCGCGAACACGTTTATGGAGGTCCTTATCGGCCGTCTGGCGGGCTGGTCGACCGACGAGTGATTTCCGTCAGGGGCAGGGTTCTATCCCACCCGTCCCGTTCGCCGTCCATGGGTTCCTGCGTGCGATTGATGGTCCACCCCACGGCGGCCAGAGCTACGAACACGAAAAGCAGTGTTTGTAAGAGTTCCGCGAGGTTACCGACCAGACCACCGTACCCGAAAGCACCGGCGATCGCGGCAAGCAACAGAAACAGACTGGGATATCGCAACACAGCAGTGCCTCCCTGTTCGGTTTGAGGCGGATCCCACCGCCACTCTTTTTCGTAGCGACGGGATTATGGGTGCGCGCAAGTATCCGCACCAGCCCCTGGTGCCGATGTAGGCTGCTCTCGCCAGGGATCGTAGGAAGGCGCCGATGGTTTCACGCTTCTGAAACATGGTGCGACTGCGCAGTACCCGTCGCTTGCCGGACGGCGCGAGCAGGTTGCGACTGGCGGGTTGACGGTTATGCGATCAGAATCGCGTGCCTCGATAGGTCTCAATCAGTCAGAAGGGGAAGGGATATGGCTGCATTCTCGATACATCCCGCGGTCGACCAGGGAGTCAAGGCAGGCAGTGCGAATTTCTCCGGGGGCACGCTCACCTGCAAGTGCGCCTCAAACCCGGTCACGGTGAGCCTGGAGGGCAACACCGCATACAACCACGTCTGTGGGTGCACCAAGTGCTGGAAGCCGAAGGGTGCACTGTTCTCACAGGTCGCGGTGATCGGGCGCGACAAGCTCAAGGTGAGCTCGAACGCCGACAAGCTGAAGGTCGTCGACCCGACCGCCCCGATCCAGCGCCACGCCTGCACCGCGTGCGGCGTCCACATGTACGGCCGGATCGAGAACAAGAACCATCCGTTCTACGGGTTCGACTTCGTCCACACGGAGCTGTCGAAGGACAGCGGCTGGTCCGCGCCGGAGTTTGCGGCCTTTGTTTCCTCGATCATCGAGTCCGGGGCGAAGCCCGATCAGATGGGCGACGTGCGGGGGCGGTTGCGCGAGCTCAAGCTCGAGCCCTATGACTGCCTGTCACCCGGGTTAATGGACGCCATAGCGACGCATACTGCCAAGGCCAAGGGCATCCTGGCCTGACGCGAGAAGGCAGGGTCTTGGGAAAAGTCTGACGGCGACGAGCGCGTCCCTGCGCCGTCGCCGTCAGACCGGGGTGGTAGGTCAGGCGATCGAGTCTCAGCTCGTCGCCTCTCTGGTTTCGCCCAGCACGAGCTCGCCGTCCTTGACCGGGATGCGCTCCCCGGGGTGCCGGTTCATGTGCACGCTGCCCGTGTCATCGCCCAGCCGGTAGGTGACCTCGAAACCGTCGGCCTTCTCGATCGTGTCGTACACGGTTGAACAGCGTGTCTCGCTCGTCTGGTACGTATTCGCCTGCTGCGTCTTCTTCTGCAGCTTGCTGCCTGCGTAGCCGCCGGCCGCCGCGCCTGCGACCGTCGCGGCAGTCTGTCCGCTGCCGTCGCCGATCTGGTTGCCAAGCACGCCGCCGATGACCGCGCCGACCACCGTGCCTGTAACGCGCTTCGGGTCCTTGACCGGCGCCTGATGCGTCACCGCCTCGTCGTAACAAACTTGACGGGGCGTTCGCACCGTCCGGGTAACGGGCTCGACGGCGAGCACCTCGGCATAGTTCTGCCGGTCCTCGATCATCTTGTAGCCGGCTACCGCGCCGAGAGCGGTGGCGGCGATGCCGCCGGCCACGACCCCGATCAGCATTGACCTGTTCATCAGCTCGTACCTCCACATCGCGACGACAAGCCGTCGCGGTATGCTGTTGACAGTTCCAGCTTAGGTGGTCGCGCGGGGCGACACAGACGCCCGGCCCCGCAAATTCCCGTAGGGGAGGGACTACAGGAATATGTCCATTTTTCCGGAGGAAATATGCACAAGCTCGCCCGGGCCAGGACGGTCCTTGTCTTTGCCACCGCATTGCTGGCGTCCGTATCCGTGCAAGCGCAGGACGAGGGTTGGGTTGTCGATGTCTCCGTTTTCATGCTCGGCGCCGCTATGGATGGGACCATCGGCATTGCCGGGCACGACGCCGACATCGATGTCAGTTTCAGCGACATCGTCGAAAACCTGGAGATGGGCGGCATGGGCTCGATGCGCGTGGCGCGCGGCCGCTGGGCATTTACGACCGAGGTCATCTACATGGGGCTCGGCGGCTCCAACGGCGCCTTCGCCGCGGACGTCGACCAGTGGAATGTCGAGCCGAGCGCCAGCTTCCGCGTTTCGGACCGGTTCGAGACGATCGTCGGTCTTCGTTACACCAGTCTATCGGCGGACATCCGCGGGCCCTTCGGCCGCAACCCGTCGGGCACCGTCGACTGGTGGGATCCGATCATCGGTGCGCGATGGATACTGCCGATAGGTGAGGCCTGGACTTTCAATCTCCGCGGCGACGTAGGGGGCTTCGGCGTTGGATCCGACTTCGCCTGGCAGCTTTTTCCGTACATGGTCTGGCAGTTTGGCGAGCGCGCGTCGATGCAGGCGGGATACCGCGCGGTGTCGGGCGACTACGACGAGGGAAGCGGCTTGAGCGAGTTCAAGTACGACGTGGTTACGCAGGGACCCCAGCTCGGAGTAATCTTCCGGTTCTGAGTCTGCGCCGCTCCACACAGCCCCGACACC
>Ga0207706_10002847_pt1 | contig 16784 bp, 20 predicted proteins | sample KBSC53metaG_FD_184318 | JGI IMG/M metagenome (GOLD analysis project Ga0207706, IMG submission 184318) | Corn rhizosphere microbial communities from Kellogg Biological Station, Michigan, USA - KBS C5-3 metaG (SPAdes) (version 2) | ecosystem: Host-associated > Plants > Roots > Rhizosphere > Soil ... | reverse complement strand
GTGCACGGCCTGCGGCGCCGCGACGACGCTGAGCGGGATCGAGGTCGCGCGGGTGCACGGAACCAAGAGGTTCGAGCAGCTCGCCCCGCGCCTCAAATGCAAGCGCTGCAGGAAGAAGGCGGCACGGCTGACCGTGCTTCCTCCCGTATATCCAGGTTGAGCCAACACCCGCATGCGGCTCGCAACGCAGCGCCGCCGGGCGTATAGCATCTGCGCAGCCCGCCAGTATGCGCGCTAGCCCATGCATGCGTCACGTCCGCCGGAGGATGCCATGCGCTACACATCTCTTCTTCTCGCCATCACGTTGCCCTGGTCCGTCGGTGCCGGCGCTCAACAGAAGGCTTCGCTGAGGCTCGGCTCGGGCCGGGCGGAGAAAGGCGACTGGATCGACATCCAATCCTGGCGCTGGGGCACGAGCATCCCGACTTCCGTCGGCGAGCAACCGGCGAAGGAGCTTCGAAAGCCCGCAGACATCGGCAGCCTGACGGTGACGGTCAAGATGGACCCGGCCAGCTGCAAGCTCGGCGCGAAATATGACGGCGCAAGGCTGCGCACCCCCAAGATCGACTATGTCCTCGAAGAAGCGATGATCTCATGCTGCGCGACTGGCGGATCGACCAGCGGCAGCGAGCTTCCGATGGAAAGCATGAGCCTCAACTACACCAAGATCACCCAGGATTATGGGCCGCAGGACAAGAAGGCCGGGACGAAGCCTGACTGGGACACGAAGAAGGGCAAGCGCGAATAAACCGGTTCACGCGGGACTGTTCGGATGGTCGTGGTGCTTCCCTCCGAGCGCAATTGCCGCGCCGATTCCGGCCGCGGCCGCGACCGCGACGCCGGCATAGATGCCCGTCTTGCCGCCCCCCGTCCTGGGGGAAGCAGGAGGGAGACACCCCGTCGGTGGCGCCGGCGGCTGCCCAGCCGGTTGCGCCTGCGCAGCAAGCGCCGCGCATCCAGCCAAGATGATGGACGGTGTCTCGCCGGTCGGCTCCAGGAGGCTGAGCATGAGCCAGGGATCCATCGCCGCGTTCTGGTCGGGAGCCGGACCGCCGGCGGCGGTTCCATCCGCCGGCGCAAGCATGAGCGCGATCGCGAACGCCGCGCCAATTGGCCTGCTGCGCTTCACGGATGCCGATCTTACCACAACGGCAATGCGAAGGCAGCACCTGCAATTGCCTGCCGGACTCTGCTATCTTCCCGCCGCTGCTCGGACCGGACGCCCGCAACGGGTGTGATGCGGGCCCGCGAGGATGATGGCCATGCGTGTCACCAAGCATGTCACGTCCGGTGACTGGCGGACCCTCGAATGGTTTTTCGGCGGTGCCGGATCGGCATTCTTCGACGCTCCTAACGGAGCGCAGATCAAGGTTCGCTATGGGCTCGGCTGGTTCGGCTTCGACAGCCAGAAACAGACCCTGGACGGCCACACGATCAAGCGGCTGGCGGTCGGCAAATCATCGTTCGCCCGCGCCCGTTTCCAGATCAAGGTGAAGACCACGACGGACGTCACCTACCTGATCTTCCCGGGCAACATCTTCGATTCCCCGCCGCCCGAGCTGCCCTGATCGGCAGGCGATTGGTCCGCTCCGTTTCGGCGATGCGGACCTTACGGCGAGGGCGACGGGAGGGCAGCGTCTGCGCGGGATGCGGATCCGGGGAACGACTGCCTTTGTCCTGCCGCTCTTGTGCGCAGCCGTGGACGCGAAACCGACGGTCTTTGTCACCCGCGATCAAAGCGGGGCTTCGTGGTGGCTCTTGAAGGCCGACCTTCGCCCGACGGACAACCGGATCGAGGGCGTGACGATCGACGCGATCAACCGCTTTCGAGCCGCGCGTCGGATCTCGTCGGCCAAGCTTTGCAAGATCGAAGCGGTCGACCGCAACTCCTTCGCTGGCACCGATCGCCTGACCCAGGGCGAAATCCAACAGACCTTCCTCGAAGTGCGCCACAATCCTTTCCGGCAGACCTTCACCACTCGCGACGGGAGGTCATTCACGGCGCGCGTCGGCATAGAGTCCGAATGTGCAAGCGGCAGGAAAGGCGCCATCGTGTTGATCTATGAAACCGGCACGAAGCGGGTCGCGGACGTCACGGAATGGCACGACCGGCCTTTCACCTTCATCGCTCCGGAAGAACGGCCCAGACTCCTTCTGGAGAGCGGCTGCTTCGAATGCAGCGCTTTCTCGCTTCTCTATTACGATGTGCGTCGGAAGCGTTTTCGGTGGGAGTATGCCGGCGACTGACGATCGATCGGCTCAGTCCTTGGCGACACACATCTGCCGCGACCACCAAGCGCTGGCGCGGCTGGTCGTCCTCGCCACGGAGGCTTAACTTCATCCATCCCATTCCTGTGGCGTCTCGCCGCAGTCGTGGAAAATCAAATGCTTAAGCGCGTTTTGCCCCGGACACCGCCCGAATGCGGCGGAAGGAGTGCGCCCGTGCGCCCTGAATCCGTAACCAAGAATGGAGATTTGTAATGCGTAAGTTGTTGCTTGTTGCCGCTGTTTTGGCAGCCACACCCGCCGTCGCTCAGGTCAATACCGGCAGCGGAAACGGGCTCGTCGCCGTCAACGTACAGAACGTCGACATCCTGAAGAATTTCCTCAATGACAGCCAGGTCGCCGCGCTCAACAATCTGAGCGTCCCGGTTACCGTCAACGTTCCAATTGGCGTCGCCGCCAATGTGTGCGGCGTGAATGCGAACGTGCTCGCGTCACAGAAGAAGGGTGATGACCCCGTGACCTGCACCGCGCGCAATGGTTCGAAGGCTCTGGCAAATGCGGTTGCGGACCAGAAGCTGAATCAGACGAAGTAAGCGGGGTTCCGCTGACCTTAAGGAGAGCCCGGCCCGCGAGGGTCGGGCTTTTCCTTGGCCACCAGGAGCGGTGCAATTGCTCCGAGCCGTTCATTGCTCCTGCAGCCGGAATGAGTCATTCCTCCTACCGCCGCCGCTCCTGGCGACTCCCGATTAGTATCCCGGGCAAGACGAGGAGCATTGCGATGATGAGTTCGACGAAGCTGTTCGCGGCCGCTGCGATGATCGCGGCTCCTGCCGCCGCCCAATATTATCCGCAGCCGCCTTACCCCCAGCAGGGATATCCGCAGCAATATCCGCAAGAGACCTATCCGCAGCAGGGCTATCCGCAAGAGACCTATCCGCAGCAGGGCTATCCGCAGCAATATCCGCAGAACGTCCCGAACCAGGCCTATCCCTATTCGAACCAGCCCTATGCGACGACCGAAGGCGCGATCATCGCGGTCGTCGATTCCATGATCGGCACCCGCTATGCAGTCGGCGACCGGCAGGCGATCCATTCATGCGCCTGGGCCGCCGTGCAGCGTGCCCGGAGTCAGGGACCGGTGCCCTATGCGCAACCTTATGGCGGCTATCCAGGCGGATATGCACAACCATATTCGGGCTATGCCGGCGCCCATGTACGGCTAACCGGTATCACGAGCGTCGAGCATCGGTCGAACAGCGTACGCGTTCGCGGCATCCTCGACACCGGACTCTATGGAGCCCGTCCGTACGGCTACGGCGGCGGAGCCTATGGCTATGGGGGCGGCGCTTACAATGGCGGAGGCGACACGGCCTTCCGCTGCGACGTCGATTATCGCGGTGCCGTCTTTAACGTCCGCCTCGACCGCGTGGGCAGGCCGTATTGAGACCTTTCCTTGACCTGAGCCTTGGTGTACTAGTACAGTAAGACTCACAGCTGGAGGTGAAGGAATGTCCAGCCGAGCTCTCGCCCGGTGTGCCGGGCTGTTCTATGCGCTCAATTTCGTCCTTGGCATCGCCGCCCTGATTTGGGCGCAGCAGGGCCGCGTCGCCGCAGCTGAGCAGGCGACCGTTTCCGCCGCTGTGGAATATGCAATTGTGGTCCTGCTGCTCGCATGCCTGTTCGAACCGGCGGGTAACCGGCGGTCGTGGGGCGTCGCTGCCATCGGACTGGTGGGCTGCGCTGCGTCAGCGGTGGGGCCGCTCGACATCATCGTTTCTCCCGTCAACGCGCTCGCGGTCTTCGGCGCCTACTGCATCGGCCTCGGCGCGCTCGTCGTTCGGTCGGCGTTGATGCCTCGAGCGATCGGCTGGCTGTTGATGGTCGGAGGATTGAGTTGGCTGACCTATGCGGACCCCGCAATCGCAAAAGCCGCTGCGCCCTGGAACATGGCTGTGGGCGCTATCGCCGAATTGATCTTCACTGTCTGGCTGTTGGCTGTCGGGGTACGAGAGGACGAGCAAAAGGAGACGATCGCGGAGCTGGCGGCCTGAACCTCACGGCGGAGGAAATATGACCGCGCAGGCAATCCGCTCGCCGCTGCGGCCATCCGGATCGGTCAACTCGTCGTCCTTGCCTGCATGAATGACCAGCGACAACCCGGTTTGCGGGATCCGGTTATGCCAGCGTGGAATCAGGCGATCGGTGCTTCCCTTCCCTCCTTCGAAAACAGTCAGATTTCCCCAATCACCGTCGTGAGCGCCTTCGGGATTGTCGTGACCATGCTTTCGATTGCCAACGTCCCAATGGGGACCGGAATTTGCGAAGGTCGGCGGTTTGCAGCGACCGGTCGAGTGCAGGTGCATTCCATGATCGCCTGCAGGCAGTCCGGCAACCTCGATGCTGACGATCAGGCCGTCCTGGCTCACCTTTCCAACCGCGCTTCCAATCACGGATCCCGAACGATCGACGATCGGGGCGCGAAAACCGTGCAGAAAGGCGGCGTCGACCGCAGCGAGATCACGGTCCGAGGAACCCTGATTGCACGCGAATAGCAAGAACAGGAACGCGCCGCCCCAGCGCCGATCAAGCCGCAGTCCATTCATCAAAAATGCGCATAGCAGGATCGAGCGCAGTTTGGCCTTACTGCAGGCGCGCCAGGAGAAGGTCGAAAACCGCCGGATGGAGCGGCCGCTCGAACCTGAGGCCGACGATGAACTCCTCGACCCAGCACACCTCGGCGCCAATGGATTCCAGGCCTTCGAACTTGATCGAAACCTTCTCGGCGGCTTTAGGCCGTTCCACGACTTCGACCTTGCAACCGGATGGCGACATGTCGAAGATTCGAACCTTGTAATTGTTATGTCCCAGGCGACGCATCGTGACTTCATTAGTCACCGCGCTTCGGTCAGCGCCGCGCGGAACCTCTTTAGATACCGGCTCCGCTGCGAAGAGCAGTCCCGCTCTGTCGTCCTTGACCCAGCATACCACCGCATCGATCAGGCCTCGGCCGATTACCGATAGTTGGACTCGCTCGCCGGGCTGGAGGACGACCGGGGTCTGAATGCCGCAGCCGTCGTAGTTGAGATCCAGCAGGACAATATCCACCGCGATCCCGCCGGCGCGAATCACTTGACCGTCGAGGCTTACAGGCCGGCGTGCACGTCGCCTGAGCGGGTGCTCGACTGGCTGATCTGGGACGGGTTGGTTTGTGGGGTCATTGCCGCCGGAGCGAAATCGCATCCGGGCAATCTCCATCATTTGGCGGCGATCTGAATTGGTACTTGTTGGTAATAAGATCTGAGGCTGAACAGCCGCAAAATCATGGTGGCCAAGCGGTAAGCTCTAATTTAATGTGTTTTTTGAGCCTCTTGTGTCGAGTCGAGGGGGGCATGATGTCTTGTTTGATGTTCCAGTGGCCAGCCGTCGGGATCCACGGTCCTGATCTGCAAGAGCTTGCAGCCCCCAACTGCACCTTATTCGACCCTCATCTCGCCCATCGCGACAAACCCTTGCCCCGCCTCGGGAATTTTACCGCTCGGGGCAATACGAATTGCGTGGCACCTGTCTCAGGATCAGATTCGCCTGAGTCTGGGGTGCCGCCTTCCGATTCGATGGCGTCATGGGGTGACGCGTTACAGAGGACTTCGAGCGGAGGCGCGGAATGAAACCGCAGGATCGCGACTATTTCATGATGCGCGCGGAGCAAGAGCTCGATGCGGCGGCGCAATCGCGCGGGCAGGTCCGCGGCCGTCACGAGGAGCTTGCCTGGCTCTATCAGATGCGGGTCATCTACATTGACCGCGGGCTCGTTGAGGAAGCGGTTGAAACGGTCGGGCCTGAGCCCATCCAGCACATCATCGTCGCCGCGTAAGCCGCAACATTCGCCACCGCTCCTGTCGTTGAAACCGAAGCGCGAAACATTCGTTACGGGCGCACACAGTCGCATTTGCGACGCCATGACTTCGAGTGTGAGGAAAGTGTCAGGTTACAGGCTTTATTGCCTCGACGGGGTCAATAAAGTCGCGTCTGCTGAATGGATTGAAGCGGACGAGGACGAGGCCGCGATCGAGATCGCGAAAGAGAGACAGGACGGCTACGAATGCGAGGTGTGGCAGAGTTCCCGCCTGGTCGCACGGCTGGACTTGCGCCGTAAGGCCTAGCGGCTGCTTTCATTCCCGCCGCCCATGTACCGCTGGGCGTCGGCATTGGGATCGACCGCCGGGCGGGTCGCTTCATATTGCCGCGATTGGGAGACCTGCTGGCGTTCTTCGTCGCTGAGGTTTGATTCCCATTGCGCCTCTGGGTCGGAGGGGCTCCAGCCCCGGACTGCCAAAGCCGCGTCTCCATCCCGTTCGACCTGCTCCGCGAGCTGCCGCAGCACCGGCTTCGCGGTAAGGTTCAACATCCAATCGGGCGCATATGCGAGCTTCGCCTGGCTCGTCCCCGCGAGCGCCGTCCGAAGCACCGAACGATCACCGTGAATACGAGCAGTCACAAGCGTGGCCGATCCGCCTTCCCTTGGCGTGAACTCCAAGTCAGCAGTCCCGCCCTGCCTTCCATCGAAGTAAAGCGTGATGAACAGTCGCTGGTCCAGCGTCCGATCGATCCTGATCTCATAGGGAACAGGCTTGCCGCCTTCGAAAAAAGTCGTCCCGTTTTGCCGCATTCCGGCGAGCGCAGTTTCAACGGCCGCATAGGTAACGCTGGGGCCCTTGTGCACTAGCTGCTCTGCGTCCGCGCCATAATAGCTTCCGGCCGCATAGCCTGCGCCAACCAACACTGGACCGATCAGGAACTTCAGCATGATCAGCCGACTAACGCGGCGTCACTAAAAACCCGTTAGCGGACCTCGGCAACCGGGCGAAGAACGGCGCATGCAATGCGAGCGCCGCTATTGCCGCTGGGATCGGTTACGTAATCGTCTGCGCCGGCATGGATCACGAGCGCAGCACCATCCGCGTCGAGCAAGGCGCCGGGCGTTCCAGGCGGCGCGGTGAGGCTCGCGTTCGGAAGCGCCAGCGTCGCTAAGAGAACGCCGTTCGCCGCGACCTCGACATTGGGCAGGTCGCCGGCGTGCGGCCCGGCCGGATTGTTCATCCCGTGCTTCTTGTCGGCGGGATTCCAGTGCGGCCCCGCGCTTGCGAAATCGGGCCCTTCGCAGCGTCCGACAGAGTGGACATGCACGCCGTGGATTCCATGCGGAAGTCCTGAGGCTTCGATGTGGAAGGAAACGCCGCCGGCCGTTTGCCAGGCACGGATGGTGCCGATTGTCTGCCCGCCGCCGTTGATGAGCGGCATGGCCTCGCCGCCCTGAGGTTCGGTGACCGTGCTGCAGGCGGCAATCAGGAACGGCAAAAGAAGAGCAATCTTGCGCATGTGTTTCGCACACTCCTCCTGCTGTCCATAATTCAAAGCGTGAACGATGGATCCGGATCAAGTCCGGGATTGTGTTTCCTCAGCTGTAATCTTCACCAGCAGTTGCCCCTCGGTGACCTGTGCACCGGTATTGGCGCTAAGCTCTGCAACCGTGCCGTCGAACGGCGCTGTGAGCGCATGCTCCATCTTCATAGCTTCCAAGGTAAGCAAACGTTGCCCCTTGGCAACCTTTTCACCTTGCGACACGTCGACTGCAGTAACCTTCCCCGGCATCGGAGCCTCGATTTCGCCGTCGTGGAGACCGTGCGTGGTGCCAGTCCCGCGGGAAGCGAGTGCAAACTCGAATGCCGTACCCTCGGCGAAGACGACGACGCGCTGCTCATCGGCGAAGCCGGAAACTTCGGCGATGTCGTCATCGTCTCCAAGCTCGACAGCATCGCCTTGCAGAACCGCCGCCAGCCGGTTGGGGGCATTCAGCCTCAATCCCGCGAGCCCGGGCAATTGGGCGTCTTCCTCCGCCGCCAGGATCGCGACGGTCGCAGCGGCCCGTCGAATGGTCTCATCGGCCTCAGCGTCCGGCACAAGGTCATCGAGATTCTTTTCGATGAATCCGGTGTCGATTTTGGCCGCCCCAAAATCCGGATGGACAAGCGCATTGAAGAGGAAACCGGCGTTCGTTCGTACCGGCCACACTTCGGCGCCGTCGAGGATCAACGCCAGCTCCGCAATTGCTTCATCGCGATCATCGGCGCGAGCGATGAGCTTGGCGATCATCGGGTCGTAGAAGGGCGAAATCGCATCGCCTTCCTCGACTCCGGTTTCGATTCGGCCATCCTGGCCAAGGTCGAAATGCTCCAGCCTCCCGACGCTCGGCAGAAAGCCCTTGGCCGGGTCCTCGGCATAAAGCCGGGCCTCGATCGCGTGGCCGCTGATCATCAGCTCATCCTGTGTCTTCGGCAGCTTTTCGCCCGAAGCGACGCGGAGCTGCCACTCGACCAAATCCTCGCCCGTTATCTCCTCGGTCACCGGATGCTCGACCTGCAATCGCGTGTTCATTTCCATGAACCAGATGCGGTCGGCCTTGAGCCCTTCCGAGGCATCCGCGATGAACTCGATCGTGCCTGCGCCTTCGTAATTGACCGCCTTGGCTGCGCGAACGGCTGCGCCGCAAACGGCCTCACGCGTCTCCGCGTCCATGCCGGGGGCGGGCGCTTCCTCGATCACCTTCTGGTGGCGCCGCTGGAGGGAACAGTCGCGTTCGAACAAATGGACCACGTTGCCGTGACTGTCGCCGAACACCTGCACCTCGATGTGGCGTGGCGAGAGGACGTATTTTTCGATCAGGACGCGATCGTCGCCGAACGAGCTGGCCGCTTCGCGTTTCGCACTCTGCAGCGCGTCGTCGAAATTGCCGGCTTCGTCGACACGGCGCATGCCTTTCCCGCCCCCGCCGGCCACGGCCTTGATCAGCACTGGATAGCCGATCCCATCGGCTTCCTGCCTGAGGCGTTTCGGATCCTGGTCCTCGCCCAGATAGCCGGGCGTCACCGGTACGCCCGCTTCCGTCATCAGCTTCTTCGCGGCGTCCTTGAGACCCATGGCGCGGATACTTGCGGGCTTCGGCCCGACCCAGATGAGCCCTGCGTCGATCACCGCCTGCGCGAAGTCGGCATTTTCCGAAAGAAATCCGTAGCCGGGATGGATCGCTTCCGCGCCCGTCGACTTCGCCGCCTCGATGATCCTGTCACCGACGAGATAGGATTCTCGCGCCGATGACGGCCCGATGTGCACCGCTTCGTCCGCCATCCGCACGTGCAGCGCCTTCGCATCCGCGTCGGAATAGACCGCGACCGACCGAATCCCGAGCCGCCGCGCGGTGCGGATCACGCGGCAGGCGATTTCTCCGCGGTTGGCGATGAGTAGGGACTTCATCAATCCGGAAGGCAAGATCCGCTCTCTTCCTGTTCTTTCTTCGACGCTCCGTGGACCGAGCAGTAGATCGCATCTCGCAGCTCATCCACGCTCGGCACCTGGATTTTGCCGTCGGGCGCAACGAACGGATATTCGAGTACCATCCGGCCCTTCAGCGAATAAATGGATGAGACATTGGCTTCGGGCGCGTTGATCAGGAACAGCCGGCCCGACGACCCCAGCCGGTTCGTCTTCAACAGCCCCTGCGCGCAGGTCTTCGCATAAGCCTTGGCGAAATTCGCAGAAGTTTCCCGGAAAGGCTTGCCGCGAAAAGTCGCGGGCATCTGGTTTTCGGCAAGTGCCAATTCGACGCGCGCGCAGTGCGGAGGCGATGCGGCTGCGAGGGCGAGGGCAAAGGTGCCGATCATTCCGCAGGACATCCCGTCCTTCGAGACGAGAAGGAAATGTTCATCACCTTCCAGGTGCCATTTTCACGAATCAGGTCGAAATGATCGACCCCGCAGTTGGCTACCTTGCCACCGGCTCTGACGACGAATGGCGCCCACACCATCGCGACGTCGCCGTCAATCTCGATCGCAGGATCGGAAATCCTCTCCTGAAAGCCTTCGCCCGGCTTGAGGCGCGCCGCGAACTGCGTCCAGCTTTCCTGGCGCACTCCCGTCCCCGAGCGGAGCGCGCCCACCGCCGTGACGCGCCCGTCCGGATAGACGACTTTCATGACGCCTGTCGGATCGCCTGCCTCCAAGGCCGCGAACAAGGCGTTGATCGGTGCCAGGACGGCCTGCTCTTCGGTGGCCGGCGGCGGGAGCGCCTGTGCGGGCGGGAGCTTGTTCGAAGTCGTTTGCGCAGCAAGAGCCAAAAGTACGGCGAATACCATCGTCACATCCTGAAAATGCCGAACTGCGGCCGATCGGGGATCGGCGCGTTCAAGGTCGCCGCAAATGCAAGGCCGAGAACGTCGCGGGTCTGCGCGGGATCGATGATCCCGTCGTCCCACAGGCGCGCGGTCGCGTGCCAGGGATTGCCCTGCGCCTCATAATCCTCGCGGATCGGCTGCTTGAAAGCTTCGGCCTGCTCGGGCGTCCACTTGTCTGCGTCGCGGTGGACGGTCGCGAGCACGCTCGCCGCCTGTTCGCCGCCCATCACGCTGATGCGCGAATTGGGCCAGGTGAAGAGGAAGCGCGGCGAATAAGCGCGGCCGGACATGCCGTAATTGCCGGCGCCGAAGCTGCCGCCGATCAGGACGGTGATCTTGGGAACGCTGGCGGTGGCGACGGCAGTGACCAGCTTGGCGCCATGCTTGGCGATGCCTTCGGCTTCGTACTTCCCGCCGACCATGAATCCGGAGATGTTCTGCAGGAACAGGAGCGGCGTCCGCCGTTGGCATGCGAGCTCGATGAAGTGCGCGCCCTTCAATGCGCTCTCGCTGAACAACACGCCGTTATTCGCGAGGATCGCAACGGGCATGCCCCAGATGTGCGCGAAGCCGCAGACCAGGGTCGAGCCATATTGCGGCTTGAACTCGTGCAGCTCCGACCCGTCGACAAGGCGGGCGATGATCTCGTGCACGTCATAGGGCGCGCGCACGTCATCGGGTATGATTCCGTACAATTCCTCGGCGTCGAACAAGGGCGGCCGCGGCTCGCGGACCTCGGTCCCTGCCCCGCTCTCCGGCTGAAGCGTCGAGACGATGTCGCGGACGATCGTCAGCGCATGTTCGTCATTCTCGGCGAGATGATCGACGACGCCGCTCTTCTTCGCGTGAAGGTCGCCGCCACCGAGGTCTTCCGCGCTGATCACTTCGCCTGTCGCCGCCTTCACCAGCGGCGGTCCGCCAAGGAAGATCGTACCCTGGTTGCGAACGATGACGCTCTCGTCGCTCATCGCGGGAACATAGGCGCCGCCGGCGGTGCAACTGCCCATGACGCAGGCGATCTGGGCAATTCCCTTCGACGACATCTGCGCCTGGTTGAAGAAGATTCGCCCGAAATGGTCGCGGTCCGGAAACACCTCGGCCTGGTGGGGCAGGTTCGCCCCGCCGCTGTCGACGAGATAGACGCACGGAAGTCGGTTCTCGAGCGCGATCTCCTGCGCGCGGAGATGCTTCTTGACGGTCATCGGATAGTAGGTGCCGCCTTTGACCGTCGCATCGTTGCAGACGATCATCACCTGACGCCCCGACACTCGGCCGATGCCGGCGATCATGCCCGCGCCCGGAACCTCGCTATCGTACATGTCGCACGCAGCAAGCTGTCCGATCTCGAGGAACGGCGATCCAGGATCGAGCAGCCGCTCGACGCGGTCGCGCGGTAAAAGCTTGCCGCGCGATACGTGACGCTCGCGGCTTTTTTCGTTCCCGCCCAGCGCAGCCAGCGCGACGTCTGCGCGCAACTTCTCTGCAAGCGCACGGTTGTGATCGCTGCGCGCGCGGAACTCATCGCTGTCCGTCGCAATTTTAGTCTCGATCCGCGGCGCGCTCATGCCCCTCTTGTGCCCGTTGGTCGAAAAAGGTCTGCCGCCCGCCTAGCCGCTGCGGCAGGCGTTGGCAAAGCCGAGCTGGAGGGCCCAAGGAAAATGAAGCGTCACGTACTGATTATCGCCGTCTCTTTCGTCGCGCTTGCCGCATGCAGCAGGACGGGCAACGGAAACTCCGGCCAGCAACAGGCGCAAGGTACACAATCGGGTATCGACAAGTCGCTGATGGATACGTCGGTGAAGCCCGGCGATGATTTCGACAAATATGCGAACGGCGCCTGGGAGAAAAACACCGAGATTCCGGCCGACAAATCGAACATCGGCGTCTTCACGACGATCAACGACGAGGCGCAGAAGCGGGAAGCAGCGCTGGTCGACGAGATTGCCAAATCCAATCCAGCCGCCGGCTCGGACGAAGCCCGGATCGCCAATTACTACAAGGCGTATATGGACACTGCCGCGATCGAGAAGCGCGGCATCGCACCGGTCAAAGCGGACATCGACAGGATCGAAGCGATTGCGGACAAGGGCGCGCTTGCCGAAGCGATCGGGCATTCGCTTCGCGCGGACACGGATCCGCTGAACGCGACCAACTTCCACACTGAAAATCTGTTGGGTGTGTTTGTTACGCAGGGCTTCAACGATCCGACCAAGACCGTGCCCTACATCATGCAGGGCGGGCTCGGCCTTCCGGACCGGGACTATTACGTCTCGTCCGATCCCGCGATGGGCAAGCTCCGCGCGGATTACACGCCCTATGTCGCCAAGATCCTCACGCTTGCGGGCTTTCCCGATGCCCAGTCCCGAGCGCAGAAGATCGTCGCGCTCGAGCTGAAGATTGCGCAGGCGCACGAAACCCTGGAAGCGAGCCAGGACAGCACCACAGCGAACAATCCCTGGAAGCGCGCCGACTTCGACAAGAAGGCCCCCGGCATCGATTGGGCGCGACTGCTCGATGCCGCGCAGCTAGGCGGCCAGCAGGACTTCATCGTCTGGCAGCCGGCGGCGATCACCAGGACCGCTCAACTCGTGGCCTCGCAGCCGCTCGACGTGTGGAAGGATTGGCTGGCCTTTCACCGGATCAACCAGATGACCTCGGTCCTTCCGAAGGCTTTCGACGACGCTCATTTCGCCTTCTACGGCACCGAGCTGAACGGCCAGCCGCAACAGCAGACACGCGACAAGCGTGCCCTGACCTCGCTGGACCAGTGGCTCGGTGACGCAGTCGGCAAGCGCTACGTCGACAAATATTTCCCGGCCTCGTCCAAGTCGGACATCGAAGGCATGGTGAAGAACATCAAGGCCGCGCTCGAAAAGCGGATCGACTCACTCGCGTGGATGGCGCCAGCGACCAAGGCGGAAGCGAAGAAGAAGGTCGCCACCATGGCGGTAGGCGTCGGCTATCCCGAGAAGTGGCGCGACTTCAGCTCACTCGACATCCGCGGTGACGACGCCTTCGGCAATCTCGATCGAGCACAGCTCGCGAATTATCAGAACCATCTCTCGAAGATCGGCAAGCCGGTCGACAAGAACGAATGGTGGATGGAGCCGCAGACGGTCAACGCGCAGAACCAGCCCCTGCAAAATGCGCTGAATTTCCCTGCGGCGATCCTCGAAAAGGGCTTCTATGATCCTGCGGCCGACGCAGCGGCCAATTACGGTGCGATCGGCTCCGTCATCGGCCATGAAATCAGCCACAGCTTCGACAACCTGGGCGCGACGTTTGATTCGACCGGCAAGCTCCGGAACTGGTGGGCGCCTTCGGACTTTGCGCACTTCAATCAGGCGGGCTCGGCACTCGCTGCTCAATTTGACGCATATGAGGCGCTGCCCGGATTGCATCTCAACGGCAAGCAGGAGCTCGGCGAGAATATCGCCGATGTTGCAGGCCTTGCCGCTGCCTATGATGCGTGGAAAGCGTCCCTTGGCGGCAAGCCGTCGCCAGTGATTGACGGACTAACGGGCGATCAGCGCTTCTTCCTCGCTTTTGCGCAGTCGCATCGCGGCAAGCTTCGCGACGCCGCGCTTCGAGCGCGGGTGGCGACCGACGTCCATGCACCAGGACCGTGGCGCGTGCTCACCGTGCGCAACGTCCACAGCTGGTACCCGGCGTTCAACGTCAAGCCGGGCGAGAAGCTCTATCTCGCGCCGGACAAGAGGGTCACGGTTTGGGGCTAGGCTGGTCGGCGCGAGACTTCATCAAACGCCGATTACCTCGCGCCCGATCAGCATCCGACGTACCTCGTTCGTCCCAGCGCCGATGTCGAGAAGCTTGGCGTCGCGATAATAGCGCTCGACCGGCCAGTCCTTGGTGTAGCCCGCGCCGCCCAGTGCCTGAACGGCTTCGTTTGCGACCCTGACGGCATTTTCCGATGCAAGCAGGATTGCTCCGGCCGCATCATAGCGGGTCGTCTTTCCCTGGTCGCAGGCCTTCGCGACCTGGTAGACGTAGGCGCGCGCGCTGTTCAGGGCGACATACATGTCGGCAACCTTTGCCTGCATCAGCTGGAAGCTGCCGATGGGCTTTCCGAACTGCTTGCGCTCCCGGACATAGGGCAGGACGACGTCGAGGCAGGCCTGCATGATCCCGAGTTGCATTCCTGCGAGGACCGTCCGTTCGTAATCGAGGCCACTCATCAGCACTTCGACTCCCTTGTTCTCCTCGCCGAGGATGTTTTCGGGCGGAACGAAGCAATCGTCGAAGACCAGCTCGGCGGTCGGCGAGCCGCGAATGCCGAGTTTTTCGACCTTCTGGCCAATGGAAAAACCTTCCATGTCCTTTTCGATCAGGAAGGCGGTTATTCCGCGGCTGCCCTCGCCTGTCTTGGCGTAGACGACGAGTGTTTCGGCTTCGGAGCCGTTGGTGATCCAGAACTTCGTACCGTTCAGGCGATATCCGTTGCCGCTGCGATCGGCCTTCAATTTCATTCCGACGACGTCGCTGCCCGCCCCCGCCTCGCTCATGGCCAGGGCTCCGACATGCTCGCCGCTAATCAGCTTTGGGAGGTATTTCTTCTTCTGCTCGGGGTTCGCCCAGCGCCGGATCTGGTTGACGCAGAGATTCGAGTGAGCGCCATAACTCAGCCCGACGGAACCCGATGCGCGGGCAACCTCCTCCTGCGCGACGACGTGCTCGAGATAACCTAGGCCGAGGCCGCCGTCCTCTTCCTCCACCGTGATACCGTGCAGGCCGAGCTCACCCATCTGCGGCCAGAGATGGCGCGGAAACTCGTCCTTCGCGTCGATTTCCGCGGCGATGGGATCGATCTTGTCCTTCGCAAAGCGCCGCGTCGTTTCGCGGATCGTGTCGGCCATTTCGCCGAGATCGAAGTCGAGCATCGGATCAGACATGGAAAATCCTCTCAGGCGGCGCCGCTAGCAGACAGGACGGTGCGTTGGAACAGCCTCAGCCGATGCCGAAGCCAACTTCAGGGCAAGTCCCGGTAGGCTTCGAGCTGAGGATGGCATAGGGGAAGCTCGCGGCGAATCTGGCAAAGGCGGGCATCCGCACTGGAGCGTTTGAACTACCGCGCCAGCAGCCTTATGTGCACCGCAGCATAATCCGACTCCGGAGCTTCAACATGGCCACGATCGCAGAAGACCCCACCGTCATTCTTTCAATCGCCCGCACGCCGATGGGCTCGATGCAGGGAGCACTTGCCGATGCCACGGCGACCGACCTTGGAGCGACAGCGGTCAAGGCGGCGGTCGAGCGCGCCGGAGTGAGCGGCGACGACATCGATCGCATCTACATGGGCTGCGTGCTTCCGGCCGGGCTCGGCCAGGCGCCGGCTCGCCAGGCCGCGATCAAAGCCGGCCTTCCGAAGTCCGTTCAGGCGACTACCGTCAACAAGGTCTGCGGTTCAGGCATGCAGACGGTCATCATGGGAGATGAGGCGATCAGGACCGGCAATGCCGACGTGATCGTCGCCGGCGGCATGGAGTCGATGACCAATGCGCCATACTTGCTCAAGAAGCATCGCTCCGGCGCGCGCATCGGACACGACACGGCCTACGACCATATGTTCCTCGACGGCCTCGAGGACGCCTATGAGGAAGGTCGCGCAATGGGCAGTTTCGCCCAGTGCACCGCGGACGACTATCAGCTGACTCGCCAGCAAATGGACGATTACGCGATCGAGAGCCTGCGCCGTGCCAAGGAAGCGATCGACAAGGGCGGGTTCAAGGATGAGATCGTGCCAGTCACGATCAAGAGCCGCGCCGGAGAGACCCAGGTCGATACCGACGAGGCCCCGGGCCGCGGACGTCCTGACAAGATCCCTCAGTTGAAGCCGGCATTTTCCAAGGAAGGCACGATTACCGCCGCGACTTCCTCATCGATCTCCGACGGTGCCGCCGCCGTCGTCCTGACGAGCGAATCCAACGCCCGCGACAAGGGCTTGAACCCCGTTGCCCGGATCGTTGCCACGGCCGCCCACGCGCAGGAGCCCGCGCAGTTCACGATTGCCCCCATCGGGGCGATCGAAAAGGTCCTGAACAAGGCCGGCTGGAAGGCTGGTGACGTGGACCTGTGGGAAGTGAACGAGGCATTTGCGTGTGTCGCAATGTTCGCGATGAAGGACCTCGGCATCCCGCATGAGAAGATCAACGTGCACGGCGGCGCAACGGCGCTCGGTCACCCGATCGGCGCGAGCGGAACGCGCATTCTCGTGACCTTGATCAACGCGCTGAAGCAGACGGGCGGGAAGCGCGGCGTTGCCAGCCTTTGCATCGGCGGCGGCGAAGCGACGGCAGTCGCGGTGGAGCTCGTCTAG
>Ga0207706_10002846_pt1 | contig 16785 bp, 16 predicted proteins | sample KBSC53metaG_FD_184318 | JGI IMG/M metagenome (GOLD analysis project Ga0207706, IMG submission 184318) | Corn rhizosphere microbial communities from Kellogg Biological Station, Michigan, USA - KBS C5-3 metaG (SPAdes) (version 2) | ecosystem: Host-associated > Plants > Roots > Rhizosphere > Soil ... | reverse complement strand
CTCGCTGCTGGAGCCGATCTGGAACCGGAACCACATCAACTCGGTCCATATCACGATGGCGGAGGACTTCGGCGTCGAGGACCGCGGCCACTTCTACGACCCGGTGGGGGCGCTGCGCGACGTCGTGGTGAACCACCTGATGCAGGTCGTCGCCGCGGCTGCCATGGAGGCCCCCGTCGGCCACGACGAGAACACGCTCAAGAACGCTCAGGTCTCGGTCTTCCGTGCAGTGGCCGAAGCCGACCCCGCCGAGTACATCCGCGGCCAGTACGACGGGTATCTCGACATCGACGGCGTCGCGCCGGACTCGACGACCGAGACGTACGCGGCGCTGCGCCTCGAGATCGACAACTGGCGCTGGGCGGGCGTCCCGTTCTTCATCCGCACCGGCAAGAAGCTGAAGGCGACGCAGACCGAGCTCCGGCTCGTGCTGCACGAGCCGCCACGGCTCGGCTTCAAGCACGGCGACCGCCTGCCGGAGCCGAACCAGATCGTGGTCAAGCTCGATCCGACGACCGGCATCCGGGTGATCGTCGACGCACACCGCGGCGACGAGGGCGGTGCGGCGCGGATCGACCTCGACGTCGAGTTCGAACAGCAGGGCGGCGAAGGGCCAACGCCCTATGAGGTGCTGCTCGAGGCAGCCATGCGAGGGGACAGCATGCGCTTCACGCGGCAGGACGGAGTCGAGGAGCAGTGGCGGATCATGCAGCCGCTCCTCGACAACCCGCCCCCCGTACATCCGTACGCGCCCGGCTCGTGGGGACCGGAGGCGGGCGACATGCTCGTCTCCGGTCACGGGCGCTGGCACGGCCCGTGGGTGGCGGCATGACCGCGGTCGAGCCGACAACCGAGCCCCGCGCCCAAAGCGCGGCCGCACCCTCGCCGTTCCCGCCGATCGCCGATTACGCCTTCCTCTCCAACTGCCACACGGGAGCGCTGATCGCCCCGGACGGCGCGGTCGACTGGCTCTGCATTCCGGCGTTCGACTCGCCGAGCGTGTTCGGCAGCCTCCTCGACCGGCAGGCGGGCTTCTTCCGGTTCGGCCCATTCGGGATCGCGCACCCGACCGCGCGGGCGTACGAGCCCGGCACGAACGTGCTCGTGACGACCTGGAAGACGCCTTCCGGCTGGATCCTCGTCCGGGACGCACTGACGATGGGGCCCTGGGACCACGAGGACGCGATCACGCCGCACTCGCGACCTCCGGCCGACGACGACGCCGATCACATGCTGATCCGGACGGTGGAGTGTCTCGATGGACACGTCGAGGTCGAGCTGGTCTGCGAACCGGTGTTCGACTACGGCTCGACTCCAGCAGAGTGGGTTGCGGTGGACGGTGGTCGGCACGCCGCCGACGCAAGCGGCGCCGGGCAGCGGTTTCGCCTCCAGTCGGATCTCGCGCTCGGAATCCAGGGTGAGCGGGTCCGGGCACGCCATGTGCTGCAGCCGGGCGACCGGGCGTTCTGCGCGCTCTCCTGGGCCGAGGAGCTCGCCACGCCGCAGACCGTCGACGAGGCGCGCCTAAGGCTGAAGGCGACCACGCGCTTCTGGCGCAACTGGTTGAGCACGGCGCGAATCCCGGACCATCAGCTGCGCGACCCGATCCAGCGCTCCGCCCTGACGATCAAGGGGCTGACCTACATGCCGACCGGGGCGACGGTTGCCGCGCTCACGACGTCGCTGCCCGAGACGCCCGGCGGCGAGCGCAACTGGGACTACCGCTACACCTGGATGCGTGACACGACCTTCACCCTCCAGGCGCTCCACTTCCTCAACCTGAACTGGGAGGCCGAGGAGTTCATGGAGTTCGTCGCCGACCTCGAGCCGACCGAGGACGGCTCGCTCCAGATCATGTACGGGATCGACGCGCGGCGCGACCTTACGGAGTCGACGCGCGACCACCTCACCGGCTATGCGGGGGCGAGGCCGGTGCGGGTCGGCAACGGCGCCTTCGACCAGCGTCAGAACGACGTCTTCGGCGCGGTGCTGGATTCGATTCTGCTCCACACGCGGCACGGCGACCGGCTGCCGACGCGGCTGTGGCCCCTCGTCCAGACCCAGGCCGAGTGTGCCACACACGTCTGGCGCGAGCCCGACCAGGGCATCTGGGAGGCGCGCGGCAAGCCGCAGCACTACGTCTCCTCGAAGCTGATGTGCTGGGTCGCGCTCGACCGTGCTGCCAAGCTTGCCGAGATCCGCGGCGACCCCGACATCCGGGCGACGTGGCAGCAGACCGCCGACGAGATCCGCGCGGACATCCTCGAGCACGGCGTGCGGGACGGCGTCTTGCGCCAGCACTACGAGACGGACGCGCTCGACGCGTCCACCCTGCTGGCGGCCATCTTCCGCTTCCTGCCGCCCAACGACGAAACGCTGCGCAAGTCGGTCGAGGCGATCGCGAACGATCTGACGGAGGACGGATTCGTGCTGCGCTACCGGACCGGCGAGACCGACGACGGCCTGTCGGGCAAGGAGGGCACGTTCCTGATCTGCTCCTTCTGGCTCGTCTCCGCTCTCGCCATCGTGGGTGAGATACAGCGGGCCCGTGACCTGATGGAGCGGCTCCTGCGCGTGGCCTCGCCGCTCGGCCTCTACGCGGAGGAGCTCGACGTCGCCACCGGACGCCACCTCGGCAACTTCCCGCAGGCATTCTCGCACCTGGCGCTGATCGAGGCGGCGGCCGTGCTGATCATTCCCGACATGATCGAGGAGTACTGAACGATGGCCGACTACGACGTGATCATCGTCGGAACCGGTGCCGGGGGCGGCACGCTCGCACGGCACCTGGCGCCGTCGGGCAAGCGGATCTTGCTGCTGGAACGGGGCGACTGGCTGCCGCGAGAGCCGCAGAACTGGCTGGCGCAGGACGTGTTCGTCGACAATCGCTACGTCTCCAAGGACACGTGGTACGACGACCAGGGCGAGGCGTTCCAGCCGCAGATCCACTACTTCGTAGGCGGCGCGACGAAGCTCTACGGCGCGGCGCTCTACCGGCTGCGGGAGGAGGACTTTGGGGAACTCGAGCACCACGACGGGGTCTCGCCAGCCTGGCCGATCACCTATGACGAGATCGAGCCCTACTACACGAAGGCGGAGCAGCTCTACGAGGTGCATGGCGCCCATGGCGAGGATCCGACTGAGCCGTACGCGAGCGCTCCTTACCCGTTCCCGGCCGTCTCGCACGAGCCGCGCATCCAGCAGCTCTCCGACGACCTGGCCGCCGCCGGCTACCACCCCTTCCACGCGCCGTGCGGCATCCGCCTGAACGAGTCGAACCTGCCGTACAGCGCTTGCGTGCGCTGCCAGGACTGCGACGGCTTCCCCTGCGCCGTGCACGGCAAGTCGGACGCGGATGTACTCGGGGTGCGGCCCGCGCTCGAGCATTCAAACGTCGAGCTGCTCACCAACGCGCAGGTCGTCAAGCTGGAGACGAACGCCGACGGCACAGCGGTGACCGGCGTGGTCGTGGAGCGTGGCGGGGTGCGGGAGACGTACTCGGCCGACCTCGTCGTGCTCGCCTGCGGCGCGGCGAACACCGCGAAGCTGCTGCTCGTGTCCGCGAACGACAAGCACCCGCAGGGCCTCGCCAACGGCTCCGACCAGGTCGGCCGCAACTACATGTTCCACAACAGCTCGGCGGTGCTCGCCCTCTCGAAGGACGAGAACCCCACGATCTTCCAGAAGACGCTCGGCTTGAACGACTTCTACTTCTCAGGTAACGGCCACGACTACCCGCTCGGGAACATCCAGATGGTCGGCAAGTCGCAAGCGCCGATGTTCCACGGCGAGAAGCCGGTCCAGACGAAACTCGCGCCGCACTGGTCGCTGGAACAGGTCGCCCGCCACGCGATCGACTTCTGGCTCTCGACCGAGGACTTGCCGATGCCCGAGAACCGAGTCACCGTCGACGGCGAGGGGAAGCTGACCCTCACGTATAAGGCGACGAACGACAAGCCGAAGACAGAGCTCTTCAAGCAGCTGCACTCGATGCTCGGCAAGCTGCATATCGAGCCGGACAGCCTCTTCCACCGATTTGCGTACATGAAGAACGAGATACCGGTGGCGGGCGTGGCTCACCAGGCCGGGACCTGCCGAATGGGCGCCGACCCGGCGACCTCGGCGTTGAACGCCGAGTGCCGGGCCCATGAGCTCGACAACCTCTACGTCGTGGACACGAGCGTCTTTCCGAGCATCGGGGCCGTCAACCCGGCGCTCACGGCGATGGCCAACTCGCTCAGGGTCGGCGACCACTTGCTCGAGCGCCTCGGCGCCTCGGCGACGGCGACGGCGTCGCACTGAGCGACGGGCCTCCTAACCGAAGCTCCCGATTCGGCGCCGCCGGCCGGCTCGCCTTCTATCCGGCTCGGGTCGCTGCGCGTGCCTCGCGCGGCCCGCTCGAGGCCGCGCTCGCGGAATCGCTTCCCGAGGAGCTCGTGGACTCGATCGTCGAGCATCGCGTGCTCGAGCGGATGGCCGCAGAGCTCGCCCGCACCGGGGCGCTCGACCGCATGGTCGACGAGGCACTCGCGAGCCCACGGACGAGCGAGCTCGTCGACCGGATCGTCCAGAGCGACGAGCTGCGTCGCGCGATCCGCGAGATCGCCGCCAGCCCGGAGGTACGAGAGGCGGTCGCGAGCCAGACGGCGGGGTTCGCGGACGAGCTAGCCGGCGAGGCCCGCGGGTGGGCACACCAGCTCGACGCGCGGGTCGATCGCCACCACGCGGCGACGACTCCCTACGCCGGTCTGGCCACGCGTGCGATCGCGCTGACACTCGACGCGCTGCTGATCGTGGCGGTGTTCACCGCGCTCTCCGGCTTCGTGGCGCTGATCACGTCGCTGGTCGGCGAGCTGCGGCCAGCGTGGCTCGTCGGCACCTTGCTGGGCGTCGGGTGGGGTCTCGTCGCCGGCGTCTACCTCGTCTTCTTCTGGAGCGCGGCCGGACGAACCCCGGGCATGCAGCTGCTACGGGTGCGCGTGCGCGACGGCTCGGGCGGGCGACCCTCGGTGCCTCGCTCGATCGTCAGAGTGCTCTTCACCTGGATCTCGATCGTGCCGCTCTTCGCCGGCTACCTGCCGGTGCTGTTCGACCGGCGCCGGCGCGGGCTGCCCGACCTGGTCGCGGGCACCGAGGTGGTCTACTCGGACGGCGACGGGTAGAGGCTGGCCGCGATCTTCTCGATCGCCGCTCGCTCGTTCTCGCTCACCTGGTCGCCGCCTTCCTTGTGCGCTTCGGCGACGCGCTCCGCGACGTCGAGGACGAACTTGCGGTAGGCGGTCACCTCGCCGACGGTCGCCTTCTGCTCGAGCAGCGCGATCGCCTCGGTCAGCCGGCCCAGACCCTGGCTCTCGGCCTCCTCGGGCGTCTTGTAGCGCTTGACGTCGGGCTTCTCCGACACGAGCGCGTCGAGCAGCTCGTTCTCGCCGTGCTCCTGGCGCGCCTCGGTGTAGGCCTTGGCGAGCGCCCAGGTCTCGCGGAACGTCCCACCGTGCTCGGCCATCAACGCCACGATCCCCGCCGTCGGTGGCCCCTCGCGCAGGAGCTCCCATTCCTCGGCGGTGAAGTCGGCCTTCCCGGTCATCGCGCACAGGCTAGGAACGAGTCGCCGCGGCGCCATCGCCCAAAGGGGATGATTTCCGAGAGGAGCGATCGGGTTGTAATCCTCCGATGACGATCGCGCCTTCCGGCGAGCAGTTCGAGCTCACCCTCGGCGACCAACGAGCTGTGGTGACCGAAGTCGGCGCCGGCCTGCGTGCCTACTCGGCCGGCGGCCGCGAGCTGGTCGACGGCTATGCGGCCGACGAGCTCGCCGACTCCGGCCGGGGTCAGCTGCTGCTCCCGTGGCCGAACCGGATTCGGGACGGCGTCTACCGGTTCAAGGGTGTCAATTACCGGCTGCCTCTGAACGAGCCCGAGCGCGGCAACGCGATTCACGGGCTGACGCGCTGGTCGAGCTGGACGGTTGTCGAGCGGGCCGCCGACCGGGTGGTGCTCGAGTACCTGCTCCACCCGCAGCCCGGCTACCCGTTCCTGCTCGAGCTGCAGGTCGAGTACACGCTCGCCCCGGCCGGGCTCACCGTGCGGACGACCGCGCGCAACGCCGGCCGCGATCCGTGCCCCTACGGCGCCGGCGCGCACCCGTACCTGACGGTCGGGCCGGGCGGCGTCGACCAGGCGGTGCTTCGCATCCCGGCCGCGACCATGCTGAAGAGCGACGACCGCGGCATCCCCGTCGGCGCTGTTCGCGTAGAGGGCGCGCGCGACTTCCGGCGGCCCCGCCCGATCGGGACCGTTCAGCTCGACCACTGCTTCACCGAGCTCGACCGCGGTGTCGACGGCCTGGCGCGCGTCGAGCTCGACGACACCACGCTCTGGGCCGACGAGCGCTATCCGTACCTGATGGTCTTCACCGGCGACTCGCTGCCCGAAGGCGCCCGCAGGAGCGTCGCGGTCGAGCCGATGACCTGCGCGCCCAACGCCTTCGCGAGCGGCGACGGGCTGGTGGTCCTCGAGCCCGGCGAAGAGCATGCGGCCGCGTGGGGCATCACGCCCCACGCGGCCGGCTGAGGCTCAGGCCTCTGCCGCGGCGAGGGCGCCCGCCGCAACGAGGTCGGCCGGGTGGATCCACGCGTCGGAAAGCGTGATCCCGCCGGCCTGCGCGATCTTGTCACGCAGCGGTATCGCCCAGCGGTGCTCGAGCAGGGCGACCGCGGCGGCCGTTCCCTCGGGGATCGCGTCGCCCAGGTACCAGACCGCGGCGTCGTCGAAGAGGTGGCCGTCTTCGAGCTCGGCCGCTCCGGCGATCGCCCCGAACTCGGCACCCTCCTCGTCGTCGGCGCCGAAGCCGACGAGCGCTCCCACGATCGCGCCGAACTCCTGCGCCTCCTCGGCGTCGAGGTCGCTGCGTTGGACGACCTCGATCTCGCCGTCGTCGTTCTTCTTGACGAACAGCAGATCGACCAGCCGAACGATGTCGTGCTCCTTCAAGCGGTCGAGCTCTTTCATGATCGACCCGTCGAAGTTGTCGCCCTGGAAGCCGACGATCAGCATCTGCACGGGGCCCAGCGTCAGGCCGTCGCCGCTGTGGGTCGGGATGCTCATACGCCCTGCAGAAGCTTCTGCTTCTGCACCTCGAACTCGGCGTCGGTCAGCACTCCCTGCTCGTGCAGCTGCCCGAGCTTGCCGAGCTGCTCGATCGTGTTGTCGGTCATCCCGCCGCCCCCGCCCTGGGCCTGCTGGGCCTGCTGGGCCTGGAGGTCCTGGATCTGCGCGTCACGCTCGTAGTCGTCGTCGCGGCCCTCCTGGACCTTCTTGCCGGCGTGGTAGGCCACCCCACCGACCATGGCCGCCCGCATCAACGGGCGTCGCCTTCGCATCCTCATCGCGTACCGTCCTTTCGCTAGCGAACCTGCATCATGATCGTCCGGCGAGCGGCATCCGAGGGCATCGTCCGATCTGGATGAACGGGGCGAGCGGCTCGGCGTCTACGCTCGCGTGGCATGGCGCTGCTGATCTCGATCGTGCTGGCGTTCTTCGTTCCGTATCCCTGGAACATCCTCGTCGTGATCGGCGGCGCCTCGGTCGAGGTGCTGGAGGTGATCTGGGGCCGCCGCCTGGCGAAGCGCTGGCGTCCACAGACCGGCGCCGAGACGATGATCGGCGAGCGGGCCGAGGTCGTGGTCGCCTGCCGCCCGACCGGGCAGGTGCGGATCAACGGCGAGCTCTGGGAGGCGACCTGCTCGGCGGGCGCCGGCGTCGGCGACGAGACGATCGTGCGGGCGATCGACGGCCTGACCCTGATCGTCGACCCAGCGCCTGCCGCCGAGGTTCATCCCATCGGGACGATGTAGGTCCCTCCGCCCTTCGTTTCCCTGGCCGAAACGAGCGAAAGGAGCACCGGATGGCCACGACCTATGACGCGCAGGCCGGCGCGGGCGATTACGACGTCGCGGGTGGCGGCTGGATCACCTTCGCCGCCTTGATGCTCGGCCTCGCCGGGACGTTCAACGTGATCGACGGGATCGTCGCCCTGTCGAAGTCGAGCTTCTTCACGACCAACGCGACCTACGTGTTCAGCAACCTGCACACGTGGGGCTGGATCGTGTTGATCCTCGGGATCCTCCAGCTGGTCGCCGCCTTCACGCTTTGGGGTGGCAGCGAGCTCGCGCGCTGGTTCGGCATCATCGCCGCGAGCCTCAACGCGATCGGCCAGTTGCTGTTCATCCCCGCCGTGCCGTTCTGGTCGCTGGCGATGTTCTCCATCGACGTGCTGATCATCTACGGCCTGGTGGCGTACGCCGGCAAGCGGCTGCGCACCTGAGCTGAGCTTCGACGAAGCGCCGTCCGCAGGGGCGGCGCTTCGCTTCTAGCGGCCGACGGAGATCACGCGGGCGCGCCAGGCGCCGCTCGGCGCCGCGATCTCGACCTCGTCGCCGGCCTTGGCCCCCAGCAGGGCCTGGCCCACGGGCGAGTCCGGCGAGACGCCGCCGACACTCGAGATCTCGACCTCCAGGCGGCCACCTTGCTCGTCCTCGAGCTCGACCTTGGAGCCGACCCCGACGGTGTCGCCGGCGGCCGCCCCCTCGTCGACGAGCACGGCGCGTGAGAGCCGGTCGCGCAGCACGGTGATCCGCCGCTCGAGCAGGCCCTGCTCGTTCTTGGCCGCGTGGTACTCGAAGTTCTCGGAGAGGTCGCCGAAGGCGCGCGCGGTCTTGATCGCCTCGACCATCGCCGCACGGCGCGGGCCCTCCAGCTCGGCCAGCTCGGCCTCGAGCTGCTCCTTCTGGGCGGCGGTCAGGGGCTCGGCCTTCTCGCTCGGCATCGCGGCAGGGTACAGGCGCCCTGCTACGGTGTGTGCACGGGTTGGCAACGGTGCCGCCCGGTGAGATGAGCTTCTCGGTCCTCCTTCGGGCGTTTCGAGGTAGGCAAGTCTCGAACCCGAAAAGGAGTAGAACCAGATGTCGAACCAGTCTTTCCGCGAGCTTGGCGTGTCCGCGGCCGTCGCCGACGCGCTCGCAGCTCAGTCGATCGACCATCCCTTCCCGATCCAGGCGCGTGCGCTGCCGGACGCGCTGCAAGGCGTGGACGTGCTCGTCCGCTCGCCGACCGGGTCGGGCAAGACGCTCGCCTTCGTGTTGCCGATCGTCGAGCGCACGGATCCAGGCGGCGCGCGCCCGTCCGCGCTCGTGCTCGTGCCGACGCGCGAGCTCGCCTCGCAGGTGACCGAGGATTTCCAGCCGATCGCCAAGGTGCGCGGGCTGACGGTCGCGCCCGCGTACGGCGGCGTGCCGCTCAAGTCCCAGGCCAACCGGATCAAGGACGCGGACATCCTCGTCGCGACGCCCGGCCGGCTCGAGGACCTCGCCAACCGCCGGCTCGTGAACCTCTCGCAGGTGCGCACCTTCGTGCTCGACGAGGCCGACCGCATGCTCGACATGGGCTTCCGGCCGCAGGTCGACAAGCTCGTGCGGCGCCTGCCGCAGAACCGGCAGACGATGTTCTTCTCGGCGACGCTCGACGGCGAGGTCGGCGAGCTGGCACGCAAGTACACGAGCGGCGCGACGCGCATCGAGGGCGAGCTCTCGGCACTGCGCCAGCCCGGCGAGATCGAGCACCGCTTCATCTCGGTGACCGCCGACTCGAAGGTCGAAACCCTGGTCGCGCACATTCGCGAAGGAGGCTCGACGCTCGTCTTCGTTCGCACCAAGCGTGGCGCCGACCGGCTGGTGCAGAAGCTGAAGAAGCAGGGCGTCGCTGCGGTGGCCATGCACGGCGACATGTCGCAGAACGCGCGCGAGCGCGCGCTCTCCCGCTTCGAGAGCGGCAAGGTCGCCACGCTCGTCGCCACCGACGTGGCCGCGCGCGGGCTCGACCTCGACGACGTCACGCACGTGATCAACTTCGATCCGCCGGACGAGGACAAGGGCTACGTCCACCGCACGGGCCGCACCGGCCGGGCGGGGCGCAGCGGCACGGCGATCACCTTCGTCCTGCCCGAGCAGCAGGCCGACACGAGCCGCGTCGCGCGTCGCCTCGGCCACCAGGAGCAGTTCGAAGACGCCGGCATGCGCTCGGCCCCCGCGAAGCTCGTCTACACGAGCCGCCGCGGACGCCGGTCGAAGTGGTGACCGGGGCGCTCAGCCGCCGCTGAGCGACCGGTCGAAGAACCCCACGACCCGCCGCTCGTACTCGTCCGGGCGCGCCGTGAGGCCGTGCGTGTGGGAGGTGTCGATCTTCCAGATCTGCTTAGGCCCTCGCGCCGCGGCGTAGTAGTCCGGGTTGTTGTCCTCGCCGCCGGCTCCCTTCGTCGCGTAAACGAAGAAGACCGGTGTGTGCTCGATTCGGGCGGCGAGGCTCTTCAGGTTCGGCGGTGGGAGGCGGTTCGAGAAGAGCGCCGTTCCCGCGGTCATCACTGCCGAGAACCAGATCTCGGGCAGCCTGCGCGCAGACACGTGAACGGTGTCCTCTCGGACCGAGCGCGCCCCGGCGCCCTCCGAGACCACAGCCTTGACCGCGGTGGTCTCACCCGCCGTCTGCAGAAGCGCCTCGCCTCCGACGGAGAGCCCGAGCCCTCCGATGCGGTCCGGGTCGACGCCACGTGAGCGTAGGTACGCCAGCGCGCCTTTCAGATCGCCGTCGAACCCCCAGCCGAGCGCATTGGGGTCCCCCTCGCTCGTCCCTTCGCCGCGGCGGTCGAAGACCAGCACGCCGTAGCCGTGGCGGACGAGCATCCGGGCGTGGTTCTGCGTTCCCTTCTTGCCGGGATAGACGATCACGGCCGCGCCGTTCCGGGAGGGGACGAACCAGCCGTCGAGCCTGAGGCCATCGCTGGCCTCGAACGAAACGGCCTCGTACGGCGCGCCCAAGTTGCCCTGAGACGTCCCGACCCGGGCGACATGGGTGAAGCCGTACGAGAGCGAGAGTGGGAACAGCACGAAGTACAAGCCGACGACCCACGCCACGCCGAGCAGGAGGCGGCGGCCGTAGCGCCAGGCGAGCGGGTGGTCCTGCTTCCGCGCGCGCCAGGCCGTGACCACGCCGAGGATCAGCAGGCAGAGCCCGGCCGCCGCTGCGACAAGACCGCTGAAGTCGTCGCCCGAAAGGCCCTCCTTGGGGCCGTAGAACGCCGCTTCCACGGAACCCGAGACGATCCCGGAGATGCCGATGACGACGGTCAGGGCGGCGCGCAGGCCTGGTCGCAGGCGCTGGTAGACGACAGCCGCGGCTGCGAGCGCCGCCAGCGGAACGAGTCCGGAGACGAGGTGGTCAGCCACCGAGGTCCCTGGCTCGGCCTGCAGGAAGCTGTCGTCGACGAGATGGACGGCGATCAGGCCGAACGCGCCCAGCGCAACCAGCGTCTCTGCGCTCGCCGCCTTCACGGACTCGTGGAAACCCTTCCGCTCGGCGACGTGGTCGACGGCAATGCTCACCGGGCGAGCGTCTCACCCTCCGCGCGCAACCTCAATGCGGGTGGCAGGTGAGCCAGGGTTCGGGAAACTCACCGGATGTTCGCTTTCGGCCCGGGACCGCGCTAGGGTCGACCGGAGGGAGGTAGCGGACCAAATGGCGACGGCAATGCCTTCGCACGTCGCAGCGCCGGAGTCTCCACGCGTTTGGTGGGGGGTCGTACCGGCCGCCGCCCTCGCCGCCGCCGCGGCAGCGGCCTCGGTCGCGTTCGCGCTCGCGGCCGGGAACCCAGACGTCCTCCAGGTCTTCCTGCTCGAGTGGGTCGGCGTTCCTTACATCGTCGCCGGCCTGGTCGCCTGGTGGCGCCGGCCCCAAAGCGGGCTCGGGCCGCTGTTGGTCGCGGGAGGGCTGGCGAGCGCGTTCTCCGGCTGGCAGCTGGCGGACTCCGCAGGTGCCTACACCGTCGGCGCTGCGTTCGACATCGTGCCGGCCGCCCTGTTCCTGCACGTCTGCCTCGCGTTTCCCGACGGTCGGCTGAGATCGAGGTTCGAAGGCGCACTCGTCGGCGTGGCCTACGCCGCCGCGATCGGCCTCCAGGTGGTGAAGATGACGCTCGGCGGCGTCGACCCGGCCAACCTGATCGAGGTCTCGCGCCAGGCCGGCGTCGTCGCCGCAGTCGAGGACGTACAGCTGCTCATGTTGACCGCCGCCTGCCTCGCCGGCCTCGTCGTCCTCGTGCGCCGCCGGCACGGACGTCCGGGGCGACGCTCGCTCGGGATCGTGATCACCTCGTTCGAGGTCGCGCTGGTGATGATTGCCTTGCTCTTCACGATGGCGACCTTCGACTGGCCGGGCTTCCACGAAGTCCAACGGGTGACCCTGTTCATGATGGGGCTCGCGCCGATCGTATTCCTGGTCGGGCTGCTCGACGCACGCCTGGCCCGCTCCTCGATCGGCGACCTGATCCTCGAGCTGCGCCGGGAGCCGGCCGCGCCTGACCTGAGGAAGGCCCTGGCCAACGCGCTGCGCGATCCGTCGCTCGACCTCGCCTACTGGCTGCCCGACTTCCAGACCTACGTCGACCTGCACGGCCGGCCCGTCAAGCTGCCCGACGATCCGGACCGCACGGCGACCCTGATCGAGCGTAACGGCCGGCACGTCGCCGCGCTGCTCCACGACCGAGCGCTCGGAGACGAGCGTCAGTTACTGGAAGCGGCCGGCGCCGCGGCGGGGATGTCACTCGAGAACGCCCGACTGCAGGCGGAGCTGCGCGCGCGCGTCGAGGAGCTCAGCGGCTCGCGGGCGCGGTTAATCGACGCCGGCCAGCGCGAGCGCCAGCGTCTCGAGCGCAACCTGCACGACGGCGCCCAACAGCGGCTGATCGCGCTCTCGCTGCGGCTGAGCATGCTCGAGAAGCGCCTGCCCGCTGACGCAGCGTTGAAGCAAGAGCTCGACACCGCCCGGCACGAGATCGCGCTGTCGCTCGAGGAGTTGCGGGACGTGGCCCGCGGGATCCATCCCGCAGTGCTCAGCGGTCACGGCCTCACCGTCGCCATCGAGTCGCTGGCCGCGCGCGCTCCCCTGCCGGTGCGGCTGGCGCTGGACGTGCCCGGCCGCCTCCCGGAGCGAGTGGAGGTCGCCGCCTACTACGTCGTTTCCGAGGGCCTCGCGAACGTCGCCAAACACGCGCGGGCCGCCAGCGCGACGGTCTCGCTCGATCAGCAGCGTGGGCGTCTCCTGGTCGAGGTCGTCGACGACGGCGTGGGCGGCGCGGACACCGAGGGCGGCTCGGGGCTGCGCGGCCTCGCCGACCGTGTCGAGGCACTCGAAGGACACCTGCGAGTGTGGACTCCCCGCGGAGGCGGTACGCGCGTGCAGGCGGAGATCCCGTGCGCGTAGCGATCGCCGAGGACAGCGTCCTGCTGCGCGAGGGCATCGCGCGGCTGCTCGACGACGCGGGGATCGACGTGGTCGCACAGTCGGCGGACGCCGACGACCTCCTACTGAAGGTTCGGAGCTACTCCCCGGACGTCGCGATCGTCGACATCCGCCTTCCACCCACGCACAGCGACGAGGGCATGCGCGCGGCGCTGGAGATCCGCTCGAAGCATCCGGAAGTGGCCGTGCTCGTGCTCTCGCAGTACGTCGAGCTCGGCCTGGCGCTGACGCTGCTCGCCGACTCGGCCGAGGGAGTCGGCTACCTGCTCAAGGACCGGATCAGCGACGTCGACGAGTTCGTCGCGGCGCTGCGCCGGGTCGCGGACGGTGGCTCGGCACTCGATCCGATCATCGTCTCGACCTTGGTCTCTCGCGAACGGCCTGGCGACCCACTCGCCCAGCTGACACCGCGGGAACGCGAAGTGCTCGAGCTGATGGCGGGCGGCAGCTCGAACCAGGGGATCGCGGACAGCCTGGTGATCACGGTGCGCGCGGTCGAGAAGTACGTCTCGAGCATCTTCACGAAGCTCGGCCTGCCGTCGACGGGCAGTGAATCCCGGCGCGTGCTCGCCGTGCTCACGTTCCTGCGCTCCTGAAGACACCAGAAAACCGCCCCTGAGCACACAAGGCGCCCGGCTGTCGCCGGCGAGCCGCGGCTGCGAGCGTGGGTAGGTACGAGAGGGCCTACGAAGGGAGTGGAGAGATGAAGAGCCGCGTGATCCAGGACGGGCCGGAGCCAGAGAGCTCGGCGCACCACGGCGCAATGGACCTCTGCGGGAAGCAGATGCAGCGCGCAATGAACGTCGCCGGCCGGATGGGCCACTGGAGCGCGACCCACTGGAAGACGGCCGTCTTCGGCTGGCTCGGCTGCGTCGTTCTTCTGTTTGCCTTCGGGAACATCGCGCTCGGGTTGAAGCAGATCGACATCAACGACGCGGGCGTCGGCCAGTCGCACACGGCCGACCAGATCCTCAAGAAGGCCTTCCCCGAGCGAGCTCCGCAGACGGAGTTCGTGCTCGTCCAGAGCACTACCAGGACGGTGGACGACCCGGCATTCCGGTCGACCGTGAACGACGTGATCGGCTCGGTCCAGTCCAGCCCGGCGATCAAGAGCCTGGACTCCCCCTACGCAGCGGGGAACGCGGCCCTGATCAGCGACGACCGCCGCGCGGCGATGGTCAAGTGGGAGATGAAGGGAGACGCCGATCGAGCCCAGGACAACATCGACGCACTTTCGGCCGCGACGGACAAGGTCGGGACGCAGCACCCCGGCTTCTTCGTGGGCCACGCCGGGGTCAGCTCCGACAAGGGACTCAACAAGATGTTCGGAGATCAGCTCAAGCTGGCCGGCGAGCGCTCCATCCCGATCACGATCGCGGTGCTGTTGATCGTGCTCGGGAGCCTGGTCGCGGTCGGCATCCCGATCCTGCTCGCCCTGTCGGGCGTTCTCGCCACCATCGGCCTCGTAGCCGCTACGAGCCAGGTCGTTCCGGCCGACGGCAACGTCAACGCCGTCATCCTGTTGATCGGCCTTGCGGTCGGTGTCGACTACTCGCTCTTCTACATCAAGCGCTGGCGCGAGGAGCGGGCTGCCGGAAAGGACCCCGACGCCGCGCTCGCCGTTGCGGCCGCTACTTCGGGACGCTCCGTCCTGATCTCCGGCTTCACGGTCCTCATCGCGATGGCCGGGCTGTTCTTCGCCGGCGACAAGACCTACCTCTCGTTCGGGATCGCGACGATGATCGTGGTCGGGGTGGCGATGCTCGGCTCCTTGACCGTCCTCCCGGCCCTGCTCTCGAAGCTCGGCCCGCGTGTGGACAAGGGGCGGATCCCCTTCGTGCACCGCTTCCGGAATGATGCGGGCGGGAGTCGGCTGTGGAAGACGATCCTGAGGCCGACCCTGAATCATCCGCTCATTGCAACGGTGCTGGCCGGCGGGTTGCTGCTCGCGCTGGCGGTACCCGCGTACAAGCTGCACACCGCGCAAAGCGGGCTCGAGGCGCTGCCCAGCAACGCGCCGACCGTGGACACGATCCAGCGCGTCCAGGACGCCTTCTCGAACGGCAACGTGTCGCCCGCGATTGTCGCGATCGAGGCGAACACCGATTCGCCGGCCACGAAGCAGGCGATCGCGGCCCTGAGGGTGCGGTCGCTCGCGAGCGGCCAGGCGAAGAAACCGATCGACGTCGAGGTCAACGCCTCTCATGACGTCGCCCGGGTGACGATCCCACTGGTCGGCAGCGGCGTCGACTCGACGTCGAACGCCGCCCTGAACACGCTGCGCAACGACATTCTGCCGGCCACGATTGGGAGGGTTCCGGACGCGACCTTCGCCGTCACGGGCACCACGGCCCAGTCGGTCGACCAGAACTCGCTGCTGAAGAGCAAGGCGCCGATTGTGTTCGGGTTCGTCCTGATCTTCGCCTTCGTACTGCTGCTCGTCACGTTCCGCTCGATCGTGATCGCGCTGAAAGCGATCGTGCTCAACCTGCTCTCCGTGGCTGCGGCCTACGGCGCCCTGGTCTTGATCTTCCAGTATGGCTGGGGCGAGAGTCTCTTCGACTTCACCTCGAACGGCGGCATCGCCTACTGGCTGCCGATCTTCCTGTTCGTGATCCTGTTCGGGCTCTCGATGGACTACCACATCTTCATCCTGACCCGGGTGAGAGAGGCCTACGACCGCGGTCTCTCGACCGAGGAAGCTGTCGAGCATGGGATCAGCACGACGGCGGGCGTCGTCACCAGCGCAGCGCTGGTGATGGTCGGCGTCTTCGCCGTGTTCGCGCTGATGCCGATCCTCGACATGAAGGAGATGGGCATCGGCCTAGCCGTCGCGGTGCTGATCGACGCCACGATCATCCGCGCGGTGCTCCTGCCGGCCTCGATGAAGCTGCTCGGGGACTGGAACTGGTACCTGCCGCGCTGGCTCGAGTGGCTACCCAGGCTCGAGCCCGGGGTCGACGCGGAGCCGCCCATCGAGGCACGGCCGGTTCCCGCCGCCTAGGACGCAGACGACGGGCGCGGTTCCAGACCGCGCCCGTCGTCATGCTCGTCAGGCGTCCGGCGTCCGGCCTCAGGCGGCTGCGGCGGCCATCTCGGGAGAGACGAGGTGCGTGCGACCTCCGCGTCCCTGGCGGCCTTCGAAGTTTCGGTTCGAGGTGGAGGCGCAGCGCTCTCCGGGCTGCAGGATGTCGGGGTTCATGCCGAGGCACATGGAGCATCCGGGTTCGCGCCACTCGAAGCCTGCGGACTTGAAGATGGTGTCGAGGCCTTCTTCTTCGGCCTGGCGTTTGACTGCCTGAGAGCCGGGGACGACCATCGCGCGAACGGTGGTGGCGATGTGGTGACCTTTGACGACCTTGGCTGCAGCGCGGAGGTCTTCGATGCGGCCGTTGGTACAGGAGCCGAGGAAGACGGCGTCTATCTTGATCTCCTCCA
>Ga0207706_10002843_pt1 | contig 16797 bp, 18 predicted proteins | sample KBSC53metaG_FD_184318 | JGI IMG/M metagenome (GOLD analysis project Ga0207706, IMG submission 184318) | Corn rhizosphere microbial communities from Kellogg Biological Station, Michigan, USA - KBS C5-3 metaG (SPAdes) (version 2) | ecosystem: Host-associated > Plants > Roots > Rhizosphere > Soil ... | reverse complement strand
GAGATGGTCGTGGCGGCGCCGAGCCTGCGGAGGAGTGTTTCATTGAGCGCAGAAAAGAGCAGCCAGTTGCTAAGGGGCGCCTGAATTTTTCGTTCGCTTTCGAGTGCTGAAATCAACTGTGCCCGCGTGGCTGGCGTCATGGTGTCGAGCAACTGCTTTGGCGCCCGCAGAAGCGCAAGAGCAAGAAACGAGGAGTCGACCAGCGTCTGACCTGACTGACCGAAGCGCATGTAATCCGGAGATGTCGGATCGATCGCTGACGCGAGTGCCTGCTGCGCCCAGGAGCGATAGCGTGCTTGCAGAGCCCTCTCCTCCGGGGACTCGGCAGGCGACAAATCCAGTTCGAGCCATGGCGCGAGTCCGGAGAGCAGTCGGCCAAGGGCTTCCAAGGGTGATCCGACCGCTCGTTCCTGCCGATGCCCGGCAGATGCTTCCACCGGCATTGTTCGCCGCAGTTGTTGCCTGCTGAGAGCCTCGAGCACGGGATTGGACACGCGCTCAACAAAGTTGATCCACTGCTCGCGATCAGGGATCGAGCCTGCATTCCTTTGCTCAGCAGACGCCGCGCCTGCGGTCAGGCCTGGGAGAAGAACAGCTGCACCACTTGCGCTGAGTCCGGAGACGAGGAAATTGCGTCGTGACAGGTGTTTTCGACTCATAGGAACACGCACAAGTCTACCGCCTGCGACAATGGCCCAAAGTCTCTGCTACGGCTGTTGCCCCGCGTATAATGAGAACTCAAGCTTTTCATCTTCCGCGGGTGAGCGACCCGGCTCCTCGCCACGGACCACGGATGCCCGATCACATCAAGAAGCAGCTACTCAAAGAGATTCACCTCCTTGAGCATGAGCTTGCCCACGAACTGCCGGCAGAGATTAAGAAGGCAGTAGCCATGGGAGACCTGTCGGAGAACGCCGAATATCACATGGCGAAGCAACGGCAGGAATTCGTGAATGCTCGTCTGGGTCAGTTGAAGAGGCGGATGGCCGAACTCTCGCTTGTGAACCTGGCAAACATTCCAAGGGACAAAGCCGGATTCGGGTCTACGGTCGTGGTGTATGACTCCACGAAAGATGAAGAGATTGAATATCGACTTGTGACCAGTGAAGAGTCGGATGTGGCCAAGGGCCTGATTTCGACGACGTCGCCTATTGGACGCGGTCTGGTTGGCAAGCGCGTGGGCGATGTAGCCACGATTGTCACTCCCAATGGCAAACGCGAGCTTGAGATTCTGAAGTTGACGACCGTCCACGACGAGGCCGACGCGGACGAGGAAGATGCCGGCGACGGCACAGAGAGTTCCGCAGGACAATAGCATGACCTGGACCAGCGCTTTTGGCCGCGCTTGCGGCTGGCTTCTTGACCACATCGTTCACGGTCTCGCACTCACTCGCATTTCTCCCAACGCACTGACATTTATCGGACTGGTAATCAACATCGTGGCGGCGTTCTTTTTTGGACATGCGAACACGACGAATCCAGACCTCATGTTCTTTTATGCGGGCGTTGTGATTTTCTGCGCGGGAATATTTGACATGCTCGACGGTCGAGTAGCGCGGCGCAATAACCAGGTGACTGTGTTCGGGTCGTTTTTTGATTCGGTGATCGATCGCTACTCTGACGTTGTTCTGTTCTTCGGATTGCTGGTCTATTACGGGCGCATCAACCGGTTCAGATACGTGGTGCTGGTGGCGTTTGTGATGGTGACGTCGTTGATGGTGAGCTACACGCGGGCCCGCGCTGAGGCGCTGATTGGCTCCTGCAAAGTCGGGTTTATGGAGCGGCCCGAGCGGATCGTACTCATCCTGATTGGCGCACTATTTAATCATTGGAACGCGATGGCGCCCGTGCTTTGGATACTCGCAGTTCTCTCCACGATTACGGTGATTCACCGGATCACGTATACCTACCAGAACACCAAGAACCTGGCGCCGTTAACCTGACGAACTAGCAGGTGACCATAACGGCGGAGCATCCGGGCTTGACCGGCTTCCACTGCACAAGAAACTGTGTCACGGCGCTGGACTCCAGGCGATGCATGGCTTCGAATTCGCCGCCCTTCTGGCTGTAGAGCAGCTTGCCCTGATCACTGACGACAGCGAGCGCGGGAACGCCTTTGCTCAACGGAATCCCGAAGCGTTGAGCGATATCAACGTTTTCGTCCACGTGGCCAATGTTGATGTGGACGAGCACGAAGTTCGCATCGAGGATTGGGCGATTCTGGGGGTTGTGGAAGTAGATGTCGAGGACATGGCAGTCCCCGCACCAGTTCCCGCCAAAGTCGATGAGGACGCGCTTGTGGGAGGCGGCGGCCGTCTTCAAGGCGGCAGCGAGATCGGACTTCGCCTGGGATGGATCGGGATAGATGTCGCGCGTGGCGCTGAGGCCCAAGTGCGCGGTGAACAAAAGTGCGACAGTGAGAATGAAGTGTTTCAGCGGTTTCATCGGTTGACGATCTCCAGCCTCCTTCAAGTCTGACACAGTATTTGGATGCTGTGCCATTGTGGCGAATCTCAAAAAGTTGGGTCAGCTACCAAGTGAAAGAGGATTTAGTCTCTTAAGAGATGAGCAAACTGCGCGAAAGACTCGAATCAAAACCGTTTCCAGATTTGGGGTCGATGATGGAGGGGTATGCGCATGGTGCTGCGGAGTTGGCCCGGAGTCAGTATCGGCAGCGGTTGGACTTCACGGCCGAATCTATCAATGCGCTGGACGAGATACTCGTCCTGGTGGCCGAGGATCCAGAGATTGACCTGGACTATGAGTCGCGGCTGTGGGGCAGCTACCTGGGTGAAGTGCTTCGGCGGCGGTATGCCGGAGGCTGGGAGATGACCCAATATCCCGGAGGAGCGGTGGCCGTTCCGGCGATAGATGTTCGAGGATCGAGGCTGTTCCCGTTGATGAAGGTGTATCGACGATTAACCATGGGCGACGAAGAGGACCTGTTGAGCTTTTACAACATGGTTACGGAGCGGCTGGGCAATCCTGCCCAGGTGAACTGAGGTGGATACCCTCCACCCGTACTCTGTAAAAGAAATTCTCTGTTTTCTTTGGGTTGCAAGACGCCGGGCTCCGCAAGATCCTCTCGGAGTGTAACTTAGCTGCAGAATTCTCTTAGGAAAGGACTTACAGCACTAAACTCCGGTCGTTCGTTGCGAATCGTCGTCACTTGAGTTCTTGTTATTTCCATTATGACGAAGCACATGAATTAATCTGCAAAGTTCCGTGGAAAAATCTTGCCCGAAGCCTTTGGAAGCGACGTTCGGGCCTCCATTGAGTCCTCCCAACGTTCCACTTCTCCCCATTCGCTATGACAGTTTTCCTTGCACCAAGACAAAGGTACAGCTACCCAAATATTGGCTATTGGGCTGTACGGTGACGCCCGCCGTGAACCTCTGACTGGAAGTTGAGCCCGTTACGTTTCCAAGTGCAGCAACCCATAAGAAACCTGCAAGGCCCGACCCTCCATTCACTGTCACGCTATTCGGGTTAGGGCCTACCGACCACGAAAAGTTGCCTGAGGAGGTTCTGCCGGTGTTGTCAAGGACGATCGTCCAAAATCCGTGATCGCCAGTGAGTTGAACTTGGACACGGCATTGCGTTGAAGCCCAGTGACTCGTACTAGTGGTAGCCGTGGCCCCATTCAAGATCGCGTTTGGGCCAGTCTGCTGGGTATTGCCGATGGTGCCGCTGCCGATTCCGCCGTTTCCGCCCCCGCCACAAGCCGACAAAAACAAACCGAGTCCCAGAAGTCCCGCAAAACGGAGGCGAATCATAAAGGTCTTTCCTGCTTCTGTAACTGCATGCTCATCAACGGATAGTCGCTTGAACTTGGAGTGTCTGTGAATTGAGTCACAGCAAATCGAAAAGGAACGATGACGGGTTCACTCTGCAGAATAAAAGTCCTGCTGCGATCCCCGATGTCCCTTACAGCGCGCGAAAAGTTGCAGACCTAGACTGCTGGGAGTGACATGGACTTCGTCACGAGCCAATAGCATCGGAGAATTGGAATCGCGCTTTTCAATCAATCCAAGTTCCGACAGGCGTTCTAGATCGCGTTCAATCTGAAGTCCTCGTGATCCGGTCGTCAGCATGAGGTCCTCGATCTTACACGACAGCGGTCTCGCGGAAATCGACCCTGATTCTGTCAGGACTTTTGTTGCTTTTGTGCATACAACAGTCAAGATGCGGACCGGAAAGGTCGTCAGTTGGGAGAACAATTCAACGAAGACCAGACTCGACTCGTCTTTGTCTTCTACCGCGCAGGACGTGGCCAGGATGCCCGCCCAGAAATGCTTCAGCCAATCTTCGTCGGTACATGATCCGTCCTCAAGAACCCGCACAACAAGGTCTGGGTCAGCGCGCAGTCTATCGATAGCGGATTCGAGTCCCAGCAGGTTCTCAGCCTTGAGGACAATCGCAATGGCGTTCGCCAACTTGTGGTTGCTCAGTCTCCCGCAAAGCAATTTGCCGACCTTCTCAGCTCCCCCTGGACAAATTCGACTCAAGAATGCAACGGCTTCGGAAATCCGGACCAGGCTTCGCATGTCTTCCGGCTTGGCCAGTTCCAGCAGGCTCTGCCTAAGACTCTCCCATTGGGATGATTCCGGGTCATCCTGCGAAACAAACGCGAGGCCCACGCCGTCCTTCCCACACCGGATGACCTTGGCCTGCACCTCGATCCGGCGCTCTGGATTCATTTCCAGCGGACCTTCCCTTTGCAAAGTTAGAAAGACCAACGTGCCGGGATGCCATCGTTCTTCCGTAAGAATGTAAACGCCGGTTGAACTGACATCTCTCACGGCCCTCTGTGTCACATTGGAGCCGTTCCAGCGGTATGCGGCAAACTGAGCGACCGATCGTCGTTCTGCTCTCTCGGAATCGGGCTTCAAGATATTCTCAAGCCAGCCTTTGGGGCCTGTCATGGAGCCTCCCTCCGCCTCAGTCTCAGATGAATGGATTCATTGCGATTCTATCGACCGTGGATCGGATGCCGAAACAATCAATTCTGTGGGGAAAATTCGGAAGTAACGCGAGGATGGAGTGTTGTGGCGACGAAATCCGCCTTCGCTGGCCAGGCTTAGCGTGCTTGCCTTAACTCCAATATTACAAGCGTCTTCCAAGTGATTCCGGGAGTTGTGAACTGGTATCGACGAGGGGTCGGAAAGCACCTACCAAGGTCTCAAGCTGGCCTTTTCGTGAGCTCAGCTTATTGAACAGAGCCGTGATCTCTTTCAGTTCCGCTGCTGCTTGTTCTAATGCCACGCGATATGGATCCAGTGCCATGCTCGCCTCCAATCCCGGACTCTACCATCGAGCAGCGATCCAAAGCACTAAGGTTCGCTATTGCCTTTCTCCGGAGGTAACAGAAGGGCAGCGAGGGGCCCGTTTAGGCTGGGGGCATGGAGTCAGAGCGGCCGTGCGCGGCCTACTAAAGCTTCCTGGCGAGGGCACCAGAGTCGGCCCCTAGTCTGGATAAGCTGAACTCATTGATTAGGTTAGCTGTCCGCTGGGCCGCACCGTGGAGCACCCAGGTACACCCCTCTATGTTCGTGTCGACAAGAGAGTGTTCGCCACCACTGAAATGGATCTCACAATGGCGAATGTTGCAGCGGATGAACTCGGTCTCGTCCAGAACGACCTTCCTCGTCTCAATCGTCATGTCTTTGATCGTTCGCATGGGGACTTTCTGAGCCAATGAACTCCAGAGATATCTTCTTGAAGTTAGCGAAATCCCAAAAGATGCCGAAAGTCTGAAGCGCAACTGATAGCCCTGCGGCATGGGCTCGAAGCGCGGCGGTAACGTATGTACACATTTTGTGTAATGCCCGTTGGTGGTTACTCTCGCTTACATTCGCACAATGGAGGCAGCAAGATGAACCAACAAGGAGATGGTGGTGCTTATCGTGCAGCGATCGAGGCGGCAATGGATGAATTGGACCTCATTTCCCGGGAATCTGAGCGACTGAGGAACCGGCAGCATCAGCTCGACGCACTGGTAAAGGTTCTGGAACCTCTGAGCGGTGCAGGCGAGCAAACGGTTGTTGAAGATCGTCGCTACGCTTCCGATTCGATTGACGCGGCACTTGAACCAGTGCATGCGGATGAATCGATACTTCAACCAACTGAGATCGCACTTCCGCAATTCTTTTCCCAGAAGAAGAGCGAATCTGCGGACCCAATCCAACGCCGGATTGACTCAATCCTCGGTCTGGCTGTTGCTTAATCCGTCGAGTAGCGCTCACCTATGAATCTCTTGAATAAAACGCCCGATGGCCAAACCTTAGACGGACCCGTTGAACCGGGGACGATCCGTCTCATTCTCGCGGACTCCCAGGCTATTTACCGCGTTGGAATTCGCAAGATCTTTGCGCTTGAAGACGATATTCGCGTGGTTGCACAGGCGGACTCGCTGGAACAACTCCGTGCCGCGATTGAAGGGCATCCTGCCGATGTCGTCCTTGTCGAGGGTGAACTTCTGACTGGGGCGACCAGCTCAATCCCGGAACTCCGGCGGATCGCGCCCCACATCAAGATCATTGTGCAAACTGAGTTCGCTGACCAGAACCAGACAGTTGCACTCTATCGCCACGGCATTCGCGGCATAATCTCCAGGTCAATCTCTGCTGATCTGTTGATACGCTGCGTACGACGCATTGCTAGCGGTGAGACCTGGATCGACAATCAGGCCTTGAACTGGGTTATCGAAGCCTACCGTGCCCAGGAAACTGCGCTCTTAAATCCACGGCCGCAGAAGCACCTCTCTCCCAAGGAGGCGGTGATCATAACTTGCATCGCGCAAGGCAAGCGCAACAAGGAGATTGCATTTCAGCTCGGAACCACCGAACAGGTGATCAAGAATTGTCTGCGCAAAATCTACGAAAAGCTCGGCGTCGCAGATCGCCTTGAACTTGCTCTCTACTGCCTGCACAACAAGATGATCAATGAAGGCGTGGATGAGCTCGCCGCAGTCCTGAGGGCTCGTCAGACGGCCTGATGACGATTCTTGGCGATACTTTGTCCCGGTTCTGCCCGATAACCTAAGAGTCCTTCGGGTAACCCATGCAATCGCGAAGCTTCTTGACTCCGGTCGCCGTAGCAACCTGCGCTCACGATGACTCGCTCCCTCGCGGTGGTGCGGTTGTGTTGATCGGCGGTCGTGACTTTTTGCCCTGGGCGCTGGTGGTTGGAGCTTGACTGCCGAAACGTAAGTGGCGGCGGTCACCGCGGGGGGTCGGCTTGTGCGACAATATTGTGTGATAGCGAGCCTGATGAAGGGGCGCGCGGAGGATAGAGATGGGCGATTTATTGCAGCCATGGCACCTGATTGTGCTCGCCGTAGTAGCGTTTTTGCTTTTCGGCGCGAAGCGGCTGCCGGAGTTGGGTAAGGGACTGGGCGAAGGATTGAAGGGCTTCAGGGAGGGGATCAAGGGCGTGGCCGATCCTGCTCCGCCTCCGCCGCCGACGCAGCAGGCGTCTGTGCAGCCGCCGCCACCCCCGCCGACCACGACGAGCGCCGAGCAGAAATAAGGCTGCGACCTGTTCTGACCGGGAAATTACTTTTAAGCGTTTCGAGAGAGGCTTGCGCCGTTTGGCGCAGGCCTTTCGTGCGTCTGGGGGGGCTAGAGGCTGAGAAGGCCCACGGTCGCAAGTGCGAGGGCCATGCCTGCCATCTGGCGGCGGGTGGGGCGTTCGTGGAGAAGCAGGGCGGCCAGCAGAATAGTGCCGGCCGGGTAGAGCGAACAGATCACGGCGGCGACGTCGAGGCGGCCGAACCGGGCGGTGAGTATGTAGAAGAGATTGCCGAGGGTGTCGAGCGTGCCCGAGAGGGTTCCAATAAGCCAGAATCCTTGCCAAGGGCGAGGAGGCGGGACAATGGCGATCACGAGGAGCAGGGCCGCCACTCCCGCGATTCTGGCTGAGGTCAGGGCCCACAGGACGCCACCGGGGCTGGCCATCTTGAAGAGGATGAGCTGGGCTCCGAACCCGGCGCCAGCAGCCGCTCCCAGGAGGAGGGCCTTGGCCGGTGTGGCCGCATCGCCGGTCGCAGGTGAGTGAGTTACGAGCCAGATGGCGACACAGCCGGCAGCCAGACCGACAGCAGTGAGAGGGGTGGGCAGGCTTTCGTGGAAGATCTGAAAGACGACGGGGACCAAGGCTGTGAGCAATCCGGTGAGAGCGGCGGTAAGACCCATGGCTCCCATCGCCAGGGCACGGTAGAACGCGGCGAGAGCCAATGCGCCTTCAAATCCACCGATAGCTGCGTAGGCCAGATAGGCTGAACCGGGAATTGTGAGGCGAAGAGCGAGGCAGATCGCGAGCAGAGTCAGCAGGGAAACAATCTGGCCCGAGACAGTGACCAGAAGCGCGGAGGACCTGCGTGCTCCCACGCCGCCCGCAAAGTCGGCGCCCCCCCATGCGGCTGCAGAGAGCAAGCCTAGACCCGCAGCAGCTCCCGAGGAAGCCATGGGTTAACGCTGATAATCCTGGCCGGAGGGGTAGTAGCCCTTCTTGGCGATGACCTCGACGCCGGGGCGGTCGACGCGAATCTCGATCTTGCGGTATTTACCGTCGATCAGAGGCTCGTGGCTCGCATACACGATGGTGTACTGATTTCGCGCCTCAGCGGCGATGCGCGCGTAGCTCTTCTCGATGCCGCTCAGATCACTCTCAGAATCCAGCGTTCCGCCGGTTGTAAGCACGTAGCCAGCGAGGCGATTGTCGTACATGGTAAAGGGAATGTGGAGGCGGCTGATGTAGCCCTGGCCCCAACGGGCCGAATCTCCAACGGCGGTTCCATATACGGCAATTTTGTTGGTTTGCAGGTAGCGCAGCACGTCTTTATAGGTAGCTTTGCTGCCGTATTCCTTGCCGTCTGAGACAACGTAAATGATGCGACGACGTCCTTTGGGGCGAGTCGACAGTTCCTTCGCTGCCGCGAGGATCGCGTCGTTGAGGGTATGGATTTCCTTGGGGATCGTCATGAACGTGCTGTTGCCGGCCGAACGCCCTTCCTGAAGGTTGGGGTCGATACAACTGCCGTTCTTGCTGATGCCACAACTGGCAAACGGGCCGGAGTTGATGGGTACGAGCTCTTCGCGGCCGACAGACTTGGCAAGGGCCAGAACCGCGGGAACGCGGCTGCTTTGGGCTCCCGTGAAGCCCGTCCACTGGTGAGGTCCGTTGCTGTAGGAATAAACAGAAATCTCGTCGTAGGGGGTGAGAGCACCCTGTAGAGCGCCAAGAGAATTGTTCACCTTGGCCATGACATCTGAAGTGAGGCTCTGATCGATTACGAAAGCGACTGAAAGCGGAGCTGGATCGACGGTGAAAATCCTGATCGCCTCGCGTGTGTCGTTTTCATAGACTTTGAAATCGCGCCATGTGAGGCCGGCAACCGGCTTTCCCTTCGAATCCTTGACGGTGACTGGAACCTCAACGTATGTGGCATTGAGCACGAGTTTCGCGCCGATGTCTTCAACCGATCCGGTATCGGGGGGTGCGGTTTGCACCTGGTCTTTTGCCTGGCTGGGTGGCTGCGAAGCCGCTGGCGGCGGCTGATCTGAAGAGGTCGAACTGCCCTGTGCTGACGGTACCGCGCCGGAACCGAGGCCCGGGGTGATGGGGCCGCTCATGCCGGTCAATGGGGCTGGAGCCTGGGGAGCGGGTGCGTCGGGAACGGTCGTTTGCTGTTGCTGATCCTGAGCGAATGCCATCACGCCGAGATTCAGTCCTGAACTCAGGAGTGCGGTCATCGCCAGTGCTTTCAAACCCAGATTCACAGGTATTCTTTCCTCCCCAACGCGAGCGCAGATGTTGATACCAGCACATGAAAACCGGCCAGAAAACAACAGGGCTGCATCCGTCAGAGTATCAGACGCGCCAACAGCTTGCAGGTTGGCCATCAAGGTAGCAAACAGTTCAGGTATGCTCTCTTCGTGCTGCAATTTTCGTCCAACTGACTAAGATGCCTGTTTCGTGGAGATTCGTCGTTCTGATCGCGGCACTGCCGATTTTGTCTTCGGCGGCGTTGGCCCAGCTTGTTCCCTCGCCGGATGCGCCACCGGTAAGTCACGCTCCGCCTCCGCCCCCTGAGGAACAAGAATCGATGGGGACTCTGAGACTCAACGTCAATTTGGTCGATCTGTTCTTCACTGTCAAGGACAAAGCAGGGAACCTCGTCCCGCACCTGACGAAGGACGATTGCTCGGTGTCAGAGGACAAAGTTCCTCAAACGCTGAAGAATTTCGCGCCGGAAACGCATTTGCCGCTGACGTTAGGCATTTTGCTCGATACCTCGGGCAGCATGGACCGGGTGCTTCCACTGGAACAAGAGGCAGGAAGCCAGTTTCTGGAACGTGTGCTCAAGCCGAAGGACCAGGCATTCTTGTTGTCGTTTGACGTAAACGTCGATCTGCTGTCCGACTTCACAAATAGTCCACGCCAATTGGCTCGGGCGCTCGGCACGGCACAGATCAACACAGCGGGTGGAAATGGAGCGGCGGGAGTTCCGGGACTCGGCGGCGGGCCGGTTCCGACTCATGGAACGCCAAAGGGGACGCTGCTTTACGACGCAATCTATCTCGCGTCAAACGAAAAGCTGAACCAGGAAGCGGGCCGAAAGGCCATGATTATTCTGACCGATGGCGATGATCAGGGCAGCCGGTACAAGATCTCCGAGGCGATTGCTGCTGCGCAGAAATCGAATGCGATCATCTACGTAATCCTGATCGCCGACACCGGGTTTTACGGGAACTTTGGATATTACGGGTACTCGGCCGGGAAAAAGCTCTCTGAAGAGACCGGTGGAAGGCTGATCAATGTGGGCAATAACGGGAAGAAGCTGGAGGCGGCGTTCGCCCAGATTGAAGACGAATTGCGGACGCAATATGTAGCCAGCTATACGCCTACCAACGCCAAGCAGGATGGCACGTTCCGACATATCGCCGTGCAGTGCAAAGGGGAGGATATGAAGGTGCAGGTCCGCAAGGGCTATTATGCCCCGGCTCCGGAAGGCCGGTAGGCGACGGGCGTTCGTTTTGGCGCAGAAATTAATACACGGGCATATTTACACGGATAACGCAGAAAGTTCTTCCGGCTTCAAAGGTTGAGGCTGCAATGTTAAGCGCACCTAGCAGCCTATGACGGTTTCATTCTGTTTCGAATGTGGTCGTTCAGGGAATTCGCCGCTTGTGGACCTGAGTTTGGCAAGCATCGTGCGAATGTACCTCCCGTGCGTGCACTTTGAGCCGTGAAACAACGGCCACCCCGGACGGTGAACCAATGGAGGACTTTCTCATGAGAGCGGCTACAGTTATCGCAGTGGCACTGGCCACCTTTTCAAGTTTTCCCCTGACAGCACAGCAGCAAGATACAACTCCGCAGCAGCAAGCCGCTCCGGCACAACAGACTGCGCCTCCGGCGCAGCAAACTACACCCACGACGGCTCCGGACAATCAGCCGGCGCAGAATGGCGCGGATTCGCAGGGATCCAGTTCCTCGGGTCAGGCCAGCCCTTCGGCCGGGGCATCGAGTGGTGGGGCAAGCACGATGGCGGCTCCGATCCAGCTCGCGCCTGTGAAGGGCGAACTAGTGGGCAATCTAGATTCAACGTCAGCAAAAACGGGCGATAGCGTCGTGGTCAAGACCGACAAAGATGTGAAGACAGCGGACGGCACCGACATTCCCAAGGGATCGAAGCTGGTGGGCCACGTAACGGGAGTGCAGGCACGCGGCGAGGGCAAAGAGAACGCGCAGATCGCGATCAAGTTTGATCACGCTGAATTGAAGGGCGGACAGAGCCTTCCGATTGAATCGGTGATAGAGTCTGTGGGTTCGACTGAGAGCGATTCAGCGCAGAACAGCGGGGGCTTCGGCCCTCCATCGGGCGGCTCGTCGATGCCTGGCAGCGGAGCAGGAAATTCCCCCTCAAGCGGGAACATGAACGGGTCGAACAGCAACAGTGCGGCGAACGCACCTCGGCCTAACGAAACCACGAGTGGATCAGCGCAATCCGGGCCGGCGGCTGCGAATGGAACTCCTGCTCCGGGCAGCATTGTGGCGAAGAGCGGGAACGTTGCGATCCGCATGACGTCGATCCCTGGCGTATTGCTGGCGAACAACATCAGCGGGCAGCCGTTTTCAAATGCATCAGGCATGCTGCTTGGCGCGCGTCGTGACATCAAGCTGGACGGTGGCACGAAGGTAGGGCTCACGGTAGCAACAACACCGGGCGGACCGGCAAACGGGCCCGGAGCCATGAACCGCTAGTCGCTGATTTTGAAGGAGAGACCAAGGCCGGAGTTCAGCTCCGGCCTTGTCTTGTTTTGGGACACTGGATTACCGAAGAGAAGCAACGCAGTAATCTGTGCCGGAAGAAGGGCTGTTGCTATTATCGACGGTGACGGAAAAATATCCTTCAGCTTAGGACTTGCGGCGAAATCTAGGCCGATTGTCGGATCACAGACGAGGGCCACTGCTTCTCATGAAGCGCGGCCCATTTTTCTTTGGGAAGATTTTGGAGCACCGGGCGGGGATCGAACCCGCGTATACAGGTTTTGCAGACCTGCGCGTTAGCCACTTCGCCACCGATGCTCGAACAGAGGTCAGGAACAGAACCTGACAACTGAGCACTAAAACTGAAAACCCACCACGCTTGGAGCGGGTGGGAGCCTGTCGTTGAGATTCCTGTTGCTGAATCTATCCCGCAGAACACGCCCGCTCGCAGCGCCGCTGACAGCAGCAGAGACAGGATGCGGTGATGAACGTGTGGGGCATCTGAATCCTTCGGCAGCCGACCAGTTTCGTGCTACTGGGGCCGGCGGGTATTCGTAGACTAGAGTGGGTTCTAGTTGCTGTCAAGCGGCGTTGGCGCGTGAGAAGTAAGAGAGAGACTTTTCTCGCTTATGTGACCTCCACAATTCTCCCCCTCTGGCAAAGACGCGCGACGCGGCCTGATGAAATTACTCCATAATGATGCCATGGCAACTCACTCGAATGCGCACGGACTGGAGTTGGATTACTGCGTCGTGGACGTGTTTACGGAGACGGCGCTCAAGGGCAACGGACTCGCGGTAGTGATGGACACCGCCGGGCTCCCGACGGAGCGGATGCAGGCTATCGCGCGTGAGTTCAACCTGTCGGAGACTACGTTTGTGCAGCGCCGTGCTGCCTCGGTGGAGCAGGCCGAGGGCGTGCGCGTGCGGATCTTCACTACGCAGGAGGAGCTGCCGTTTGCGGGGCATCCGACGCTGGGCACGGCGACCGTTTTGAAGCTGACGGCGCCTGAGACCATGCGGACTGAAACTGTGACCTTGGCCTTGAACGTTGGGCCAGTGCCGGTGCGCTTTCAAAAAGAAGGGCTATTCGGAGAGATGACTCAGCGCGATCCGGAGTTTGGAGCGGAACTTGATCGAGCGGAGGTTGCTCGACTGTGCGGGTTGAAAGTTGAGGATCTGCAGGCAATGGCGCCACCGCAGGTTGTCTCGACAGGGACCGCATTTGCGATCGTGGCGCTGAGTTCGTCAGAGTCTCTGGCACGCCTGCGTGTGAACCAGGAAGCGGCAACAACGTGGCTCAGGGAGCGCGGGGCGCGGTGGTTCTATGTGCTCGGCCCGACGGCGGGCGGTGAGCCGGCATGGAGGGCCCGGATGCAGTTCTACGGGGGTGAGGATCCGGCGACGGGTTCTGCCGCGGGGTGCGCCATCAGCTACCTCGTGCAGCATCGGCTGGTGGCACCCGACGAGCGGATTCATGTGCAGCAGGGGTTTGAAATTGGACGCACCAGCGACCTGTTTCTGACCGCCGGATTGAAGAACGCGAGCGTGACGAATGTGCGCGTCGGAGGTAGCACTGTTCTTGTTGCAAAGGGACGGCTTTTCCTGCCGTAATGCACACGGTTTCAACAGATTTTAATCAGGACAAGTTACTCAATGTGTACACACTAACGGTTTTCCACTTGTTACATGTTGGTTTTCATGCTCCGTTTTCGCCTGTTGTTCCCTCTTTTCATGACTTGGATTAGCTCGTACTCTTGCCAAGCATTGAACCAATGCAACCGGTTTGTTGCCGGTTTTTCATACAGGCTTCATTCACAATCTGACCGCCAGGTAGGAACCCCTCCCACGGATTGATTGCCGAAGTTGTCTGGTGGGCGCGCGAAGCGCGCGCCTTAAACCAGCGCGTCGGCTATACCGTCAATCCCGGGAGTACGGTCCTGACTGCGGCCGACGGCCCCGGACAAACTACGTGCCAACCCGCCAAAAGAACGGGGCAGCCGGAGTGCGTGCGAAAAGGGCCCAAAGAATTCAAAGCAAGGAGCAGGACCCTTACATGCGGCCGAAAAAAGTGATTCTCTGCGTAGACGACAACGAACAGGAACTCTCAGTAATGAAATTCATGCTGGTGACAAACGGTTACCGCGTGCTTGCAGCCAAGAACGGGCAGGAGGCGATTGAGCTTTTCGTCGAAAATGCCGTCGACCTGGTGCTGGCTGATTTTTCAATGCCGCAGATGAGCGGCGATCAACTCGTGGTTAGGTTGAAGAAACATGCGTCGCATGTGCCCATGGTGCTATTGGGCGACCCGCAAAAGATGAATGGGCAGATCCATGGTGCCGATGCACTGTTGGCGAAGAAAACCTGTTCTGCGCAGGAGTTGTTGGAACGCGTTAAGGTCATGAGCGCCCGCAAGCGCGGGCCTCGAAAGGGTGTGCACCGGCTGCCGGCAGCGGAGCTTGCAGTCGCATCGTGAGTTTGGGGGCAGGGAGCAGCGATCAGAAGGCCCGTGGATAAGGCAAATGGATCCATAAGGGTGACCTTCGGGCTGGAGATGATTGTCTGGCGGCGATCGGCCGGCATCTGGTTGCTGCTCCCTGGTTTTTCTTGATCTGTCTTTTTTGACAGTTTCCAATTCATTCTCTGATACTTGACGATCCTGAGAGCGGATGGGCATACTCAGCTTCGGTGCCCATACTGGTGTAGCTTATTTCGCACCAGTGAAAGTAGGCCTTTCATGGATCTGGTCATTGTTCGTCTTCTATTTGTTGCCTTGTTCTCCGGAGTCTGTTATTTCCTTCACCCATTTGGTGTTGCCGGTTGGGTAGGCGCGACCGGTGGAGCAGCGGCTGCTTGCGCAGTCATCGTATTTGAACTGCGGGTGCGGGCTCTCAGCCTGCGGCGATTGATTGGCGCCGTCGCCGGCAGCATCTTCGGCATTTTTGGCGCGGCGCTGTTTTGCCTGGTGCTGCGATCAGCTCCTCTGAATTCGTCGACGTCGGCGGTGCTGCAGATTTTTGTGCTGCTGCTGATGACGTATGTCGGCCTGCTGGTCGGGGCGAGCAAGGGCGAACTGTTGAATCCGGCTGCGCTTGGCACGCTCTTTGCTACAGAGCGGCCCACGCGACGCAGCGCGAAGGTGCTCGACACCAGCGTGATTATCGATGGCCGGATCGCGGATATTGCGGAAGCTGGATTCATCGACGGCATGATGGTGGTGCCTGAGTTTGTGCTGCGAGAATTGCAGATTGTGGCCGACTCCACCGATGGTTCAAAGAGACAAAGGGGACGGCGCGGCCTGGATATGCTGCAGAGAATGCAGTCGAACAACAACATCCAGGTGCAGATTGTTCCTGACGATTTTCCGTCCATACGCGAAGTGGATTTGAAACTGCTTGAGCTGGCGAAGAAGTGGGAAGCCAAGGTGGTGACCAACGACTTCAACCTGAACAAGGTGGCACATCTGCATCGCGTCGAAGTGCTGAATATCAACGATCTTGCGAATGCGCTGAAACCGGTGGTGCTGCCGGGCGAGAAGATGAATGTGCTCATCCTGAAAGAAGGCAAAGAGTACAACCAGGGTGTTGGCTATCTCGATGACGGCACGATGGTGGTGGTGGACCACGCGCGCAAGATGATCGGGCGAGCGGTCGAGATCTCGGTTACCAGCGTTCTGCAGACGGCGAGCGGCAAGATGATTTTCGGCAAGATGGAAGAGAACGGCAAGGCCATCGAGCCGGGAAAAGCCGGACCGCTGGAACTGGCGCGATAGCCACCTGCGGAAGGGCCAACTGCCTTCGGCGGAAGTAGCGAGAGACAACCGCAGATGCTTCGGTCGCCTGGGTGACCTTCGCTCAGCATGACAAAGACGAGACGATCGCGGAAAAGATGATGCATCCCAAAGATCACGCCCGCAGGAGTGCGGGGTTTCGGTGTGCGGTCTTGCCGATGAGTTCTCCGAAGAGGGTGTTGGCCCAGGCGAACCACGATCGCGTGAACTTGGCGGGGTCGTCCTTGTTGTAGGACTCATGGATGAATCCGGTACCGGCAGAGGATGCTTTCAGCATCTGGATTGCGTGGGCAATTTCAGTGTCGGAACTGCTCGTGAGCGCGTAGATAGTTTGGGACATGGGCCAGATCATGTCGCGGCCGATATGGGGTCCGCCAATGCCCTCACCCGCGGCCCCGCGGAAGAACCATGGATTGCTTTCGCTCCAGACGAAGTTTCGCGTTCGGGCGTAAACGGCTGCATCGGGTGAGCTCTCGAGGTAGGGAAGGCCGAGCAGGCTAGGCACATTTGCGTCATCCATCAACGCCTGGCCGCCATATCCATCGATCTCGTAGGCCCAGATATTTCCCGCAGCAGCTGAGACGAGGGCGTGCTGCCGAAGTGCCGACTCGACCTGATTGGCCAACGCTGTCGCGTCGTTGGCCATCTCGGAATCGTGGAAGATTGAGTTGGCCATGGTCGCGAGCTGCCGCAAGGACGTGACTGCAAAAAGATTCGAAGGTACGAGAAAGG
>Ga0207706_10002841_pt1 | contig 16800 bp, 17 predicted proteins | sample KBSC53metaG_FD_184318 | JGI IMG/M metagenome (GOLD analysis project Ga0207706, IMG submission 184318) | Corn rhizosphere microbial communities from Kellogg Biological Station, Michigan, USA - KBS C5-3 metaG (SPAdes) (version 2) | ecosystem: Host-associated > Plants > Roots > Rhizosphere > Soil ... | reverse complement strand
CAGGCACATGAACCGTTCCTCCCGGCTGTGCGCATGGCTGGCGGCGTTCGCCGTGTTGCCGGCGTTCTCCGCGGCGCTCGCGCAGGATTATCCGGCGCGGCCCGTGCGCGTGATCGCCACCTCGAGCGCCGGCGGCACCAGCGACATCTTCATGCGCGCGCTGGCCGATGAGCTGCACAAGGCCATGGGCCAGCCGTTCGTCATCGAGAACCGTCCCGGCGGGGCATTCAATATCGGCGCGCGCGCCTGCGCCGAGGCGCCGCCCGACGGCTACACCCTCTGCATCATTCCGGGCGAGCCGCTGGTGTTCAACCAGTTCCTGTTCAAGAGCCTGGCGTTCGATCCGGAGAACGGCTTCGAGCCGATCACGCAGCTGTTCTTCATCACCCAGGCGCTGGTGGTGAGCGCGGCGCTCGACGTCAAGACACTGCCGGAGCTGATCGCGCTGTCGAAGGCAAAGCCAGGGACGCTGAGCTATTCGACCGCGGCGGTGCCGCTCGGCGTGTTCATCGAACGGCTGAAGAGGGATACCGGCGCCGACCTCGTGCGCGTGCCGTTCCGCGGCGGCGGCGAGGCGGTGACCGCGCTGCTCAACGGCTCCACGCCGGTCGGCCTCTACGGGATCGCGAATGTGCGCGCGCAGCTCGAGGGCGGCACGGTGATCGGCCTGCTGGTGGACAGCGACAAGCGCTCGCCGCTGTTTCCCGACATTCCGACCATCCCCGAGGCAACGCAGAAGACCTTCGCCGGCCGCTCCTATTTCGGCCTGCTGGCGCCGGCCAGGACGCCGAAACCCATTGTCGCTCGCTTGCAGCAGGAGATCGCCCGCATCGTCGGCGATGCCGGATTTCGCAATCGCAATCTGATCGAGCGCGGGCTCGAGCCGGTGGCAAGCACGCCGGAGGCGTTCGCGCGCTTCATCCGGGAGGACCGCGCCGCCTCCGAACTGATCGTCAAGGAATCCGGATTGCAGCCGCAGTAGTCAAGAGATGAAGGCAGGCGCCATGAACGGACCGGTCGCGTCATTCGCCGCCCTGCTGCTGATCGGGGCGTCATCCGCGCCGATCGCGGCGCAGGAGTTTCCCAGCCGCCCGGTGCGGGCGATCACCGCGCTGGTGCCCGGGGGCCTGAGCGACGTGTTCATGCGGGTCGCCGGCGAGGAGTTTCAGAAGCAACTCGGCCAGCCGATCGTGGTGGAGAACCGGCCGGGCGGCGGCCTCAATATCGGCGGGCGCGCCTGCGCCGAAGCGCCGCCGGACGGCTACACCATCTGCATCCTGCCGGTCGAGACGCTGAGCTACAACAAATTCCTGTTCAAGAAGCCGGGTTTCGACGCCGAGAAGGATTTCGCGCCGATCACCAACCTGTTCTTCGTCACGCAGGTGCTCGCGGTCAACGCGGCGATGAAGGTCAAGACGCTCGACGAGCTTGCGGCGCTGTCGAAGGCGAAGCCGGGGACGCTGAGCTACGTCGCTCCGTCCGTTCCGCTGTCCCTGTTCATGGACAAGTTCAGGCAATCGAGCGGCGCGGACATGGTGAAGGTGCCCTATCGCGGCGGCGGCGATGCGGTCAACGGCATCCTCTCCGGCGCGACCCCGATCGCATTCCTGGGGCTCGCCAATGTCATCTCGCATCTGCGCGCGGGCACGATGACGGCGTTGGCGATCGACAGCGAGCGCCGCTCGCCGCTCGTCCCCGATGTGCCGACGTTGCGCGAGCTCGGCTATCGCGGCGACATCACGCAAGTCTATTTCGGGCTGGTGGCGCCCGCCGGCACGCCCGCGCCCATCATCGCCAGGCTCAACGAAGAGTTCGTGCGGATCGGCAGCATGCCGGCGTTCCGGAGCAAGAACATGATCGATCTCGGGCTCGAGCCGATCCTCGACCGGCCCGCCGATTTCGCGCGTTATCTCGAGGAGAACCGCGTGGTCGCCGAGCGTGTCGTCAAGGCGGCGGGGCTCGAGCCGCAGTAGAGGAGACAGGCGATGTCAACGCGGCTGCGACGGACGCTGCGCATCTGCGCGGCCGCGCTGGGCGTGCTGGTCGGCGCGCTCGGCGCCGAGGGCCTGGCGGAGAGCGCGGGCCCCATTCGCCTCGCCGTCGGCGCGCCGGCGGGCGGCTCGATCGACGTCTACTCCCGCATCATCGCCGAGCACATGAGCGTGACGCTCGCCCGGCCGGTGATCATCGAGATCAAGGCCGGCGCCAACGGCAACCTCGCCGCGCAGTGGGTGGCCGACGGGCCCGCCGATGGCAGCCAGGTGTGGGTCGCGGCCCAGTCGATGATCGAGATCAATCCGTCGAGCTACCGCAATCTGCGCTGGAAGCGGTCCGACTTCATTCCGGTGATCAAGGGGATCGAGACCCCGCTCGTGCTGGTGGCGCATCCGAGCGTGCCGGCCACGACGTTCGAGCAATGGGTGGACTGGGCAAAGGCCAATCGCGGCAAGCTCTCCTACGCCAATTACGGCCCGGGCACGATCTCGCATTTTCTCGGCTACCAGCTCGACGAGCGCTTCGGCCTCGCCTTCACGCAGGTGCCTTACCGCGGCAACGCCCCGCAGATGATCGATCTCCTGGCGGGACATGCGCTGTTCGGTTTCACGCAGCTCCAGTCCGCGGTCGAGCCGGCGCGCGCGGGCACGCTGCGGGCGTTGGTGGCGAGCGGGCCGAAACGCTCCCCGTTGCTGCCCGACGTGCCGACGCTGGCGGACGTGGGCCACGCCGATCTTACGGCGAGCGCGTGGTTCGGACTGATGCTCAAGGCGGGCACGCCGGCCGACGTCGTCAAGCGGCTGGAGGCGGCCGCGATCGCGGCGCATGCCGACGAAGCGGTGCGGGCGCGGCTCGCGGCCCAGGGCTTCGAGGTGAGCGGTGTCACCGGCGCCGCGTTCGCGCAGAGCATCGATCAGCAGTTCGAGCGCTGGGCAAAGATCGTAAAGGCGACGGGCTTCTCGGCGACGGAGTAGGTCAGGCTCGTGTCCCGGGCGAGCCCCGGGGTCCGCGCTGCGCGCGGCCCGAGGCGAGACCCGGGACCCAGAGCGTATCTCGATATCTGTCCTTATGCGCCGGCGCGCGCCGATCGCTACGCCACCTCGAGCAGAATCTCCGTGAGCCGGTCGGGCATGTCGACCATGACGTCGTGGCCGCTGGGCAGCTCGTAGACGCGCCATGCGCTGTCGGTCTTGAGCGCGTCGTAGAAGCCGTCGAACGGCACGCTCGGATAACTCTTGGCGCGGATATAGGCCTTCTTGGCGATGCGCTCGCGCGCGCCGGTCAACGTGATCTTGTCGGTGAGCGTCGCCACAGGATGGGGCGTGCACATGGCGTCGACCCACGCCCGGTCCTTCTCGTTCACCCGGAACACCGCGGCCGGCACCGGCTTCATCGCGGTCTCGCCCTTCTCCACCAATCCCGCGATCGCTTCGCGCACGGGCTGCGAGGCCTTGGCCGCCAGGGTGTCGCCGTTCGCCGGCACGAAGGCATCGAGGAACACGATCGAGCCGATCGCATCGCGCATCTGCTCGGCGACGCCGGAGATGATCACGCCGCCATAGGAGTGGCCGACCAGCACGATGTCGTTGAGGTTCTCCCATTTGATCACGTTGACGATGTCGGTGACGTGGGTCGCAAGATCGATCTTGCCGCCGATCAGGTGCGAGCGCTCGCCGAGCCCCGTCATCGTGGGGGCGAACACCTTGTGCCCTTTCTTCTCCAGCAGGTCCGACACCCGCCGCCAGCACCAGCCGCCGTGCCACGCGCCGTGCACCAGCACGAAGGTCTTTCCGCCCGTCGGCGCCTGTGCCGTCGTTTGATCGGTCATGCCCATGAGCCCCACACCTGCCATTCCAACGCTTGCCGCCATCGCGCCCAGCGCGGTGCGACGCGTCTGTCCGTTTGTCATTGTTTCCTCCCTCTCAGGATACTTGCAGCAACACGTCGACCAGCCATTGCGGCGCGTCGACCATCACATCGTGGCCGGACTCGGTGGCCTCGAACGTGCGCCACGACTTGTCGGCCTTGCACTCCGCCAGCGCCTGGTCGAAGGCGGGCTGCGGATATTTCGCGGCGCGGATGTAGGTCTTCTTCGCCACCTTCGCGCGCGCGCCGGTCAGCTTGATCGGCTGCGTCGCCACGCCGTTGGGCTGCGGCGTTGTCTTCGAGTCCACCCAGGCGCGGTCCTTTTCGCTGATGACACGGAATGCCTCCGCCGTCGGCGACGGCCGCCCGGGCTCGCCCTTCTCGACCGCTGCCAGGAAGGCTTTGCGGCTGAACTCGGAGGCAAAGTCGAACCCGCGCTGGCCGTTCTCCGGTTTGAACGCGTCGAGCCAGACGATCGAGGAGACGCGGTCTCCGATCTGCTCCAGCGCGCCGGAGCCGGGCCACCCGCCGTAGGAGTGCACGACCAGGCAGACGTCCTTGAGGTCCTCCCATTTGAACACGTTGACGAGGTCGGTGATGTGGGTGTCGAGATTGATGTCCTTGCTCATGAGGTGCGAGCGCTCGCCGACGCCGGTGAGCGTCGGCGTGAACACCTTGTGGCCCTGCTTTTCCAACAGGTCCGACACGCGCCGCCAGCACCAGCCGCCGTGCCACGCGCCGTGCACCAGCACGAAGGTCTTGGGCTGAGCGGTCTGCGCCAGCGCCGGCGTGCCGCCCAGCGCCGCTGCGCCTGCGCCGGCACCGGCGCTCGCGAGCACCGTGCGGCGAGTGAAGGATGGGTCATTGGTTGCAGCCATCGTTTCCTCCTTGCGATTTTCTGTTGGCGTATCCTAGCGCCCGCGCGCGGCTCCGTCGCGAGTTCTGCCGCGATGCCGCTCCGCGCAGCGCATTGATCGGATAGTCGTCTCTCGCCCACGCGGCATGGAGTGGGCAAAGCGCCAGACCGAGGACTGGTCGTTCGCCCGACCGCGTGCCCCACGCGCGCAAGCGGCAATGCGCGGTCGCATGGGCCGTTTGGCGTTGCCCACGGTGGCGGGTGCCTGTGGATAACCGGGACAATCCCGCGCATTCTGGCTGGCGCGCGGCGCTGTCCTATACTGACAGGCCACCGAATCATTACGGCTTGGCCGCATGCGCTTTCCGCCCCAATTTCTCGATGAGCTGCGCGCGCGCCTTCTGGTTTCGGAGGTCGTCGGCCGGCGTGTGCGGCTCAAAAAGGCGGGCCGCGAGTGGAGGGGCCTCTCGCCGTTCAACCAGGAGAAGACGCCCTCGTTTTTCGTCAACGATCAGAAGATGGCGTGGTTTGACTTCTCCTCGGGCAAGAACGGCAACATCTTTGATTTCGTGATGATGACCGAGGGGCTCAGCTTCCCGGAGGCGGTGGAGCGGCTCGCGGGCGAGGCCGGCCTTCCCCTGCCCACGATCTCGCGGGCGGAGGAGGCCCGCGATGAGCGGCGCAAGACCCTCAACGACGTCATGGAGCTGGCGGCGAAATTCTTCGAAGCGACGCTCGCCGCGCGCGCCGGCGCCAAGGCCCGCGGCTATCTCGCCGACCGCGGGCTCGATCCGGCCACGCAGGTCAGGTTCCGCCTGGGCTACGCATCGGCCGAGCGCTTCGCGCTCAAGGAGCACCTCGGTAAGGAAGGGATAACGACTCCGGACATGATCGAAGCCGGGCTGCTGGTTGCTGGCGACGACATCCCGGTGCCCTACGACCGCTTCCGCGATCGGGTGATGTTTCCGATCACGGATCTGCGCGGTCGCGTCATCGCCTTCGGCGGGCGCGCGCTCGAGAAGGACGCCCAGGCGAAATACCTGAACTCGCCGGAGACGCCGCTCTTCCACAAGGGCGGGACGCTCTACAACATCGCCGCCGCGCGCGCCGCCGCCCACAAGGGCGCGCCGGTCATCGCGGTCGAGGGCTACGTCGACGTGATCGCCATGGTGACTGCCGGCTTCGAGGCGACGGTGGCGCCGCTCGGCACCGCGCTCACCGCCGACCAGCTCGTTCTGCTCTGGAAGATGGCGGACGAGCCGACGCTCTGCTTCGACGGCGATTCCGCCGGGCGGCGCGCCGCCTATCGCGCCGTCGATCTGGCCTTGCCGCTGATCAAGGCCGGCAAGAGCCTGAAGTTCGCCAGTCTGCCGGAAGGGCACGACCCCGACGACCTCGTGCGCGCGGGCGGCCGCGAGGCGATCACCGAGGTCATCGGCGCCGCTCGCCCGCTCGCCCACGTGCTGTGGATGCGCGAGACCGAGGGCGGCGGGTTCGATACACCCGAGCGGCGCGCCGCGTTCGAGGCCCGGATCGCCGAGGTTACGGCGTCCATCGGCGACGATTCCGTGCGCAAATATTATCGTCAGGAGTTCGGCGACCGGTTGCGGCAGATGTTCGAGACCGACGTGCGGCCGAAGATGCGGCCGCGGCCGGGCCGAATGGCGAACAACGATTGGCGGAACACGACCCGGGGCGCAAAGACCAATCGCAATTCCTCACCCGGTGTTCGCAATCCGGCATTCGCGATGCGTTCCGTTGCCGGCGAGCCTTACGTGGTGGCGAGCGCGCAACTGGCCTCGAGCCCGGTTCATCGCGGCCACCGCGCCGCGATTCCGCTGCGCGAAGCGCTGATCCTGCAGGCGGTCATCAACCACCCCTGGCTCCTGCACGATCACCTGGAGGAGCTCGCCGGCGTCGAGTTTCGGCATGCCGAGGCGGCCCGGGTGAAAAGCGAGCTGATCGATATCTTTGCCCATGGCGCCGCGCTCGATGGCGAGGCTATGCTCGCGGAACTTGGTCGCCGCGGACTGACTGAAGTCGCTGCCCGCATGGACAAGGCCATCACCACGCCTTCGGTCTGGGGAGCGCAGTCGGAGGCGGCCCCCGACGACGTTCTTATGACCTGGAAACAGCTTGTCGCCTTGCATCGGCAATGGCATTCCCTAATTAAGGAACTCAGAGAAGCCGAACAGGCCTTGGGACAGGAGACGACCGAGGCTAACTATTCCTGGTTGCAGGACGTGAAGGCTCGACTCGCGGTCCTCGACGGAACCGAGGCGCTGATCGAGGGCTTTGGAGCCTCCTCGGGCCGGGCGGTTCGGTCGCTGTGACAATGCGGGACGATTGGAAAGCCCAGGCGGGACCCCGGGAACTTCGCGGAACCCGGAAAACCGTTTGGCTTCCGCTGCATGGAGGGTTAATTGGAGCGTAAAGGGGCTCCGATGACACTCCGGCGGTTCGAATCAGGGCGGTATCGAAGGTCGCGACCCCTCGGCGCGGCCCATTCGGCCGTACGATTCTCCCCGCATAGGGTAGGGACGATGTTTCAAGCGGCGCCCCCGGCCGGTGCCGGCTTCAGGAGAGATGCATGGTGACGAAGACCAAGGCGGCACAAAAAGAGAAAGAAAAGGAAGAGGCGCCCGAAAAAGAAGGTGCCGAGGCGCCCGACACGCCGCTGCCGCTGCTCGATCTCTCCGATGCGGCCGTCAAGAAGCTCATCCGCACCGCCAAGAAGCGCGGCTACGTCACCCATGACCAGATCAATTCGGTCCTGCCCTCCGAGGAGGTCAATTCCGAGCAGATCGAGGACATTCTCGCCATGTTCAGCGAGATGGGCGTCAACGTCGTCGAAACCGAGGAAGCGACCGAGGAAGGCGAGGAGCAGCGCGAGGAGGCCGACGAGGAACCCGAGAGCGAAGGCGGCGAGCTGGTGGAAGTCCAGAAGAAGGTCCCGGCCAAGTCCGAGGCCAAGGAGCCGACCGAGCGTACCGACGACCCCGTGCGCATGTATCTGCGCGAAATGGGCTCGGTGGAGCTGCTGTCGCGCGAGGGCGAGATCGCCATCGCCAAGCGCATCGAGGCCGGCCGCGAGGCGATGATCGCGGGCCTGTGCGAGAGCCCGCTCACGTTCCAGGCCATCATCATCTGGCGCGACGAGCTCAACGAGGGAAAGGTGTTCCTGCGGGACATCATCGACCTCGAAGCGACCTATGCCGGCCCCGACGCCAAGGCCATGCCGGCCCCGGTCGGGCCCGACGGCCAGCCGATCCCGCAGCCGGTCGGCGCGGCAGCGGCCCCCGGCGGCCTGGCGCAGACCCCGGCGCCCCCGGCGGCGCCCGCCAGCGCCACTCCGTTCAAGCCGGCGTCCGAGCGTGCCAACGGCGAGGAAGCCGAGGGCGGCGAGACGCCGCCGAGTGAAGGCGATTTCGACGACGACGACATGGAGAATTCGCTTTCGCTCGCCGCGATCGAGGCCGAGCTCAAGCCCAAGGTGGTCGAGACCTTCGACAACATCGCCGATGCCTACAAGCGCCTGCGCCGCCTGCAGGACCAGGACATCCAGAACAAGCTGCGCAACGACTCGCTCTCGCCCGCGCAGGAGCGCCGCTACAAGAAGCTCAAGGACGACATCATCGCCGAGGTGAAGTCGCTCCGGCTCAACCAGGCGCGCATCGATGCGCTGGTCGAGCAGCTCTACGACATCAACAAGCGCCTGGTCGGCTACGAGGGCCGCCTGATGCGGCTGTCCGAGAGCCATGGCGTCTCGCGCGAGGATTTCCTGCGCAACTATCAGGGCTCCGAGCTCGACCCGCGCTGGCTCAACCGGGTGTCGAAACTCTCTGCCAAGGGCTGGAAGAGCCTGGTCGCCAAGGACAAGGACAAGGTCAAGCAGCACCGCCACGAGATCCAGGTGCTCGCCGGCGAGACCGGGCTCGAGATCGGCGAGTTCCGCAAGATCGTGCACATGGTGCAGAAGGGCGAGCGCGAAGCCCGCCAGGCCAAGAAGGAGATGGTGGAGGCGAACCTGCGCCTCGTGATCTCCATCGCCAAGAAATACACCAACCGCGGCCTGCAGTTCCTCGACCTGATCCAGGAAGGCAATATCGGCCTGATGAAGGCGGTCGATAAGTTCGAGTACCGGCGCGGCTACAAGTTCTCCACGTATGCCACCTGGTGGATCCGCCAGGCGATCACGCGCTCGATCGCCGACCAGGCGCGCACCATTCGCATCCCCGTGCACATGATCGAGACGATCAACAAGATCGTGCGCACCTCGCGCCAGATGCTCAACGAGATCGGCCGCGAACCGACGCCCGAGGAGCTCGCCGAGAAGCTCGGCATGCCGCTCGAGAAGGTGCGCAAGGTGCTTAAGATCGCCAAGGAGCCGCTCTCGCTCGAGACCCCGATCGGCGACGAAGAGGACAGCCACCTCGGCGACTTCATCGAGGACAAGAACGCGATCCTGCCGATCGACGCCGCCATTCAGTCCAATCTGCGCGAGACCACGACGCGGGTGCTGGCGTCACTCACGCCGCGTGAAGAGCGCGTGCTGCGCATGCGCTTCGGCATCGGCATGAACACCGACCACACGCTCGAAGAGGTCGGCCAGCAGTTCTCGGTGACACGCGAGCGCATCCGCCAGATCGAGGCCAAGGCGCTGCGCAAGCTCAAGCATCCGAGCCGGAGCCGGAAGCTGCGCAGCTTCTTGGATAACTAGGGCCGCGGTCCCAAGCTGGCTTCGGCCGGCGCCGGCTTATTTTGCATCGGCGTGCCATCTGTCCGCCACGCCCTCCGCGCGTTGGCGCGGTGGGTACGAGGCGCGAACCTGTTCGCAGCTCGGATAGTTTACCCCGCATTAATCTTGCTCCCCGATGATTGCGTGCCGAGCCTTTGTGGCGCTCGCCTCTCGATGCAAGAATGAATGCCATGGAACCTGAACAGTTCACGCTCGCCGATACGCCCATGACGGATGTCGCGGAGGGAGATGCCGGCCTCGTCCCGGCGGACGCGTCGTCGTCTCCTCCGACCGTGCCGCCTGACGTGGCGCCAGAGGCCGGGAGCGACAGCGTCTCGTCGCTGGTCCAGAACCTCGGCGCGCCCTCGATCGACGAACTGGAAAAGATCATCGGCGAGCTTCAGCAGGCCAGGACGTACCTGAAATCGGAGAGCGAACGGATCGAGCGCGAGACCGTCGGCTATACCGAACTCAGCCAGACCGCCATGGAGTCCGTCCGCATCATCGCCGAGACGGTGGGCGAATGGCGCAAGGCCGGCCATCCCGTGCGCAGCACCCACGGGGCGTGACCGCTCCCATCTGGCGCGCCGGTATTGCTGCGTGGCGAGACGAGAAGTAGCGCGACGCCCGGCTCAATCCGCGGCACCCCGTCGTTTGGGTTTCTTCTTGGCGGGAAATTTGTGCACCTCTGCGCTCACGCCGGCGCTTTGCCGCAGCGCCGCCTTGAGATCGGTCGGGCGTCCGTGCTTCTGCAGAAGGTCACGGAACGCCTCGTCCGCCAGTTCCTGAAAATCCATCATGCGGTCGCGGGCCAACAGGTCGATGGCCTGCCAGGTCGCGTCGTCGAATTGGACCCGCTTTCCCGGCATCACTTGGCTCGCGGTCGCCGATCGCCTTTGTCGCCTTGACCCGGCTGCGCGACGGTTTTGCTCTTGGAGCGCCGATCGGCGGCAAGGGAGCGCCCGACGTCCACCTGCTTGTCTGTGAAATGACCGCTTGCGTCGCGGCGGACGTAGCGTTTGTCGCCTTTGTGCGGCTCGATCAATTCGCGCTTCCTTGTAGCCATGGGTCGATGTCCTCCGGGTTGCGCTGGAACAACCACATTCCCGGTTCCCGGTTCCGAGCGTGGCGCGCGGCCGGCGCGGTCTGGAGGTGCAGACTTTTCACAGACAATCAGTTCTGGGTCGAGATCAGGCCTTTGCTGGTCGCGACGATCCAGCGGTTGCCCCAGCGCACAACCGACTCGACGCGGCCGATTCCGGGAACGGTATCTCCCTGTGCCGCCCGCCAGACACCGCCAGGCCCCTCCAGCACGGCGGTTCCACCGACGACCTCGCGGATCGTCCAGCCCTCGATCGTGGTCGGCCTGGTCTCCGGTGCCGGTGCAGGTCTGGGCAGGATCTTCGCCCGTTCCTGGCTCGATCCCGCTGCGATGGAGTTCGTCGTCGTTACGTCTTTGCTGGCTGCTGCGTTGGCCTGTTGTGCGGGTCGCGACGGCTCGCGCGCACGATTGGCGCCGGCCGCGGGGCTCGCGACCTTTGCAGTCGTGGGCGCGCTTGGCGCCAGCTCGCGGTCGGTTTTGGCGCCGGCGCAGGCGCTGTCCTTGCGGCCCTCGCGCGCGCAGCCCGAATCGGCTTGCTGCACGGGCGCCGCGGCCGGAGCGAAGAAGAAGGAAGGGCTCGCTCCGCCCAACCATCCGACCCCGACCGCTACCACCAGCGCGCCGCCGATGAGCGCAGGATGAAACCAGGCGGCAGTCGCGGACGGGGTCGAGGCCAGGAATTCGTCCCGGACGGGGGGCGTGATGCCGTGATCGATTGCAGAGGCGGCTTGGGGCGCGCCGAGTGGATCGATCAGCAGGGGCATGGGTTTGAGTTCTGGAACTTGCGCCGGGGCTCGGGTGGGCTGCGCCTTGCTGATGAAGGCACGGGGATGCTCTCCGGCCGCTGCTTCGAACGTGTCGTATTGCGGTTGCAGCGCCGACCATAGGTCGAGTTGCATCGAGTCGCGCTCGGCTTCCGCGCAGCTCGACCCTGTTCCCCCGTGAGGTCTCTGCTGCCCGTTTTCCATCACTCAACCCTCTGTCACCCAGACTCCCTGGGTCGCGCCCGGAATGATCGGCCCCATAGTTAAACGGAATCTTAACGGAGCCCTGCGTGGGCCTTCGCCGTTCGGGTTTCCCCCTTCGGAATTTTGAGAAAGAAGGCTGGTTTCCGGCCCTTGCGCGGCTCGCCGGCAATTTTTCCGTCACGCATCACGCATCCGTCATGACGGGAGGCTGGTGAACGGCATTGGGCCGACCCATGTCCAGCTTCTCGATCGGGAGATCGGCGCGCGCCGGCGAGAATCGGCTGTTACTTCATCTTAGCGCGCCGGGGGGGTGGAACGGAGGCTGGCGACCCGTCGTTATGCTACGAAGGAGATATCCATGTTCCAGACCTCCAAATTCATCCTCCCTTACGAACCCGGATACACCGGACATTGGGAGGCCGAGAAACGCCGGAAGGAAACCCGCGAGTGGCTGCGCCAACGCGAGCGTGAGATTGCGGCGCCGTCGATCGTGCCGGAAATGCCGGTAAGAGACGCGACGCTGACGCCCAAGCGCGGCTGAGCTTCCGCCGATGGCTCGCCGCAAAAGCCCGCTGTTGTGCACATTGCTGTTTGTTCTGATCGCGCAACCTGCAGCCGCGCAAGGCGGCGCTTTTTCCCAAAGTCCGAACCGGGACGCCGGTCAAAGGGCTCCCGCGAACGGGGCCCAGATCGAGTGTGGCCCCATCGGCTGCCGACCGCTACCGTCCGGGTGTCGACAGGTTCGTCTCGGCGGCCGCTGGCTCGACAACAACGGCCTGAAAGTGGTCTGCGACCGCAGGCGCAGCTGACACATTTCCATCAGGCCAACGCGAGAGTTTCTCAACTGCCCGTCAGCGCCACGGATGATCCCGCCTGGCAGCGTTCGCGCAGAAATCGTGGGGAATGCCGAGCGTAGCGTTGAGCGCGGGATCGTCGAGAATTGTCCATAACGCCGACAAGGTCTTGTCCGGCCACGCGGACGCGTCGGCGAGCGCCATACGGCTTTCGCGCAGCGCGAACGCCAGATAATTGTCGCTCGCGAGCGCGAGCGCTTCCCCGGTCTGCGTCGACCACAGGAGTTCCTTGAGCTCGACGACCGCGGAGGTTCGCGCCACGCCGGGCGGGAGCGCGCTCCACAAGATGTCTTGGGCTCGGCGTATGGTCTCGTCGAGGCTGGTTGGCGCATTCATCGGGGAGCTCCGGGTCAATCCGAACACAACGCCGTTTTGGCTGCGCCCGTTCCGCTCGGAATTGCCGGCGCTTGGCTGTTCTTGCCGGATTGTTGCGATTCGGCGCTGGTCAGCCGTTGCGCCGAGCGGGTGCGAAGACGCCTCGTGAACGCGCTCCAGCTTCAGCGAGCGCAGACGCTCAGGCTGGAGTCTCGCGCAGGAGGGGACGGCCGATCATTCCTGCGAGCATCAGGACGGAGACCGCGGCGATCCACGCCAGTGTGAGCCAGCCGCCCAGCGGGCCGAAGAAGCGCAGCAGCGCCACCACGGCGCATACCCAACCGGCCCAGACCATCCACTGCGGCAAGATGCCGGTTCGCAGCCCGACGAACGACGTGCCCGCGATGAGCGTCGCCATCCCCACAAAGGCGAAGCGGTACATCCACCCCGACAGCGCGAGCGACACGAAGCCCAACTGCGCGTCGCTGTGAAAGTTGGCGAACCGTGCCTGCGTTGCCGGATGCACGATCTCGATTGCCGCTCCCGCCAGCGTCAACGTAACGAACAGGAGCCCTCCGATCAGCGTGACCGACCCGAAGGCGTATCCGTCATGCTCGGCATGTTGCAGCAGGGCGTGCAGGATCCCGAGGAACCAGAGGAAGAAGAAAGACGCGAAGATCAGCAACACCCCGTTATGAAAGGCGTTCCACCCTCATTTTGGATAAAAACCGAGGAATTTTATACGTATGATAAAAGTCCGCGACCAAATGTGCATGTAATAGCCAGCTTGGATGAGAATTCCTATATCCCGAAATCAGATGTCAAAATGGGCGACCACCCCGTGATTTGGAGCAATGAGCATGTAAAGGCGCGCAACGTGTATATTTTTATGGGCCACTCACCCAACCTATTTGATAACGACGCTTATAAAAAGCTTTTTACCAACGCTATTTTCTGGGTTTGCGGGGTTACTAAGTAATTAAAACATACAATAAACTTAATGTCAATACTAATTAATCCTCGATAACGTTATTGCTGGGAATTTTACGATTTGCGAAACATGGCGATACGATATTTCGTATAAAGGCGCTGACTAAATACCCCTATGTATAAATATATCTTTACTATCCTCATTTCCCCCCTTTTTATAATAACAACGGTTAAAGCTCAACTATCAAATGCAACTAAATCGATTAAAACGGTGGTGGCTGCAAAAGATACAGCGAGCAAAAAGGACACTGTAACACATAAGAAATCATCTTTAAAAATCGGCCTCACTTATAGCAGCAATGCTGTTTACCTTGCCCGGACTGACAGTATAGCCACGCCTAATTATGGCCTTGGTTTAACCTACACGTTAAAGTCAGGTATATTTTTCGCTGCAGAGGTTAATTATATACCCAGCCGCCAGTTTGATAAGCTGGATGCCGGCGGCTTAGCGGCGGGATATAATTTTGATCTAGATAATTTGAGCGGGGGCATCGCGGTATCGAAATATATTGCAAGCTTCAATAGTACGCAGGTGATATCTGCTCTGGATGCGACGGTTGGGGCAGGCCTGAGCTATAACCTGTTTGATGTGGTCACCCCCTCCATTCATGCCGATTATGCCTTGGTGAAATCGGGCGGGAACGACTTTTTACTCACCGGAGGGCTCGGCCATGAATTTGAGTTCGAAAAAGTGTTGACCAAGGGAGACCATTTGAGTATCGAACCGAAAGCCGAGGTGGTTGCCGGTACCCAAAATTTCTTGTCTACTTACTATACCCGGAAGAAAAACAGTGCATCTCAGCGCCAGGCCGCCAGTTCAAAGGGAAAGGGAAAAAATGCTACGTCGACTAGTACTACTACCACTACTACTTCATCGCCCCAAGCTACTTCCGTAACTTCGAGTGCAAGCAAGTTCCAGACCCTGGCATATGAATATACTTTACCTATAGGCTATAGCTGGAAAAAAATTGGTTTTTCGGTTGCACCGACCTATGCGGTAGCGGTACATAAAATAACAGATGATGGCACCACTACCACTTATTTGCCTAATTCGTCGGTATTCTATGTTCAGGTAGGGCTATCTTACACATTTTGATTTTAGGTGATTAAGTTAAGTGGTTGATTATGTTGACTGGTTATATTAGTTGTATTGGTAGAAAGCGAGGTCCAATAACTTTAACTTTTATAATATCTTCAACCAATACAACCGCCTAACTTAATTCAAGATAGTCAATTCAATCAACTATTTCCATAAGCCGCCTCGATATCCTTGATAATGATTTTCTTCATTTTCATCATGGCCTGCATTACTGCTGATGATTTTTTGGGGTCGGGATCATTAATACGATGTAACAATACTTCAGGCGCTACTTGCCACGATACGCCGTATTTGTCTTTCAGCCAGCCGCAGGGGCCTTCGGAGCCGCCATCGGCAATCAGAGCGTTCCAATAATGATCAACTTCCTCCTGGGTTTCCGGCTCAATCATGAAAGAAATCGATTCAGTGTATTTAGCCTCCTGCCCCCAGTTTAAGGCGGTCATTGTTGTGCCGAAAATTTCAAAGGTGGCAGTCATCACAGCGCCAGGCATCGGGCTGTTGTCCGGGTAGTGTTGAACATTCAATAACTTACCGTTAAATACGGATACATAAAAACGGGCTGCTGTCTCAGCTTCGGTGTTGAACAGCAGGAAAGGTGTGATTTTTGCTTTCATAGTTTTTTAATTGGTATATAATATTGCTTAAGCTCCCATAGTACCTGTTTTTACTTCTCCGGCCCGCCTGTAATTGGCCATAATAGCGCCGCTAGGGGTTGTTGTACTCTCTACTAATGTAAATGACCTTGGCATCGCGTCATTGCCAAACAACTTTTTTCCTCTGCCCAAAATTACCGGGTGTATATTGAGCCAGAATTCGTCCACAAGGTCATGCCTTAGCAATAGCTGAACCAGCTTGCTGCTACCCCAAATTTTAATGTCGGGACCTTCTGAATTTTTGAGCTGCTTTATATCTTCCACGCTTTTGATGATAACGGAATTCTTCCACCGGGTTACTATCGGGTCTGAACCTGTTATCGTATGGGACAAGGCATATTTGGTGACATCAATAACGCCAGGCCAATAGTCGGCATGCTCGGGCCAGTAATTGGCAAAAATTTCAAATGTTTTTCTGCCCAAAAGAAGATCAGCAGGTTCCAGCTGTTTTTGCATCACCTTGCCGGCAGCCTCGTCATCAAAAGGCGCAGACCAGCCGCCATATTTGAAATCTTCCGAAGGATCTTCCTCAGGTCCGCCCGGTGCCTGCATTACGCCATCTAATGTGATAAATGATAGAACAGTTATTTTTCTCATGACTCACTTTGTAATACAATTAAAAATTAAATTCAAAATTGGTTTTGTTTTGATACAAATCTCGCAAACATTAGGGTAACACCGGCATGGTGAATACGGCAAAGCAACAGGTCGAATGCGACACTATAAATTTTAATGGCGTGGAAAATACGGTACCATTTGTTTAAATACGTAGATATGCAATCTTACAAACATCCGCTATAGTCATCTGTTTTTAAAAGAAACAACATCATGAAAATGCAAGATTTTAGCGCGCTAAACATTGGACCGGACGATGACGACTTTAATGATCCCGCAAACCAGGATGATTATCCTGAAACTGACGGTGAAGAAGAAACAGAAGGAGACGAACTTGATACTGAAGACACGGATGATGAAGAACTGACTGATGACGAAGACATTGATGAGAATGAAGAAGGACAGCGCAGCGATCGTTCAACTAACGATGTTGATGGCAACGGCGGCTACCCGGACGATAAAGGTGCCATTAACCCCGGCGTGATTTAGAGCAGAATGTCTCTCCCAAAAGAGTCGCAGATATTTCTCCTTCTACCCAACAGGGGGCTTCTGGGGAAGCCCCCTGTCTTGCTACTAGTCCAATAAGCAAATGCTATTCGATATTCAGCGCAATTGTTATACATTTGCAATCCATTTCCCGGAGAGATGTCTGAGTGGTCGAAAGAGCACGCCTGGAAAGTGTGTATACCCCTAAAGGGTATCGAGGGTTCGAATCCCTCTCTCTCCGCAAGCTATATTTTTAAGGAAAC